>SL_3KL_010_SEDDRAFT_10000149_pt1 | contig 48140 bp, 37 predicted proteins | sample SodLakKL_010_SED_2_FD_10381 | JGI IMG/M metagenome (IMG submission 10381)
CTGGTTTCAATGTCGGGGTTAACCCCGACAAAACATTGGTTCACAATGATTTGTCGGCCCTTCGGGCAAAATTGTCATTGTTCCAATGACAATTTTGGGTTTAACAAATCCCTGCGCTTCCCTGAGTGCGCAGCGGTTTTTATTTCGGATTTTTGATTTGGTTAGGTTTTTTATGATGACAATCTAACTATCACATTACTACTCATTAACATAAAGAATTATAAATAATGCCGTCAGGCATGATCGACATCGTAGCCGCCGGTTTCAACCGGTGGAATCAATTTTGCCATCATCAAGAAAATGCCGCGCCTCAGGCGTCCGCCATCAAGGCGGATAGGCATGATCCACACATGGTATTTAAGCACAGCAGTCTGTTTTATTATTGTGGATGTTTGAATAGATATCGTTCATCATAATCGATCTCAAACAGTTTCAATAGCTTTTCATATTCCTCTCTGAAACTCATCTTTTTATGATGCTCTTTTTGGTTCAAGATGTATTGATAAACTTCATTTTTTTGTGAATGGCCGTACGAAAAGCATCCATACCCACTTTGCCATTCAAAGCGGTGGCGAAGAAGGTTATTGTCATTGATCCATTTAGAAGACTTTGCTTTTGCTGTTTTCATCATGTCGGAAATGGTAATTGAAGGCCTGGCATGAAAAAAGCAGTGGATATGATCTTCAATACCGTTAATAATAATTGATTTTCCACCGGATTCGTTAATCAGATTGCCTATGACCGCGTGCAACTTGTCCTCCCATTGCGGTTGGATCAAGCCTTTTCTGAACTTTACTGCAAATATTGTTTGAATATAGATTTTGTGATAGGTGTTTGACATTGGCATGATTGGTTTATTTTGAAACTGATGGCAATGTAAACAATCACATCAAAGAATGGTATTGAGCCGTACCTATCGGCACTTTATCTGTAGGTGGTACGATTTCAATTCCCCCGGTTGAAACCGGGGGCTATGATGTTTTTCGTGCCAAATGGCACTTTAGATACCAAATAGGAAGAAGAGTCGAACTCAATATCATTCCAATTTTGGAAAATTAAAGTTTTTTTCACGGTGTGATCACAATAGTTTATTAATCAATTGTAATCCGCATCGATCAGTATAGAGCCAATTTGCTCACTTATCCCAAACTTCTAACAAACCAGTAGGTGCAAAGGAACGCTGAGATTTATCATATTACCAAAAAAAAAGGCAACCCCGAAGAGCTGCCTTTTCGCTTTTGTTGAAGGAGTAATTCCTTCGACTTCATCTTACTCAGTAAAGCTGGGTGGTAAAATTACGGCATCAATTATGTGAACCACGCCATTAGTACCGACAAGATCAACGGTTGTTACGTTTGCATCGTTAATCTGCACACCATCATTGATGGATACGGTAATTTCTTCGCCCTGAAGAGTTTCTGCTGTTTGCCCGTCAGAGAGGTCGGTTGACAGCACCTGGGCTGCCAATACATGATAGGTCAGAATTTCGGTGATTTCTTCATCAGTCAGATCCGGGAAAGCTTCCAAAGCGGCATCAAATGCCTCGTTAGTTGGAGCAAACACGGTGAATTCACCGTCACCTGATAGTGCGTCAAGAATATCTTCTCTTTCAGCAACCAGGCTCAGCAGTGTTGAGAGATTGTAGTTCTTGGCAACAATTCCGGTTACAGGTGTAAATGCGTTTGGAAGCAGCACACCGTCTATGATGTGCACAACTCCGTTATTTCCCTGCAGGTCGGCCATGGCTACAGTGGCAGAATTGTTGATGGTAACCTGTCCATTATCAACGGTTACATAGATATCTTCCTCACCAAGTGTTTCTACCGTTTGTGTTTCTTCAAGGTCACCAGACAATACTTCAGTAAGCAGAACATGGTAACCGAGAATCTCAGTAGCTTGCTCTTCAGTTAAGTCAGGATTTGCAGAAAGCACTTCATCAAAAGCTTCATTGTTGGGTGCAAATACCGTAAATGAACCAGCTGGGTCACTTAATGTTTCAAGTACGCCTGGTCGCTCAGCTACCAGTGAGAGTAATGTAAGCAGATCATAATTTTTAGATACAACACCAGTTACAGGAGTTGCAGCATTCGGCAGCAGTACTTCATCTATTACATGAATTACACCGTTGGATGCTTCAACATCAGCCTGGATTACATTTGCAGTTCTGTTAACAGCAACACCATCATCTCCAGCGGTAACATACACCGGCTCCTCAAGTGCAAGAGTAGAAACGGTTTGCTGCGGGCCTAAATCTGATGACATTACAGGAGCATTCTCTGTGCTGACATGATAAGTGAGGATTCCGGCAAGTTCCTCTTCTGTTAATGAACTCACATCAACATCAAGATTTTCAAAAGCTTGGTTGGTCGGAGCAAATGTGGTGTATGGACCTAAGAATTGAAGCCGCAGAGTTAAGCCAAGGTCTTCTACCAGGCTTGCAAGTGTGGTAAATCGTCCTTCAGCATCGGCAAGTGCAACGTCAACCAGGTTTGGTTCTCTGAAACCTGATGGAAGTAATACTTCATCAATTGCATGGATAGCACCATTTGTTGCTTCCAGATCAGCCTGGATTACGTTAGCTGATCCATTCACCTGTACTCCGGCAGCGGATGACATAACAAGCGTTTGTTCTTCATTCAGCATGGTAACTCCCTGCTCAGCGCCCAGGTCGGTCGATAAAATTTTACCGGAGGTTACGTGGTAAGTAACAATTTCCGTTAGCTCTTCAGCAGTTAAGCTTTCAACCAATCCGTCTGGCAATGCTTCAAAAGCGGCATTAGTAGGTGCAAACACGGTCAGTGTTTCGGTGGAAAGTACATCAACAAGATCAAGATCTACCACAAGATCAACTAAAATACTGAAGTTGTCGTCGCTCTGTGCAAGTTCTACCAGATTTGGATCGTCGCCGTTTGGAGCATCAACCGGAGTTCCGTTGTCATCATCACTGCATGCAGTGATCAGGCTGAGGCTTAGTACGGGTACCAAAAGCATCAGCAGATATTTACGTAAGATTTGAGTTTTCATAATAATTATTTTATTTAGGGTTGGATTCTGTCGAATTGTTAGTTTCGAATTCTGTTGAACTAAACACGCACTTATTCTCAAATCGTTTATTCAATGTGAAAATTTTTTGAATTTTTTTAACAATCGCTGTTTAAAGGCTGTATTCGAAGATTTTTATATACCGATCGCTCTGTCAAGCCGTTCTTTCAGGGCAAAAATCAGGGGATGGGCAGACTCTTCCTGAAGCTTCTCAACAAAAATTTGAGAGTAAGAGAGATGGTCTGCGGTGCGGAAGTGTAAAAAGAGTTCACAGGGAGATCATATAATAGCTTTCATCAGAAGTGACGATTTATATGATGATTCTCTAATTCGTTATAAGAGGACTTGAAGAAAATTTTTGAGTGCGTTTAACGACTCGAATTTAACAACCTGACAGAGTGAGGCTTTCCAAAAAGTGCGTCATCCCGTACTTGATACGGGATCTCCTCTCTTTGATAAAAGCAGGAGATGCCAGCCTGCCCCTGGGGATCGGAGTCCGGCATGACGGTATTGATGACTAATAGTATTGTTGAGTACACTATTTGGACAATCTCTCTTGTCAGAGTTGTGATCCAAAGGTAACTCCCTATGAAATAGTTGTCCGCGATCCAGACAGGTATGTCGGACCACCTCACTCTTTCAGGCCGCTAAACACTTACAAATTTTTGCTGGTTGGCCTATTCAATTAAGATTCTTCAAATCATATGCAGATTTTTCTGGCGTGAATGCTGATGCTCATGTTGTGTCTAAGAAATCATGAACCGAAATATGGCATGATTTATAATTCTAAACAGCCTTTCTGCACAGAAGATTAGATCAATTAATGTTTAGCGTGGCACTCATTTTTTTAATAGTGGCAGGTAAATGTTTGGAAAAATATTAAAATTTTTTAATATATTAGATATTAAGGTCTTTATTGTTCATAAATAACTACGGTGGAATTATATAAAGGCTGAATAATTATTAATACGGGGCTTTTAAATTATCTATGAAAATGGCGAACCGCATATTGCTGGTCGATGACAATGAAGCTATCCATGAAGATATCGAGAGCATTCTTTTAAGCTATATGAAGAACAGTGATTCTGCCATTCAAAGCCTGGAGGAAGAGCTTTTTGGTGATGATATACAAATAGATGGCAAGGATCTTTCAGAGCATGATTATCGCATTGATCATGCTTATCAGGGAGAGGAAGCTATCAGAATGGTTAAACAATCTCATGAAGATGGTGATCCGTACTCATTGATATTTATGGATGTAAGAATGCCGCCGGGGATGAATGGCATTGAAGCCATCCAGAGAATCTGGCAGGATTACCCTTTCACCGAAATGGTGATCTGCACAGCGTATTCAGATTATTCGTGGGATGAAATAGTCCGTAATCTTGGCAGCACGGATAAGCTTCAGTTTATGAAAAAGCCCTTTGACGCAACCGCACTGAAGCAAACAGCCCTCTCGCTTACCACCAAATGGAAATTGCAGCAGGAAGCCATTGATTACACTAACAAACTTGAGCTGGAGGTGGAAGAGCGTACAAAAGAGCTGAGCAATTTGGTCAGAGATTTTAAAAAGATGAAAGATAAGGCTGAGCAGGCAACGGCAACGAAAAGTGCTTTTCTTGCCAATATGAGCCATGAAATTCGAACCCCTATGAATGGGGTAATCGGCATGAGTGATCTTTTATTGGAGACCGATTTGTCTGATGAACAAAGAGAGTTGTCGGGATTGGTTAAAAAAAGTGCTATTTCTCTGCTGAATATTATCAACGATATATTGGACTTTTCAAAAATGGAAGCCGGGAAAATGACCGTTGAAAAAGTGCCTTTTCGGCTTGTTGATGTTGTAGAGGAAGTCCTTCAAATGATTTCATTTGCATCAAAAGATAAAGGGTTGGCTCTTACATCTTTTGTTGATGATTCCATACCGGAATTTTTAAAGGGAGACCCCACAAGAATCCGTCAAATTTTGTTGAATTACCTCGGCAATGCAGTAAAATTTACCGATAAGGGAGGAGTAACGTTTCGCGTTGATTTACTCAATGTAAATGAAGGCCAATTCCGGGTTAAATTTTCAGTTGAAGACACAGGGCCGGGAATACCGGACGAAAAGCTGAATGGGATTTTTAATTCATTTGAACAGGCAGATTCGTCCACAACAAGAAAATACGGTGGAACCGGTCTCGGGCTTGCAATATGTCGTCAGCTTGCCACATTGATGGGAGGTGAGGTTGGAGTTGAAAGCAAATTAGGAGAAGGATCCAGGTTTTGGGTTATTCTGCCTCTGGAGCAGGCTGAAGCTGAATCGATGGGCGGGGAAGTACAGTCCAGCCAGTTCGTAAGTTCAAATGGAACCGGTGAAATCAGTAAGATATTGGTTGCTGAAGACGACAAAGTAAGCCAGATATTAATTCGAAGGATATTGGAAAAGGAAGGCTTCCGGGTGGACATAGTTGAAAATGGCTCAGAGGCAGTAAAGGCCGTAAGCGAAGGTCAGTATGATATTGTACTAATGGATGTACAAATGCCGGTTATGGATGGCTACCAGGCGGCTTCACTTATTCGAAACCTGGAAGAAGATAGTGACAATCGCATTCCGATTATTGCTCTTACTGCCCAGGCTATGGAAAAAGACAGAGAGAAATGTATTGAAGCAGGGATGGATGAATATCTGGCCAAGCCGATAAAAAAAGAGCTGTTACTCCAAAAGATATCCAAGTTTCAAACTGCTTTAAAAAGTTAAGAGGAATGGTTTTTTCGATGTCATCATAAATTGAGCAGACAAGGCCATGTCATATATAGATATGTTAATGATGTTTATTGAGCCACTGAATAGATTGAACGGAACATAATTTTTGAATAATGAAGTCAATTATTATAAGTAATAAAGATAAATTTATTTCCATTCTTAGGATTGGCTTAGTATTGATATTGTTCAGCAGCCTGCTGCCGATTACAAATTTATCAGCGCAAACTATTGAGCAGAAACCTGACCTTAAATTTCAAAGGATTCATGAGGGTTTGACCGGTAATCGTGTATCGGCTATTCTGCAGGATCATCGGGGGTTTATGTGGATTGGTACACCCAGAGGGTTGCACCTATATGATGGTATTCAATTCAAAATCTACACATCCGGTTTGGATTCTACCAGTATCAACCATAATAGTATTTATACAATTTTTGAAGACTCTAAAAACCGGCTATGGATAGGTACAGGCAACGGTATTTCAAGGTATAATATTGATACAGATGATTTCAGGAGATTTGAACTTCCTTACGCTATTGATGATGATGTGCCTGTAAATTCAATACTTGAAGATGAAAACGGCAGGTTATGGGTGTCGGGCGGAGGTTCGGGTTTGTATCATTTCGATTCAAAAACAGAGCAATTTGTTCCATATATGGATTTCAGTGACCTAACAGTCAATTCAATGACTGGCGGGCAAAATGATATTCTATGGCTTGCAACTACGGAATCTGGAGTCATCAAGCTCAATACGCAAGATAAAAGCACAAAGTTTTTTACTCATGAACCTGATAATTCTAACTCAATCTCTTCTAATTCGGTTGAAGTGGTTCGAATTGACCAAAATGGCAATTTATGGGCAGGAACGCAGGGTTGGGGATTAAACAGATTGGAATACATTGACGCAGAAGGAGTACCACATTTTATCCGCTACATTCACAAACCTGACACTTCCGGCAGCCTGGCTAATAATGAGATTTCAACTATATATATCGATATAAATCAAAATTTATGGATAGGAAATATTAATGGCGGATTACATCTATATAACGAAACCGAAGATTCTTTTTTCCATTATGACAGTGATCCGCAGAATAATTATAGCTTAACACATAATTCTATCGAAAGTATTTATCAGGATTCTTATGGGCGTTATTGGATTGGTACGTCGTTGTCCGGAATCAACATGGCAGATCCGATGGAGTCGAAATTTGAGCGTTATTACAATGATCCCCGCAATCCAAACAGTCTAAATAACAATATTATCAGGGATTTTTATGAAAATGACGACAGTAGTATCTGGATAGCAACAGATGGCGGAGGTATAAATTTATTCGACAGAGCACGCAACAGATTCACAAGCTTTAAACATGATCCGGAGGATCAGAACTCACTAAGATCTGATGCAGTTATCAGTTTGAACAAAGATAGTCAGGGGAATCTATGGGCAGGAACATGGGGCGGCGGCGCAAATATTTTGATTGATGAAGAAGGCGGAAAATTTACCACTTTTAATAGAATGTTCAATATCCATGATTATCCACTGCATCATGTTTTTGATATGCACTTTGATGAAAACTACATCTGGTTAGCAGCATTTAATGAAGGGTTGTACAGATATGATGTTTCCAGTGGTAATATTCAGCTTTTTAACCACAATTCGGAAGACCCTAATTCTCTGTCATCAAACTTTCTTTTAAGAATATTTGAGGATTCCAATAATAACATTTGGATTGCCACAGAGGTTGGACTGAATAAGATCAAAGCTGAAAATAGAGAGACGGTAACTTTTCAAAGGTATATTCATTCACCGGAAGAACCGAACAGCATTGCTAATGTTTCTGTTCGCCAAATTTATGAAGACCACCAACAAAATTTATGGATAGCGACAGAAGGAGGGCTTTCAAAATATGTTCAGGAAGAAGATCATTTTATTAATTTTGGCCATTCAGACGGTTTGCCATCTGATGAGGTGAATTCCATTATAGAAGATGATAACGGCTATTTATGGATAGGTACTTTAAAAGGAATTTCAAGGTTTGACCCTGATGATAAATCATTTACAAACTTTGACCAGAGCCACGGCCTGCTGAGTGATGAGTTCTCCCGTTATGCTGTTTTGAAAACACAGTCCGGAGAGCTCTTGTTCGGCGGAATGAACGGATTCAACCTTTTTCACCCGGAAGACCTCCACTCAAATCCTCATCCTCCTCCAGTATATCTTACAGATTTCAGGTTATTTAACAGGCCTGTTGATTTAACAGACCCGGAATCACCATTACAAACACATATTGCTGCTACAGACACACTTGTTCTGACATACCAGCAAAATGTCTTTAGCTTCGAATTTATAGCTTTGAATTATACACGTCCGGAATTCAATCAATATGCCTATATAATGGAGGGATTTGAAGAAGACTGGAATTACGTAGGCAGTCAGCGAAATGCCACCTATACCAATTTGTATCCCGGCGAATACACCTTCCGTGTTAAAGCTTCTAACAATGATGGTGTCTGGAATGAAGATGGGGCTTCGATAACCCTGACTATTACCCCTCCATTTTGGCAAACCACCTGGTTTTATTTACTGTCAACTCTTTTTATTCTTGGAGTGATTCTGGCCGTCTTCAGTTTACGGGTTCGAAGCATCCGCGAACATAACAAACGCCTTGAGCTGGAAGTAAGCGAGCGTACCGAGGAGCTCAGGCAAAAAAATAAAACGCTTCAATCCACTCTTAAAGAGCTTGAAAGTACAAAAGATGCACTGGTAGAGCAGGCACACAAGGCCGGAATGGCTGATATTGCTACCGGTGTGCTTCATAATGTGGGCAATATACTTACAAGCATCAATACCTCGGCAGCTCTGATTGAAAATACTGCCAGAGAATCAAAAATTTACGGTTTTGTTAAAGCAAATAACCTGTTAAGGCAGAATATTGACCGGATTGAGGAATTTATTTCTGATAATCCGAAAGGCAAAAGTTTGATGGAATATTACCTGAAGCTCGAGGAACCACTAACAAGCGAACAACAAAAGGTGCTTTATCAAACGGAAAGGCTTATTGAAAAAATTAAACTTGTAAACGAAGTAATTGCCGCACAACAGAATTATGCAGGTACAAAATTACGCGCAGAGGAAGTATCGGTTTCTGATGTGGTTGAACATGCTCTTACACTTCAATCCGGATCGATCGAGCGCCATGGTCTTCATATAGAAAAAGATCTGTCTGCCAATGGAAATATCCTGGTTCAGCGTACAAAACTGATCCACGTTCTGGTAAATATTTTTAAAAATGCAAAAGAAGCCATGTTCGGCCTTCCGCCAGAAAAGAAGAAAATCACCATAAAAACCTGGGAGAATAAAGACCGGGTATTCTTATCCATTTCAGATAATGGTGTGGGCATCAAAGCAGAACATCTTGATAAGATATTCACGCAGGGTTTTACCACAAAAAGGAACGGCCACGGTTTCGGGCTTCACAGCTCAGCCAATTATTTGCATGAAATGGATGGCTCCATCAAGGTGGAAAGCGAAGGCCAGAGCAAGGGTGCCACTTTTACATTGTCATTGGTCAAGGTTCTGGAAAGCATAAATCAGCCAGAAGTTATAACTGAAAGCGAGACAGTATGATGCGGGATTTCTTTTCTCTGGTTTTTTTGCCGCTTTTTAGATCCCACAAGCCCAAATGGCACAAGCGGACGCTTGCGCCAGACCCTGAGATGGCGCAAACGTCCCGTTTGTGCCACGTTAAATGCTTACACCAGAATAAAAGCTAAGTTTTATTTTACGAAGAAATCGCCCTATCAAGCCGGTCTTTCAGGGCAAAAATCAGGGGATGTGCAGACTCTTCCGGAAGCTTTTCTACGAAAATTTGAGAGTATGAGAGATGATCTGCGGTGCGGAAGTGGTCGTAAAGGCCGCGGGCAAAGGCGTGAAAATTGCCCTCATATGAATGAACATTTTTTTGACTTACAGAAATATTCTTTGAATGGAGCAGGTAATAACTCTTGTCCTCAAAACTTTTTGGAACTTCATCTAACCAGAAAACCAAAGCTTTCGGCTTGTAATGAGTATATCGTGTGCCGGGGCTTTTGCTGTTTTGTTTGATATTTTCTGTTTGATGAGTTACCCGTATACCCGTTTTTGTTGAAATCATTTCTGCCGTTATGAAACCCGGCCGCAGAATACAGCGCTCCGAACTGGTCAGATCCAGCACGGTTGATTCCAATCCTATCTCGGATTGCCCGCCATCCAGAACAGCCACTTCGCTTTGATAATCCTCAAGTATATGACGCGCACGAGTGGGACTTGGGCTGCCCGATCGGTTGGCGCTGGGGGCGGTCAGCGGTCCGGTGCGTTCTATCAATTTGCAAGTAAGTGGATGGTCCGGCATCCGCACAGCCACGGTTGGAAGCCCTGCGGTTACAATATCCGGCACAACCGGCTTTTTATTCAAAACCAATGTGAGCGGCCCGGGCCAGAAAGTTTCAGCCAGCCGATGCGCCTCTTCAGGAATCGATTCTGCAAGGCCTTCAAGTTGCTCAAAGCTGCTGATATGGACGATGAGCGGATTTTCGGGCGGACGCCCTTTCAGTGTAAATGTTTTTTTGACGGCTTCCGGATGAAAAGCATCGGCTGCAAGTCCGTAAACGGTTTCGGTGGGAATGGCAACAACGTCTCCCGAACGAATCAGTTCTACAGCTTTTTCGAGAGAAATTATCATACCGGATTTTCAGCAGGTTGCAGTTTTGTGGAATAGAGATTTTCAAGGTAACGGACAGCCGAATCCATATCATCAATCTCCTTTACCACAAAGGTAACCTTATCGTCTTTTTGAACCAACTGGAAGGGATGGGCTTCATCAGACTGAATTTGCTGCAGCAACTGCTGAAACAGTCCGCTTCCGTAAAAATGATCCCCCGCTTTTGAACTGTTATTTGGCCCGGCAAGCCACATTCGTCCCGCCCGAATGGTGATTTTGTTGAAGTACAGCCTTGACCCAAATAATTTCAGTTTGGCCGCTTTAACTAAATTATTTCCGCTCTCGTGCAGTTCACCGAAACGGTCGCGTAGTTCATCGCGCCACTCTTCGATCTGTTCGATTGATCCGGCTTCAGAGAGTTTGCGGTAGAGATTGAGCCGCTCCACGCTGTCTTCCACATAGCTGTTATCCAGGTAAGCCGATTCATCAAATTCGATTTTCGTTTCGGGATATTCAACAACCTTTGGCTCATCTTTAAACAGCGAGCTGTACTCATCTTCTTTCAGCTCTCGCACGGCTTCATCCAGGATTTTTGTGTACAATTCAAACCCGATGTCGGAAATATATCCGCTCTGCTCTGCGCCAAGAATATCACCCGCTCCGCGGATATCCAGGTCTCGCATGGCGATGTTAAACCCGGACCCGAGATCGGAAAATTCCTCAAGTGCGGTAAGCCTTTTTCTGGCCTCTGTGGTCAGGCTGCTCACTTTTGGCGTGATGAGGTAGCAGAATGCCTTGCGGTTTGACCTGCCCACTCGCCCGCGCAACTGGTGCAATTCAGACAATCCGAAATGGTTGGCATTATTTATGATGATGGTGTTGGCATTGGCAATATCGATGCCGTTTTCAACAATATTGGTGGAAACCAGCACCTCAAATTTGTTCAGGTAAAAATCCCCGATAATTTTTTCGAGGCGTGAACCGGTCATCTGTCCGTGGGCGTGGCGGACCCGGATATCCGGAACCAGTTCGCGGATCATGGCGGTAACCTCTTCAATATTTTTTACCCGGTTGTGAATGAAGAAAACCTGTCCGCCGCGGGAAACTTCCTGGATAATGGCGTCCCGGATCAAACCGGAATCAAAGCTGTGAATTTCAGTATAGACCGGCTGCCGGTTTTGCGGTGGTGTGTTGATAATGCTCAGGTCGCGGGCGCCCATCAGCGAAAATTGCAAAGTGCGCGGAATGGGGGTTGCCGTCAGAGTCAGTACATCAACAGTTGCCCGGAACGATTTCAGTTTCTCTTTCATGGCAACGCCAAATCTCTGCTCTTCGTCGATAATCAATAGGCCGAGATTTTTAAATTTCACATCATTTGAAATAATGCGGTGCGTGCCGATCAAAATATCTATTTTACCGGCTTCAAGCTTTTCCAGGATCTGTTTTTGTTCGGCCCTGGTTCTGAACCTGGAAAGCACCTCCACCTCAATCGGGAATTCTTTCATCCGCTCAAGGAAGGTTTTAAAATGCTGATCAGCCAGTATGGTGGTGGGCACAAGCATAGCCGCCTGTTTTTGATTCATCACCGCCTTGAATGCCGCCCGGACGGCTACTTCCGTTTTGCCGAAACCCACATCCCCGCAAATCAAACGGTCCATCGGCTGCGAGCTTTCCATATCCCGCTTTACCGCTTCAATGGCCGACATCTGGTCGGGTGTTTCTTCATATTCGAAACGGGCTTCCATTTCGGTTTGCCAGGAGTTGTCCGGGTCAAACTGGTATGCTTTTTGGGCTTTTCGTTTGGCGTAGAGTTCAATCAGGTCTTTGGCAATGTCTTTTACTTTACTCCTGGTTTTTGCTTTTTTCCGTGCCCACTCGCCGGAGCCCAGTTTGGTGATTCGCGGCACTTTGCCTTCCTTGCCCGAATATTTTTGCAGCTTGTGCAGGCTCGAAACATTCACATATAAAATGGAATCCTCCTTGTAACGAATTACGGCAGCTTCCTGGATTGCATTGCGGACTTCAATTTTCTTAAACCCCGCAAATTTTCCGATTCCATAATCCACATGCACTACATAGTCGCCGATATTGAGGTCTTTGAGTTCTTTAAAAGAGATTCCGCCCCGCACCCGTTTTCTTTTGATTTTAGGCCGGTGATAGCGGTTAAAAATCTGGTGATCGGTTAGAACGGCAAACTTTTTTTCGGGAAGCAGAAAACCTTCATGCAGGTTCTGGATTACCACCCGGTACCGGAAATCATCAGCGGATTCACCCAGCAACTCTTCAAACCGCTCTTTTTGATTTTCGTGATCGGTGAGAATAAACGTGAAAATATCCTTGCCGCTCTGTTCCCTGATAAATTCACGCAGCAGTTTAAAACTCCCATTAAAGGATGGGTGAGGTGATGTTTGAACCGTGATGGCCTCATCCGGCTGCAGCGATTCATTAAAGTTGCCCAGGGTAATCGTGCCGTAATTTTTCAGGGCTGCTTCCCATTCATCCAGCGAGAGATAGTGATACCGGGGATGTTTTGCTTCGGATGATTTGTCCAATTTTGAATAAATTTCTTCAGACTTGCTGTAAAAAGCGCTGATCTCATCAGCAATCAGATCGGAATCTTCCAGGGCGAGGAGGGTGTCATCCGGCATGTAGGAGATGATGCTTTCCTTGTTTCCGTTTTCGGAGTGTCCGGCATTGGGCACCAGCCTGGTTTCATTCAAAAATGCGATAGAGCGCTGCGAATCGGGATCGAATTCACGAATGGATTCGATTTCATCCCCGAAAAATTCCAAACGAACTGGATACTCACCTGAGAAAGGAAACACATCAAAAATGCCGCCGCGTATTGCAAATTCTCCGGGCTCGTCAACAAAACGGGTAGACCGGTAGCCCTGATCCGTCAATCGGCCGGAAAGTTCTTCAGGTGGAATTTCATCACCTTTCTTTAATTCTACGGAAGCTTTGTGGAAGTGTTCGGCCGGAACCAGTTTTTCCGTGATGGCATCAGCCGAAGCCACGATGACGGATGCTTTACCATCATTTAATTTTTCCAAAACCTCCGAACGCTGAACCAGTACAGACAAATCGATAACTCTTTCCGTATCGTACGGCTTTTGCCGGGTGGGAGGGAATAGGTAAACTTCTTTTGCGCCAAGTTGTTCAAAGTCGGAAGCGATGGCGGCGGCCCTTTCAAAATCCCTGCAAACACAGAGCAGGGTTTTGCCGCGATCATATAGTTCTGAAAAGAAAAAAACCGGGGAAGATCCGGTAAATCCTTTCATATGAACGTATTTGTTGTTCTCAAGAACTTCCAGAACATTTTGCATCCGGATGTTTTCGAGTAATACAGATTTTATCTGTTCGAGCATAAGGTGTGATGTAAAACTAAATCAGGTTTCGAATAAAGGAGAACGGGTAAAAAATCTTTCATTGAAGAAAGCCAGCAGAAGGAAAGCAAGGCCGGTAAAAAGATATTTCGGATATTCTTCTTTGTAATCCACATAGATAATTTCTTCAATTTCCGACTGTTCGAGGCGGTCAATCTCACGGTAAATTTCAATCAGTTCGTCAAGATCGGTAGCGCGCCAATATTCTCCATCAGTCAGTTCTGCGATATGGATCAGCATATCCTCGTCAATGTTCACCTGAACGTTTTGGTATCTCCGGCCGAAAATCGGGTCGTCAACAGGGTAAGGGGCCGTTCCGCGGGTTCCGATTCCCATCGTATAAACCCGGATATCCAGCGCGGCTGCCATTTCTCCGGCCGTAATGGGATCAATTTCACCTGCATTATTCATGCCGTCGGTCAGCAGAATGATGATTTTTGTTTCAGCTTCACTGTCACGCAAGCGGTTTATGGATGATGCTATGCCCATGCCGATAGCCGTGCCGTCGCGAACCATTCCCAAATCCACCGTTTCCAGCATATTTTGAACCAGGTTATGATCCAGTGTGGGTGGCACAACCGTAAAACTTTCACGGGCAAAAACGTTTATGCCAATCCTGTCAGACTCGCGCTGCGAAATAAATTCTGAAGCAACATCTTTAGCAGCAATCAGCCGGTTTGGGGTGATGTCTTCTGCCAGCATAGATGAAGAAATATCGATGCTGATCATGATGTCGATACCTTCTGTGGAGCGTTCAACGGTAGTATTCTGCGTTTGAGGACGTGCCAGTGCAACCACCATCAAAATGAAAGAGGCGATGTAAAACAGTGGTGTAACCCAGACGAAAAAAGAACGATAATTACCCGGCAGGTTTTTCAGCGGCATGACTGATGAAAAAGTCAGAGATGCGTTTTTCCTGGAATAATAGATCCAGGCCCGATAGGCCAAAAACAGCGGCAGGATAGATAACAACCAGAAGTATTCAGGATTTTCCCAGCTCATATTTTAATTCAGCTATTCTGCAGTTTCCATGATTGAACTCCCGCTTTTAATGCCGTGCTTTTCATCATACTTGTATTTCATATATCTGATTTGATCACGATTCACAATTTCAGCGGTTTCGATGAAAGATTCGGCTTTCTTCAGCACCGATTTTGCCTGCTCCGGGCCGGGAAGAAAGTTGGCAAATTTTACCATATCTGCTTCATTTAAAACTTTGCGGGTAATGATGATGATTTCATCCGGTGCCAGCTCCTCTCTGAGGCTTTCGATGATTTCACGCGTGGTCATTTCCAAAGCGGTGATTTTGTAAACCCGTTTCAGATAGTAACGGATTGAATCACCCAATTTTATATAAAACTGTTCGTAGTCTTGCTTTTCAGCCAGTTTGTGAATGGGAGTTAACGTTGCAACAGCCTCTTTTAGTTCTTCAAGCGGATCAACAAATGGCTCAGGCGGCAGGGCGGGTTCAGGTTCAGGTTTTACTTCTTCAACTTCACGGTTCGTATACCAGCGCCAGGCAAAATAGGCGGCAATTGCCAGTAAAATCAATGTTAGAATCAGCCACCACCAGCTTCGTGCAAAATCGAAAAGAGGTTTGAACGGACGAAACTCTTCATCTCCTTCGGCAAGAGTGGTTTTAAAAAAGAGAGGTACCATCGAGGTTTGGAGAGTTGTATCGCCTTCGGCAGTTCGTACATGAATGTCTTTTCTGGAAAGTGTAATATCATCGGTTCCAAAAAACTGAAGCCGGTACACCAGGCTGTCTCTGCGTTCTGAAAGCTGATATCGCTGCCTCGATATTAATACAAAATCATCTTCAAATGCATCTTCTCCGGGATAGGCAACATCCTGGTACTGCCCGTCAAACACAATAGTGTAATGAAAAATATCACCAACCCGAAGCGAATCCGAATCCACATAGGTGTGAACCTGTTGTGCGTGAAGCAGCCCCGTAAACAGGAGGGCAAAAGCCGCAAACGTAATTGTTGTGATAGATGATAATTTCACGATTTGTTGAATCAGATTATTTCCGGGGTTTGCCTGGCTGAGTTTGCAAGTGGTTTCGTTCAATTTTTATCACGGAATGATGGAGTATCCTTCAAAAACAAGCCAACAAGATAAGAAATGTGACAACGAATGTAAGCGTACATTTCTTTTGTCATTTTAAAAATTCAGATTATGAATAATGATTCAATTATTTTATTTTAAATGAAACGCTCAGGCGGCAATATCTACAGACCAAAACTTATCAAAAATTAACCTGACCGAATGCGAACTAAACTTGCCGGAACTGCTTTTCTATTTCTTTTAGTTACTGTTTTTGTTTTTCTTACAGCCGAAAGAGAAATCACTTTTGAAGACGAAGAGTTAATCTCTGAAATTGATTTAGTTGAAATTCCTGCCCAGCCCGCAATGGATACTTATGGGTTTGAAACTGATAACTATGATATTGATGAAGAACGCATCAGGAGAAATGAATCTCTCTACATAATTTTACGAAGGTATGGCGTAAGCCCGGAAACCATTCATTACATTCAGCAACAGGCAAGGGGTGAGGTAAACTTAAGCCGAATGATGCCCGGCCAGCGATATCGCATTTACCAAAACGGTGATGGAGAAGCAACAGGTTTTGTCTGGCATCGATCGGCAACGGATTACACCACCATCACCTGGAGTGACGGGATTGAAATAACCACAGGAGAGATTCCGGAACGCGTCGAAATCGCCGCAATTTCCGGCACCATTGAATCTTCACTTGCAAATGCCATTCAGAGGAAAAGGGTTTCTCACCGGCTTATAATAGAATTAGCCAATATTTACGCCTGGACGGTGGATTTTTACAGTCTTAGAAGGGGAGACCATTTTAAAATGGTATACGAAAATCGTTACGTTCAGGATGAATATGTCGGAATTGGACGCATTAAGGTGGCTGAATTTGAGCATCGCGGAACTGTACGTCGTGCTTACTTTTTCGATAACGGCGAACAAAGCGGTTATTTTGATGAAGAAGGGAACAGCATGCGCCGGGAAATGATGCGTGTTCCGTTTGAATACAACCCAAGAATCAGCTCCGGATTTTCGCATAACCGGATGCATCCCATTCTTAACCAGCGGCGGCCGCATTACGGAACTGATTATGCCGCACCAACCGGAACCCCCATTTTGGCTGCCGGAGACGGTGTTGTGACGGAAGCCCGGTACAGGGGCGGTAACGGCAATATTGTGCAAATCAGGCACAACAGTGTATACAGAACAGCTTATCTCCACATGAGCCGGTTTGCTTCCGGAATACGTCCCGGAGTCTCGGTACAGCAGGGGCAGGTTATTGGTTATGTTGGACAAACCGGGCTGGCAACCGGGCCGCATCTCTGCTACAGGCTCTACAAACACGGCACTCCAATCAATTCGGTTACCTACGATTTCCCACCATCAGAGGGAATAGACGAGGCATACTTTGATGAATATATGGCCGAAGTACAGCGGCTGGATGAAATGCTCAACAGAAAGCTCCGCAGCAACGAACTGGCATTGTATTAAAAGTTTCCGAATTCATTATCGACCTGGCAGAGTGCGAACGTTAGAGAGCTCCTGCAAGAGTCGCGGTTAGCATTTTAACAGGAAATTTGCCTTTGGTTCACAACTCTGACAGGAACCGAAAAACTCTCAATCATTATAACCGGCTTATTCTCCGCTGAAAGAAATTGACCAACGGCCTGATGTACGATTGATTGGTGTACACATCCACCGAATCCATCTTATTTCTGATAAAATACTCCTTCAGGTTCGCTTTGTGCTCCATCACTTTGGTTTTGTAGGCTTCTCTCACTTTTTTGCTTGATGTGTCAACAATGGTTTGTTCGCCGGTTTCAGCATCGGTTAGCGGCACAATGCCGATATTTGGAAGTTCCTCTTCAAGCTCATCATTAATCACCAGGTTTACCAGGTCGTGTTTCCGGCCGGTTATCCGATGCTCCTTTTCGAAATTCTGGTCCTGAAAATCGGAAGCAAGGATTACAATGGCCCGCCGGTTCAGCAGCCTGTTAACATACGAAAGCGCATTGGCAATGGAGGTATTGGAGCCTGAAGGTTTTGTGGTGTAAAGTTCACGAATGAGCCTCAAAACATGAGTTCTGCCTTTTTTTGGCGGAACCACCTTTTCGATTTTTTCGCTGAACAAAACCAGGCCCACCTTGTCACCATTTTTAATGGCGCTGAATGCAAGAACTGCACAAATTTCAATAGCAAGTTCCATTTTGGTCTGCGAACGGCTTCCAAAAAATCCGCTGGGTGAAATGTCAACACAGAGCATCAGGGTTTGTTCGCGTTCCTCTTCGAAAATTTTTATGTAGGGGATATCGTTTCTTGCTGTTACGTTCCAGTCTATCTGGCGCACATCGTCACCGTATGTGTATTCGCGCACTTCCGAAAATTCCATTCCGCGCCCCTTAAATGCCGACTGATACTCGCCGCCAAAAATGTTGTTAACCAGGCCTTTAGTCCGGATTTCCAGTTTTCTGATTTTCGAGAGAATTTCTTTTGAGATCATAGCGATGCATTTTACGCTCTTTCAGGGACGGAATCAACAAAGAGTACCGATCTTTAGTAGTATAATTGCAGCAAAAACCGGGCATAAATATTTTTAGAAAATCCTGTTTTACAATGAAGCCGGATTACTGCTATTTTAAGTTTAAAGGACAAAAAAATGTACAGGAAATTTTCTGGATTTTATCGTCAAACAGGCTGCTAATTAAAATAATTAAGTGAAAGTTTCCTACCTTAGTAACAATAAATATCAACTAATTAAGTCATAAAAATATGATTATTGGAGTTCCTAAAGAGATAAAAGTTCACGAGAACAGAGTATCCATTCAGCCGGGCGGAGTCCTGCAATTTAAACGAAAGGGACACGAAGTTTTAATTGAAAAAGGCGCCGGGCTTGGAAGCGGTTTCACAGATGACATGTACACAAAACACGGGGCGGTTATTGTTGATGATGTGGATGAAATCTGGCAAAGAGCCGATATGATCATGAAGGTGAAAGAGCCCATCGCAGAAGAGTATCCCAAAATTCGGGAAGGCCAGATAATTTTCACTTACTTCCATTTTGCTGCAAGCCGCGAGCTTACTGAGGCAATTCGTGATTCGGGTTGTGTGGCAATTGCATACGAAACGGTTGAAAAACCGGACGGAACACTGCCTCTGCTTGTACCTATGAGTGAGGTGGCAGGCCGGATGGCAACCCAGGAAGGAGCCAAATACTTAGAAAAACCAACGGGTGGAAGGGGAGTCTTGATGGGAGGAATTCCCGGTGTGCCGCCTGCCAACGTAATTGTACTCGGGGGTGGAATTGTTGGTGTGAACTCAGCGAAAATAGCGGCCGGCATGGGCGCTAACACCACTATTCTGGATATTAACATTCAAAAATTAAGGTATCTCGATGATGTGATGCCCAAAAATGTACAGACACTCTATTCAACAGAGGGAAATATCCGTAATTTATTGCCAACCACCGACCTGGTTATCGGAGCGGTTTTGATACCCGGAGCTAAAGCACCAAATTTAATTCGGGAGGATATGCTCGAGCTCATGAGGCCAGGAACCGTAATGGTTGACGTGGCGATTGACCAGGGCGGCTGTTTCGAAACATCGCGGCCTACCACACATGCCGAACCTACCTACATAATTGATGATGTAGTTCACTATTGCGTGGCCAATATGCCGGGAGCCGTGCCTTACACATCTACATTGGGATTAACCAATGTAACCCTGCCTTATGCGGTTCAAATAGCTACAAAAGGCTGGAAAACGGCATTGAATGATGATCGCGACCTGAAATATGGCCTCAACATTGCAAACGGAAAAATAGTCTACAAGTATGTTGCCGATGCCTTTGATTTGGAATACACACCCATTGATGAAGTGATGTAAACACTCAACCAAGCAGTTCTTTTAAGGGGACATTATAAACCCTGCCGGATTATCCTGCAGGGTTTTTTTTAGTTCAGGATTGAATCATAAATTTTGGGAATACGGACAAGCTCGTATATTGAGAGAACAAATCAAATTTTAATATTGATAAAATTATTTATGAAGTATTTATTTATCCCTGCTATATCTGCATTTTTACTTGTTTTTTTAACAGCCACAGGTTGTGAAAACGAAATTGAGCTCACTGAAATGAACGAATATATTTACACAGGATCTTTTACAGGAGAGGGGAGTAAAGGCCTTCAGGTATTTGAATTTGACAGAGTTACCGGAATGATGAGAGAAATTCAGGTGATTGACGATCGTGAAGGCCCGAATTTTCAGGCAATTCATCCCAGCGGTCATTTCCTGTATTCTGTGAGTGATGACCGTTTTACGGATGATGAACCGTACGGAACTATTTCGGCCTATAAAATTGACCGCGATACCGGAATGCTGGAGCTGATAAATGAACAGTCGGTGATGGGCAGGGGAACTGCTCATGTTAGTGTGGATCCGGAAGGCGGGTTTGCATTCGTGTCTAATTACAGTGAAGGTAACCTGGCGGTTTACCGGATTAATGAAGACGGCAGTTCATCCGAAGCGACAGATGTGGTGCAGCATGAGGGCAGCAGCATAAACCCAGACCGGCAGCAGAGGCCGCATGTTCATTCAATCATTCCGTCACCCGATGGGAGATTTATTTATGTTTCTGACCTGGGTATCGATAAAATTAAAATCTATGAACTGGACAGAGAATCCGGCACTCTTTCTCCCGCTGAAACCCCCTCGTTCGAAAATGAACCGGGGTCCGGCCCGCGCCATTTTACCATTCATCCAAACGGGGAATTTGCCTATTCTGTGGAAGAACTCTCAGTAACCGTTGCTGCACTTCAAATAGACAAAGATACCGGCGCACTTGAACAATTTCAGCGGCTAAGCCTGTTGCCTGAAGATATAGAAAGAGATGACAGTATGACTGCCGCAGATATTCATATTTCACCAGATGGCAACTTTTTATATGCATCAGTAAGGGGAGAAGATATCATTTCCATTTTTGAGATTGATCAGGATACGGGAGAGTTGACTGAAGCCGGTCATGAATCAACTATCGGCGGACATCCCCGAAATTTCATGATCGACGAGAAGGGTGAATTTCTCCTGGTTGCCAATCGTGACAACAATCATGTTTTGGTATTTAAAAGAGATCAGAAAACCGGGATGATTGAATTTACCGGATCGGAGGCTGAGGTGCCCGTTGCAGTTTGCGTAACACAATTAATTGTTGAGGATGAATGAGATAGTGATGTATATTTTCTGAAAGCAATCACTCGTTTAATTGAATGTTGTGATTATCACTGATGTTCTTATATATAGGATCAACAATAAATAAATCGTTATAGCTTATGAAAAGCAGAAATTTAATAGCGCTGATATTTTTCCTGTCAATGATAGTGGCGGCCTGTGGTGATGAAAGGCCGGATGTGGATCATGAGCCTCCCGTTCCCCAGGATGAAATCGGAATAACTGAACAGCAGGCTGCACTGGGTGATATCACCGAAGAGGAGATCGATAAATTTGCAGAAGCTATTATTCGGGCAGAAGAGGAATGGACTGATGCGGACCGGGAATTTTCTGAAATGGAACCGATCATTCACGAGGTAGGCCTGAGTCTCGATCGCTTTATCGAAATTCAGAACAGGGTTGAGCAGGAACCAGAACTTCGTTCAATTTTTGAAGAACGTCTCGAAGAGAAGCGTGAGGATTGAGGGTTGATATAAATTTATCCCGCTCCGCCGGAAGCACCACCTCCGGCAGAACCTGCCGATGCTCCGGTACCTCCTGAAGTTCCTCCGAATGATGTAGTCCCGCTTGCTGCAAGGGTAGAGAGTGAAGAAGCAACCGTTGCAGGAGTTTGACTCGAACCTGCTGTCAGAACAATCCAGGGAATGACAAAATGTGATTCACCCGAAGTGTGCTCAAACATATTTTTAATCTGATTTTCAGACAGGCCAAGTGCTGTGGCATAAATAAAATGAAGATCGAGTAATTCCATCCGGAGAGTTCGTCTGTCAGCTTGTTTCAATCCGTTCATGTAGGCTTTCCACCTCTGGTATTTCTCCTCTCCGGCTTTGGTTCTTCGAACTATAAAAACTGAAAAAACGAGCATAAGTGAAGTTATAATAATGCCTAAAATTGCAAAATTTGTTCCCATGATTAACATGTAGATTGCAGCTAATACCAGCAATAATTGTATAATTAAATTTATAACCATCCCCTTGTAACTTATTTTGTCAACCCAGTTTTGGGTGTCATACACCGATTTGATCTCTTTTTTCCAGTTACCGTACCATTTATAAACTTCTGTTTTGCTGGTATCAAAAAGTTTATCGAGAGTGTCTTTGTTTTCTGCTATTCGTTTTTCTGCAAAGGTTATGATCATTATTTCCCAGTCAGGCAGATTATCTTCAGAAGTTTGATCTGTCCGCTGAATCCGGAACTTTGTGCTGCTATCTGAAAACCAACTGCTTTTTTCTTCGGGCGGCTCTTCATGAATGGTAAACCAGCCACGGCGGGCAAGATCAAATAGTGATGCGAGCAGATGCTGCCCTGACAACATTCCGTGGTACATCAATTTACCAATCAATGCAGGTGGAGTATCATCGGGTAGAACAACTGTTGGCTTTGTTGAGATGGTTTTTGTGGTAAACCGCTTACCATATTTTTGATATAGAAAAATGAACAGACCGATGCTCAACACCGAAATCAAAAGTGTTACCCCTTTTGTAATAGAAGCATAAAATGCATCTCGTTCTGCCTGTTCTTCCAATTGAATTGCATATTCAGTTTCTTCATCAAGTACAGACTGAAGTGTAAGCGATGGATCCGTTAAAAGAGAAGCGGATTTATCAAAAACAGAAACCGGAAATAGAGTTCGCACCTGTACCGATTGATTTCTTGGAATATTTTGTGCCTGGATATTAAAAATGCCTTCTTCTGTTTCTATCTCTATATTTTCTGCTCCCCGGGACCAGGCATACAACGAATCAGGTGAGACGGTTTCGGGCAGGATTATTTGGATCTGAAATTCATCGGTTGATTTATCCCGTCCTTTAGCAAGATAGTTCCAGAAAAATTCACTCCAGTCCGGACCACTCACAATGGCGCCTTCAAGATCATAAGCTATTGAAAAAGTGCGGCTTGTATTTTCAGCATTGTAATGCCATTTGATAACCACGGCCCGTTCGCTTTCCGAAACGCTGAAAGTTCCGGGTTCCTCGCTGTTATCGTTAATGTAATCAGTACCGTCTTCGAATACACGTATGTTTTTGATCTCAGTAAAGCCTTCTTTAGGCAGACGATAATCGGCCCAGCTAAAGGCCCCTTCAAAATGATAAGTACGATGTTCTGTTATACTTATAATTCCTGCTTCGGTAATCTTTATCTCCACAGATATTTCCGGGATGGAGTAATCAGAAGCAATTAAAATATTGCTGCTAAGAAAAGCGAAAACAACAAGAAAAGTTAAAAATCTGCACATAAATTTTTAATCATCAATTAAAACAGAAGTGTTTAGATTAGGGCTGAGGTCATAACTATAGGACTTCTATCACACTTCTATTTTAATGAAGATAAGCTGAAAATGCTATGCCAATATTATGGCGCAGTTCAGGTTATGATATTTGCCTGAATTCTGCTTTAAAATAGGTAAAATAGACGGAGGTATCTCCCTGTATATCGGAATGAGTTCCGAACATCAGCCAAATATTGCCATTGCTGTCGGCGGTTACGGCATCATGGTCGGATCTTGTGCGAACCTCCTGAATTTCAAACTGGCGCGGTTCATTGCATGATCTGGAATTGGTAATATCGCTGATAACAGATTCATTAAGCCAATTTTGGGGATTACTAAAATATTGAATGTTTAGCAGTGCTGTTGGCCCAAATTGTATAATATTTGTTGTATCTGGCTGCACTACGTGTGAGCGGGCAATAATGTATTGATCTTCTCCTGCAGGCTCACCAATATCGGCACATCCGGCAGGCACATCAGTTGCAAAACGGATGGTATATCGCACATCGTAGGGTGCAAATGGTACGAGATTTTCGACATGAAGGCGGTACAGAATTTTGAAATTTTCGGGATGGTTTAATGCACTTGCAAAATGAGCATTTCCCGACTCGTTAAGGCCGGACGGTAGAGAGGTGTAGTCTGATTGAAGCTCCGTTTGTGCCTTTTCAGGATCGGTAAAATGGGCATAGAAGACTTCCCAATTATGATCAGACTGAGTAAAATTATATTCAAAAGTGACGGTTTCAGGATCTGGTTCCAAAACATCACATGAAAAAAGTAAAAAAGGAATTATTAGGACAGCTAAAAAAAGATGATAATAAATTATTTTTGATGAGCTATATCTGTCAGATAGATGAGTTAATTTTTTATTTTTGTTTATCATATGTGTCACATAAAAAATATTATTATTCACAATATATTCATCATAAACGATCTAAAAAGAAAATCATTTTGTAACAGATAATGAGAATAAAAATCTTTTTATCAAGAAATCCTGGTTTTTGTGATATGAAAAGCAAAGCCCCAAAAAATTGAGGCTATTAAGAGAAATCAGGTCATTTTACAGTTTCACCTTTCTTCAACCGGTACCCAGTCTTTATTTTTTTCAGCAACATAAAGTGCGCGCGGACGGATCAGGCGGTTGTTGGCTTTTTGCTCGAAAAAGTGTGCTGTCCATCCTGCCACCCGGCTCATTGCAAAAATACATGTGTAAAGATCCGGCTGAATTCCCATAGAGTAGTACACAGTTGCCGAAAAGAAATCGACATTCGGATCAATGTTTTTCTCATCTTTCATGGTTTTTACCATCGCTTCCGACCACTTGTAGAGGTACTCGTGTCCGGTTTCTTCAGAAAGTTCCTTCGACATTTTTCTGAGATGCACGGCTCGCGGGTCGAACACTTTATATACCCTGTGTCCAAAGCCCATAATTTTTTCTTTATTCTCCAGCTTCTCTTTGGTAAATGCAATGGGATCGGCAACTTCATCTTGTTCTTTCAGGGTAAGCAATGTATTCATCACAGCGGTGTTGGCGCCACCATGCAACGGTCCTTTTAATGCACCAATAGCTCCGGTAACGGCAGAAAACATATCCGATTCGGTTGCGCAAATGGTTCGGCAGGTAAATGTGGAGGCGTTCATGCCATGCTCGGCGTGAATTACCAGGCAAAGATCCATTGTTCGTTCTGCTGCCTGTCCGGGTTTTTCACCGTTCAGCATATAAAGAAAATTATATGCGGTGCTGCCGATTTTAAGCGGAGCAACAATTTCTTTCCCTTTGCGGGCTCTGTCAAATGCCGCAATAATGGTTGGAATCTTTGCAGTTATAGCAATAGCATTTTCGGTATCATTTGCTTCACTGTCCTGAAAATCGGCCAGCATGGATACGGAAGTTCGAAGAACTGACATCGGCTCAGCCTTTTTATTGGTAGTTTTAATGTAGTTTAAAACAGGTTCAGGCAAATTCCGTTTAGAGCGGAGCTTTTGGTTTAGTTCATCCAATTCTTTTTTGTTGGGCAGCCTGTCATTCCATAATAAAAAACAGAGCTCCTCAAAAGTTGCATTTTCAGCCAGTGTTTCAATATGATAGCCGGAAAAAATCAGCTCCCCGGTTTTCCCATCGATCGAACTTTTGGTTGTTGAGAATGCAACTATGCCGTCTAATCCTCTGTTGATGTGTGGATATTCACTTACGTCGATATTGTTTATTTTTTGCTCCGCCATTTTGTTTATAAAATTGTGTTTTAATTAGCAGTTAAAGTTCAGGTTGATATATTGCCGGTTTCATCCGGGTTAGTGTTAGGAAACAGTGATCCTTTACAGTTTTATTCAGTGCTAAATATTTTAAACTTTGCAAAATACAAAAGACAGTACGAATATTGAAGAAATAACATAGGCTATTTAAAAAATCAGCCATTATCATTTAATGATTTCGCTTCGTTCCAAAGTGCATCCATCTCTTCAAGTGTGCTGTCTGTAATCGAGATATTGTTTTCATCCAGTTTCTTTTCAATGTATTTAAATCGTTCTTCAAACTTTCTGTTTGCCCTTCTTATGGCATCTTCAGCGCTGAGATTTAACAGGCGTCCCACATTCACAAGACTGAAAAGCAAATCGCCAAATTCATCCTGCTGTTCTGATTTATTTTGTTTTGAAACCGATTCACGCCACTCGTCGATTTCTTCATTCAGCTTTTCCCAGGCAAGCTGCCACTCGGCCCAGTCGAAACCCACATTTGCGGCTTTCTCCTGCATTCGCTGGGCCTTAATCAACCCGGGTAAATGTTTTGGGATACCATCCAGGATGGAACTTTTGCCTTCTTTTAATTTGATGGATTCCCAGTTGGATGCCACCTCTTCATCTGAACCGGCACTTACATCAGAGAAAACGTGAGGATGACGCCGAATTAATTTTTCCGATATTCCACTTATAACATCTTCGATAGAAAAATGTCCATTTTCAGATGCCATTTTGCTGTGAAAAATTACATGCAGTAATAAATCTCCAAGCTCTTTCGAAAGTTCTTCATAATTTTTTTGATCGATGGCTTCAACTGCTTCATACGCCTCTTCAATCAGGTTGTTTTTGATAGAATCATGAGTCTGTTTTCTATCCCAGGGACACTCTTTTCTGAGTATAGCAATCAATTCTACGAGATCTTCAAATTTACCAGAAGGTTTCATGTTCAATTTAACAGTTGGCGGTTTAATTTTGTTCAGATGAAAGGTAATTAATTCGGATAAGTTTTGTTTGTATAATGAGAGTTAAGATGGCCAACTCAATCCACCCCGAGTATGATGTTGCTGAAAATGCGATGCATTTTTTCGTGGTTAGTGGATTCCTCGTCTGCCGGCTGCATTTGTCCGGCTGACGAATATTGGTTCATGGATTTCGAAATTGGAAAATCGTTTTAAGATCATCTTGGAAGTTAACCGCAGAGTGATACGCAGAGGAGTTCGCAGAGTGTCGCGGAGGTTTTTTTGGCGATCCAGAATCAGAGGCTGATCACAACCTTTCTCAAAAAACAGAAGGTGTATTCAGCCGGATGGTAAATTCTTCATCCCGAAAGCTTCCGGGGATGTGCTCTTCTTTGAACTTAGTGCTGCACTGATCCAGGTCAATAAGCTTGGGAAGGCCTTCAGGCATCATATCTGCCGACTCTTGGATGCTAAACAGGTCGATGCCGGCTACATCAAATCCTTTACGTAAAGCTTCGGCCAGCTTTGGCAGCGGAATGGGAACGGGTTTGCCGGTTCTTGTATCTTCCCCGAGATTTGAGATCAGCAGCACGGGCTGTGATGGCATATCTAAAATCTGCTTTTTTTCGATTACAATCTGCTGCCCGTCAGTCCGGATCAGTGATTTTTGAAACCCGTTCACCGCAATGGTTGAAATTCCCTCATCTGCAAAAAGGGCAACCAGCCGGTGGTTCAACTCCTTAACGGCACGGATTTGAGCATCTTCCCGCATCACCCCGGTTTGGATAATCCGATCGGTGTACTCACTGTCTCCGTGCAAGACAATACCCCGTTTTTCTTTACGGGCAAGTGCTCGGGCAAAAGCTGTCAGAAACATTGCATTGTCGAGGTTTTCGTAATCAAGTACTGCGATAAAATCCATGATCTATCTATTTTTCAAGTCATCTGAAATAATACCATACGGCAGCAGATGCTGTGCAAAATGGCTCGATATTGACTGGTCTTTATGATACAGCTTCACAACTTCATCCGGCATAAATTCATTCAGTACCTGGCGGCATGAACCGCAGGGGCTGCAAAATTCACTTTTGGGGGCATGAACGTGAACAGTTCGAAAAGTTCGTATACCATGAGCGATGGCCCTGGCCACGGCAACCCTTTCGGCACAAAGGCCGAGGCTCCAGGAGGAGACTTCCACGTTCACTCCGGCAATAAATCCGCCCTCCACCTCCAGTAATGCTGACACGGGAAAATCTGAATGTGTAGTCACGGCAGACCTGCACAGCTCTTTCAGTTTTTTGGGAATGTTAGACAACACCGGTATCACCGGGTTAAAAAACCTCACTTCATCAGGCAGTTTTTTTATCGGTTTGAGGCCAAATTCGTCAATCCAGTATGCCTGCAATTCAGAAAACGGTTCAGGCTGAAAAAAAGAGGCCGGCTGGTCTCCTACTCCAAGGCAACTGCAAACGGCCGCACGTATGGCTGAGATGGTGAGCGGGTAAGAGATATTTTCAATCCTGACACCGGGATAAAATATGCCGGATTCACCTTCGATCAGGCAGGTTTCTTTGATGCCTGAATAGGGAGAATAACTGGTCAATTTTGGAGTTTCTGCTTTGCTCAACGGTTTATGCTTTTCATTACGGCATCGGCAATGTTCGCCCTGATTTCCCTGATGTTGCTGCCAAAACTGCGGTTCGGATACGCACGGTTAGTTAGCAGGATAATGGCAATATCTTCATCGGGGTCCATCCAGATGCTTGTGCCTGTAAACCCAAGGTGCCCGAACGTGTTTGGCCCGGTGAGGGTTCCGGCTGAACTCACAAAATCCTCATCCTGGTCTTCATTTTCGCTTTTGCGGTCAAAGCCCAATCCACGATGATTTATCGGGGATTGATGGCTGGTAAACAGTTCGATAGTTTCCGGGCTCAGGTATCGTTGGCCGCCATAAATTCCGTCATTCATCAGCATGTAAGCAAATTTTGCCAGGTCCTGTACGGAAGAAAACAGCCCGGCATGGCCCGAGACCCCATCCATCCAGAATGCCCGTTCATCATGTACATACTGATGAACAAGTCCGCGATGAAATACCGCATCAATTTCGGTGGGAGGGATGCGGTTTGCAATGGAACTGCCTCCCTGTTTCGGGTTAAACCAGGTTGAGCCCAAACCCATCGGCCGGTAAAACTCATCACGCATAAATTGGTCAATCCGCTTTCCGCTCACAATATCAATAATTTCACCCAGCAGAATGAAGCCGAGGTCGCTGTACACATATTTTTCGCCGGGCGGATTGATCAGGGGTTCGTTCCGCACAGCCCGAAGTATTTCTGCCCGGGTCCGGTAAATATCCACATAATTCCTGTAGGCAGGCAGTCCCGAGGTGTGCAGCAGCAGTTGCCGGATGGTGATTTGCTGTTTATCGGCCGTTCTGAACTCTTCGATGTAATTTGCCACAGGATCATCAAGTGAAATAAGATTGTCATCCACCAGCTTCATGATCCCCAGCGTGGTTGCCATTATTTTTGTGATGGAGGCGAGGTCGTAAATATCATTGCCCTGCACCGCGTGGGTTTTAAAATAGTCGTGATAGCCGTAACCCTGCTCCCAGATCAGCGAGCCGTTTCTCATCACTCCGACAACACCTCCGGGAAATACCGAATCATTGATGGCTTCCTGCATAATCATATCGATATTCAGCAGCGAGTCGGTGTTCATAGCCACAGCTTCCGGCCTGTCGTGGCGCACCACGGATTGTTCAATTTTCAGCCCGTCGCCGATGTCGTACATTCCGGGAATATTGCCGGGGAAAGTCCCCTGAATTTTTGAAGCTCCGAACAGAGAAGGCACGGTTTGACGCACCTGGCTGCCGTCGGATGCCCATGCCAGCAGATGAACATTGGTTTTCGGCAGATCGCGCACCACATAGGGATTTCCAAATGCCAGCAGCGCGTTTGGATTTTCGAGTTCAGTCACTTTTTTCAGAATTTCAAGCTGCTTTTCCGGCATCTGGATAGGATGATACGATCGAACCATGATAAATGACCCGATCACGATCAGGTCTGCGCGGCGTGCTTCGCGAAGAAGTGCTTCCGTTTCTTCGTCAGTGGTTCTGTCATCAATTGCATGATGTCGCACATTCGGATGATATCTCCGCATTTCACGAGCCAGGACAGCGGCCGAGGGATGCACATTTCCATCAGAAACCGATACAAGCAGCACGTTTGGAAAATCAATTTCTCTAACAGGTATGATGTCCCGGTTATTCTTCAGAACAGTAACCGATTCTCTCGCAATTCGTTCAGCGATGGTTTGAAATTGCGGTGTATTTATTTTGTGGCTCAGTTTATCCAGGTCGACGAAGCGGTTCTGAAATACCCGGTGCATTTTTTTGAGTTCAAGAATTTTCCGAACCGACTGATCGATGCGTCCCTCACTGACCCGCCCGGTTTCAACGGCGGTTTTCAGTTCATGGATAGCTGTTTTTTCATCCGGGCTGATAAGCATCAGGTCGGCGCCTGCCAGCAGTGCCATCACAACAGCCTCTCCGGGAGAGTAGTGATCGGTGATTCCCCTCATTTCAAGCCCGTCGGTGATGATTAATCCGTCAAATCCAAGCGAATCCACAAGAATCCGGTTCAGGATCGATTCGTCAAGAGTTCCGGGCAGATCAATATTTTCACTTACATTGGGAAAGGCGATATGGGCGCTCATCACACTTCGCATTCCGCGGTTGATGGCATTGCGAAAAGGAACCAGTTCCAGGGTATCGAGCCGGGCGTAATCGTGAGGGATGGTTGGCAGGGCGAGATGAGAATCTACGTCCGTATCGCCGTGGCCGGGGAAGTGTTTTCCAGTGGCCATAACGCCCTCGTGCTCAACACCTTCCATAAAACGAATCCCGTATTCCGATACCATGGCGGGATCGGCGCCATAAGAACGCACGTTGATGACCGGATTTTCGGGATTGTTGTTCACATCCAGAACCGGTGCAAAAATCTGGTGCACACCGAGGGCTCTTGCTTCATAAGCGGTAATTCTGCCGGTCAGGTAGGCATTGAACGGATTGCCGGTTGCAGCCACACCCATGGCCGGGGTAAAACGGGTTGCACTTCTTACACGCATCGCGGCGCCGAATTCCATGTCTTGGGTAATCCAGAGAGGAATTTTCGAAATTCGCTGAAGCTTGTTGTTCATAACAGCCTGGTCGTAAACATCCCCGCTTGAAAAGATGATACCCCCGATGTGGTACTCTTCAATCAACCTCTTTAGCCTCATCAAATCGGGTTCGCGATCGTTGGTAAAACGGCCGTAAGCGCGGGAAATAAAGAGCTGTCCGATTTTTTCATCCAGCGTCATTTCAGCCAGCAGCGAGTCGATTTCAACATGGTCTACATCATCATAATAAACACGCGGTGGCCGCTCCTCTTCGGCTTCGATATGAAATTCATAAACAGGCGGTTCCGGTGCCGGTTCGGTAGTTCTGCAGGATTGCAGAAAGGCTGCCAGAAAAAGAATTGTGATGAGCGGAAGTGCTGTGATCGAGGATAAAGTTATTTTGGTATGGATAAATTTCATAAAAGTCATTTTTGGTTGCTTCAAAAAAACAAGGCTAAATCAGTTTTTGGGCAGAAGCCTCATGGTTTGATAACTGGTTTGCTGGAAGAAAGTGCTATCATGATAAATATAGCGGTAACGGCCTTCAAGCCACAAATTGGTTTGGTCGCCGTAATTTGCCGACAGCGGATTCCCGGACTGGCCGGTGGGCAGCACCGACAAACTACGCTCCGGACTTGAAAAATCGACAATTCTGCGGATGGTTGCACCCATTTCCATTTCAAACGGCCGGTGCCAGCTATACTGGCTTTTATTGATCGACATGGCATGGCCGATACCGGGATAAGGGCCTTTGTTGAAAAGATTATTAACAATAGTAGTGAAAATACGGGGTGCCGAAGGATCATCACTGAATTCACCCAGCAGGGGCGGCCTGAGAGTCAGCGTATTCAGGTTTTCCCATCTCCATTCATAAGTTTCCGGCCCGAACCGCTCTTCCAGTTCCTCTAAAGTTTGAAGCATGCTCATGCGTACGATGTCTGCCCGGGTCTCCACTTCCGGGGTGTCCTGGATGTTGAAAAAAGAGCTGTCTTCTTGAAGCATACGTGACACAATCATCACGGGCAGATGTTCAAGCCGGATGAGTGCAAAATAGGCTTCATCACCGAGTTCGTCTTTGAGGGTATTTTCAGCCAGGTTCATAAAAAACAGGTCAAAAATGGATGCTGCTGTGGATGCAGGCTGGAATTCATAGTCCCAGTTTGCCAGGTAAGGGAGAGCTTCCCCGAAAATTTCGGGATTTTCTGCACCCCGTAAAATCGGCAGTATTATTTCAGTAATCTCCCTGGCATGTTCCGAATAAACATCCACCTGCATTCCCTGCATCCATTCCAGGGAGAGGCTGTTGGGAATATTAAGCAACTGCTCAATGCGCATAATCCTTGAAGGAGACTCCCAGAACGTGGCAATGTAGTGGGGGTAGGTGTCATCATGCAGCTTATTATTGGCATGGGCCACAAAACCGGTTTCGGGATTGATCTGGTGGGGGAGTTCATCGAACGGGATATCATTTTGCCACCGGTAGGCCGGATCCCAGCCTCTTCGGAATGTGAGCGGATCAAACTCCCTGACCGGAAGTGATGCCGCCGAGAAAACTGCGATATTGTCATCGGCATCGGCATAGGTGAAATTCATGGCCGGACTCTCGAACATTCGCAGGGCCTCCTGAAATTCGCCGATTGATTTGGCGCGATTCATTTTGTAGAGAGCCCATAGCTCCTGGCTCACATCATGGCCTTTCCACCTCAGGGTAACGGCGTTGCCTGACAGCAATTCTCCGGAAGGGTGTATCTCCGATATTTCCGGTCCGTTTTGTGTACTTTTCACAACATGCAGTTTGTCGTCCCCGTCTTTAACACGGATAATCTCATTTCTTTTTTCAAATTCACGGACAGTTACCGGCACCGAGGTGCTGTCTGAAATATACTGCCGCGGGTTATCCGGGTTGATCTGTTCAAGGAAGAAATCGGTGTCGTCAGCCATCATGTTGGTCATAGACCAGGCAACCTTTCTGTTCTGCCCCAGCACTACAAATGGCGCCCCGGGTAAGGTGGCACCCGCGATATGGTGATCGGGTGTGTGATAGAAAACCTCGAACCAGAAACCGGGAATGCTGAGGCCCATGTGCGGGTCTCCGGCCAGAAGGGGCAGGCCGGATTCGGTTCTGCTTCCATTCACCGCCCATGCATTGCTGCCAAAAGGATATCCCTGTCTGCCCTGAATCTCACGAAGATTCAATTCCCGATCCAGGAAAGCGATGGATTCCTTTCCGGCGGCTCTAAATAACTCTCCGGCTGCGGTTACCGGATACTCGTCTTCATAAACGGGAACGATCTGCCTGTAATAAAACGGATCGAGTACGGTAGAGATGTATGCGAAACTCAGCTCACTCAGCCAGTGCACGTTCTGATCCCATGCCATCAGTCGCGAAAGTGCGATTGAATGTCTGGGTGTCCATTCAATCGGATCAACACTTAACAGAGTAAATTCAAGCGGCAGATTGTTTCTGTTCAGGTCAACAAAATGGTTCACGCCATCGGCATAACGCTGCAAAATGTGCAGGAGTGAATCCGGAGCCTCGCTTTCTATTCGTCCGGCAGTTTCCCAGAAACCGATGGTGCGCTGATGGATATCGTAGGGGACAAGTTCTTCTCCCAGGAATTCTGCAAAGCGTCCTTCAGAGGAAATTTGTGATAGAGTCATCTGCCAGAGCCGCTCCTGCGCATGAATATAGCCGATGGTAAAATAGAGGTCATCTTCATTTGAAGCGTAAATGTATGGAGTTCCGTATGGGTCCCAGTGGATATCCACGCTCTCATTCAGTCCATTCAGCGTGATCGTTGTATCATACGAGGGCAGTGTTTTGTAGAAGGTCCAGTACACACCGAAAGCAGCAATTCCAATCAAAAGAATCAAAAGAAAAAAAACAGTTTTAAAAATGGTCCTCATCGATCGGGGTAAATTTTATGCTAAAAGAGTGAACTTTTACAGATTCGCAATAGCCGAATATCTGTGAAATTTTTGATTCCAAAAAATGGAATGCTGAAAATGATATATTTCATTGAAAAATCGTAACAAAATACATACTCTCACAACCGAAAGGAATGATAATCAAAAGAAAAGATTGGAGCAGGCATGAGTGACATTAAAAAAGTAGCTGTTATTGGCGGCGGAACCATGGGAAATGGCATTGCCCATGTTTTTGCGATGAGCGGATTTAATGTAAAACTGGTGGAGACCAGGCGTGAACTGGCCGATAAGGCCTTGAATACCATTAGCAAAAATCTGACGCGGATGGTAACCAAAGAGAAAATTACCGAGAAACAAAAAGAAGAAACACTGCTCCGTATTCAGGCCGAATTGAACCTGGCTGACGCGGTAAAGGATGTTGGCTTGGTGGTTGAAGCGGTGCCCGAAAATTTTGAGATCAAAAAGAGAATATTTACGGAAATTGACCGGCACGCGCCCGAAAATGCCATTCTGGCGACCAATACATCCTCAATTTCAATCACAAAACTGGCTGCTGTTACCGGCCGGCCGGATCGTTTTATCGGGATGCATTTCTTCAACCCGGTTCCGGTGATGAAATTGGTTGAGGTGATTCAGGGGCTGGACACCGACGCTGAGGTGACTCAAACAATCACTGATATTTCTGAAAAGCTTGGAAAAATTCCGGTTCAGGCAAATGACTTTCCAGGATTTGTTTCGAACCGTGTGCTGATGCCGATGATTAATGAAGCCATCTATTGTGTGTATGAAGGAGTGGCCGAACCCAAAGCGGTTGACAATGTGATGAAACTTGGAATGGCGCATCCGATGGGGCCGCTGCGGCTGGCGGACTTTGTGGGACTTGATGTCTGCCTCGATATTCTGAATGTATTGTATGATGGATTTAAAGACCCGAAATACAGACCATGCCCGCTTCTGGTGAAAATGGTGGATGCCGGAAAACTGGGAGACAAAACCGGCGAGGGTTTTTTTAAGTATGATACGTGAGAAGGCAGAAGTGAGACGGCAGAAGGCAGAAGTGAAATGGAAAAAGGGCAGTGGTATATCTCGATACTCACTACTCAATACTCAAAAATAAAAATATGATTGACCTGCGAAGTGACACAGTAACTAAACCCACCCCCGGAATTCTGAAGGCGATGGCTGAAGCAGAAGTGGGGGATGATGTATTTTCGGAAGACCCGACAGCCAATGCATTCGAAAAGCGAATGGCGGAGATGTTCGGGATGGAGGCGGGGCTGTTTGTCCCCAGCGGTACGATGAGCAATCAGCTATGCCTGAATGTGCTCACCCGGCCGGGAGATGAAGTCATCATCGATGAAACCGGGCATGTATTTAACTACGAATCGGGGGCAGCGGCGCATCTCTCATCCATACAACTCTATCCGCTGAAAGGGGTTCGCGGCAAGTTAACGCCAGAACTTATAAAAACAGCAATTCGCCCCAGAAACGACTGGGACCCGCACACCCGTGTCATTGCCATAGAAAACTCTACGAATAAAGGCGGGGGAGCCGTTTATACCCGCGAAGAGTTGCTGGAAATCAGTAACCTGGCTGTGAAACACGGATTTTATCTGCATCTCGATGGCGCCCGTATCTGGAATGCTATGGCGGCAGCCGGAATTGAGCCAGAATTTTTCGGCGGTGTCGCAGATACTCTTTCGATTTGTTTCAGCAAAGGCCTGGGTGCTCCCGTCGGTTCGATGATGCTGGCCGGTGCAGATGAGATCAGGCGGGCCCGACGAATGCGGAAAATGTGGGGAGGAGGGATGCGGCAAATCGGCCTTCTGGCTGCGGCCGCAGAATATGCTGTGGATCATCATCAAAAATTATTGGAAGATGATCACCGGCGGGCCAAAAAGTTTGCACAAGCGGTTGCCAAGCATCCGGCCTTCAATGTCGATCTCGAATCGGTGGAGACAAATATCGTTCTCTTTGATGTGAATGAGGGAACGGCTGAAGAAACCCTTCAAAAATTTTCGGAAGCGGGGATCGGGCTGGTACCCTTTGGCCCAAAAACCATACGTGCAACCTTCCACTTTCAGGTGAATGATGACGATCTGGATGAAGTGATGAAAGGTTTGGATAACTTTTGAGCCATTGTGATAAACCAGGAGGCTCTAATCTAATCAAAAAGGGAATAGCGCAAACGTCTCGTTTGTGCCTCTGTGATCGGATAAACAGAATGTTTGCGCCAGTTCCAGAATGGCACACAATTCTTCCTGCAGCCGAAAAGTACAGAACTTTCTCAGGCTATATGATTAAAAAAGGCGCATACTTGTTATCAAATATGCGCCTTAAATGTGATAAAATTACAATGTCCGATAATCAACAGAACTGAATTCCGGAGTTATCCAAGCCGGGTTCGTACCGGCCGCCAGTTTTTCACTTTATGAGCTTTGTAAATCTCGGTAACGAGCTGATTTACATTGGCAGCTTCGTTGGCAGTGATTAAGGGCAGATTTTCTTCACCGCTGACAGCATCGAAGAATAGCTCGATTGGATGTTTGTAATCATCCGGCAAGTCGGTAAATGGCTCAGATGGACTGATATCCTGTTCTGGGATGCGAAGGTATAGCTGATTATCAGTCACACGGGCATGCCCTTTTGTACCGGATACCTCAATCTGGTTCGGGTTTACGTGATCGACCCATCCGCCGGCAACGGTTGCAACGGCACCGGATTGGAAAGTAACCATTCCCTCACCGTATTCATCACACCCGGGATATCGCTCCAGTACCTTGTCGATGTGACCTGTACATGCTTTTGGTCGGTCACCTTCCATGAACCAGAGCAGCAGGTCAAATACGTGCGATCCCAGGTCACCAAAGGCGCCCACACCTGCCTGGTCAAGATCGGCCATCCATCGCCATTCGGTATCAAACCAGCCGCCGATGGCTCCGCTGTGAACATTGCTCAGCCTTAGGCGGGTAATTTCTCCAAGAGTTCCGTCCTGAATCAGCGATTTGATTTTTTGGTTCACACCGCTGCTTCTCATAAAGTATCCGGTTTGGAAAATTACCCCGGAACGTTCTACCATATCGGCAATTTGCGATGCTTCGCGGCCGTTCATCCCAACCGGCTTTTCAACAAACATGTGTTTTCCGGCTCGTGCGGCACCCGGTATCAGATCGGTATGAAGGTTGGTTTGTGAGCAGATAACGATACCATCCACATCCGCATCGTCATAAATCACGGAAACATCATCCACGATTTCGCCGCCGGTAACTTCCTGGCGTGCGCGGGCTGTTTCACTGCTGGGATCCCAGATATATTTGGTTTCAACGTTTTCTGCGCGTGCCATACGGTTTGCAAAATCAGGTGCGTGAATATGAGCACCGCCAACCATGGCGAGAGTAATGTTTTGCCGCCTCATTTTCTTTGAGGATTTGGCAGTAGCTGCAGAACTGAAAGCTATAGGAGAGGCTGCAAAAACGGCAGCGCCTGTGGCAAGTTGCCTCAGTGCCTGCCTTCTGGAAATTCCGGAATTAGTTTTATCAGAATAAGACATAATGTTAGTTTAGTATTTATTATTGATAAGGTTACTCACTAAAAAGATTAATTTATTTGTATAAATCTTATACCTGTAATTATACTACAAATTTATGACAGCTTCGAGAAATGAATTTTAAATGCTTGAAATTTCACTTGGTTTTACAATGAAATTGGTGGGAAGATTATCACGCAAATGGACAGCCGAAAAAAGATATGATATCTTTATTTCCTTGGTTGAAAAAGCTTGGTATAGATCTCATAGAGCAAAGTACCAGCCTGAACAACAAACTTAGTCAGAATTCTGAACTCTTTTGTTGAAAAAACTCTTTTTCGCTTTATAATCATAAAGCCAAACAGCCTGGTTTCGGGGGGAACACGCATTTTATTATTCATCAGAGCTTCTTTGCTGATTTTAAAAAGTGGAATTCCGATTTCGGAGCTAAGACCCATAAGAATAGACCTTTCTGCAAAAACACCACTGTTTTCCGAGGTGGGATTGTTCGTTAAATAAGGTTTACGTTCTAATGCAATCTTTTTGAAAGCTTTTTCGGTATATATTTCATCAGGACCAAAGTCTTCGGGCTGGTCATCGCCCAATGAAATGACAAGGCTTGGTTTCATTCCCTGAATCGTCCAAAACGATACATAGTCAATTTGGAAGGAGTTCATCAGTCCAACTCCAAACTTACGGCAGGCTGAAAAAAAATCTCCGGAAAAATTCTCTTGAATTAGTACTTTGATGATTTTCTTAAAGTCCTGTTTATAGTCAGAAATAGTAGATGGCTTTATTACTTGATCGGAAATTTTTTGACGAATGATCTTAAGAACCGAATTTTTATCAGTAAAGAGTCTTTTTTTATCTATAAACTCTTTTGCTCCAAGCTTTCTTGCATTTTTCTCAATTTCACTGGTAGCCTTTCCGGTAATAATGATGATTGGGATGTCTCTGAGAACAGTATCAATCATCAATGACTCAAGAAGTTCAATTCCAGAAATTTCGGGCATTTGTATATCGAGCAGTACAAGATGAATAATATTTTCAGTTAAAATGTCTATGCCTTCCTGGGCATTACTGGCAAAATGTAGTTTATATTCTTGCTTCAATAATGCCTTGACGATCACATGAGTCATTCGCTCGTCATCGATAATAAGAATATTTTTTTTATTCATATCGGTACATCATTGAGCCTGCAAGTGTCAATTTTCTTAATTCTTACTGATTTAGTTTTTTCGGAATTAAGCAGGATTAAAAATACTGAGCATTTCTTCAAACTTTAATCAAAATTATTGTACTGAATCAAGTTAATTTTAATTAAATCAGGATAATGCATAGAGTATTATTTTTTGATGAGTTAATCTTAATATACATTAATATTTGTTAATTTTACATACAAAAAAATTGCTGGTGAGCTGCATGCCATTTTTAAAGCCATGAAAGGCATTGGGTTATAATGGTCATGTAATTCAGGATAAACTATTTTCCAAATGAAAGTACTTTCACCGGATCAGTTTTTGCTGCAATACGTGCCGGCAGCCAGGAAGCGAGTGCGCAAAGAAATATGGTTACAGCGCCAACGATGAAAAAATCCAAAAGATGAGGTTCTACAGGCGCCGTGCTCATGTAATAATTTTCTTCGGAGAGAGGGATGATTTCATAAGTGACTTGAAGCCAATAAAACAGCAAAGAGATTCCAATGCCAATAACAAGTCCTGAGAATGCAACAAGAAGGCCTTCCAATAGAAAAATATGGCGGATTTCTTTACTCTTTGCTCCGATGGTTTTCAGGATTCCGATATCTTTTATCCGTTCAAGCACCATCATCAGCACTGTGCCGATCAGGTTGAATGCAGCCACGATGATCATTACTCCGATAACAAGAGGAATGGTTTCTTCTTGCAGGTCTACCCAGGCAAAAATATTTCTGTATCGCTGATAAATGCTTTCTACAACAAACGGGAACTGAGTTTCATCACGGATTAAACTGTAGGTTTCCTCGATTTGGTTAGTATTGGCAACATTTATTTCAATAGAGTTGGCATGGTTCCTGCCAAGGCCGAATAATGTGCGCACACTTTGAATATTTGCAAGAGCAAAGTTGTCATCAAACCGTGCAATTCCGGTTTGGTAGATTCCGGTTAGTGTGTACTGCCGTATTTCGGGAGTGTTGAACGGTGAGGGCATCCCATCGATGGTGTAGGCCGTAACCCTGTCTCCAATATCGGCCCCGATGGTTCTTGCAAGGCTGCTGCCTATGATAATTCCAGGCAATCCGCTGTCCTGAACGGTTAAATCATACTCTCCGCTAATTAGATATGTGTGCAGATTGGTGACATCGCCTGTTTCGGGAACTCCTTTTATCAGGGTGCCGCTTACATCTCTTGCGGCCTGAATCATGACCTGTCCCGTTGCAACCGGCTGTGCCTTATCTACACCGGGAATCTGGTTGATGAAGGTTTGAAGGGTATCCGCACGAAAAAGCGGATCGCCGGTGTAAGAATGAACGGTTACATGAGGTGCAAATCCGACAATTTTTTCGTTGATGGTGGATTTGAATCCATGAACGATAGATAACGCAATTAACAATCCGCCCGCACCGATAGCCACCCCGGCAATGGCCATAATCTTGATAAAAGAAAGAAACCTTGATTCTCTCTTGGTTCCTCTAAAATACTTTCCGGCAATGTACCAGGTGAATTTCACGATTCTGGGTACTGGTTACGGGTTACTTGTTGCTGGTTTCAAGGTTCATGGTTCAAGGCTCAAGGTACAGGGCTAAAGGTTCAGGATTCAAAAAAAATTAACCTGCATCCTGAATCCTGAGCCCTGTACCATGAAACCTACTCCGGTCTCATCAATGGGAAAAAGAGCACATCACGGATCGATTCGGAATTGGTCATTATCATGGCCAGGCGGTCAATCCCGATGCCTATTCCTGCCGTGGGAGGCATGCCGTATTCAATGGCTTTCAGAAAATCTTCATCAATTGTCATGGCTTCTTCATCGCCTTCGCTTCTTAAACGAGCCTGCTCTTCAAAACGTTGTCTTTGATCTACCGGATCGTTCAGCTCGCTGAAAGCATTGGCAATTTCTTTTCCGTTGCAGATGGCTTCGAACCGTTCCACAAGGCCTTCTTTTGAGCGGTGCTTTTTTGCAAGCGGGCTCATTTCAACCGGATAATCTGTGATGAATGTTGGCTGAATGAGTTTTGGCTCCACATATTCACCGAAAATTTCATCAATCAGTTTTCCTTTGCCCATTCCTTCTTCAATCTCGATATGAAGTTCTTTCGCGATAGCCCGGATCTCATCTTCGCTTTTTTGATGTAAATCGTGTCCGGTCTCTTTTTCGATGGCTTCGTACATCGGAATTCTGGGCCATGGCCGTTTGAAATCAATTTCGTGTTCGCCAACTTTCACTTTTGTTGAACCGTGCAGTGTTAAAGCCACATGTTCAATCATCTCTTCCATAAAGTTCATCATCCAGATGTAATCTTTGTACGCAACGTACAGCTCAACCTGGGTAAACTCTGGGTTGTGAAAACGGGATAGCCCCTCGTTTCTGAAATCTTTTGAAAATTCATACACGCCATCAAAACCGCCCACAATCAGCCGCTTCAGATAAAGCTCATTGGCAATTCGCAGGTACAAGTCCATGTCAAGGGCATTGTGGTGGGTGACAAATGGCTTTGCTGCCGCACCTCCATAAATCGGCTGCAGCACGGGAGTTTCCACCTCAAGATAGCCGCGTTCGTTCATGAAATCGCGCATCGCCTGTACCATTTTTGTTCTTTTGATGAACGCATCACGAACTTCGGGGTTTACAACCAGGTCCACATATCGCTGCCTGTACCTCAACTCTTTGTCACTGAATGCGTCGTAGGTAACCGTTTCTCCTTTTTCATTTTTCACTTCTTTGGGGGTTGGAAGCGGCCGCACGGTTTTCCCCAGGAAAGTAAATTCTTCGGCATGGATGGTGGTTTCACCTGTGCGGGTTTTAAAAACAAAGCCCTTAATTCCAACAAAATCACCAATATCCACAAGTTTTTTAAAAACGTTGTTATACTCATCAACCCCGACATCATCCCGTCGGATATAAATCTGGATAGTGTCTTCAGAGTCCTGCAGAGTGAAAAATGAAGCTTTTCCCATAATACGGCGAGTCATCACCCGGCCGGCTACCGAAACACGCGGGGCATCATCGGGATTCTCCGAAATAAAACTGGACTCATCAGCTAAAATTTCTCGTGCGGTGTGGGTTACATCAAAGTTGTAGGGAAAGGGATTAACACCCAGCTCTCTTAATTGATCAAGCTTTTCGAGCCGTATTTGCTGCTGTTCGCTTAACGATGGTTCAGTATTACTCATTAAAAATTGTTGGATTATTATTTTATTTCAAACTCATAAAGATAAAAAATTATGGCCGAAGTTAGCATGATAAGTTTAGCAATTGACTTCTTGTTACAAAGCCTGTTTTTACATTTCTAATAATAATCTGACATTAAAATTCTAGGATTCTTGTTGTAATCTTCGGGGTTCGTATCTTTAAGATGATTTGTACGTTAGTTTATTGAATCAAAATCAACCAAAAAGCATTGCCTGAGAAAATTTTTCATAACCATTTACCTGATGATGTAAAAGTTGCTTTTGAACTGTTCAGTTTATCAGGAATAGTGAAAGATCACGATCGAACGCAGAACATGTCAGGAGCATCGTTGCTGCGAAAAATGGCGAAACTCCATTATGGAAGCAAAATCGACGTTCGCCTGCTTAAAAACGAAAAGCCGAAAGCATTTCTGAACGGCCGTGAAATATCGGTCAGCTTTTCGCATACACAGAAAGCACTATCGGCAGTCATTTCCGAAAAGTATAATGTGGGATGCGACATCGAATCTGTTGAGCGGAGTGTTAGCCCAGGGCTGATCGATCGCATTAAAGCGGGAAAGGAACCTGATGAACTTTATTCAGAAGTTGAACCGATCCGGATCTGGACAATCAAAGAATCGGCGCTGAAGATGATTGGCACCGGGCTGCGAAAATCTATGAATAGCATCAGGGTTGAACAGGATGACGAAGAGCTTTTTACGGTTGATTTTTTTGATGGAAATCGTGCAAAAATTTGTAGTTTTAAGTATCAGGAGCATTGGATAACCGTTTGTTATCAAAAATTATAAATGTCTATAAAATTCTGATCTCATGAATATTACCGCCTATAGCCGTGAGAAAATTAAGGAGGGGCTTGAGAGAGCACAAAAACGCACCGATCAAGACCCGGAAACCGTGAGATTGCTATTTGCACCACGGAAAATTGATGATACAAATTTTAGCGAAGTCTGTGATATCTATTCTCAGATTTTGAACGAAGATTTCGATTCGGTAATCATCGTGGAATCACATCCCGGCAATGCAGAGAAAAAACTGCCGATGCCATCATTTAAATTTGTTGAAACCAGCCTCGGTATCGTTTATGCAAACGATCCCCTCAGAAACGATTTTGCCGATGAGGATGACGATTTTTTTATATCAAATGACGCATTTGATGAAGATACAAGCCTTTACGATCAACTGATGATGCTTCAGTGTGTGTTGGATAACTTTTCTGTTCTCTGTATTCAGATGACTGACGAGAGCCCGGCTATTGTAAAGGAGCTGGCATACACGATGGAAGAAATCCTTGCGTCAAAAAACGCCCTGGTTGTTTTTTGCTGTGAAATGGAAGAGAATAAATCTGAAATCCTTGAGAAGGTGGCTGAATATCAAAAAAAGCAGGATCTCAGTATTTTGATGAACTACCTGAATCAACACGATTCGCTGATTGAAGGAACCGGGACGTTTGCGGCAGGGCTGATAGTTGCCCAGAAATGGGGGTTGAAAATTCGTTTTAGTGCCCTTGAAACCAGCCTCGATCAGACTAAAAATAATCTTATTGGATTTGCCGTGATGCAGCAACAGCCCATGTTCGGATGATTGAAGATAAACCATCCGTCAGCATTATCGGCAAAGGAGCGGTGGGTTCAGCGCTGTATGGTTTTTTTTCAGAAAACGGTTTTTACATAAAATCGGAATGGAATAGCCGGTCTGGACGGATATTTCGCGAACAGAGGAGTGAGCCGCTTTATGTTGACAGAAATCTTCCGGTTTCTTCGGAGGAGCTTGGAGATCTCATTTTCATCACCACACCGGATGATGTGATTGCCGGGGTGGCAGAAAGCCTGGCCGTGTTGCCAATCAACTGGAGAGAAAAATCGGTGGTACATACCTCGGGAAATATAACTTCGTCAGTGCTCGGCCTATTAAAAAAAGAAGGTGCCTCAGTTGCGTCGATGCATCCCATTCAGACATTCCGGAAAGGTGACGGCTCCGAGCGGTTTGAACATATTTATGTGAGCCTGGAAGGGGACAAGGAACTGTGTCTTTTTCTTGAAAAAATGGTTGAGCTGATGAAAGCCCGTTCTGTTTTTTTGACTCCGGATCAAAAAAGCCAATTGCACATCGCCGCCGTTTTTTCATCGAATTATGTAACGGCGTTGATGCACAAAATGGAGAATTTTTTGATAGAGGCAGAAGTTGATGATGGAATCAAAGTACTTGAACCTCTGGTAAAACAGGTTATATCAAATATCTTTGAAAAAGGGGCAGCAGAGTCTCTTACCGGGCCCATTTCAAGGGGAGATATTGATTCGGTTCAAAAACACCTCGAATTATTGAAACACGATAAAGAATTAATCGAGCTCTATAAGAAATTGGGAGCTGAGGCACTGAAAATTGCTAAAAAAAGGAAGGCAGTCCCTGAAATCCGGTTGAAAAAATTGCAGGATATTTTTGGGAGAGGATAAGTGAGATTTACTCATTCATCTGAATCCTCATTCCAGATCGGACACACATCTGCATCAAGAATTCTCTGGTCATGTGTGGCAAGTTCAAATCCGCTGAGGATTGCTGTTGCTGTGATAAGCCTGTCGGCAGGGTCGCTGTGAAAAGATTCAGGCAGTTGGTGCTGGGTCAAAATCACGTCAAGATCAACCGGTAACACCTGAACGATCTCTTTTTGCGTGGCTGTTTTAATCCAGGCTGAAAAATCGGGTAATAATGAAATTCGGCTTTTGCGCTCCAGTATTTCGGTTTCCCAGATAGTAGTCCAGGAGATACACAATTTTTGATTAGAACCCAATCGATCCAGAGCCAGGCGTTCTGAATCTTTCAGGCTTCCGTCACCCAAAAGCCACCAAAGCCAGATATGTGTATCGAGCAAAACCATTAAGAATCCGGTTCATTTGCCTGCACAGCATGATTCCAGTCGGGGCCTGAATAATCATCAAATGCACTTTCTTCAGGTTTGATAGTAGATGCAGATCCCTTTCCTTTCAGCTTTTTCCAGGGGGCAGGTTCCTGGCTTGCCTGGCCGGATTGCAGCTCTTTTTCAAGAAGTTGCGTGAAAAACTCCTTTAAGGTAATTCCTTTCTCCACGGCTTTCATTTTCGCCTTCTTCATGAGAGGATCCGGTATGTCTATTGTTGTTCGCATAAAAACATATTAACATAAATATGCTAAACATTCAATTCATCTGATAGATTTTTTCTATTTTCTGATCATGAGCAGGGCTGATTTTTACCGAAAAGTTTATGACGTGGTCGCAGAAATCCCCACAGGAAAAGTTACATCCTACGGAGCCATTGCAAGGTGTCTCGGTGTTGCATCCGGTGCCAGGATGGTGGGTTATGCACTCAACAGCCTGATCCGCGATGAACAAGGCGGACGATATCCGGCTCACCGGGTGGTGAATCGCCTGGGTCAGCTAACCGGCAGGGCACATTTTCCGGGAGATTCAATGAGGGAGCGACTTGAGCAGGAGGGAGTTGAATTTTCAGAAGAGTACACGGTAAACATTGAAAAGCATTTCTGGGACCCGGCAGAACATCTGTAGTGAGCATTAATCAATTCTTCCGCCGATGAAAACCTTCGACCCTCGTCTGACGAATTGTAGGGGAATGCTCAGGACATAAACTTTACAATAAGTTTCAGGAAGGAATTTTTCTTTGATAAGTATTCGTTTGACGAATATTAAGGTATGGAGATGCCTGCTTACGCGAAGGCATGACGTATGCAGTAATAGAATCAAGCTTGTCCAATTCGACAGCCCACGTGAAGTGTGCAGTCGAGGTCTGATCAACTATACCCAATCCACACAGCCACGGCAAGGGCAACCGAACAGATCAGGATCAGTTTGATGATGAGCGGAAAAATGAATTTGAACCATTTGTCGTAAGGAATGCTTGCAAGCCCGAGTATTCCCATCAAAACGGGGTTGGTGGGGACGATCATATTCATCAGCCCATCGCCGAGCTGAAATGCGAGTACCGAAATTTGCCTCGATACACCCACCAGGTCGCCAATTGGGGCCATCAGCGGCATAGTAACCAGTGCCTGTCCGCTTCCCGATGGAATAAAAAAGTTCAGAATGCTTTGGATGAACAGCATGCCAACCGCAGCCAATTCAGATCCTGCGATTGAAAGCGGCGCTGCAAGCCCGTTTACAACTGTGTGCAGAATTTCGCCATCCTCCATAATTAATGCGATCGAGCGGGCAAAGCCGATCAGCAGGGCCGTCATGGTAAGTTCGGCGGCGCCTTTGCCAAATACGGCCGCGGTTTGGTTCATTCCAAGGCGAGCAATTAGCCCGACAACCACAGCCAGGGCCAAAAACACTCCCCCGAGTTCTACCAGGTACCAGCCTTCGAGGGCTATACCCAGAACAAGCACAAGAAGTGCGGCAATCGTCGCGGTTAACACCAGGATTCTTCGAGGAGTCATGGGCGGGAATTCGTATTTCTGGTCGGCATGTTTATTTTCAATTCCAAAAACCAGGCTCTCTGACGGATTTTGTTGAACGTTTTTTGCATATTTCCACACGTGGTGAAACCCTACAGCCAGCAGGGGCACGGCAATCACAAACCGATACCACATCCCGGAAGTTGGCTCAAGGCCGGCTACATCCTGGGCAATCAGCAGCGTAAACGGATTGATGACGGCAACTCCGTAACCAATGCCATATCCAACAACCATGGTGCCGATGGCCGTTACTGCATCCATTTTAAGAGCTACGCAAAGCGCCACAAGAATAATTGCGAAAGGAATGTACTCCTCAGCCATCCCGAGTGTGGCGGATGCTGCTGCAAACGCAAACATGGTGAGGAAAAGAAGCGGGCCGGGCCGGTTTCCGAAATTGTGCACCAGTTTTCCGAGAAGGGCATCAATGGCACCGGTTTCGCGAACGATGGCGAGTGCACCGCCAATAATCAGTACAAAAAAGATGATTCCCTGTGCATCGGCAAAGGCGCGGGGGACCACTGTAAATAGTGATGTAACCGGCAGGTATTCTTTCTCATCGAATGATTCAAAAGAACCGGGTATTACTACTTCCTGCCCATCTTCATTCACTTCAGAAGCAAATTCACCTGACGGCAAAAGCCAGGTGAGAATCAGTGCGGCAATCATCAGGGTGAACAGAAGAACGAGAGTATGTGGGACTTTGAATTTCAAACCAATACTTTTTCAGGTTAGTAGATCAGTTACGTACCCCGTATGTTACAAAAAAAATATAATGGATTAGAAAAGTTATTTCAGGCTTACAAAAACGATCAATCCAGTGAATCACTATCCGGGATGAGTGCCCGAAGTAAATAGTCTCTCCACTGGCCGGTGTTGCGATTGTAAACGCCAAAACCTGCCCCAAATTCCCAGTAAGCCCAGCTAAATTCTCGTTCTTCAGAGGCTTCACGAACATAGGTTGTCCATCGTTCTCTCGATTTATCATCCGCCGTACTGAATGCGCCAAATTCACCCACATGAATGGGCCTGTTATTGGTTTCTGCCCAATCTCTTACAGCGTCAAAATCTTCATCAACTTCCGCTTTTTCGGTATCGGTTGCATCCCAGGTTGTGCCCAGCCATTCATCGGTATGATCTCCCGCCCAGCTTGCTCCCTGGTGGGTAAATTGAAATGGATTGTAATAATGCACGGTGGCAATGAGCTGGCGGTCGTTCGAAGGCATTTCGAGATCCTGTAGTCCACCAAAACCTCCCCAGTTCGCCGTTCCAATAGCAACCACACGCTTTGGGTTTGTTTGCCGGATGATTTCTAGGGCATCTGCAAGATATTGGTTCCACAGGTTTGGGGTCAGGTTATCATGCGGCTCGTTCAGAATCTCAAAAACCAACTCTTCGGGATAATCTTTATAATGCCCTGCAATTTGTTCCCATAGTTTCATCAGGCGCTGTCTGTGCTGCTGAGGGTTTTCCATCAACTCATTGTAATGATGGATGTTTATCATAACGGCAAGCCCGCGGTCCAGTGACCAAGCCACTACTTCATCAACCCGGTTAAAAAATGATTCATCGATCGTGTACGGATGATTTTCCATTGCGTGGGCATTCCAGCGGATTGGAATTCTGACGGATTCAAAACCGGCTTCTTTAATTTTCTGAAGATACTCTTCATGAATAAACATGTCCCATGCACCTTCATAGGGGGCTTCAAGTGCATTGCCGAGATTAATTCCTTTTCCGAGCAGGCGGTTTATCTCAAAAGCATCCGCGAAATGACCCTGATCGGCTGGCTCGACCGGCGGTTTGTCAATAATATCCACAGAGTTGGATGCACAGGAGAAAAATGTACTGGCAGTTAATAAAACAATCAAACACAGTGTAGATGTATGGGATTTAGCAGTCATGATTTCAGAATTTGGTTCTTTATTCCAAGCTATCAGAATGAGCTAAAAAATCCAATGATATTTCGTGTAACGGCCAGGCTTTTTGTATTTTCAGGTCGATTTAAAAAAATTGAAAAGAGGACTCTTATAATAAGACAACTCCTGTAAAGAACGTGGTGCTGGCGCCCCGAGGCG
>SL_3KL_010_SEDDRAFT_10000150_pt1 | contig 47904 bp, 42 predicted proteins | sample SodLakKL_010_SED_2_FD_10381 | JGI IMG/M metagenome (IMG submission 10381)
AAGCCGGTCGATCCGCGTCACTGGCTTGGGAGCCTGTGAACAACGCCGCGCGGGCCGCAGAGTTGTTCAGAGGCTCCCTGGAATGATGACGTCAGCTTGTGGAAATGATAGATTCAACAATCTCGACCGCCTGTTGTCTGAGCATTTGATGCAAAGATTGATCCGCTACATCCCCATCGTGCTGGCTGCGCTGCTTTTTCTGCCGGCAGTGGCCGATGAGCCACCTCGCTCGTCTACGGTCAGCATGGAGGATCTGCGTGCCTTCACCGATGCCTGGGGCTACATCAAGGATCACTACGTCGACGAGATCGATGACCGCCAGTTGCTCGAGGCGGCCATTCGGGGCATGTTGTCCGAACTGGACAACCATTCGACCTGGCTCGATTCGGAACGCCTGCGCGGCGTCGAGGAGCAGGCCAGTGGACGTTACGGCGGACTGGGGGTGCGGGTCGGTGTCGGACAGGACCATCTGGAAGTCGTCGATACCCTGGCCGACTCGCCGGCGGCCAGGGCCGGCCTGGAGAGCGGCGATCGCATCATTGCCATCGATGAAACCGATTTGACGGCAACCAACGCCCATGAAGCGGCCGAGTGGTTGCGCGGCAATCCCGGCTCGCGCATCGCGCTGACGGTCGAGCGAGAGGGTCAGTCGGATGTCATGGAGATCAGCCTGATCCGGGAGCTCATCCGCCGCACCAGCCTGACGCATGAGCGTCTGCCGGACAACCTGCTCTACATTTCGATCAATCAGTTCCAGCAGACCACGCCCGAGGAGTTTGATACGGTTATTGATCAGATCCGCCAGTGGGATGATCCACCCTCCGGCCTGATCCTCGATTTGCGCAACAATCCCGGTGGCATGCTCGATTCGGCCGTCGCCGTTGCCGACCGATTCCTGTCCGGGAAACTCATTGTCAGCAGTGAAGGCAGAAGCGACGCGCAGACTCTCGAGCTGCGCGCCCATCCCGGCGAGCAACTGGCCGGCGTGCCGGTCGTGATACTGGTCAATCAGCGCTCGGCTTCCGGCGCCGAAATCCTGGCCGGCGCCCTGCAGGATCACGACCGTGCCGTGATCCTGGGTGAACCCACCTACGGCAAGGGCTCGATCCAGACCATCTGGCCGCTGCGCAGCGGCGCCGGGATGCGCCTGACCACGGCCCATTACTACACACCCGCCGGTCGGCGCATCGAAGACGGTGGCATCGAGCCGGATATTTTCCTGGCCGATTTTTCCGGCCCTCTCACCCTTTCACCGGATCAGGCCGAACAACCCGATGAAATGATCAACCTCGCCATGGCCTTTCTGACCAACGCCCAACGCCTGACCGGCAGCAACAGCACATCGGACTGAGCGGCATGCTGGGTCGACTCAAGGGGGGCATCGTGGTAATCCTGGTGGTGATCGTCCAGACGGTCTGGTGTGCTGATCGCCCCCAAGTGGCCATTGTGATCGACGACATGGGGTTCCAGCTGTATCGAGATCAGCGGGTCATGGAGATGGACCCCCGGGTCACGATCGCGATCATTCCGGAATCGCCGCTGGCCGATGTTCTCTCGCGTCAGGCCGGGCACCAGGGTCGCGAAGTGCTGGTTCATCTGCCTCTGTCCGGGCTCGGTCTTGACAACTGTGAGCCACAACTGACCTGCATGGGATCGACATGGTCGGCAGAACGGATGGCCGCTCACCTGGGCGAGGTGTTTGAGCGGGTCGAGGGCGCGGTCGGCATCAATAACCACCAGGGCAGTCGCTTCACCGGTGATCGTCGTGCCGTGGCCAACCTGGTGGCCGGTCTCCATCAACTGGAATACGAACTTGGACGCCCACTGGTCGTTCTTGACAGTCGCACCTCACCGACCACGGTGTTTGAGACCAAGGCCCGAAATGCCGGGCTGCTGGCGACTCGTCGACATGTTTTTCTCGATCACAGCGATCGTGTTGAAGACATTGAGAAGGCGTGGGCGGACCTGATCGATATGGCCCATGCGCGGGGCCAGGCAGTCGCCATCGGACATCCTCGCACCAATACGCTGGAGGTTCTTGAGCGTCGACTTCCTCAGCTTGAATCCATGGGTGTGGAACTGGTGAGCCTGACCAGGCTGGTCTGCCCTGCCCGCTCGTCGGAACCGGCCGGCCACCGTACCACCTGCCAGGACCTGCCCCGTCCGATCAGCACCGGCGTCTACGACTAACGAATCCCCGAATCACTCTGCGTCGTGGTACCCGAACACCGGGTCCAGTTGCTCGGCGATTGTTGATTCGACCCAATCGAGGATCTCGCCTTCAAGATCATCCTGATAGCCACCGACCTTGGCGCGGCGAACCTTGCGCATTTCCGGATCATCCGGGTTGCGTAATTTCAGGGAGTTGTTCTGGAAGTAGTTGGACTTTTCCAGTTGGCGCATGTTGTCGAAATCGCCGAAAGCGACCGCGGCCTGGATTTCTTCATCGCTGAATGACTCGCCGATGAAATCGCGAATCCGCGCCAGGGAGTTGGCCGTATCCAGACGCAAATCCTCGTAGCGAACGATCAGCGCATGGTCTCGATCCTTGAGCTGATCAGCCCAGAAGTTGTGGTAACGGATCAGCCAGGGCAGGCCGAGGTCGGGATGGCGAATGAATTCTTCACGGGTGATGGTCTCGCGATCGATGGGATGCTCGGCCTCCCATTCCAGAAGCTCGCGCTTGAAGCGCTTGGTGCGCTTGGTGTACTGGATGTACCAGCTCACCACGATATCAGCGGGGTGACGGGCCACGAAAATGGTTTTCTTGTCCGCCAGTGACGAATCGTTGGCGGCAAACCGTTCGGCCACAACCTTTTCCCAGCTGGCCAGACCATTGGTAATGGCCCAGCGTGGCAACCCGGAGTGCTGACGAGCCAGTTCATCGGACTTGAATACGCGCTTTTGCGAGATGCCGTAATGCTGCGCATACAGATGGGTCAGCATGGTGCGAAGCCAGGTGCCGCCGGTCTTGGGATGACGAATCATCAGGATGTCGGCGCGTTCAAGCAGGCGGACCTGAAGCTTTTCAAGCAGCCGATACCGCGCCCTGAGCCGCCAGGGCCGCGGCAATACGGCGGTCAGAACCAGAATGGTCCAGTGCAGACCTCGATCAATACTCAATACCATATTCAATACGCCCAGGTGAGCTCCACGACGTCAGACGGATTGGCCCGGCAAGAGCTGCCGGGCCATCACTACCAATCCATCAGCCCGGAGGCGGATAAACGTAGTGAGCCTGCAGACCCAGCGGCAGACCCAGCCACCAGTAAAACAGCAGGAATGCCGACCAGATGATCGACAGGGCAATGGCATACGGCAGCATCATCGAGATCAGCGTGCCGATCCCGGAATCCTTGAAGTAGCGCCTGCAGAAAACCACGATCAGCGGGAAGTACGGCAGCAGCGGCGTGACGATATTCGAAGTGGAATCACCAACACGATAAGCCGCCTGGGTAAGCTCGGGAGAAATGCCAAGCTGCATCAGCATGGGCACGAAGATCGGCGCGATGATCAGCCACTTGGCCGAAGCCGAGCCCACAAAAAGGTTGACGAACATGGTCAGGGCAATGATGCCGATGATGGTCAACTGGGCCGGCAGATTGAGCGCCTGCAGGAATTCCGCACCGTTGACCGCAACCAGGATGCCGAGATTGGAACTGGAAAATGCGGCAATGAACTGGGCCGCGAAGAAAGCCATGACGATGTAGTAACCCATCGATTCCATCGCCTTGCTCATGCCGGCAACGATGTCCTTGTGAGATTCAATGGTGCCGGCCACGTAGCCGTAAACAATTCCGGGTATCAGGAAGAGGATGAAGATCAGCGGCACGATGGAGCGCATCAAGGGCGCCCCGAACGAGGTGATCGATTCATGGAACGCCAGGTCGGGGTTGGGATCTCGCAGGGGAGAGTCCGGCATCAGCACGGCGAGGGTCAGCAAGGCGATGGAAATCAGAATGCTCATGGTCGCCCAGAACAGGCCGCGGCTTTCCTTCTGAGACAATCCTTCCATCTTGGGCATGTCGGACATGTCACCGTCGACCGGGGTGTCCTTGACCAGGCGCGGTTCGATGATCTTGTCGGTCAGCCACCAGCCCACGCCGATCACGATGATGCTCGATGCGGCCATGAAGAACCAGTTGGCCAGCGGGTTGACGAAGAGCGTCGGATCCAGCACCCGGCCGGCTTCTTCGGTAATCCCGGCCAGCATCGGATCGATGGCCGATGGAATGAAGTTGGCCGAGAAACCACCCGAGACCCCGGCAAAGGCCGCGGCAATCCCGGCCAGCGGATGGCGACCGGCCGCATAGAACAACACCGCGCCCAGGGGGATGACCACCACATACCCCGCATCGGCGGCGGTATGACTGATGATGGCGACCAGGATCAGCATCGGGGTCAGCAGCTTGACCGAGGTCCAGCCCAAAAGCTTGCGCAGTCCAGCATTGATGAAACCGGTGTGCTCGGCCACGCCCACGCCGAGCAATGCCACCAGGACAATGCCCAGTGGTGCGAAATTGACGAAGACCTGGACCATGTTGACCAGGAAATCGGCCATGGCCGTGCCGGATAGCTGGTTGATGACCTGGATGTTTTCGCCCGTCGACGGGTGCACGGCGGCAAACTCGATCGGCGCCAGAATGGCCGAGAGCACCCAGACAATGACCATCAACAGGAAAAACAGCACCGCCGGATCGGGCAGCTTGTTGCCAACCACCTCGATAAAGTTGAGGGCCCGCTCGAGCATGGTGCGCTCGCCGGGCAGGACCTTGTGAAGATCCGGGTTGGGTGATGAGGGCGGAGTTTGGTTGTCTTGCTGGCTCATGCGTTTCGAATCCCTTCTGATTCCCTATTCAATTCGAGTGTTGTTGTTATTCGTGGCCCCAGGGCACGGGTGGCGCATCGACTGGAGTGGTCAAGTCGAACTCGGCTCTGAACAGTCGACCGGCGCGCACCAGTTCATAGGCGAATGTTTCGCCGGGATGGACTTCCATGGACCAGAAATTCCCGACCGACGCCTCCAATCCATTGCCCAGGAACAGGGCCTTGGAATAGTCATCGACCGGAAAGGTCTGACGCCAGGCTCGGCCCGGGTCCGTGGTATGCCCTCCGTACCAGGTGACCACTTCCTCGCTGCCGTCGGCATGCCGGTGGTCATGTTTGAGTCGAAATCCATTGTTCGTGCGCGTCAGGATCCAGGTGCGGGAGCGATTGTCGCCAACATGCAGGGGAATGCGGATCTCGTCAGCGCTGCATTCGCGCACATGCATGGTCACTTCGCGATCCAGCCAGCCGTCGTCTCCGGGTCGTGAGAAACCAGTCATTTCTCCGGGAAATGCCTGGCCACATAACTCTCCCAACTGATTCCAGAACGCGTCACGCGGATCATCATCGGCCCATGCAGAGGCCAGAAACATCAGCCCCGCCACGGGGGCCAGCAGGCGAAAGTACGGCATGAGAAAATGTCCCGGTCTGGAGTTCAGCCCGGAACCTTAGCACAGCCGCCGGCCGGCGGCCAGCAGGAATTCAACGCTTGTTGCGCGGGCCGTCCAGCGGCAGCTGGGTGACCTTTTCTCCGGACTTGGAATCACGAATCGCACAAGTCCCGCGTTTCTTGACCTGCTCGACGCGAATCACTGCATGCATGGGAATATGCAGCACCTCGACATCGGCAAACTCCTCGCGCAGGCGTTCTTCGGTCGGGTCGATCACGACCGAATCATCGGCTTCGAAAACCAGCTCGGAAGCCTCGATGAAGCCGTAGGCCAGATCACTGCCGCTGACCTTGCTGCAGAACAGCTCGTAAACCTTGGCCTGATTGAGAAACGTAATCTTGTACATGAGTCAGTAGTCTTCTTTCGCCGCCAGATGCAAGCGATTGGAGAACAACCGCAGCAGGACGGCGGTGAGCAATCCGGCCACAAAACCGGCCACGTGCGACCACCAGGCCACAGCGCCCGACATGGGGCCGAACACACTGTAAAGCAACTGTAGCGTGAACCACGAACCGATGACCAGCAAGGCGGGGACACGAGCGAATTGGAGGTACAGCCCCAATGGCACCCACAAGCCCATGCGACGCCCGGGGAACAACCCAAGGTAAATGCCGATGATGGCCGATACCCCGCCACTGGCGCCGACCACCGGGACACTGGTCTCGGCCAATTGAAAAACCACATACAGGTTGGCCAGACCACCAAGAACAAGAAACAGCAATGCAAATCGGAAATGACCGACCGCACGCTCCACGGCAATGCCAAACACCCACAGGTAGGCCAGATTGCCCAGCAGATGGACCCAGTCTGCGTGAACGAACAGAGCGCTGACCACTCCGATCAGCTCCGGGTTGAGCCAGTAGCCGGACGAATGCTCGAAGCCGGCGATCACGCTTGCTGGAACGAATCCCCAAAAGTGCAGCCAGGCATCACCATTGGCAGGCTCCAGGAACGAGTAAGCAAGCATCATCATCAGACCGATCATGCAAATCGCAACCAGGACCCAGGGCAGGACCGGAGCTGACCGGCCCATGGCGGTCACCGGCAGAACCGGTCTCACGGCTCCAGCAGAAAGCGGTAGTTTCGGTAGTCGATGACCGCGCCTTCCGGCCGGATTTCAGCCAGCCTCACCCCGCTGGTGATGGTGTCACCGGCGGTAAAGCGCTGCCCGTTGACCAGCACGAAACGGCGCTGTTCTTCCCGTGAATAGACATGGATACTCAGCTTGAGCTCCGGCAAGTCGCGGCGAATCGACAGCGGCAATTCCCAGACCCGGACATATTCCGGCCCACCGGGCCTCCAGGGTTCAGCGGGTGATTGCGGCGTTACAGTCCGGGCGACTTCCGTGGGCTCATCCGCTTGCGTCAGCTCATCATCCGGTGTCGCCACGGTCGTTTCAGGCTCGGGTTCAGTTGGCCTCGCGGCAACTTCGGATTCAGGCTCCTGGCGACGCTGACGTGCCTCAATTTCACGCAGACGCCGTTCGATTTCCTCACTACGCGCCAACTCCTCGGCCGCGGCCGGCTGACGACGGGTCGGTGCGGGGGCCGTCACCCGGGTTTCCGGCGCTCGCCGGACCCGGCGAGTATCCGTTTCGGAATCCTGTTGACGCTGCGCAAGCGCCTCGTCACGCTCGTCCTCGGCCACCCGGCGCGCCAACTCTGCCTCGATTTCTTCAGGATCAGAAACAACCCGCTCACGCTGGCGACCATCGGGGCCGGGGCGATCCGTCGGCTCGCGCTCGGAACGCGCGACACGATCGGAACGATCAGTCCGCTCGGGAGCTTCGCCGTGTTCGGCTTCTTCCTCATCCATGGCCAACGGCAAGACAGGCTCGACAGGTTGCTCAGCTGTTGATTCTGGACCCGGCTCACTCCCGGGGCCGACCAGGCGCTGTTCGATCAGATCACGATTGAGATAGGCCACGCCGGCCACCGCGACCACGGTCACAACTCCCACACCGGTCAGCACGTAACGCGCAAGGCCACGACGCCTCCGCCCGGCAGTGTCGGCGTTGCGGGCATCATCCAGACCGGGCGGCTGCCCCATTCGGCGGCGCGCTTCGGACTTGCGTAATGCATCGAGTATGTAAGACACCTGATCAGGCTCCGTCCTGGTTCATGGACAATGACGGTCCGGACATGTGCGGCACCTTGAGAAACAACCGGGTGGCGGGTCCAATCATGCCGTCATCGCTCAAGCCGTGGTGTCGCTGGAATTCCATGACCCATTGCTGGAATTCTCCATCATAGCGATCATCGGTCTGTCCGGTCCAGACCGGCTCGGATACCACCTCGGCCAACTCCTTCATTCGGCGAACATTCTCACCCTGGTCACCATACCGCAAAATGATTCCGTCATCAGGCCAGGCAACATAGAAATGGCCCAGCCAACGGCGATCGATCTGGCGCAGCGGCACCCGGTAGTCCTGGCCCCTGTGGCGCAGCAACAACTGATCTTCCTCCATGCCCACCAGCAGCACATGCGCCTGCTCCGGATCATTCAATCGCAGCACCACCGGCAGACCGATCTGCTCGATGTAGGCCCAGTTACCTCGCTTGGCCAGGCAGGCCAGATTATCGCGAGCCTGACCTTCACAGGCGGCCTGGACCTGTTCGCGAGACAGTCGGGACCACAGGCTGGCCATCTCGGCCCATGCGGTGTCGGGCCCGGTATCGGCCAGCATGCTGACCCAGGCCGGACGCGAAAGTTCTTCTTCAGCTTCACCGGCATTGAGCATCATCCAGCCCAGCGATCCGCCACCCGCAAGAACTGCAAATACGACCATGGCCGCCAAGGCGCCACGCAACCAGCCCGTCCCTTCCTGCCACTCCTCACCGGCCACTTCGCGCGCGGCCTCGCGAACCACGCGCGCATTGATCCGTTCCATTTCATGGGCATATCCGGCCATCAGGGCCCGGTCAGCAATGATATTGATCAGGCGCGGCACGCCATCGGAAGCCTCGTAAAGCGCCTTGAGTGCATCACGCGTAAACGGACAGCGAGATGCTCCGGCAACCGCCAGGCGGTGGCGAACATATTGCTCGGTCTCGGCCCGGCTGAGCGGGTCGAGATGATAACGGGCGGTAATGCGCTGGGCGAGCTGACGAAGCTCGTTGCGAGCCAGCAATGCCCGCAATTCCGGCTGACCCAGCAGGATGATCTGCAAGAGCTTGTCGGTGGCCGTCTCGAGGTTGGTCAACAAGCGCACCTGCTCAAGCGCCTCGCGACTCATGTTCTGCGCCTCGTCGATCATCAGCACCACTCGCTCACCCTCGGCGTGGCGCTCCAGCAAATAGCGATTGAGACGATCCTGAAGTTTCTGCAGGCTGTCGCCGGCATCGGCGGTGTCGATTTCCAGTTCCGCGCAAATGGCGTGCAGCAACTCCGGGGGACTGAGCATGGGGTTGAGAATCAGCGCCACCCGGGTATTGTCCGGCACCTGCTCCAGAACCAGCCTGCACAATGTGGTTTTGCCGGTCCCGACCTCCCCTGTCAACTGCACAAAACCGCCACTGCCGCCACTACCGACGCCATACAAAAGGTGAGCGAGCGCATCCTGGTGGCGCTGACTCAAATAGACGAAACGCGGGTTCGGCGTGATTGCGAACGGGCGCTCCGACAATCCGTAATATGACTCGTACATCGCCTACTCTGACAACGCCAGCAACGAAGCGTTGCCTCCAACTGCTGCCGTATTGACGGTCAGCGTACGCTCAGTGCAAAACCGAGGCAAGTAGTGTGGTCCGCCTGCCTTGGGGCCGGTGCCCGACAGACCCTCGCCACCAAATGGCTGGACCCCGACCACCGCGCCGGTCATGTTGCGATTGATATAGGCATTGCCCACCGTGACCCGCGCGGCCACGTGGCTTTGAACCCGCTCGATACGGCTGTGGACCCCCAGCGTCAGCCCGTAACCGGTCGCGTTGATCTGCTCAATGATCCTATCCAGGTCGCGGCTTGCGTAGCGAACCACGTGAAGTACGGGTCCGAATACCTCGCCCTCGAGTTGCACGATCGAATCGATCTCGTAAGCTGCGGGCGCAAACCAGTGCCCAGCCGGCAGATGGTCGGGCACTTCGACCCGGGCAATCAGGCGCGCCTGCGAGTCCATGCGCGCAACATGCCGGGTGAGCATGTCAAGCTGGCCGGCATCAATGACCGGCCCCACATCGGTGCGTAGCAGACCTGGATCACCGATCCGGATTTCGGCCATCGCCCCGGCCAGCATGGAAAGAACATGGTCGGCAATGTCTTTCTGGACAAACAGCACGCGCAGTGCCGAACAACGCTGACCCGCGCTCAGAAAAGCCGAGTGGATCACATCGCGCACCACCTGTTCCGGCAGCGCTGACGAATCCACGACCATGGCGTTCTGACCGCCAGTCTCGGCAATCAGCGTGGCCAGCGCCGATTCTCGGGCCGCCAGAGTGCGGTTGATGATCCGGGCCGTTTCAGTCGAGCCGGTAAAGGCTACCCCGGCAATGCGCTCATCACGCGTCAGCGCCGCACCAACCTCTCCCCTGCCGGGCAGACAGTAGAGCACATCCTCGGGGACGCCGGCCTGGTACATCAGTTCCACGGCCCGGTGGGCAATCAACGGGGTCTGCTCGGCCGGTTTGGCGATCACGCTGTTGCCGGCCACCAGCGCTGCGACCACCTGGCCGGTGAAAATGGCCAGCGGAAAGTTCCATGGGCTGATGCAGGCCATCACCCCGCGCCCATGCAGGCTGATCTGGTTGTATTCGCCGGTCGGACCAGTGAGCACTTGCGGCTCGGCGATCGATTCACGCGCCCGGGCCGCGTAGTAGCGGCAGAAATCCGCGGCCTCGCGAACTTCGGCAATGCCGTCCTTGAGTGTCTTGCCCGCTTCGCGACTGCACAGTGCCATCAGCTCGGCGCGATTTTCCTCAAGCAGATCAGCGACGCGATCGGCCAGTTCGGCCCGTGCCCTTCCACCGCGCCGGTCCCATTCCCGCTGGGACGCCAGCGCCTTTGTGATCACTGCCTGGACACATTCCGGATCCGTCCATTCGACCTGACCGACCCGGTCCTGACCATTGGCGGGAGAGAATATGGCTTCGGGCTCGCCCTGACCCCGGGCCCCGTCGCCCAGCGGACTCGCCGACCAGGTACCCTGCCCGGTTCTTTCCATGTCCTTCTTGAGAGCGGCAATGGCCGGCAGCTCGGCGAAATTGATGCCGGCCGAATTCCTGCGGTCCTTGCCAAAGATGTCCACAGGTTGCGGGATGCGTGGATGCGGGATTTCTTCCAGCGCCCGGATCTGCTCGATCGGATCGGAGACCACATCTTCCGGCGGCAGCTTTTCATCGACGATGCGATTGACAAAGGAGGTGTTGGCGCCGTTTTCCAGCAGACGCCGGACCAGGTAGGGCAACAGGTCCTTGTGGTTGCCCACCGGGGCGTAGACCCGGCAGTTGGCGTTGTAATCGTCGTTGTCGAGTACTTCGGCGTAGAGTTCCTTGCCCATGCCATGCAGGCGCTGGTACTCGTATTCGGTATCACCGGCCATTCTGGAAATGGCCACGATGGTGTGGGCATTGTGGGTGGCGAACTGCGGGTAGAACTGCTCGGGCATGGAAAGCAGCTTGCGGGCGCAAGCCAGGTAGGACAGATCGGTACAGGCCTTGCGGGTGAAAACCGGGTAACCAGACAGCCCCTCCATCTGGGCGAACTTGATCTCGGTGTCCCAGTACGCGCCCTTGACGAGTCGAATGGGAATGCGGTGTCCGCTGGATCGAGCCCGATCGGCCAACCATTCAATCGCCGCCCAGGCTCTCCTCTGGTAGGCCTGCAATGCCAGCCCGAAACCATCCCAGCCGGCCAGTGACGGTTCGCCAAGCACCCGTTCAAACACTTTCAGGGACAGAGTCAGGCGTTCAGCCTCTTCGGCATCCACGGTCAGGGCAATGCCCTGCTCCCGGGCCAGCCGAGCCAAATCGAGCAAAATGGGCACAAGCTCATCCAGCACCCGGTATTCCTTGGCATGTTCATAGCGTGGATGCAGGGCCGAGAGCTTGACCGAGATACTCGGCACTGAAAATACATTGCCATCTTCAGTGCTGTTGCCGATGGCCACGATGGCGTCCCGGTAGGCCTGGGCGTAGCGATGCGCATCATCAGCCGTCAGTGCAGCTTCGCCGAGCATGTCGAAGGAGTAGCGAAAGCGGCGATTGTCTTTCTTGGCCGCGCGCTGCAAGGCAGTCTTGATGGTGCGACCCATGACATATTGATGGCCCATGATCCGCATCGCCTGGCGTATGGCCAGTCGGACCACCGGCTCACCTGACTTGTTGGCGATTCGGGCCAGGGCAGCCCCAATATCACGCCGTGGCGCCTCACTGACCTTGACCAGGCGACCGGTCAGCATCAGTCCCCAGGTCGAGGCATTGACGAAGATCGAGCTGCTCTTGCCCAGGTGAGACTCCCAGTCGGCATCAGACAGCTTGTCCGAAATCAGCTTCTCGGCGGTGTCGTTATCTGGAATACGCAGCAAGGCTTCGGCCAGGCACATCAGCACCACGCCTTCCTCGGAGGACAGATCGTATTCGCGCATGAAGGCCTCCATGGCCCCGGCGTCACGACTTCGTTCGCGAACCGCGCTGACGAGGGTGACCGCCTTGTCGCGGATCCCTGCACGCTCCGGGTCGCTTAATCCAACCTGTTCAAGGAGAAAATGCACCAATTCGGATTCATCACGATGCCATTGTTTTTCCAGACTCGAAGACAGGGCATCGACATTCAGATCGTTATCATTGACTACAAAATGCTGGTCGGTGGTCGTCATGCTGTTGATGGCCGTTGCAAGTATTCGGCGGACTGAGAAGCGAAAGTGTAACGCAGGCCAAATTGCTGTACCGATATTTACAACCATCGGCTACAATATGCGGCCTGAGGAACGCCAGGTATGGCCTGGCCGGAATCGCAAGTGATTGAGACTCGAGAAAAAAAGGACGGTTCGGGCGTTGTAGTGATCGATGTCAAGGCCAATTTGTCCATGAGTCTGGATCGACTGGCGACCGTGTTTCTGGGATTGAGCGCAGTGACCCTGCTGATTGCCCTTGGCCCTTTGATTCTGGGTCTGTGGCCAATTTTGCTGGTCGCCGTGGTACACCTGCTGATTGTTGGCTGGTGTTTGCGGCTGGCCTGGCGGGGCAACTGGGCACGCGAGCGTTTGACGGTCGGTTCCAAGGACTTATCGGTCGAACATTATGATTTGCGCAACCGTTCCCAGACCCACTGGCCGGTTGCCTGGGTGCGAATCGTGCAGAAATCCGGCTCGATGGGTGATATCAGGCTTTTTCTGCAATGCCAGGGAGATCGCCAGGAGATTGGCGCGTTCCTGCCGGTAACCGAGCGACTCGAACTGGCGCGCATCCTGAAACAGAGCCTTCGGCCACATTCGGCCTGGAGTGCCGGTAATCAAGAACAGGTGAGTTGAGGATGAAGAGAACCAACGAACTGATCGTCGCGCTGGCGGTGATGGCTGTGATAATCGTGATCACCTGGGGGCTTTTTGCCGTCGGGGATAACATGCCGCGTGGCGTGACCCCCTTCAGCAAGGACGTCTACCAGCTACACAACCTGATCCTGGGCATCGTGACGGTGATCGGTGTACTGGTCTTCACGGCCATGTTTACTTCGGTCATTGTGCATCGCAAGTCCAAGGGTTACGAGCCGGCCAAGTTCACCCATTCCACCAAGGCGGAAATCATATGGACCGCCATTCCGGTACTGATCCTGGTCGCCATGGCGATTCCAGCAACTGTGGTCCTGATCGACATGGAGGATACCGGTGGCGCCGAGATGAATATCAAGATCACCGGTTACCAGTGGCTATGGAAGTATGACTATCTGGAGGATGATGTCAGCTTTTATTCGGCACTGGATCGTGACAGCAACCGCGCGCGCCAGATTGGATCGGGCATCGATCCGCGCACCGTCGAGAACTACCTGCTCGAAGTCGACAACCGCATGGTCGTTCCGGTCAACACTCGCATTCGTTTCCTGCTGACCGCTGATGATGTGATTCACAGCTGGTGGGTGCCGGAACTGGGCTGGAAGCGAGACGCCATACCCGGCACGGTCAATGAAGCATGGACCTACATCGAGGAAGAGGGCGTCTACCGCGGCCAATGCGCCGAGCTGTGCGGCAAGGATCATGGTTTCATGCCCATCGTGGTCGAAGCCGTCTCGCGTGAGGCATATGATGCCTGGGTCGCCGAACAGCGAGAGGAAACCGCACGAGTGGCCCATGAGGCCGCGCGCCTTTGGACACGCGAGGAATTGATGGATCATGGCGCCAATGTCTACCAGGCCCAGTGTGCCGCCTGTCACCAGGCCGATGGCACCGGTCTGGAGCCGGCTTTCCCGGCGCTGGCTCGAGACGGGACTCCAACCGGTGAGCTGAGCGAACACATGGAAATCGTCCTGAATGGCCGTGACGGCACGGCAATGACCGGTTTCCGTGAGCGTTTGCAGCCGCAGGACATCGCCGCGGCGCTGACTTACACGAGAAATGCCTGGAGCAACGGCGACGGAGAAGTCGTTCAGCCCTCCACCATCGCTGAGCTCGATCAGGGCTGATCGGGCGGACCCTCAGGCTAAAGCAAGGATTCAAAAGAGATGAGTCAAGAAACCACAGCGCATCACGACGACCACGATCATCATCCCACCGGGATCGCCCGCTGGCTGTTCACCACCAATCACAAGGAAATCGGCACCCTGTACCTGGTGTTTTCGCTGATCATGTTCCTGATCGGCGGTGCCATGGCCCTGGTGATCCGTGCCGAGCTGTTTGCTCCCGGTCTGCAGCTGGTCAATCCGGAATTTTTCAACCAGATGACCACCATGCACGCGCTGGTGATGATCTTCGGCGCGGTCATGCCGGCCTTTGTCGGCCTGGCCAACTGGATGGTGCCGCTGATGATCGGCGCGCCGGACATGGCCTTGCCGCGCATGAACAACTGGTCGTTCTGGATTCTGCCGTTCGCCTTTACTCTGCTGCTGGCCACCCTGTTCATGCCCTCCGGCGCTCCGGCTTCGGGCTGGACCCTGTATCCACCGCTTTCACTGCAGGGTGGTAACAGTCTGGCCTTCGTGATTCTGTCCATCCACCTGATGGGTATATCCTCGATCATGGGAGCGATCAACATCGTTGCGACCATCCTGAACATGCGCGCTCCGGGCATGACGCTACTGCGCATGCCACTGTTCGTATGGACCTGGCTGATCACGGCATTCTTGCTGATCGCAGTCATGCCGGTTCTGGCCGGCGCAGTGACCATGCTGCTGACCGACCGCTTCTTCGGGACCAGCTTCTTCAACGCCGCCGGCGGTGGTGACCCGGTGCTATACCAGCATATCTTCTGGTTCTTCGGGCATCCCGAGGTCTACATCATGATTCTGCCGGCATTCGGCATCGTCTCCGAAATCATTCCGACCTTCTCGCGCAAGCGACTGTTCGGCTATACCTCGATGGTGTATGCGACCGCTTCGATCGCCTTCCTGTCATTCATTGTGTGGGCCCACCACATGTTCACCGTCGGCATGCCACTCGGTGCAATGCTGTTTTTCATGTACGCGACCATGCTGATTGCGGTTCCAACAGGCGTAAAGATTTTCAATTGGATTTCGACCATGTGGCGAGGCTCGTTGACCTTCGAGACACCGATGCTGTTTGCCTTGGGCTTTGTAGTCATGTTCACCATCGGTGGTTTGTCAGGTGTGATGCTGGCCATCGTGCCGGCCGACTTCCAGTACCACGACAGTTACTTCGTGGTCGCCCACTTCCACTATGTGTTGGTCACCGGCGCCATATTTGCCATCATGGCCGGAGTTTACTACTGGCTGCCCAAGTGGACCGGCTACATGTATAACGAGAAGCTGGGCAAGATCCACTTCTGGTGGTCGACCATCTGGGTCAATGTACTGTTCTTCCCGCAGCATTACCTCGGCCTGGCCGGCATGCCGCGACGCATTCCCGACTATGCCGTTCAGTTCACCGAGTTCAACATGATTTCCTCGATTGGTGGCTTCATGTTCGGCTTCGGTCAGTTGCTGTTTGTCTACATCGTCTGGCAGTGCGCACGTGGCGGAGAAAAGGCCACCGCCCAGGTCTGGGAGGGTGCGCGCGGCCTGGAATGGACGGTGCCTTCGCCGGCCCCGCTGCATACCTTCGATACGCCGCCGGTGGTCGATGACAGCGTGGCAGTGCACAAGGACAATCTGAACTGATCCCGGGAATATGAGACTGTTGACTGACAAGAAACCCGACAATCGAAGTGAGCGCCGCCGCGGTATCATTCGTACCGCTTTGATTCTCGCAGCCGTGGTGTTGGTCATTTACCTGACTTTCATCGGCCGGGCTGTAATCACCTATTTCGGATCATGAGGCAAGCAAGCGAAAGGAAAAAGTGGCGACTGGTCGGTGGGCTGGCCCTGATGTCTGTAGCCATGTTCGGATTCGGCTACCTGCTCGTGCCCCTGTATGAAAAGTTCTGCGAGATCACCGGCATCGGTGGCCGCACCGGCGATGCCGTGGTCGAGCAGACCCTGACCGCCGAGGTCGATACCTCGCGACTGGTGACCGTCCACTTCGACGCCAACGTCAACTCGGCCCTGCCCTGGCGTTTCGAGCCCACCGAGCGGATGATGCAAGTTCATCCCGGCAAGCTCTACGAGACCACCTACATCGCCTATAACCGTTCCGATGAGCCGGTGGTTGCCCAGGCAGTGCCCAGCGTGGCGCCCGGTCAGGCCTCGCTGTTTTTCAACAAAACCGAATGTTTCTGCTTTACCGAACAACTGCTGGGTCCGGGTGAGTCCAGGGACATGCCGGTTCGATTCGTGGTTGACCCGAATCTGCCGCAGCGTACCGATCTGGTCACCCTGTCCTACATTATCTATAAAAATGATGAAGCCACCGCGGTGCTGGCCGCCGCGGACTGAATAACCAGGGAGCTCCCATGGCACAAGGTACTTACTACGTTCCTCATACCGCGAAATGGCCGATCGTCGGATCGATCGGACTTTTTCTGCTGGCGATCGGTGCGGCCAACTGGCTGAATAGCGGTCCAACCGGTCCCTGGCTGTTCGCGGCCGGCAGCGGAATCATCATCGTCATGCTGTTTGGCTGGTTTGGAGATGTGATTCGCGAATCCGAAGGCGGCCTGTACAACAGCGCCGTGGATACCTCATTCCGCCAGGGAATGATCTGGTTCATCTTTTCAGAAGTGATGTTCTTTGCCGCGTTCTTCGGCGCATTGTTTTATGCGCGGATGTTTGCCGTGCCGTGGCTTGGTGGTGAAGGCACCGGGGCCATGACCAATGAATTGCTCTGGCCCAACTTCGAAGCCACCTGGCCCACCCATGGCCCTGGTGAACTCGGTGGCGATTTCCAGACCATCCCGGGTTTCGGATTGCCGCTGCTCAATACCTTGATCCTGCTGACCTCGGGCATCACCATCACCCTGGCTCACTGGGCCCTGAAGCGTGCCCAGCGTGGCCTTCTGATCTTCTGGATGATTGCCACCATCCTGCTGGGCGTGGTCTTCCTGTTCATCCAGAGTTACGAGTATGTCCATGCCTATCGTGATCTCGGCCTGNCCCTCGGCTCGGGGATCTACGGCTCGACATTNTTCATGCTGACCGGNTTCCATGGCCTCCACGTCACTCTGGGCGCGATCATGCTGATCGTNATCACNATNCGCTGNGCCTNTGGNCANTTCACCAAGGAAAACCACTTCGGATTCGAAGCAGTGGCCTGGTACTGGCACTTCGTCGANGTGGTGTGGCTGGCCCTGTTCCTGTTCGTATACGTGATTTGATCCGAATCGGGTCGACCGATTCATGAAACTGACCGACGCCCAACCGCGGCTGGTCGCCGCGGCCATGTGGCTGGTCATTCTTTTCGTCACGGTCTATGTGCTGGTCATTGCAAGAGACCTGCTGATTCCACTGGTACTGGCGGTATTTGTCTGGTACCTGGTCAATCTGCTGGCCCGCCAGCTCGATCGCATTCATATCGGTGACTGGCACCTGCCCCGCCTGTTGCAATTTCTGCTGGCCGGGACCGTGATCGTAGCAGCGGTGTGGTTGTTCGTGCGCATGCTGACCGCCAACGTGAACCAGGTCATCGANGCCGCTCCAGCCTACCAGGCCAACATCAACCGACTCATTACCGAGACCTTTTCTCGCTTCGGTGTCGAAGAACCACCAGCTTTGATGGCCATGCTCAGTGAAATCAACCTGGGCGCCTTGCTGCGCGGCATGGCCGGCGCGCTGGGCGGTCTGCTGGGCAACATGGGACTGGTCGTGGTCTATTTGTTGTTTCTGTTTCTTGAGCAACGCTTTTTTCGGGTCAAGCTGGACGCGATATTCGGCTCTGGGATGCAACGCAAGAAGGTCGAAGACATGCTGGCCGACATTGATCGTGACGTGGCCACCTATATCGGCATCAAGACCATGGTCAGCGCCGTGACCGCGGCGCTGGCCTGGGTCATCATGAGCCTAATCGGCCTGGACTTTGCCGGCTTCTGGGCCATTCTGATCTTTATCCTCAACTTCATCCCGAATATCGGGTCCCTGCTGGCCACACTGCTGCCCGCCCTGCTTGCCCTGGTACAGTTTGACACCCTGACGCCGTTCTTGGTCATCGTGCTCGGTATCGGTGCGATCCAGGTCGCGGTCGGAAATTTCATCGAACCGAATCTGATGAGTCGCTCCCTGAACATCTCACCGCTGGTGGTGCTGCTGTCCCTGGTCATCTGGGGCTCGATGTGGGGTATTCCCGGCATGTTCCTGTGTGTACCCATCACGGTCGTGATGATGATTGTCTTCTATCACTTCGAAACCACCCGCTGGATCGCCCTGGCTCTGTCCAAGAATGGTCAGGTGACTCCGAATCGCTGATTTTTTCCCCCGAACCCCCATCGCGGTAAGGGGAGGATGGAAATTAGGAGAAGCATCGGGTGGCATGCGACAGATAGGAGAAGACTGAGAGCTGTGGCGGTGGCTTCGATCTAGCTCCCCCCTCAACCAACTCCCAACCGACAAGCGACGAGTGGGCTTGACCGGGGCCGGGCTCGAGGTGACGGAAACGGGTTCAATCCATCCGTTCTTCGCGCACCCGAGAATCCCACTAAAGGCAATCCACTATCCATTGGATCAATCGCAATTCGACAGGCACCAAAACGCCCCTGAACTCAAACAATCGACCAAGCCGTTCACCTCGAGCGCGGCACCGGGCAAGGCGACTCGTCGCCCAGCCCCCACTCCCAAATAGCTTCCGCCTTTCGTCACCCTATTTGCCAACGCCCAACCGGCCGGCGCTGAGTCCAGGTGACGTCCTTGCTGCCGGCGGCTGAAGCAATGACCCCCTCGCCCTTTAGATGCGCCAGGGCTTGCTCGATCTGTTTAGAAGGCAAACCGGTCTCGGCGACCAATTGGCCAACTGTTGATTCCCGGCAATGGCGAATACGCCCGAGTATCAGGCGACGCAGGGCCTCGTCGACATCCTCAAGCGGGTCAGGGCGAAGGCCGGATGGCAGGAAGGGGCGAATACCGGCCTTCGGCCAGAGGCTCAGCGCCTCGGCCAGACGTTCGATGTGCACCCACAACAGTCCGGGCGCCGCCCCTACCAGGGAAACCGCGGACTGGTCGTGAACCAGGGTCATCAGGCGTGATGCATTACCACTGCCCTCGCCTTCAGCGGCCGTCAGGTAGCCCGCCGCCAGCAGCATCTTTTCAAATTCATCGCGGCGCAGCGGCCGATATGGCGTTGTTGCCGAATCGCTCCTGGCCGGCTGCTCGAAAGTGCGCGTGCGGCGCTCCTCGGCTGCAGCCGGATCGAGAAAGCTGTAGCGGGGTGCGTGAATCAGAGCCCCGGCCAGTGGTGAGGGCGAATCAGTGTCCACGGCATGGACCTGAATTCGTCCGCTTTCGATGCCGGTCAGTATCCGCTCAAGATGCTCGATGTCCATGTAATCGTGCAAGCAATCGGCCAGCGCCTGGGCGACCAGCGGATGGTTCGGGATTTCGCGCGCACCGCTGAGATTTTCCAGGCAGGCCAGCTGATCCGGAAAAATTCTTGCAATCAGGTTCTCGGTCTGATTGCGCTGAATCTGGGCCGGTACCGGCCCGCGCATCTCGCGTCGCTTGATGGCCAGAGCGGTGTTGGCACACCAGCGAAAGCGGGTTTGAAAGATCGGCGTATCAAGCAATGCCTGGATCAGGACCTCACGCACATTCGATGAGCGCAGGTACCCGATAACCTCGGGCAGATCGAAGCTGTGCACCGCACCCAGTGAGATCAGCAATCCATCATCGGTCGCCGCAGCCTGCAACTCGAAATTGAACTGACGGCAAAAGCGCTTGCGCAATGCCAGGCCCCAGGCCCGGTTGGTGCGTGCCCCGGCCAGGGAATGAATCACCAGATGCTGATCGCCGCCCGGATCGAAAAACCGTTCCAGGATGATGCAATCACGGCCCGGCAGGCGACCCAGAATCGCCCGACTTCCGGTGAGGTAGTCCTGCAATTGCCCACAACCGGTCTTCTGACCGTGCTCGATGCGACGGCACAAGTCCATGACCTGGTGTGACAGATCAGCACTGCGACCGGCACCGTCACCAAACCAGAACGGCAGGTTGGGCGCCTCGTTGGCCGCCGGTTCGACCTCGACCCGACCGGTGGCAATGGCCAGGATCTTCCAGGTGGCTCCGCCGAGCTGGATCACCTGCCCCGGGGTCGATTCGAATGCGAATTCCTCGTCCAGCCGACCGATGACCTGGCGCGAGCTCAAATCAATCACCTCGTAATCGAACCACTCCGGGATAGTGCCGGCATTCATCAGGCTGAGCCGAGAGGCGTCCTCGGCCGCTCCCATGCGATCGACACCACGTCGATAAACCAGGCTCTTGCCGGTCTCGCGTCCGGGCACGTAGCCATCATGCAGCATGCCGATCAGGCCTTCGAGATGGCTTTTGTCCAGGTGACGCCACAAGGCTGTTCGTCGAATACAGGCCAGCATCTCGTCGATGCCGATCATTCCGTTGGCAATCATGGCGATGAGATGCTGCACGAGCACGTCATCAGCCTGTCCGGGCAGGTCGCTGCGATCGATCTTCCCGCTGGCAACGGCCGTCTCGAGCGCCCGGGTCTGAAGAAGATCACTCTGGGTCAATGGGAAAACGTGAATCAGCGGACACTGGCCCGGACGATGTCGGGCTCGTCCGGCCCGTTGACGAAACGTATTGATGCCCGCTGCCGAACCGATCTGGCAAACACGCTCAAGATCACCGATATCGATTCCCAGCTCCAGTGAACTGCTGGCCACCACCACCTGGATCTCACCCTGCTTGAGCCCGGCCTCCACGGCCTGGCGATGCTTGCGGCCCAGGCTACCATGATGAGCAGCGACCACCCCGGACTCCGCCGCGGCCTCAATACGCGTGGCCACTCGTTCGACCAGTGCACGGGTATTGCAGAACACCAGCATCGCTCCCGGCGCCGCGGCCAGTTCGGCCAGCCGAGCATGGATCCATGCCCAGTGGTGTCCGTCGGCGAAAGCGCCCAGTGGAGCCTCCGGCAGTTCCACGCGAACCTGCACCTCCGGCGTATCGTCAGGCCTGACAATGCGACATGGGCGAGCCTGTCCGGCCAGAAAGCCGCCCACCAGCCGCAAAGGGCGCACCGTGGCCGACAACCCCACCCGTTGCAGGTTTTCACCGACCAGGGCCTGTAGTCGTTCCAATGACAGCGACAAATGGGCGCCGCGCTTGTTTTCCACCAGCGCATGGACTTCGTCGACGATGACGCTTTGCACCCCGGACAGCATGTCTCGACCACCACGACTGCCCAGCATCACGAACAGCGATTCCGGTGTGGTCAGCAGGATTTCCGGTGGACAACGACGTTGCCGCGCGCGTTCAGCCTGGCCAGTATCGCCGGTGCGAAGACCGATTCTGAGACTGGATTGACGATGCGGTCCATCCAGCGTTGCCAATCCCTCGAGGCACTCGAGCATGCCGGCGGCCATGTCACGAGACAATGCGCGCAAGGGCGAGACATAGAGCAATCGCACTCCGGTATCTTTGCGGGCGCGCGAAACCATGTCGATCAGCGGCAGCCAGGCCGCCAGGGATTTACCGGCACCGGTGGGGGCGCTGATCAGCACATTTTCCCCGGAGGCAACTGCCGGCCAGGCCTGTTCCTGGACTTTTGTGGGTCGGCCGTGACGAGCCTCGAACCAGGCCTGAATGTGCTCGCTGAATGGACGCCTATTCATGGCGCCATTATGCCCATTCAGCGCCCGGCAATATCCTCCCAGGAGGCCGATATCAGCATCCAGTCCGAGCCGTCCTTGCGCCAGCCGGTACGCACCCGGTACCAGCGACCCCGTTCGGGAATCAGGCCGCTGCCTCCGGTCACGATGGCCTGGAACTCGACAGTGGCGCGATTTTCGCCATGCAATTCGACGGAGCGGTCGTACACCCGAGCTCGAAGTCGCTCATGGGCGCGCAGTTCCCGATTGAGCATTAGGCGGATGCCGCGTTGATCCATGTTCCAGGTCTCGGCACTGAAATCCTCCGCCAATGGCGCCATGAAAGCCCGCGCATTGCGGTCAGCCAATGCCTGGATCATGTCATCAATGCGCTGGTTGATCTGCTCGTGATCGGGCGGCGGTGGACCACACGCGGCCAGCATCATCGTCAGCGTGATCGCCGTGATCCAGCGGTACCTGGCTGAATGCAGTTGACCAAACATATCTTACTGGTCTTCGGCCAGATAGTTTTCCAGCAGGCGCCCAGCGACCACGATCAAGTCGTATTCCGTGACCAGGCCTACGAGCTTGCCATCCTCGACCACCGGCAGGCAGCTGAGGCGTTTTTCACGCATCAGGCGAATGGCCTCGATGGTGGTGTAGTCACGTGTGATCGTGACCGGATCAGGCCGCATGATGTCGCGCACCATGATGGGATCATCATTACGCCCTCCACGTGCCACCAGGCGTAACAACTGGCGATGAGAAATCAGACCCAGCAGTTGCCCGGAATCATCCTCGACCGGCACATGGCGTACATAGCGCCACTCCATCAGGCTGGCGGCAAAATCGACAATGTCATCGGGGCGGACGGTAAACAGGTCGGTAGCCATGTACTGTTCCACCGTGCGATAACTGTCGCGCCAGTCCTGCTCGTTGCAGAAATCGGCCAGCATCCACTCCGAGATTGGTTTGCCGCTCGCCTGCTGATCGATGATGCTGTTGGTCAATGCCCGCAGGCACTCGTGAGGACTGCCTTCATTACTCATCTTCTGCAACGATTCAAGCTGCCAGCGCGCTCCGGTGCGGCGGCGCTCGACACGTGCCTGAACCGTTCCCAGATAGCGCTCGATGTCGGCTTCATCAATGCCTGCCTCCTGCAGGCCCTGACGCGCCTGGGGGATGAGGATTTCCAGCACCAGATCCTGGGCCGTCATCTGGCGATCATCAAACCAGACTTGCTGGGCGCGCAGGCCCTCGCGAGCCGCTGCCATGAAATTGGCCTTGGCATCCGTGAAACTCAGGTGATCGCGAATATCCTCCACGTGCCGGGACAGATAAGACAGCATGCCGAAGAAAAACGCCGCATTGGCCACTTCGTCCAGGACGGTCGGACCGGACGGAATCACCCGGTTTTCGATCCGCAAATGCGGCTTGCCATTGCCTGAAATACCGTAACAGGCACGATTCCAGCGGTACACGGTGCCGTTATGCAGGCGCAAGGCGTTGAGCTTGGGGACCTCGCCCCGCTTGACCATGCCGATCGGGTCTTCCTCGAACTCGGTCGTCAGCAAAACACGGAAGCGGGCAATATCCTCCTTGAAGATTTCGATGACCGATTCCTCGATCCATTGATCACCGAAATGGACCCGGGGCATGTGGCCGCGTGCGGCATGCGCCTCGGAACGCGCATCGATGGATCCTTCGAAAACAGCAATGCGGCTTTCGTGCCACAGCCGTTTGCCGAGCAGAATGGGGGAATTGACACAGGCCGCCAGCAACGGTCCGGTCACCGCCTGGGCCATGTTGTACAAATGGGCAAACTCGTCGGCATCGACCTGGAAATGGATCTGGAAACTGGTATTACAGGCTTCCAGCATCAGGTTGTCATGATTGAAGTTGAGTTGATCAATGCCCTTGATGTTGATCTGGAAATTACTGCCGCGCAAGCGCAGCAAAGCCTCGTTTAGGGCGAAATAACGGGCGGTCGGCACCATGGAATCCAGACTCAGGTGCTCTCGAGTCAGGGTGGGCAGGATTCCGACCAGGGCGATTCGGGAACCGACCTTTTCGGCCGCCTTGTCGGCAATGCGAACCACCTCGTTGGTCTCGGCTTCCAGTTGCCGCAGGCAATCGCCGCCCAGTTCAAGGGGCGACAGGTTGGCCTCGAGGTTGAAAAGACCGAGCTCATGAGTGAAGCGGGGATCTTCGATTCGTTCGAGAATCTGCATGGCGGTCAATGCCGGCCGCGCGGCCCGGTCGACCAGGAACATTTCCTGCTCGGCGCCGATGCGTCGGATGCCGCCCTCGAACATGTCCTTGGCATGCATGTCTTCCAGGGCCCGAACTTCGTTGAGCAGGGCTTTCATGAAAGCCCGGCGCGCCGCCTCGTCGGTATTCTGCTGTACGTTTTGTTCACCCATCAGAGGGGCTGTGCCTCGCCTTGGACTTTTCGGCGATGATATACGCCCGGCGTCAACGGGGCAAATCCAATCACCATCGTCCCGGCATCTTGTCTGCAAGCTCCGGGTATGCCAAGCTTGTAGGTTGAAACGTCCAAGACCAACCAAAGGGTAGAAAGATGTCCGACAAACCGTGGCTTGACCAGTACTCGGCTGAAGTACCGGCTGAAATCGACATGAATGAATTCGATTCTGTCGTCGATGTGATCGACACCAGTTGTAGCGAATATGCCGACAAGGTCGCCTATCTCAATTTCGGGGCGGAGCTGACCTATCGGCAGGTCGACGAATACAGTCGTGCTTTCGGCGCCAGAATGCAGGCACTGGGCCTCGAACCCGGCGACCGGATCGCCATCATGATGCCTAATGTCTTGCAGTATCCGATTGCCGTTTTCGGTGCGTTGCGGGCCGGGCTGGTGGTGGTCAACACCAATCCGCTCTACACCGCCCGCGAACTCAAGCACCAGCTCAAGGATTCCGGTGCGCGCGCCATCGTCATCATGGAAAACTTCGCCAGCGTGCTCGAGGCCGTGATCGATGATACGGATGTTGAGCATGTCGTGACGACCTCGATCGGAGAGATGGTCGGCTTCCCCAAGGGCGCAATCATGAATTTCGTGCTGCGCCATATCAAGAAGATGGTGCCCAGTTACAACCTGCCCGGCGCCATGGGTTTCAAGCAGGTGCTGTCCCAGGGCGCCAACGAGGAATTGACACGCCCGGAACTCAAGCACGAAGACCTGGCCTTTCTGCAATACACCGGTGGGACCACCGGGGTTTCGAAGGGCGCCATGCTGACCCATGGCAACATGGTGGCCAACATGCAGCAGGCCTCGGCCTGGCTGGGCTCGCGGGTTCAGCCCGGTGAAGAGACCATCATCACTGCCCTGCCCCTTTATCACATCTTTGCCTTGACCGCGAATTGCCTGGTGTTTCTCAAGTTCGGGGGGCGCAACGTCTTCATCACCAATCCTCGCGACATGCCGGGATTTGTCAAGGAACTGGGTAAGTACAAATTCACCTCCATCACGGGGGTCAATACCCTATTCAACGGCCTGCTCAACACCCCGGGATTCGCCGACCTGGATTTTTCCAATCTGCGCATGACCCTCGGCGGTGGCATGGCCGTCCAACGAGCCGTGGCCGAGAAATGGAAGAAAGTCACCGGTGTTCCCCTGATCGAGGCCTATGGCCTGACCGAGACCTCACCGGCGGCCTGTATCAACCCCATGGATCTGGAAGATTACAACGGCGCCATCGGGCTGCCCATTTCCTCGACCGAGTGCCGGGTCATCGATGCCGACGGCAACCCGCAACCGGTGGATGAGACCGGCGAGTTGTGTGTCAAGGGTCCCCAGGTCATGAAGGGCTACTGGGAACGTCCCGAGGAAACCGCCAAGGTGCTTGACGACGACGGCTGGTTGCGTACCGGCGACATGGCCAAGATGGATGACAAAGGGTTTTTCTATATTGTCGATCGCAAGAAGGACATGATCCTGGTATCGGGTTTCAATGTCTATCCCAATGAGATCGAGGATGTGGTGGCAGACCACCCCAAAGTGCTCGAGGTCGGCGCCATCGGCGCCCCGGACGAAAAATCCGGCGAGGTGGTCAAGGTGGTCGTGGTGCGCAAGGATGACAGCCTGACGGTCAAGGAAGTGCGCGATCATTGCCGCAAGGAGCTGACCGGGTACAAGGTGCCCAAGTACGTCGAATTCGTCGAGGAACTCCCCAAGACGAACGTGGGCAAGATCCTGCGCCGCGAACTGCGCGATCAGTATGGAGAGCCGCGTAGTTCCGAGGATTGAGTATTCCTCTGAAATACATTCATTGAGCGAACCTCAATATTGTCCACAGAGGCACAGAGAGCACAGAGAACTGAAACTTTTCTTTGTGACCTCTGTGCCTCTTTTCAGGCAAGGTTCCTGAGCTCAGGCTGGTGTTTATGGGGGCTGGGCGACGAGTCGCCTTGCCCGGGAGTGGGGGCGGGGCGCCGAGTCGCCTTGCCAGGTTCCGCGCTCGAGGTGAACGGCTTGGGCGATTCTTTGAATTCAGGGGCGTTCTGGTGCCACCGAATTGCGTTTGATCCGATGGATAGTGTTGCCCCTAGTAGGGTTTTCGGATGCTCGAAGAGCGGATAGATTGTGCCCGCTGCCGTCACCTCGAGCCCGGCCCCGGTCAGGCCGTGAGCGGTCGGATACCACCCGATGCTTCTCCACACCTGCAAAGCGCTACTGTTGATCCAGCCCGGACACACCCACTCCGATCAGGCGTACGGTAAACCCGCTGCGCCATTCGGCCCAGTTGACCAGCAATTCTCGTGCGGTGGTGAAAATCAGCTCTTCATCTTGGGTATGGCGGTCCAGCGAGGTCGAGCGGGTCAGGGTCGAGAAACCGCCGGAGCGGATTTTCAGGGTGACCGTGCGGGCCTTGAGGCCCTTGTCCTTGAGTCGCTTGGCCACCTTGACGGCTTGTTCGCGAATAATCGGCAACAGAGTCTCGATGCTGTTGTGGTCACGGTCGAAGGTGGTTTCCTGGCTGATTGATCGACGCGCCCGGCTGGCCTTGACCGGATGATCATCCACGCCGGCGGCCCGCTTGAGTAGATCGGAGGCCTGGTTTCCGAACATTTCGGTCAACAATTGCAGCGGCGTTCTGCGCAATTGGCCAATGGTGTGAATGCCGGCATCGTGCAGCCTCTCGGCGCTGCGCGGCCCGATTCCCCACAAGCGCCGGATCGGCAGGGGGTCCAGAAAGCGCTGCACCTGGTCGATCGGAACATGCACCAGACCATCGGGCTTGTCATAGTCCGAAGCCAGCTTGGCCAGCAATTTGTTGTGCGCCATCCCGACCGAGGCCGTCAGCCCCATGGTCTGACCGATTTCTCGCTTCAGCCGGCGCCCGATCTCGTCCAACTCTCGTCCTGCACGCACGGGTCCGGTGACATCCAGAAAGGCCTCGTCGAGGCTCAACCCTTCGACCTGATCGGTCAATTCCCGAAAGATGGCAAAGATCTCGGCCGAGACTTCGCGATATCGCTCAAAACGCGCCGACACGAATACACCCTGCGGGCAAAGGCGCCGTGCCACGACACCCGGCATGGCCGAACGCACCCCGTACTGGCGCGCCTCGTAGCTGGCTGCCGCCACTACGCCGCGCGGACCCCCGCCCCCAACCATCACCGGCCGACCGCGCAGCGCCGGCTGGTCACGCTGTTCGATGCTGGCGTAGAAGGCGTCCATGTCGACATGAATGATCGACCTCATGAGCAGTCAGACCCGTGCCGAGGGATGAATATCGTTAACATGGTCTCATGAATCTCGCTGAACAATTTCCCGTGATTGATCGTCATGTGTGGCTCAACCATGCGGCGATTTCACCCTGGCCAGCAGCTGTCAGTCGTGCCGTGGCCGATTATGTGGAAGACAATGCTCGCCGCGGGCCGCTCGGGTATGGACAATGGCTGGACATCGAGGCGCGCCTGAGAGAGCGGGCATGCCGACTGCTCAATGCCGACTCGAGCCAGGACATCGCCCTGGTGGCCAATACCTCGACCGGTCTCAATCGAATCGCCGGCGGCCTGGACTGGAGCAGCGGCGACAGCGTGGTGTTCCCGGCCAATGACTTCCCCTCCAATCGCCTGCCCTGGTTGGCACTGGCTGATCGGGGCGTCAAGGCACATGCCGTCACACTCAATGACAATGACCCGGAACGCTCCCTGATCGCCGCCATCGGACCGAGCACCCGTGTCTTGAGCGTCTCCTCGGTTCTCTATGATACCGGGCTGAGACTGGACCTCAAACGCCTCGGGGATGCTTGCAAACGGCACGGTGTGCTGTTTTGCATTGATGCCATTCAGCACCTAGGCGCCCTGCCTCTGGATGTCGAGCTCACAGGCGCGGATTTCGTGGTTGCCGGGTCGCACAAGTGGATGATGGCGCCGGAAGGTCTGGCCATATTCTGGTCGCGTCCGGAGGCGCGCGAACAGTTGCAGACGCTGGATTCGGGATGGCGCATGTTTTCCGATCCATTCAATTTCGAACGCGAATACCCCTGCTCGCCCGACACCGCTTCGTGCTTTGAGCCCGGCACACTCAACACGGCCGGCATTATCGGATTGAACACCGCTGTAGACCTGTTGCTGGAGCATGATCCCGGTGCCACCGCCGGCAGGTTGCTGGATTTGACCGATCGGCTGACCGAAGGCCTGATGAAAATTCCCGGCGTCGGCCTGGCCAGCCCGCTTGAACGCGACCGCCGGGCGGGGATCGTCAGTTTCTGGATTTCGGAAAGCAGCGCTGAAGAGGTCACCGCCTCTCTGAACCTACGCGATATCCATGCCGCCACTCGCGGAAAACGGGTCAGGCTGTCGCCGCACTTCTACACCCCGATGGCACAGATCGAGCAGACCCTGAAGTGTGTTGCCGACCTGGCGGCCCGGCGCAAGGGGTAACCTAGATCGTGCGGGTCGGGCGATCGCTGTCGATCATGCCGGCCAGCAATGAGCTGATGGTGCTCTTGGCCTGGGAACCCTCGGGACTGTCATTGAAGTGCACCCCCACGCCGGCGTTGATGCTGTGCTGGGACCCCGCTGGAGTAATCCAGGCCACCTGACCCGGAATGGCAATTCGCTCCTCACCCATCAGGCTGAGCAGAATCAGCACTTCATCACCCAGCTTGAAGTTCTTCCTGGTCGGAACGAATAGCCCACCATTGCTGAGAAACGGCATGTAGGCCGCGTACAGCTCCTGCTTGGTCTCGATGTTGTAGGACAGAATGCCTTTCTGAGCCATCTAGGTCGAGTTCCCTCTATGAATCATGGCTTCCCATTCTAGCAGCCATTTGGTCACGAAAAGATCCTGGCGCACGGTGCTGGAGGCCATTGCCCGTCCCGACAATGCCTGTTGCCAGAGTTCGGCCAACGCCCGCTGATCCAGGCCGGAGGGCAGCTTTTGCGCGATCGGCTGCTGTTCGTCGCTATCGAACCCGTGAGCATGGCGCATCATCACGCGGGACCAGACGGCCAGCCAGCGCCAGGTCTGCTCCGGAGATTGCCACCAGCGATCATTGGCCACACTGGTCACCGGGTGACCACGGGCGACCGCCTGCAAAGCCTCCAGGATTTCCAGGCCGAATTCCAGCCCGTCATCCTCCAGCAATTCTCGCGCAGCCAGCGGCGCCTCGGCCGACAGTGATAAAGCCTGCAACCTTTTCGATGCATCGAACCCGGGGCAGGCGTCGGCCAACCATTGCAAGGCGAGTTCCCTCGCCGGGGGATGCACCGTGATGGGCTGGCATCGACTGCGGATCGTGGCCGGCAGTCGACCGGGCTGGTGGCTGACCAGCACCAACCAGGCGTTGTCGGCCGGTTCCTCCAGGGTCTTGAGCAGCGCATTGGCGGCATTGATGTTCATGGCCTCGGCCACCTCGATCAAACCGACCCGATGAGTGCCGATACTGGGGGTCAGCACCAGATTCTGGGACAGGGAGCGAATGGCATCGACAGGAATTTCCTTCTTGTCTTCGGGAATGGCGACCGGAAAGAAGTCGGGATGGCTGGCGCTGGCCAGCAACTGGCAACTGCGGCACTGGCCACACGCCTGGCCGGAGCCGGGTTCAAGGCAAAGAATGCGGGCGACCAGCCACTCGGCGAGCTGTTGCTTGCCGACACCTTGCGGACCGGTGATCAAGGGGGCATGGCCCAGACGCTGTTCATGGAGTGCAGCATCGAGGCGTGTTTGAAGGTCACTGAGCCAGGGCAGACTCATCGCAGTTTTTCCTCGAGTGCTTGTTCGATGCAATTCCGGACCTCGGCCAGTGGCTGGCCGGCGTCGATGACCACGAAACGTTCCGGCTCGCGTCGTGCCTGATCGAGATAGCTGGCCCGCACCCGATCGAGGAATCCCTCGCGCGCCCGCTCGAAACGATCCGGCTGTTGACCACGCTGACGGGTCCGGACCATCCCGACCGCCACATCAATATCCAGTAGCAGCGTCAGATCCGGACTCAAGTCCGGGTGCACCAGCGAGGCCAGGGTTTCGACAGGAGCGCGCCCCAATCCGCGGCCTCCACCCTGGTAGGCCAGACTGGCATCGGTGAAGCGGTCACAGATCACATCCTGTCCAGATTGAAGCGCGGGACGAATGACACGCGCCAGATTCTCGCAACGGGCAGCGAACATCAGCAACAGTTCGGTGGTGGGTGTCAGCTCGCCGGTTTCAGGGTCAAGCAGAATGGCACGAATCTTCTCGGCCGCGGCCGTGCCACCAGGCTCACGGGTCACAGTGACCCGGCGCCCACGCGCTTCCAGCCATTGTTTGATGGTTTCGACCGCGGTCGACTTGCCGGCGCCCTCACCACCTTCCAGGGTAATCAGCCGACCCTTCACCGCCGCCCCCGGATGTAACGATTGACCGCGGCATTGTGTTCTTCCAGAGTATCGGAGAATTGGTGGGTGCCGTCACCGCGTGAGACGAAATACAGCGCCGTGCCCGGGGCCGGTCGAGCCGCGGCTTCGATGGCAAGACGTCCGGGAAGCGCAATTGGTGTTGGCGGCAGACCGTGACGAGTATAGGTATTCCAGGGGTGGTCGGTGCGCAGGTGCACTCGCCGCAGGCGTCCATCGAAGTCATCGTCAAGCCCGTAAATGACCGTCGGGTCGGTCTGCAATCGCATCCCCAGTTGCAAACGTCGTGCAAACACCCCGGCAACTTGCGCCCGCTCGCCGGCCTGGCCGGTCTCTCGCTCGATAATCGACGCCAGAACCAGCAATTCCTCGGGAGTGTTCAGAGGCACTTCAGGATCGCGTCCAGTCCAGGCTTCCTCCAGCACCCGCTCCATGGCCACATGGGCACGGCGAAGAATGGTCATATCATCCATGCCGCGGGTAAAGAAATAGGTCTCGGGCAAAAAACGACCCTCGGCAAAACAGCCCTTGCAGCCCAGTCTTTCCATCAAGTCCGCATCATCAAGGTCGCGAGCGCGCTGGCGCAAGCGCGGATCACGCGCCAGCTCCTTGCGCAAACGGGCCAGGGTCCAGCCTTCCACGATAGTCAGGCGGTGCTCGCGCACATCGCCGGCCTCAAGTCGGGTCAGAAGCTGGACGAGATTCGAGCCAACCGGGATCCAGTATTCACCGGCCTGGATGGCCGGAGCGTTCAGGCGACCGAAAACCCGCCAGTGCCAGGTGGCTTGCGCCAGCCCCATGGTCTCCAGCTGTCTGATCAAGCTCGTAAAACTACTGCCGGGCGCAATCCACAGATTGATTTCTCCGTGCGGGTTGAGCGGGTCGTCAACGAAACGCTGCCAGTCGCGCCAGGCCCATACGGCCGCCGCGGCAAGCGCCATCATGACAATCAACAGGAGCAGTGAAAGCTTGCGCATGTTCAACTGAGGTGATGACTCCAAAGTCTTTGCCAGGCACGGCATCGGTCAGTGACATCCAGGCGCCGGCCATCGAGCTGGCGGACGGGGCGGATGCCGGCTACCGAGTTTATCACCATGATTCCCGAAGCCGAGTCCAGATCCGCGCGTGTGACCCGGGCGCGTTCCAGTTCAATGTCCGATCGAGCTTCAAGCCAGGCCAGGCCGACACCGGCTACACCACTGTCCGAGAGGGGGATCACTGCCCGGGTTCCGAACTCCACGATCAGGTTGGCGGCAATGGCCTCGACCAACGCGCCCTGGTTGTCAAAGACCATTGCCTCGTCGGCATCTGCCGCGGCGCACTCCTGTGCAGCCAAAACCTGCTCCAGTCGGTTGGCATGCTTGAGCCCGGCCAGCATGCTGCCTGTGGCCAGGGTGGTCGAAGCGGTGATGACCACCAAACCTTCACGTCGCTGTCGATCGAGATCGACCGGCCAGTCCCGCACCTGAACAATTCTTCGCGCTGGCCTGGCCGGATCCGGAAAATAGGCTCGTCCACCGCTTCCGCGAGTCAGGCTCACCCGGACAATCACGGCGCACCCGGGTGGGGCCAGCCGGCGACAGTCCGCCAGCAGCATCGATTGTTCGGGCACTTCGATGCCGAGCAGGTCGCTGCCTCGTTTCAGCCGCTGCCAGTGCAAGGGCCACAGGGGTGCTCGGGAATCGTGAAAAGCAATGGTCTCAAAAAGTGCATCGCCATACAGCAAACCGCGATCATCGGCAGGGACCGACTCGGCCGGCCTGCCATCGACCAGGCAACGGGTCATGGTTTGAGGGCACGCAACATGCCACGCGCCTTGGCTTCGGTCTCTGCCAGTTCAGCGTCGGGATCCGAGTCGGCGACAATCCCCGCACCCGTTCGAAACTTCAGTTCCCGACCGTGGACCAGCATGCTGCGAATCAGGATATTAAGATCCATACCGCCATCATGACCCAGGTAACCCATTGCCCCGGTGTAGAAACTCCGACCACATTGTTCGAGCTCGGCAATGATCTGCATGCACCGGACCTTGGGGCAACCCGTGATCGTGCCGCCGGGGAATGTCGCCGCAATCACATCGGCCGCATGAACATCCTCGCGAAGGATCCCGCGGATATTGGAGGCAATATGATGAACGTGTGCGTAACTCTCGACCACCATCAGCTCGTCCACCTCCACTGAGCCACTCTTGCAGACACGACCCAGGTCGTTGCGTTCGAGATCGATCAGCATGATGTGCTCGGCACGCTCCTTGGGGTGGGCCATGAGCTCGGCCGACAGTGATGCATCCTGATCAGCCGACAGTCCACGCGGACGGGTTCCGGCAATTGGGCGGGTCTGGACCGTTCGGCCGCGCACTTCGACCAGCCGTTCCGGGGAGGAGCTCAGGATGGTGCCGCCCGGCAGGCGTGCCAGACCGGCGAATGGGGCCGGATTACTGCGAGTCAGTGCCTCGTACAAAGTGGCTGGATCCAGATCCTGACTCGATCGGCCCCGCCAGGCACGCGAAAGGTTGACCTGGAACACGTCTCCATCGAGGATCCACTCGCGGATTCTGCGCACCCCGGCAGTGAACTGATCGCCGGGGTCAGCCTTGAGCTCCAGCTTGCCGGGATCGAAGGATTCCGCCCTGACTTCAATGGAAGACAGCAAGGCCATGTCCGCCTCAGCCTGCTCCAGCGCAGAGCGATTCTCGGCCACGATCCAGGTGGTGTTCTCATGATGATCGTGCAAAAGGGCCGCCGGGCAGCGCGCGGCAAAAGCCACCGGTAATTCATCATCGGCGATCGGCAAGTTGAGCGTTGGCTCGACCTGACCGATCAATTCATAGCCAAGATAAATGAACCATCCACCACAAAACGGCAGTTGGGTCGATTCAGGATGAGCTTGCGGCGCCCCGCTCCAATTTCTGAGTCTGTCAAGAAAGTCTCCACCCGACCCCGGGCCGTCAACCCCACCCAGCCCGTCAAGCAACAGTTGTTCACCATTTTGATAGAGAAGCATGGACCAGCGTCCATGTGCGCCGGCGCTGGCCGAACTGGCCAGAAGAAACGGCCAGCGGTCCGGTTGGCGGCGATGGATGTCAAGGAGAGACCACGAGGTGGCCAACTGCCGCCGGCATGGGCTGAACTGGAAACCCGGCATCCCGACTAATGGATCACTGGGGGATGAATCAGTTGAAACGCCGCATCAGCAGCGACCCGTTGGTACCCCCGAATCCGAACGAGTTGGACAGGGCATACTCGATACTGACCTCACGCGCCTGATGAGGAACCAGGTCAAGGTCACGACACTCCGGGTCGGGATTGTCCAGATTGATGGTCGGTGGTATCACCCCGTCATGAAGCGCGAGCGTGGTGAAGATCGCCTCGATTCCGCCGGCGGCTCCAAGCAAGTGCCCGGTCATGGACTTGGTCGAGCTGATCATCAACTTTTCGGCATGCGACGCGAACAACGCACGCGCTGCATCACACTCGGCACGGTCGCCCAGCATCGTCGAAGTACCGTGAGCGTTGATGTAGCCCACCTGATCCGGGTTGACGCCGGCGTCAGCCAGGGCATGGGCCATGCAACGCCTGGCGCCATCTCCACCCTCGGGTGGAGAGGTGATGTGGTGGGCGTCCCCGCTCATGCCGTAACCGACCACTTCAGCATAGACCCTTGCCCCGCGCTTGCGGGCAAACTCGAGTTCCTCGAGCACGATCACGCCGGCGCCGTTGCTGAGCACGAAGCCATCGCGATCGGCATCCCAGGGACGACTGGCCTTTTCGGGTTCGTCATTGCGAGTCGACAGGGCTCGCGCCGCGGTGAACCCGCCGTATGCGGTCGGTGTGGTGCCATACTCGGCGCCCCCGGCCACCATGACATCGGCATCCCCATAGGCAATCATGCGTGCGGCATCACCAATGTTGTGAGTCGCCGTGGTGCAGGCGGTAACAATCGAGATGTTCGGACCCTTGAAGCCATAACGAATCGAAATGTTCCCGGCAATCATGTTGATGATGCAGCCGGGAACGAAAAACGGCGAGATCCGCCGTGGCCCACTGTCGATGTAGGTCTGGTAGGTCCGCTCGATGGTGTCGATCCCACCGATTCCCGCACCAATGGCCAGGCCGAACCGCTCGGCCTGATCCGGGTGGGCCGTCAGACCGGCATCATCAATGGCCTGGATGGCCGCAGCCATGCCGTAATGAATGAATGGATCGGATTTGCGGGCTTCTTTCGGGGAGAGATACTGGTCCAGATCAAAGTCCCGAATTTCTCCGGCGATCTTGGCACTGAACTTCTCCGGATCGAAAGCGGTCAGGGGCCCGATGCCACTGCGACCATTGCAGACGGCATCCCAGGCTGAAGGCACATCGTTGCCGACCGGCGAGACGCAGCCCAGACCGGTCACCACGATTCGGCGGTCACCTCGCATCAAACACTCCCGAAAGTCTTAGCCCTGGCGGACAGACACCTGACAAACCCGCTAAGTGCATGACCTAGCCGTTGTCAACGTTACTCTTGATGTAATCGATCGCCTGTTGAACGCTGGTAATCTTTTCGGCTTCCTCATCGGGAATTTCGCACTCGAACTCTTCTTCAAGCGCCATCACCAGTTCCACCGTATCCAGAGAGTCGGCTCCCAGGTCATCGACAAAGGATGCACTTGGCGTGACTTCTTCTTCCTTGACACCCAGCTGCTCGATAACGATCTTCTTGACGCGATCTTCAATACTGCTCATTGTTGGTTTTCCTCTGCTATAAGGGTTACCCGAAGCTTTAGCATTGTAGTGAACTCATGCTCGCTTCGCCAGTTGGATTCGCCGTCATGACATTCAGTGTCTCGACAGCTTGAAGTAATTAATTTGTAATTATTTCAGGTGTTTGTGATTATAACTTAATCCATCATGTCATGTACATGCCACCGTTGACATGCAGGGTCTGACCGGTAATGTAGGCTCCGGCCGGTCCGGCCAGAAAGCCGACACAGGCGGCAATGTCCTCCACCTCACCCAGACGTCCCAGCGGGATTGTACCTTGCAGACGCTCGCGTTGCTCCGCATCCAGGGCCCGGGTCATGTCAGTGTCGATGAATCCGGGCGCGATCACATTGGCCGTGATGCCTCGTGATCCGACTTCATGAGCCACGGCCCGCGAAAAACCGGCCAGTCCGGCCTTGGCGGCACAGTAATTGGCCTGGCCCGGATTGCCGGCATAACCCACCACCGACGAAATCGAGATGATTCGACCCGAGCGAGCCTTGAGCATGCCGCGCAGACAAGCACGTGTGATGCGCATGGCGCCGCGCAGGTTCGTGTCCAGCACCTGGTCCCATTCCTCATCCTTGAGACGCATCAGCAACTGATCGCGGGTAATCGCAGCATTGTTGACCAGCACGGTCACCGCACCGGCCTCAGAGCTGATTTGCTTGACGACCTGACCGATCGCGTCAGCATCGGTCACATCCAGCACCAACCCACGCCCGGCACCAAGACACTCACTGATCCGGTCGGCTCCGTCCTGGCTCGTCGCGGTTCCGAAAACGTTCGCTCCCAGCGCCTTCAACCAGTTGGCAGTTGCTTCTCCGATTCCGCGACTGGCGCCGGTCACCAGGGCAATCTGCCCGTCGATACGATGACTGTTTTCAGGACTCACTCAACTCTCCAGTTCACCCATCAGGGATTCCATCTGACTGACCTGGTGCAGAGACACACAGGACAGACTTCGATCAATACGTCGGGTCAGGCCACTGAGCACCCGGCCCGGACCGCACTCGGCCAGACGCTTGACGCCGGCGCCCGCCATGGCCTGGACGGTCTCGGTCCAGCGCACCGGCGCGGACATCTGGCCAACCAGCGCGGCCCGTATTTCGTCAGGCCCGGTTCGCGCCTGACAATCGATATTGTGCAACACCGGTAGCTCGGGTGCGCGCATCTCGATACCGGCCAGCACCTCGGCCAACCCGTCTGCAGCAGGCTTCATCAGCGCACTGTGGGACGGCACACTGACTGGCAGGATCATGGCACGCTTGGCGCCGGCATCACGACATTTGTGCATCGCCCGCTCGACCGCAGCGCTGTGACCGGCAATCACCAGTTGCCCCGGCGAATTGTAATTGGCCGGCGCCACGACCTGGTCTTCGCAGGCCTCGCGACAGATCGCCTCAACCACTTCATCCTCCAGCCCGAGGACCGCGGCCATGGCTCCGTGGCCGGCAGGCACCGCCGACTGCATCAATCGGCCACGGACTGAGACCACCCGAACCGCATCGGGAAAATCCATTGCGCCGGCGGCCACCAGAGCCGCATATTCACCCAGGCTATGGCCAGCCATCATGGCAGGCCGGGGACCTCCCAGCGCCTGCCATACGCGCCACACGGCAATCCCGGCGGTCAGCATGGCCGGCTGGGTCAGCTCGGTCCGGTCCAGCTGTTCAGCCGGGCCATCATTGACCAGCCTCCACAGATCCATTTCCAGCGCTTGTCCGGCCTGTTCAAAGGTTTCGCATACTTCAGGTCGCTCTCCAGCCAGTTCGGCCAGCATGCCGACTGACTGCGAGCCCTGTCCGGGGAACAGCATGGCAAAATTTGTCATGACTTGATTCGATTCCAGATGATTCAGTAAACAACCAGGGCTGCGCCCCAGGTGAAACCGCCGCCAAAGGCTTCCAGCAACAGTCTTTCCCCACGCTTGACTTCCCCGGATCGGATGGCGACATCGAGCGCCATTGGCACTGAGGCCGCCGAGGTATTACCGTGCCGGTCAACGGTCACGATAACCTGGTCCATGGACATGTTCAGCTTGCGTGCGGTCGCCTTGATGATTCTCAGATTGGCCTGGTGGGGGATCAGCCAGTCCAGGTCGGACTTGTCGAGCTGGTTGGCCGCCAGCGTCTCATCCACGATTCGGCCCAGGGTATTGACCGCCACCTTGAATACCTCGTTGCCCTTCATGCTGACCCGAACGCCACCACGTTCCTCGGCTTCAAAGCCACGGGAGACACCGACATCGGTCTTGAGCAGATCTCCGTACCCACCATTGGCGTGGATGTGCGTCGACAGGATACCGGGCGCTTCATCAGCGACCAGCACGGCTGCCCCGGCACCATCACCGAACAACACACAGGTGCCGCGATCGGACCAGTCGATCATACGGGTCAGAGTCTCGGCACCGACGACCAGCACACGACTGGCATTGCCGGCACGTATGTACTGATCGGCCACCGAAAGCGCGTAGATGAAACCCGAGCAGGCGGCATTGACATCGAAGGCGCCACACTCAGCCATCCCCAGTCGATGCTGGAGCAGACAGGCCGTTGAGGGGAACACGAGATCCGGGGTGGTCGTGCCGACAATCAGCAGGTCGATCTGATCCGGTCGCAAGCCGGCCGCATCCAGTGCGTTGAGCGCCGCCTGCTCGGCCAGGTCGCAAGTCGTCTGACCTTCGGCGGCCACCCGCCGTTCCCGAATGCCGGTCCGCTCCCGGATCCACTGGTCCGTGGTATCGACCAGTTGTTCCAGATCGGCGTTGGTCAGCACCTTTTCCGGCAGATACCGACCGGTACCGGCGATGCGCGCGTACATCCCGCTCAGGCTCCCATTGACTCGTACATCAGTAACTCTCCCACAGCTTCTTTTCGAGTTGCCCGACCAGGTCGTTTCTGGCTTGTAGCGCCGCCAGTTCGATCGCTCGTGCAACCCCCCGGGCGCAACTGCCGCCATGGCTCTTGATGACGGTACCACGAATGCCCAGCAAAGGGGCGCCATTATGCCGGGCCGGATCGAGCATGTCATGCAGGGCACGAATGCGTGAACGGGCCAGCAGGCCGCACAGGCTGCCCTTGAGGCGGTTCTGGAAAGACGCAAACATCAGTCGCACCGCCCCCTCGGCGCTCTTGAGCAAGACGTTTCCGACAAACCCATCACACACGACCAGGTCGACATGCGATTCGAACACCTGATCGGCCTCGATGAATCCGGCGTAGTCCAGCGTGGGTTCGGCATCGATCAGGCGCGCAGCCTCACGGATGACATCCGGTCCCTTGCCCGGCTCCGACCCGATATTGAGCAATCCGATGCGCGGCTGACGACCTTCCAGAACCGAGAATCCGACATGGCCCAACTGGGCAAATTCCAGCAAGCGCCGGGCATCGACGTTGACATTGGCGCCCAGATCCAGCATCCAGACCCGGCGGGATGTCGTAGGAATCGCCGCCATCAATGCCGGTCTTTCCACACCGGGAAGCATACCCAGGCGATGACGAGACAAGGCCATCAGCGCCGCAGTACTGCCGCCACTGACGGCGGCGTCCGCACGGCCTTCGACCAGCTCGTCTGTGGCTGCCCACAGACTGCTGCCCTGACCGTGCCTAATGGCCTGTATGGCCGACGCATCGGCTGGCAGCACCGACTCGGCGATGATCATCTCGACCCTGGATCGCAGCGACTCTGGAAGACCCTCCAGTCGTCGCTGAACCGATGCGGGCCCACACAGCAGGATGTGCAACTCGGGATCGGAGTCCAGGGCATTTCCCAGCGCCTCGATCACGGTTTCCGAACCCCCGTCGCCGCCCATGGCGTCAACGGCTATGCGGACCATTCGCCCAGCGGCCACGGTCAACAGGCAGGATTATTCCTGCAGTTCTTCTTCGTCCTCGTCGAACTCTGGAGCGACCTCGACGACCTGGCGACCACGATAAAAACCCTCAGCCGAGACATGGTGACGGCGGTGGGTCTCGCCGGTCGCCAGCTCCTCTGACAGGGTCGGCGCGCTCAGCCGGTCGTGCGAACGGCGCATGCCGCGTCTAGACGGGGTCTTGCGGCTCTTTTGAACAGCCATGATTGATTCTCCGTTAAATGTTCAATCCCGGTCGCGCTTCTTGTCTTTAAGCGCGGCCAATACTTCAAAGGGCCGGTGCGTATCCTGGCCCGGCGATTCCGTCTCCTCGCCTACCTGCTCCGATTCCGGATCCACCGGGACCAGAGGCAGACTAAGCAGGATCTCTTCTTCGATCAACTCCTGCAATGGCAACCGATGGTCGGCACACAGCTTGGGCTCGTAGTCATCCGGTAAGCCATCGGCGGCCTGCTCACTTTCGACCACACCGACCACCGAAGTGCCCTCGATGGCCTGCATGAATGTCCGCAGGGTCCGTTGACACTGCATGGGCACCATCCCGGCTACCCAGACCTCGACGCGCACTTGTCGCTGCTCGTCGTGAGAGAATGCCAGCCGAAAGCGCACCTCGGTGTGCTCCTGGTCGACAATCAGGTCTTTCAGGCGCTGCATCCGATCGACCGGCACGGTTCCGGAAAACTCGCGCCGGGCTGCCGCAGCCTTGTCCGGATGCACCCAATCAGGGAAATCTCGCGACATAAGCCGCCCATTATACCATCGAGCGCTTTCATGCCACAATGGCCAGCCACCCATCCAAGCAAGGCGGCGAACATCAAAGTGACTGAACTGATTCTGGCCTCGGGCTCCCGCTATCGGCGCGAAATGCTGTCCCGTCTGGGATTGCCCTTTTCCATCCAGGCCGCTGACATCGATGAAACGCCCGCCCCCGAAGAAATCGGCGCTGAGCTGGCTGGCCGCCTGGGCCTGGAAAAGGCCGTCAGAATCGCCCGGGAACACCCTGCGGCGGTGGTGATCGGCTCCGACCAGGTGGCCGAGTGCCACGGTCGCATTCTGGGCAAACCCGGCGCCATCGATAAGGCGATCGAACAACTGATGTTCTGCAATGGCCACGAGGTTTGTTTCCACTCCTCGGTCGCCGTAGTACGCGGCCAGCAGATCATTGGCCGGGAAGTGGTACCGACACGAGTGAAAATGCGAGTGATGGACGAGGCCCGGATTCGCGCCTACGTGATGCGTGAGAAGCCGATTGATTGTGCCGGGGCCATGAAAAGTGAGGCGCTGGGCATTGCCCTGGCAGCCGCCATCAGCAGCGATGACCCCACCGCGCTGATCGGATTGCCACTGATTGCCACAGTCAGCCTTCTTGAAGCCGCCGGCGTGTCAGTCATTGGGCCCTGATCGGTCCGCTATGCGAGCCACCGCGGTGGTAGACTCTGTCCACCATACGCAACTGAATGGAGTCGCCCTTCATGCCATCGCAGGCTTCTGAATCGAAGAGCTGGAAACACTGGCGCCTGGAATCCGATCTCGACGGAATTGCCTGGCTGACCATCGACCGTGATGACGAAAAAGTCAACAGCCTGGGGACCGAGGTACTCTCGGAGCTGGACCAGATCATCACCCAGCTTGAAAACAACCAGCCCACCGGCCTGGTATTGATGTCGGGCAAGTCCCGGAATTTCATTGTCGGCGCCGATGTGCGCGAGTTCGATGCCACCGACAAGGTCTCCGAGCTCGAGGACAACGTGCGCAAGGTCCATGGGTTGTTTCAGCGCGTTGAAGACCTGGCCTTCCCCACCGTGGTGGCATTCGAGGGCTATTGCCTGGGTGGCGGTCTGGAATTGGCCCTTTGCTTTGACTGGCGAATTGCCCTGGATGCCGATCACACCCGCATCGGCTTTCCGGAGGTCAACCTGGGCATTTATCCGGGTTTTGGTGGATCGGGACGCTCGATTCGCGTCATGGGCGGCCTGCAGGCCATGCAGATCATGCTGACCGGCAAGATGCTGCGCCCACGTGCCGCGCGCGGCCTGGGGCTGATCGACCAGACCGTCGATCAACATGGATCGTTGCGCTGGGCGGCTCGCGGCGCCGTGCTGAAGAAAAAGCGCTCGGCCAAACCGCCATTGAAATCCCGCCTGACCACGCTGGGACCGGTGCGCAAGTTCCTGGCCGGCCAGATGCGCAAGCAGGTTCGGGGCAAGGCCCGTCCGGAGCACTACCCGGCCCCTTACGAGCTGATCGATGCCTTCGAGGCCAGCGGCAATTCCCAGTCGGCGATGATCCGCCTCGAGGCCGAGAAAGTACCGCGCTTGCTGGCCGGCGATACCTCGCGCAACCTGCGCCGGGTGTTCAGATTGATGGAATCTTTGAAGGAACAAGGCAAGCGCAGTGATTTCAAGGCGCGCCGGGTGCATGTCATCGGCGCCGGTGTCATGGGCGGCGACATAGCCGCATGGTGTGCCTCACGCGGACTGGAGGTCACCTTGCAGGACCGCGAAATGAAGCATATCGAACCGGCGCTCAAACGGGCCGGGTCGCTGTTCAAGCGCCGGCTGAAAAAACCCGAAGCCATCGCCGCGGCCAAACTGCGCCTGCGGGCCGATGTCGAGGGCACCGGTGTCAAGCGCGCCGATGTCATCATCGAAGCGATTTTCGAAAATCGCGAGGCCAAGCGCGAGCTGTTTTCCAACCTGACCAAGGACCTGCAGTCTCATACTCTGGTGGCCACCAATACCTCGGCGATTCCACTGGATGAATTGTCCGACGTCTTCGATGATCCCTCGCGCCTGATCGGTCTGCACTTCTTCAATCCCGTGCCCAAGATGCCGCTGGTTGAAATCGTTTATGGCAAGGACACCAACAGCGACCGGGTCAACGATGGCTCCAGCTTTGCCACCCAGATTGGCAAATATGCCTTGCCAGTGACCTCGACCCCGGGATTTCTGGTCAACCGGGTGCTGGCTCCTTACATGCGAAACGCCATGAAAATGCACCGCGAGGGCGTGCCCAAGGAGGCCCTGGACAAGGCAGCCGAAAAATTCGGCATGCCGATGGGCCCGGTGGAGTTGGCCGATACCGTGGGTCTGGATGTCGGGCTGGGCGTGATCGACACCCTGATGGGCGAGGAGGCCGGCGAAGACCGCAAGATCCTGGAAAGCATGGTCAAGTCCGGCAAGCTGGGCAAGAAGTCCGGGGAAGGATTCTATCGCTGGAAGAAGGGCAAGCCGCAGCGCGACGCCAAGGCCCACGAAGGCCATGATCTTGATGCCCTGGCTGACCAACTGATGCAGCCGTATTTCGACGAGTGCCGCGCCTGCCTGGATGACCAGGTGGTCGAAGATGCCGACCTGCTCGATGCCGGCATGATCTTCGGCACCGGTTTTGCCCCCTTCCGTGGCGGCCCGATGCATTATCTCGAATCCCGTGCTGCCGAAGGCAGCGCCGCTGAACAAGAGGAGCAATCCTGATGACTGAGAACCGCCTGCAAAAGATCGCCATCATCGGCGGCAGTCGCATTCCCTTCTGTCGTTCCAACACCCTGTATGCGAACCAGACCAATCTCGACATGCTCAGTGCCGCCATCCAGGGCGTGGTCGACCGCTTCGGGCTGGATGGCAAACAGATTGACCAGGTGCTGGCCGGCGCCGTAACCACCCATTCCAAGGACTGGAACCTGGCCCGTGAAGCGGTACTGTCGACCTCACTGTCGCCGCTGACCAGCGGAATTACCTTGCAGCAGGCCTGCGGTACCAGTCTCCAGGCAGCCTTGCTGGCCGGCGGCCAGATTGCCTCTGGGCAGCTAGAATGCGCCATTGTCGCAGGCACCGACACCACCAGTGACGCCCCCATCGTGTTCAAGCGCCGTTTTGCGCAGCGGCTGATCAAACTGGGCCGGGCTCGTTCACTGGGCCAGAAACTGGGCGCCTTCAAGGGATTTTCTTTCGGCGAACTGGCGCCCCAGCCACCGCGCAACAGCGAGCCGCGCACCGGTTTGTCAATGGGCCAGCATTGCGAACGCATGGCCCGCGAATGGGACATCAGCCGCACCGACCAGGATGAACTGACCCTGGATTCGCACCAGAAGGCCGCCGAGGCCTGGGATTCCGGGTTCTTCGATGATCTGGTGATCTCGCACGAGGGCGTGATTCGCGACAATATCGTGCGTCCCGAAACCAGCCTTGAGAAGCTGTCGAGCCTGAAACCGGTCTTTGATCGCAAGCAGGGCACGCTGACCGCCGGCAACTCGACCACCCTGACCGACGGCGCCGCCGCCGTGCTGCTGGCGTCGGAAGACTGGGCGAAAAAGAACGATCTGCCGGTGACCGCCTGGCTGACGTTCGGACGCACCGCCTCGGTCGATTTCGTTAACCAGGACGAGGGGCTGCTGATGGCCCCGACGGTGGCGGTCGCTGAAATGCTCCAGCGAGCCGAGTTGCAGCTGCAGGATTTCGATTTCTACGAAATCCACGAGGCCTTCGCCGCACAGGTGTTGTGCACGCTCAAAGCCTGGGAATCAAAAACCTATTGCACCCAGCGCCTTGGACTGGATGATGCCCTCGGCAGCATTGATCGATCGCGAATGAATGTTCACGGCGGCTCGGTCGCCATTGGCCATCCCTTCGCGGCCACCGGTGCACGCATCCTGGCTACCCTGGCCGCCACCCTGGAAAAAGCCGGCTCCGGCCGCGGCCTGATCTCAGTGTGCACCGCCGGCGGCATGGGTGTTTCGGCTATTGTTGAAAGATAGGGTTCAGGTTTCAGGGGTCAGGTGCTGGTAGTCCGGGTGGCGGTCGATCCAGGACTTGACATACGGACACCTGGGCCGGACCTTCAGGCCTTCTGACTGCGCCCAGTCCAGGGCGTGGCGGGTCAGCTGGCCGGCCAGGCCGCGGCCGCCGACAGCTTCGGGAACACGCACGCTGTTCATGCTGACCACATCGCCGCTGCGGGTAAATTCCAGTAAGCAGGTCTCGCCGTCGACCACCATGGAGAATCGTCCGGCTTCCAATTCCAGGTTGATTGTCGGCTCACTCATGGCCGGCCTCCCTGGCCGCACGATCCAGACCGCGACCCAACTTGTCGACCAACTCCTCGATCTGCGCCTCGTCGATAATCAATGGTGGGCAGATGGCGACCACATCGCCGGGTAGAGCGCGCACGATCAGGCCTTCGGCCAGGCAACCGGCGGCCACCTTGAAGGCCATCTTGTCAGCCGGCGGAAACTGCGCCCGCGTGGACTTGTCGGCGACCAGCTCCAGGCCGGCGATCAGGCCGATGCCCCGCAGGTTGCCGACCAATGGATGGTCGGCGATGGCGGTGAGTTTCTGCTGTAGAATCGGACCCATCCGGGCCGCATGTTCCATCAGCCCGCGCTCTTCCATCAATTCCAGGTTGCGCAACGCCACCGCGGCCGAGACCGGATGGCCGGCATAGGTCAAGCCATGGGCAAACAGGCCGACCCCCCCGGCAGCCTCGACTATGGCATCGAACATGAACGGTGGCACAGCGACCGCGGAGATCGGCTGATAGGCCGAGGACAAGGCCTTGGCCATGGTCATGGTCGTGGGTTGCATGTTGTAGGTCTGGCAGCCAAAGGGCTTGCCGGTGCGACCGAAGCCGCACACCACTTCATCATCGATCAACAGGATGTCATGCTTTTCAAGGATCGGCTGGATGCGATCGAAATACCCTTCCGGCGGCAGGATGACCCCGCCGGCGCCCATCAGGGGTTCAGCGATCATGGCGGCAATCGTTTCGGCGCCCTCATGCTCGATCACGGCCTCCAGCTCACGCGCCAGTCGATCCGCGAATTCGGACTCGCTTTCACCGTCCCTGCCCTGGCGATAAAAATTGGGCGAGGTCAGGTGAATGACATCATCCATGGGCAGAGAAAAATTCTTGTGGAATGCGGGTAACCCGGTCAGGGCAGCCGTGGCCATGGTCACACCATGGTAGGCATTGCCACGCGAAATGATTTTTCTCTTTTCCGGCCTGCCGATGGCGTGGAAGTAATAACGCATCAGCTTGACCTGGGTGTCGTTGGCGTCCGAGCCCGAGCAGCCGAACAGGAAACGCGCGCCATCAATCGGCACCCATTCGGCCAGCTTGGCCGCCAGGCGTATGCTGGGCTCGTTGCTCTTGCCGGCAAACAACGGGCCGTAGCAGAACTTCTCCATCTGTTCAGCCGCCACCCGGGCCAGTTCCTTTTCGCCATAGCCCAGTGCGGTGCACCACAAACCGGCCATGCCTTCCAGGTAACGCTTGCCGTCGATATCGTAGATGTACACCCCTTCACCCCGATCCCAGATCTGGGGGCCAAGATCACGATGCCCGCGCAGGTCGGTAGCGGGGTGGAAGAGATGGTCAAGATCAAGCTGGGCCAGTGAGCGGGTCAAGGGATTCCTCCGTCAAAATTTCGGAAAGGCTATCAGATCAGATGGCGTTGTGCGTAAGTCTCTTGCCAGTGATCGCCCTCCTTCAGGGCAACCTCGGTATCGAAGTAATGCAAGAGGCGACGTCGGTCTTCGGGCTTGTCCTTGATGGCCGAGCCGATGATGAAATGCACCAGTTGATCGATCGCCACCTTGCCATCGCTGTAATAGTAAGCATGCACGCTCAAGGCATGGGCGACACCGACGGCTTCGGCTGTGGACATGCTGGCGCCGGCCAGGCGATCGGTGCTGCGTCCATCCAGCGTCTGACCGTTGCGCAATTCATGAAAAATGGTCACAAGCACCTCGAGAACATCACGCCCCAGATCGACCTTGAGTCCCGACTGCTCGTTGAGCTTGCCGATCTCGCGTTCGACCACTGCAATTTCAGCATCCAGTTCACGAATGGCCGGAATGATCTCGAAATTCATGCGCCGCTTGAGCGCGGCACTCATGCGATTGACGCCTTCATCAACACTGTTGGAGGTGGCGATGACATTGAACCCGGCTCGGGCATAGAGCACGCCTTCAGAGCCGCTGAGTTCGGGGATGATGGCGACCCGGTCTGACAGAATGGACAGCAGTGCATCCTGCAACGGTTGTGGGCAGCGAGCGATTTCCTCGAAGCGCACCAATTTGCCATCACGCATGCCGCGATAGATGGGGCTGGGCACCAGTGCCTCGCTGACCGGGCCCTTTTCCTTGAGAATCGCTTCGTTCCAGCTGTACAGCAACTGGCTGACCTGGCTGACCGCACCACCCTGCACGGCCAGCGAGGAATCACCGGAAATGGCCGCGGCAATCAATTCCGACAGCCAGGATTTGGCCGTGCCGGGCTCGCCGATCAACAAGCAACCCCGATCCGTCAGCAAGCCGATAATGATACGCGTGATGACCCCGGACTCGGCCACGATCTTGGTCGGTATGCCCAGTTCCTCGTCGCCAAGCACGAATTTTTCCACGGCAATGGGTGACAGGTTCCAGCCGGGTGGAACCGGGTGCTGATCCCACTTGCCAAGCACCTGGAGTTCCTTCCGGTAATACATCTCGGCCGGCTGGCGTTGCAGTGGCGTCGACTTAGCCATGGCTTTCCCTCCTTCCGCCGCGCACTTCGGGCGCCATGCGGTCTTGCGGCAGAATGCGCCGCAGCTCGCTCATCGGGATGATGCCTTTGATGACATGATCCAGGGCGCTGTCGCGCATGGTGATCAGGCCGGAGTCCAGCGCCTGCCAACGCAACTCGCCGATCGGCGGCTGCAGCGAGATCAGGTTACGAATGTCGTCGTTGACATGCAGATACTCGACCGTGGCGATGCGACCCCGTGTACCCCGACCATTGCAATGCACGCAACCCTTTCCTTCGTAACAGTGAAATCCTGATGGAACACGATCCGGAAACAGCTCGCGCAGAATGACCGGATCGGGTTCTGCAGGCTGTCGACAATGCGTGCAGATACGCTTGGCCAGGCGCTGGGCGATCACGGCCAGCAGTTCGCTGGCGATCGAATTGGGCAGAATACCCAGATCATACAGGCGTTGCAGTGAATCGACTGCATCATTGCAGTGCAGGGTTGACAAGACCAGGTGGCCGGTCTGTGATGCACGCATGGCTTCCAGGGCCGTTTCCCGGTCACGAATCTCGCCGACCAGGATCACATCCGGGTCCTGGCGCACGAACGAGCGCATCGCATCGGCAAAGTTGAAACCGATATCCGGCCGGGTGCGGGTTTGCTGGATATTGTCAATGGAGTATTCAATCGGATCCTCCACGGTAATGACCTTGCGTCGCCCATCGTCGGCCAATGACTGCAAGGCGGCATACAAAGTCGTCGACTTACCCGAGCCGGTCGGACCGACCACCAGCACCAGCCCCGCGGGGTTGTCCAGCAGACGTTGATAAAGTTGCGCCACTCTGGGCGCCATACCCAGCTCATCCAGACCCAGAACCCGGCCGGTCTGGGACAGCAGACGGATGACGGCATGCTCGCCGTGCAGCGAGGGCTGGATCTGGACACGCAGGTCATAGTTGGTCTCACCGACACGCATGTGGGAGCGACCCCCCTGGGGCAGGCGACGCTCGGCAATATTGATCTCGGCACGTACCTTGATGACATTGATCAGCCCGGCATGGTCGCGCGGTGTGAGCTTGTAGTGGTCCAGATCGCGCAACTCACCATCGGCTCGGATGCGAACGCGGAT
>SL_3KL_010_SEDDRAFT_10000151_pt1 | contig 47856 bp, 43 predicted proteins | sample SodLakKL_010_SED_2_FD_10381 | JGI IMG/M metagenome (IMG submission 10381)
GTTGCCTGTTAGGTGAGGCTACTGGATGAACACAGGCTACTGCCCAAAAATGTCTACAGACGCCAATGGGTAGAACAGGCTTTGTCGGATTAAGGCATGGCTTAAGGTAGCTTCCCCGTTTCGGGGATAAGTCATCCAGAGCTAAAACTCAACAAGGGGCAGAACAGCAGGGACCGCAAAATATGCGGAATCACCCTGAATGGTTACAAAGCCCCCTTCCCATGATGATCCGGAAGGGTTTTTTTGTGGCTTCATATCCCCCTTGTACCATTAGCTTTTAAGCCCGGCAGGCCCACCTGCATCAGAAAGGAGGTCATTATGGTCACGCTCGACACTGATCAGAAAAATGTAGTCATTGAGGGATTGATCATCGCAAGGGAATGGGAGGCCCTGGTTACCATTCTCAGGAAAATGCCGGTGGTTGAGGTGGTGGAGGTATTGAGAGACCTGGAACAGGCGAACCTCATTGAGGTGCTTAATCTTTTTTCTCCCGAGGAGCAGGGTTATATTGTGTCGGATTTCGACCTGGAAATGCAGGTGGATCTTTTTGAACACCTTGGCCCCCGGAATTTTTCGCGGATTTTTGTGCACATGGCCTCAGAACTGAGGGCCGACCTCTACCAGGAACTGGACAGGGATGAACAACTGAATCTCCTGCCGTACCTTGACAAGAAAACCCGGGAAAACGTCATCCGGCTGAGTTCATATGATCCTGAAACGGCCGGGGGGATCATGAGTACCGATTTTGCCACCATCATGGGCGATATGACCGCGGCCCAGGCCATAGAGAAGGTGCGCAGCGATGCACCCTCCAAAAAGATGATCTATTATGTGTATGTGGTGGATGACGATATGAAGCTGCATGGTTTTACCACCCTGAAGGATCTTATCATGGCCGAACCCGGCACCTCCATCTGGGATATTGTGTATAAAGATTTCGCCTGGGCCGAAGTGGATGAAGACAGGGAATCGGTGGCCGTTAAAATTGAAAAGTACGACCTGGTGGCCATCCCGGTCATAAACAAATACGGACAGTTGGCCGGGATTGTCCGGCACGATGATGCCCTGGAGGTAATCCAGGCCGAGCAGACCGAAGACATGGAGAAGTTCATGGGGATCGTTCCGGACGAAGATGGCCTGGACTATCCTGAAACCAGTGTCTTTTCCCATTTCCGCAAGCGCATCACCTGGGTGGCAAGCCTGGCCATAATCGGGGTAATTTCCGGTATGATCATTCACCGGTATGAGGAGGCGATGTCGGTACTCATCATTCTGGCATTGTATATGCCCATGGTGGCAGACTCTGGTGGCAATGTCGGTTCACAGTCAGCTACCGTGGTAATACGTGCCCTGGCACTTGGACAGATCACCCTGAAAAACTGGCTGATGATCCTTTTTAAGGAGGCCCGCATCGCTTTGTTGTTGTCGGTGGTTCTCGGCCTTATTGCTTTTGGGAAAATACTTTTCCTTTCCTGGGAAACCGATGTGCCCGATCAATACAGTTTGTTTTTTATCGCCTTTGGAATTTCACTGGCCCTGAGCCTTCAGGTAATATCGGCCACACTCATTGGGGCCTCACTGCCACTCATTGTAAAACGTTTGGGCGGAGACCCCGCTGTGGCTGCCAGCCCGGCCATTACCACCATGGTGGATATTACCGGATTGCTGATCTATTTCGGCATCGCGGTGGTTTTATTCTTTTAAATTGTATCTTTGGCCCGTTAAAATCCCGAAGATATGAAGATTGAGGAGAACATTGCTGCAGTGGTTGCGGAAAGCATTTTGCAGGAATCGGGTCAGCAAGTTGATCCCACAACCATTTTGCTCCAGAAAACCCGCAAGGAATTTGCCGGCGACCTGACCCTGGTGGTTTTTCCTTTCGTAAAATGTTTGAAACGTTCCCCGGAACAAGTTGCTGAACTTCTGGGGCAAACATTGCTCAGGCAAATTCCACAAATAGAGGGGTATAATGTGGTCAAAGGATTCCTCAACATGGTACTCACGCCCGGGTTCTGGTTGGATTTTTTGGGCAGGGAAGCGGGCAATGAACGGTTTGGGTACGCCTCTGCGAAGCATGAAGACCCCGGCAGATCATCGCAAGCGAAAAAGCCTGTGGTGGTGGAGTTTTCTTCCCCGAATACAAACAAACCGCTGCACCTGGGGCACATCCGCAACAATCTTCTGGGGTATGCCGTATCGCTGCTCCTGGAAGGAACAGGCAACCAGGTGGTCAAGGTGAACCTGGTCAACGACCGGGGAATACATATATGCAAATCGATGTTGGCGTGGATCAGGTTTGGCCAGGGTGAAACCCCGGAAAGTAGTGAAAAGAAGGGTGATAAACTGGTGGGAGATTACTACGTGGTTTTTGAAACAAAACTGCGACAACAGGTAGACGCCCTCATGAAAGACAAGGGGATCAGCGAAGAGGAAGCCCGCAAGGAAGCCCCCCTGATGCAGGAAGCCCGGTCCTTATTGCGCCGTTGGGAGGCGCGTGATCCGGAGGTGCTTGCCGTTTGGAAGCAAATGAATGAGTGGGTATACCAGGGGTTTGATGTTACGTACAAGCGAATGGGTGTGGCATTTGACAAAACATATTACGAATCTGAAACATACCTTTTGGGCCGCGAAATTGTTTCGGAGGGCCTTCGTGCCGGGGCATTTTATGAAAAAGAAGACGGATCGGTATGGGCCGACCTGAGCGAATACGAGCTGAATGAAAAGCTTTTGCTCCGGGCCGATGGAACATCGGTGTATATGACCCAGGATATCGGTACCGCCCAGCTGCGCTATGATGATTTTTTACCCCGAAAAATGATATATGTGGTGGGCAATGAACAGAATCACCATTTTGACGTGCTGAAAAAGGTTCTTGATACATTGGGCAAACCCTATGCCGCTGCCATCCACCACTTGAGTTACGGGATGGTTGAATTGCCCCAGGGCAGGATGAAATCGCGTGAAGGCACAGTGGTTGATGCCGACGACCTGATGGATGAAATGGTGGCAACAGCTCGTAAAACCACTGAAGAACTGGGCAAAACACAGGGTTTAAGTGAAGCGGATAAACAGGAACTTTATCGCGTGATCGGGTTGGGTGCCCTGAAATATTTTATACTCAAAGTGGATCCACAGAAAAATATGTTGTTCAACCCGGAAGAATCGATTGACTTCAACGGCAATACCGGTCCCTTCATTCAATATACCCATGCCCGCATTTGTTCTGTGTTGCGCAAAGCAAGCCCTGGACGCCTGAAGCATGCATATGGTTCTTTGGAAGGCATTTCACCAAACGGGAAAGAAAAAGAATTGCTGAAAAGGCTACATGAATTTCCCGGGGTGGTCCTGGAGGCTGCCCATGAACTAAGCCCTGCCAGGGTGGCGAATTATGTGTATGAAGTGGCCAGGGAGTTCAACCAGTTTTACCACGACTATTCCATCCTGAATGAACCCGATCAGGGGATCAGTGATTTCCGCCTCTTGCTTTCGCAACTTACTGTCACCACCATCCGCAATGGGATGGCTTTGCTCGGCATCGATGTGCCGGAACGAATGTAAGGAGTTCAGCCAGTAAATGATAATGGGACATGCTCTCCCAGCCAGACTACCCATTGATATAAATAGGTCCGTCGGGCCCCAGCGGGATGCCCAGCCAGACCCACAACATCAGGGTTGCGATCCATACAATAGCCAGAAATACCGTATAGGGAAGCATGGTCGAAATAATGGTGCCAATGCCATAGCGCTCATCGTATTTCTGTGCAAAAGTTACAATCAGGGCAAAATAACTCATCATCGGGGTGACCAGGTTGGTGAGGCTGTCGCCAATGCGGAATGCGGCCTGTGTGATGCCCGGGTGGTAGGCATTGTCGAGCAGCATCAGCATGGGAATAAAGACCGGTGCGATGATGGCCCATTTGGCCGAGGCACTGCCCATAAACAGGTTGATAAATGCCGACAGCAGCACAAAGGAAGCGATCAGCACCGGGCCGGTAAAACCAATGTCGCGCAGGCCGGCTGCCCCCTTGATGGCAATGATCAGGCCAAGGTTCGACTCATTGAAGAAATAAACGAATTGTGCCGCAAAGAATACAAGCACGATGTATGAACCCATGCCACTCATCGACTTGATGATGTGCTTCATCATGTCCTTGTCGTTCCGGATGGTGCCAACAATGTATCCGTACACCAGGGCGGGAATAAAAAAGAACAGCATAATGCCGATGATGATGCCGTCGAAAAACGGGGAATGCAACACGGAACCCGTTTCAGGATTGCGCAACAGGCCATTGCCTGGTACAACAGTCAGCGCAAGCAAAATCAAGAAGGCAATGGCTGAAATGCCGGCCCATCGAAGCCCCTTTTTTTCGCGTGCGGTCAATTGTTCAATGGCAAATCGTTCGGTGGAGCCTTCATATTTGCCGAGCCTGGGTTCTACAACCCGTTCGGTTACCCAAACCCCGACAAGCAATACCACAAAACTTGACGCGATCATGAAATAATAATTCACGGCCGGATTTACAACCATGTCGGGAATGATGAGTTGTGCTGCCGAAGTGGAAATACCGGCCAGGATCGGATCAATGGAACCGATAAAGAAGTTGGCACCAAATCCCCCGCTTACGCCACAAAACGCAGCAGCAAGTCCCGCCATGGGGTGCCGGCCAATGCCATGGAAGATCATGGCACCCAATGGAATCAGGATAACATAGCCTGCCTCAACGGCCAGTCCCGAAATAATGCCTGCCAGCACAACGGCCCCTGTAATGAGCTTGGGTGGAGCTCCCAGTACCAGTGCCCGGATCATGATGGCAAAAAGGCCAGTGCCTTCGGCCAACCCGATGCCCACCATGACCACCAGCACATAACCCAGTGGGGGAAAACGAAGGAAATTGTGGAGGATATTGGTATATATCCACCGGATGCCGTCTGCGCTTAACAGGTTTTTGACGTGAATCACCTCGCCATCCACGGGATGAACCGCCGATACCCCAAGCCAGTAACTGATGGTGGAGATCAGGATCACGATACCGGCCAGCAATGCAAAAATTGTGGCCGGATGCGGAAGGCGGTTGCCCACGATTTCAATATAGTCTAGTGATTTCCCAAAAACCTTCCTGGAAAACCTCTTTAATTTCGAAACAGCCATAAACACAAATTATCTACTAATAACTATTTATATAATACTAATTACTAATTACTTCTTACTAATTACTTCTTCCTTCTTCTTTCTGCAACACCGCCTCCGGATACTTCTCCGGCATCTGATCCCGCGGGTTTTCCAGGTTAAGAAAATAATCGAACCACTCCATGGTACGTACAATATAATCAAGCCGGTGCACATTTCGCCGGTTGCCGTGGCCTTCGCCCTGATACCAGATCAGCCGGACGGGCGCACATCCGTGTAATTTCAATGCCCTGTACATCTCGAGGCTTTGCGATGGATGCACACGCGGGTCGGCATCACCGTGCAGGATCAGGGTGGGGGTAAGGCTTTGGTGGGCATACCTGACCGGGCTGCGGCTGTATACATCCTCCCAGTCTTCGTAGGTCCAGTAACCCCAGTGCACGTAATAATCCTCCCATGGAATGTCGGTGGTATTGCGTTTGGATATCTGGTTGGAAATTCCGACAAACATCACCGATGCGGCAAACCTGTCGGTGTGGCGTGTTGCCGACCAGGCCGAAAAATATCCTCCGTAAGACCCCCCGCCGATACCAACCCTGTCAATATCAACATAGCCGGTTTCTATGAGATGGTCAATGCCGTCAATGACGTCATCGTATTCCACGCCGACAAGGTCGCCATAACCAGCCATGGTGAAATCAACCCCCCGGCCTGAGCTTGCACGGTAGTTGGGCATGAATAAAAAATAACCGCGGGCCGCGGCAACCTGTCCCCAGGTACCGTAACCGGTAACCCATCCATTCTGAACGGCTGCTTCCGGACCGCCATGTATGTAAACGATCAGGGGATAAGTCTTTTCTTCATCATAATCAATGGGATAGAGTAAAACGCCTTCGATGTCGTGTCCGTCGCGTGCGTAATAGGTCAATTTGCGCTGTTGGGCCAACCGGACATCTGACAGCCATGGGTTGTGATCGGTCTGGCGCAATAGCAGGTCACCATCCAGGTCGTATACATAAAGTTCATTGGGATGTTCCCAGGTGTTTCCCGAAAAGATCACCTTGCCGTCGTTGTAATGGAATCTGCGGAATACCACATGACCGGCTTCAATCAATATGGACCGCTCTTCTTCATCGAGTTTTTGCTGGCTCAACACAATGTCCACACTTTCTTCGGCTGCAAACAGCAGCGTGCTGTCGTTTTTCCATGCAAAGTCTATTACTGATAATTCCAGCCCTTCGGCATAGTTCCGGAGTTCCTCAAATGTCACAAGGGAATCCAGGTCAATGACAAAAAGACTTCCTTCCACAGAATCTTCCAGTTTGCTTGCCGCACGGAAAGCCAGTTTGCTTCCGTCTGGGCTAAAAGCCATGTTGGCCAGTTTGCCGGGATTTTCCATGATCATGTCAATGGCGCCGGTTTGCAGGTCAACCAGGTGGATGCGCTTAAACATATAACTGTCGTCCACCAGGTTCCGGGGTGCAATGGCTGCAGCAGCATGGCGGCCATCCGGGCTCAGGACAAAATCAAAGACGGTGACCCCTTCGGTGACTTGCCTGAGTTCACCGGTATTCATTTTGTACACATAGAGGTTGCGGTGAACCCATTCTTCTTCGTACACCTCAATCTCAATCCCCTTGCTGCGAAATTCCTGGAGCATGGGATCCCTTTGGCCCATGGACACAAAGGCCAGGGTTTCATCATCCATGAAAGCATAATCCAACACGCTGGCAGTATGTTCGGTAAGTGGACGCGGTTCTCCCCCACGGAGGCTCATGGCGTATACCTGAACGTACGGAATGTCGGGCAAATTTGCACGGAACGTAACGGCATCCCCTGCAGGAGTCCATCCCAAACTGAAGATCTGGCGGTTACCAGTCATAAAAGGGATGATTTCACCGGTTTCCAGGTCATAGACATAAAGTTCCCGGTAATCGGTACCGGCAGAATGGGTGAATGGCCGGGGTACATTTACTGTGAAGGCAATGTATCGCTCATCGGGCGACATGGAAACTTCAACCACCGTTTTTAAGTCAAAGATGTTGTGGGTGGTCATTACATCGCTGGCTTTTGTAACAGGAAGTATTAGCCAGATCAGGGCGGTGATCATAGTAAATTTACGCATGGCATATGGGTTTTGGTGTGTAATTCAGGTCTACTATGGCATTGTGATGCCCACAAAAATAATGATTTTTAGGAAAAAGCTGTTTCGGCACAAAACACCATGCAGTCGGGGAAAAGTGCCTTCAGTTCGCGTACGGGGGGAGGCGCATGGTATAAGCCGTAAATGGCCGAACCGCTGCCACTTAGGGATGCGTAATGGGCACCCGCCCGGATCAGAGTGCTTTTGATTTTAGCAATCCTGGGATGTTTTTTGCAGACGACCGATTCAAAGTCATTTGTCACAGCCTGGCCCCATTCTTTTAACGGCCTCCTGATGGCTTTGCGCAGGGAAACTGAAGGATACTTTTGGGAAATCTGCGCATAGGCCTTGCCTGTATCAATGTGAACGGGTGGCACAACGATCACAATGGAGTATGGCTTAAGGGACAATGGTGGCAGGGGCCGGAGTATTTCTCCCCGGCCGGTGGCCAGCATGGTTTTGTCTTGTAAAAAGAATGTGCAATCGCTGCCGAGGCGGGCAGCCAGTCCTGCAAGCCGTTCAGGGGATATTTTCAGGTCAAAGACCTTATTCAGTAGCCCAAGGGTAAAGGCCGCGTCGGAACTGCCGCCGCCAAGGCCCGAACCGGGCGGGATGTTTTTGTGCAGGTGTATGTGTACCGGCGGCAATGGTTGTTTTTTATGGCCGGCCCCGGTTCCGGTCATTTCCTCGCAAAGCAATGCATACGCACGCAGACAAAGATTGGGCTTGCCATCCGGGGGGATTTCCAGGCCGGTGGCATGCATACGGGTTGTGCCATCCGGAGCGGGGATCACTTCCAGAATATCCCAGAGGCCTACCGGAACCAATACAGTTTCCACCTCATGGTATCCGTCCTGTCTTCGCTTGACTACATGCAGGCCCAGGTTGATCTTGGCATGTGGAAATGCAATCATGCCCGGTCAGGAAATAAGTTGAAGGATATTGACCTCTTTTTCAGATAGCTGCCTCCATTTGCCACGGGGCAGGTTTTTTTTCGTCAGGCCCGAAAACATGACACGGTCGAGTTTCGTCACTTTATAGCCGAGGTGTTCAAAGACCCTGCGAACGATCCTGTTTTGCCCTGAATGCAGTTCGATGCCTGCTTCTTTTTTGTTGTCAGGGTTGGCATAGGCAATCTGGTCCGGGATCACCTTTTCTCCACCGAGCTCCAATCCCTGGGCGATGCGGAGCATGTCACCCTTTTTCAGGGCTTTGTCGAGATGCACATGATACATTTTTTTTACCCGGTGCGATGGATGAGTCAGCCGTTTGGTCAGATTCCCGTCGTTTGTCAGCAGCAAAACCCCCGTGGTGTTCCTGTCGAGGCGGCCAACAGGATACAGGCGTTCTTTGAATGTTTTTCCAAGCAGGTCCAGGACAGTTTTTCGTTCCCGGGGGTCATCAACGGTGCTGATATAGTCTTTGGGTTTATTTAGCAGCACATAGATTTTTTTCTCATGATTGAGTGTTTTCTCCCCATATGTGACCTTGTCGCCGGGCATTACCTTTGTGCCAAGTTCTGTGACGACTTGTCCGTTTACCCTGATGGCTCCCTTCCTGATCAGCACATCGGCCTCGCGCCTGGAACATATGCCCGCATTGGCTATATACTTGTTCAGTCTTATCTGGGGTTCCGTATCCTGGGTTTTCCGCAAACCCCTTGACCGTGGCCTGGGTTTTTGGCCAAAACTTTTTGAGGGGGCCCTTTTTTTGTTTCTCATGATGGCCTGTTTTACTCCGTTGTGTCGATCCTGTATGTACTAAAAAAGGCGCTTTTGCGCCTTCATACCGCCAAACAGGGCTTCACCTCATTCTGTGGTGACTTCTAGTTTTTCAAATACGCCGTTTACCTTATCAAGCAATTCGGTGTATAAGTCCTTGTAATATTTTTTCAGGGCCTTTTTTTCGTCCCCTTCAATGTTCGGATTGTTTACCTTATCCAGCATTTTTTCTCTGAATTCCATCATGTCCAGGATGATCTTATCCATCTGATCCCCGGTTTTTTTCTGATTAAGTGCCTCATGCATCATGCATGTTCCAATCACTTCATCAACAAGGTAATTGATGTCTTTTTTAAGGTTCTTTTTGCTTGCCATGGCTCAAATGATAGAATGGTTTAATAAAAGTCTATGATCTCAACATGGAAAATCAGTACAGCGTTTCGGGGGATGCTTGCGGTGCCGGTTTCGCCATAACCCATGCCCGAAGGGATCAGAATCATCCCCTTGCCGCCGCGGCGGAACTCCATCACCCCTATCCTGAACCCCCTCACGGTATTGGGAAGATAGATATTTGCATTGTTGGCTGAATCAAACAGGGTGTCATCAAGCAGGTACCCCTGATAGTTCATTCTTACCGTACTTCCTTCGTGGGGGTGCGATCCGCTCCCCTCCACCTCGATCACAATAAAGACCCCTCCTTCAACCTCGTAAGCGTCCAGGTTGTGCTCCTCTATGTAGTCAAGGATCTTTTTCCTGTCTTTTGCGGCCCTGGCCTCGGGGTCATCCGTGTCACAGGCTGTGAACGCCATGACAAGGGCAAGCAGGCCAGACAGATACAGGTAATTTCCCGAAAATTTCATGGTTTGTCTGATAAACATGTGCAGTAATCTTTCCGGGACAAAAGTAATAAATTAAAGCCAACTGTTAAAGTTTTTGTATTGTTTGCCTGCTTCAATGTGTTTAATGTGAATTTGCTGGCAATATTCAATCTACATTGTCGTGCAAAAAAGAATTATTCGATTTGATTTGTGATTTTTTGTCTTCCGACTCATTGAGTGTAAAGCGTGAAACATTTGACTCGTGACTGGCAGGCACCGGGTTTAGGTTCACTTTCCTTCTGATATAGGCCGGTTGGTTTTCCAGGTCAGCCAATCCTTCCGGGGTTTTTATCTGGATGCTGAGATGTTTCAGACGCTCTTCCCTCTCCTTGATGCGCAGGTGCAGATCCCCGTGTGAAATTTGGCTGCTATCAGCGGGCGTTAAGTCAGGTGCAGTGGTTTTGCGGCTGGCGAGTTGGTTTTTAAACTGTTCAAGCTTTTGTTCAATAACCGTATTGGTCCCGGTTTTCTGGGTTTTCAGGTTGCGGCGGCCTTCAGGGTCTTTTGCCGGTTTTATTTTCAGGGTCATTTTTTGCTCCGCTTCAGGCGGGTCCTCATCAAACGGCCCATCCCATTCGATCACCTGCTGTTTGGTGTCTTCTTTTTCCGCTTCCTCCAGGGGCATTACCTTTTTGTTCTCCTTTTTCCTGTCTGTTTCAATTGCTTCACCGGATCCAAAACCTGTAGCCACAAGCGTCACGCAGATCTTTGCTTCCAGGGATTCATCTTTTCCCAGACCCCATATGATCTCTGCGGTTAATCCGGCTTCGTCCTGGATGTAATCGGTGATCTCGCTTATTTCGTCCATCAGGACCTCCTCAGCGCCACTTGTAATATTCAGCAGAATATTCTTGGCGCCGGTGATCTGGTTGTCATTCAAAAGCGGCGATGCCAATGCGGTTTCAACGGCCTGAATGGCCCGGTTTTCTCCTTCGGCGGTTCCGCTGCCCATGATGGCCACACCGCTGCCCGACATCACGGTGCGGACATCAGCGAAGTCAACATTGATGTTGCCGGTCAGGGTAATGATTTCGGCAATGCCTTTGGCTCCGGTGGTAAGAACGTTGTCGGCTTTGGCAAAAGCTTCACTTACACTGAGGTTGCCGTAGAGTTCGCGCAACCTGTCATTGCAAATGATCAACAGGGTGTCTACTCCTTCAGAGAGTTCCCTGATCCCGGACTCTGCTTGTTGCCGCCGTTTGCGTCCCTCAAAAGAGAAAGGGATGGTGACAATGGCCACGGTCAGGATTCCCATCTCTTTGGATGCTTTTGCTATAACGGGTGCAGCACCTGTTCCGGTTCCCCCACCCATTCCGGCAGTGATGAACAACATTTTTGTGCTGTTGCCCAGGGCATCCTTGATACGGTCCAGGTCTTCAATGGCAGCGTTGCGGCCCACTTCCGGTATGCTGCCCGCACCCCTTCCTTCTGTCAGGCTGACACCCAATTGGATTTTGTTCGGGACGGGGCTTTGATCCAACGCCTGGGCATCGGTATTGCAAACATAGAAGTCCACCCCCTCAATGCCCTGGCGGAACATATGGTTTACTGCATTGGAGCCTCCGCCGCCAACACCAATCACCTTGATGATTGAGCTCTGGTTTTTTGGCAAATCGAATTTAATCATGTCTTTGGTCATAGTCATAAAATTTTCTGGTATATGTTTTTCTTTTTTTTTCAGGCTTCCGCATCTTTTTCAAAAAATTCCTTTCCTTTGATGAATATCCTGTCGAAAAAGCTATCCTTTGGCGGTTTGGCTTTCCCTGGTGATTTTTTTTGCTGTATTTTCTTGTATTCTGTTTTTTGAAACCCTTTGATGACCAACCCCACGCCGGTTGCATGCATTGGACTTCCCACCTCTCCCGAAGGAGATTTGGCAAGGTGTTCGTTGGGATACCCGATGCGGGTGTCCATACCGGTAATAAATTCGGTAAGCTGTGCTGCGTGTTTTAGCTGGCTGCCGCCCCCGGTGAGGACAATGCCGGCGATAAGCTTTTTTTCATAGCCCGAGGCCTTGATTTCATAATACACATGTTCGATGATCTCTTCCATGCGTGCCTGGATGATATGCGCAAGGTTCTTCAGTGAAATTTCCTTTGGTTCGCGCCCTTTTAATCCGGGTATGGAGACTATCTCTTCGTCCTTGTTTTCGCTGGCAAGCGCTGAGCCGAAACTTTTTTTCAGGGCCTCGGCCTGGTTCTTGATAATAGAACAGCCTTCCTTGATGTCTTCGGTGATCACATTCCCTCCCAACGGGATTACTGCCGTATGGCGGATAATCTCTTCCTGGAAGATGGCCATATCGGTCGTACCACCGCCAATATCCACCAGCACCACTCCGGCTTCTTTTTCCTGTTCACTGAGCACTGCTTCTGAAGAGGCCAGGGGTTCGAGGATCATATCTGAAGCCTCAAGGCCTGCTTTGGTTACACATTTTTTTATGTTTTTTGCCGCGGCAACCTTTCCGGTGATGATATGAAAATTGGCTTCCAGGCAATTGCCAGACATGCCGATGGGTTCACGGATCCCCTGCTGGCCGTCGATAATGAATTCCTGCGGAATCACATCAATGATGTCTTCGCCGGGGGGCAAGGCCAGCTTGTACATGTTTTCCACAAGGTTGTCGATGTCGTTTTGAGAGATCTCTTCTTCAATGCTATTGCGCATGATATTCCCCCTGTGCTGCAGACTGCGGACATGTTGTCCGGCGATACCCACATTGACGACCTTGATTTCCACTCCTGAGTTTTGGCTTGCTTCAGACACAGCTTTTTCAATAGAATTGACCGTATGCTGGATGTTTTCCACCACACCCCTGTTCACACCCAAAGAGTCCGCCCGTCCAAGACCCAGAATTTCCACTTTCCCGTATTCGTTCCTGCGTCCCACGATGCAGGCGATCTTTGTTGAGCCAATATCCAATCCTACAATGATTTCAGATGATTCCATATTCTTTATTATTTTGAACAAATGATTTGTTGATTAAATTCCACATTGATCCTGCTGTACTGGTACCAACCCAGGGTCGACAAGCCATGAATATAGAAGGCACGGAGCCTGTCGAATTTGGATTCCATGTATGTGGCATCCCCGAACTGGATTGTGTGCACCCCGTTTTTGGGGATCAGTTCAAACTTTCCGTTTGGCAGAACCATGATGTGATCTATAAAAGCATTCCAGAAAGAATCCTCATAAATGTAGGTGGCCAGTTTGAACAGGCCCTGCAAAACCTGTTTCTCCGGTTCCCCGTCTGTTGCCGACAATATGTGTTGCCCTGGTGAATAGGCAGCCGGGATGCTTCCGGTTGCAAGCAAAACCCTGGCGGTATAACCGCTTGCGAGCGGAAACATATTGCCATGTGTGTCCAGGTAAAAACTTTGGTTGTCCCGGTTAATGATCCGTATCATTGGATCCCGCAGCGTGATGTCCAGCTTAAGTTGCCCATTGATGGTGCGATAAACTTTTGCATGGTCAATATGGTCGATGTTGACTATAATGCCGTGGAGCTCTCGCAGCAATGCGGGGTCCAGGTGCCTGCCCTCAAGGGTGTCGAAATGCTCGATGACCAGATCCCTGATATGCCCGGGGCCAATAAAATGGTTTCCGCTCCGGCTCTGCACCTTTATGTCCATCTGAAGCACGGGGTTTTGCATATTGTTTCCCCTTGTAAAGCCAAGGAGCAGGACCAGCCCGGCAAACAATGCCAGTGAAAGCAACACATATATGATCTTTTTAATCATTTGAGCGCCTTGTTTTTTAACAGTTGCGTGATTGGTTCGGCAAAACGGTCAATGTCTCCTGCCCCCATGCTGATCAAAACCTCCGTTTCCCTTGCATTTAACCGGTCAAGCAGTTCGTTGCGCGGGCAATAGGCGGCATGGTCCATGTTGATTTTTTTGAGCAGCATATGGGCATCAACCCCTTCAATCGGGGTTTCGCGGGCAGGGTATATGTCGAGTAAAATGAGTTCGTCCAGTTGTGCCAGGCTTTCTGCAAAATCTCCGGCAAGGTCTTTGGTCCTGGAATACAGGTGCGGCTGAAACACACCTGTGATCTTTTTCCCGGGCCACATCTCCCGGGCCGAAGCGATGCATCTGCTGATCTCTTCGGGATGGTGGGCGTAATCATCTATATAAATAGTGTCTTCTGTTTGCAGGCATATTTCAAATCTGCGTTTGACACCCCGGAAGCTTTTGAGTGCACTTTTTATGGCGTAGGCCGGCACACCTGCCTGGTGGGCCAGTGCAGCTGCCGCCAATGCGTTTTCCAGGTTATGGCGGCCGGGATGTCCGCTGCGCACATGTCCAATCTCCAGTTTTCCATGGAAACTTGTATGATAAATCCCTTCGTGCACAGCGATCTTCCCCATGTAGTAGTCGGCCGGTGCTTCCGGATGATATTGTAATTGTTTGCCTTGATGAAATATCATGCCCTCAATGCCTTTTCCGGTGATCAGGGTGCCTCCTGGAGGCAGGCGCTTTGCAAAAATCGAGAAGGACTCCAGCAGGCCCTCTTTGTTGCCATAAACATCCAGGTGGTCGGGGTCGATGGCAGTGATTAACGCCAGCTGAGGCGATAAATGCAAAAATGAGCGGTCGTACTCATCCGCTTCGGCCACCAGCCAATGAGGGTTGGGTTCCCCGATATAGTTGGTGTTGTAATTGGTGCTGATGCCTCCCAGGAAAGCGATGCACGGGATGCCTGCGGTTTTTAGGATATGTGTGAGCATGGCACTGATGGTTGTTTTGCCGTGGGTGCCTGCAATCGCAATGGTAGGCAAGGATGCCGACAGATTGCCCAGAACTTCGGCCCGTTTCATCATGGGAACCCCGTGTTTCTGAAAATGCCTGTATAGTTTTGTACTGGTCGGCACAGCTGGGGTGCGAACCACCAGTTCCGGTTCTGAGGCAAGACAGGCCGGGTCGTCCGAATGGCTTACCACGATGCCTTCCGACTGAAGGGCACGGGTCATTGCCGAGGGTGTCTTGTCATAACCACTCACATGCACCCCCCGGGTATAGAAATACCGGGCAAGCGCACTCATTCCGATGCCCCCGATCCCCAGGAAATACATGTTTGTTATATGATCAATACCCTTCATGCACATTTTTCGTTAAAATTAACTACTAAAAACCAAATACTAATTACTAAATACTTAATACTATCTACTAATTACCTCTAAAACACTTTCCGCAATCACCTCCGCGGCATTCCGGTACGACATGCCTGCTATTTTCTCCCTCAGGCGTTGTTTTTTATTTTCGTCAAATATGAGCCGGCTTGCCTCCGGCCCGAGTTTTTCTTGTGCTTCATCATCCCTGATTAAAACGGCCGCATGATGGTTGACCAAAGCCATGGCATTCTTTGTTTGGTGGTCCTCGGCCACATTCGGAGAGGGGATGAGTATGGCAGGTTTGCCCACCGTGCATATCTCCGACACGGCAATGGCACCGGCACGGCTTACCACCAGGTCGGCGGCTGCATAAGCATAATCCATCCGGTCTATGAAAGCACTGATATGGGCCCTGAAGTTCCTTGACTTTCGCGGAACCGATGCCAGGGCTTCCTGGTAAAATGCGGTCCCTGTCTGCCAGATCAGTTGTATGTTTTTTTTCGCCAGCAGATTGATGTGGGTTTTTACACTTTCGTTGATGGTTCGAGCACCAAGGCTTCCACCTGTGACGAACAACACGGGATATTCGGAGGACATGCCAAAATGTTTCAGTGCTTTTTTCTTTTTGCCTGCTGTATTTACCACGTCATTCCTTACAGGGTTACCTGTCAGGAACAGTTTCTGCTTTGGGAAAAATTTATCCATTCCTTCATAGGCCACACAGATCTTGTCAGCCTTTTTGCCAAACATCCTGTTGGTGATTCCGGGAAAAGAATTCTGTTCCTGTATCACGATGGGGATCTTTAGTCTGGCAGCCGCCCAAAGCACCGGCCCACTGGCGTATCCGCCCACGCCAATCACAATGTCCGGTTTAAACCGTCTGACAATCTGTCTTGCTCCTGCCAGGCTTTTAACGATTTTCCAGGGCAACAGAAAATTCTGCCAGCTGAAGCGGCGCTGTAACCCGGCTATATCCAAGCCGATGATATGAAATCCTGCCTTGGGTACTTTTTGCATTTCCATACGGCCTTTAGCCCCCACAAAAAGAATCCGGGCATGAGTTGTCTTCTTCTTCAAGGCCAGTGCAATGGCAATGGCCGGAAAGACATGCCCTCCCGTACCTCCTCCGGCAATAATGGCCCTGAGCGGCCTATCCGTTCGTATAGGTGTTGTCATGCACCGTTTCTTTTTGTTCAATGGATCTGCTTACACTTAAAATAATGCCAATGGCCAGGCTTGTAAACCAAAGGGATGTACCCCCCATGCTAACAAGTGGCAAAGGCTGGCCGGTAACAGGCAATAGGTTTACCGCCACAGCCATGTTAATAATGGCTTGGAACACAAGGCTGAAACTCAATCCAACGGCCAGCAATGCACCGTATGTGCCGGGGCTTTTGTGCGCAATCCTGATCCCACGGTATAATAATATCAGGTAAAACAACAAGATCAGGAAGCCTCCGGTCAAACCATATTCCTCTATGATGATGGCATAAATAAAGTCGGAGTATGCCTGTGGCAGGAAATTCCGCTGGGTGGAGTTGCCTGGAAGTTTTCCGACAATGCCTCCGCTGGCGATGGCAATTTTTGCCTGGTCCGCCTGGTATGTATCGCTGTTTTCTTTGTCAAGGTAGGTGTTTACCCTGCTTTGCCAGGTGCGGACCCTGCCACTTTCCGGCATCACAGTCAATATGGTTATAAAAATGGCTGCCCCGGCAATAGCTATCCCGGTCAATGCCATGATATGACCTGTTTTGACACGGCCAATAAACATCAGGACAATGCAACTGATAAACAGAATGGCTGCGGTCGAGAAGTTGGCCGGGAGTATCAGGCCGCAAACCAGCACAACAGGCAGCACCATTGGAATGAATGATTGATGCAGGTCTTTGATCACTCTCTGCTTGCGGGTCAGCATTCTGGCCAGATACATGATGAGGGCCAGTTTGGCAAAATCGGAACTCTGGAAACTGAGATTTACAATGGGCAACGTGATCCAGCGTTGGGCCTCATGAATGCTTGTACCCTTCACCAGGGTGAATAACAGCAGGGGGATGGCCACAAACAGTGCCAGTTGCGAGACTCTGGAATAATAGGTGTACCTTATTTGATGTGCCAGAAACATCAAGCCAAGCCCAAAAGCAGTGATGACCAAATGTTTGATCAGATAGTATTCGGTGTTCCCGGCCCTGAAACGGTAGGCCAGGGTTCCTGTGGAACTGTAAACCGCAAGAATGGAAACGATGTATAAAAAGAACACCACCACCCAGATGGTCCGGTCTCCTTTGATATGTTTTGGGATAGCCAGCATAGATTGATGTTTGTTACATCTTGTTTGAGTGCTTACAGTTCATAGATTGCTTTTTTAAACTGTGATCCCCTGTCGGCGTAGTTGTCGTAAAGGTCAAAGCTTGCACAGGCCGGTGAAAGCAAAACCACGTCGCCCGGGTCTCCGAGTTCATATGCGATGTTTACCGCCACGTGCATCTCCCTTGTTTCAAAAATGGGCTGGGTGATGTCACGGAAAAACCTGACTACATTGGCATTGTCGACCCCTAAACAAATCATGGCCTTGACTTTTTCCTTAACGAGCGGTGCCACAATGGAATAGTCATTTCCCGGGTCCTGTCCTCCGGCAAGCCAGATTACCGGGCTGCGCATGCTCTCCAGGGCATACCAGAGGGCGTTCAGGTTGGTTGCCTTGCTGTCATTTATGAATTGGATCCCCCTGACTGTCGCCACGTCTTCAAGACGGTGTGGAATATTCTGAAATCCGTCGAGGCTTTCCTTGATTCCTTGTTTGCGGACATCAATCAGGCGGCCCGCAATCGTCCCTGCCATGCCATTGCAGATGTTTTTCCTTTCTGTTAAAGTTTGTTCAAGGGTATTCATATGTTCACTTCTTCTGATAATAAATTGACTATCTTAGTTTTAACGTGATGACAGCAAATACTGCCAGAATAATGCCTGCGATAAAAAAGCGTTGGACAATTTTGGCTTCGTGCAGTCCTTTCATCTGGTAGTGGTGATGCAGGGGTGCCATCCGGAAAATCCGCCGGCCGGCACCAAAACGATTTTTGGTGAATTTAAACCAGCTAACCTGCAAGATCACAGACAAGCTTTCTATGAAAAATATCCCGCACAATATGGGGATCAGCAGTTCTTTCCTGATCACAATGGCAAACACGGCAACGATACCGCCCAGCGAAAGACTGCCCGTATCTCCCATGAACACCTGCGCCGGATAGGAATTATACCACAGAAAACCGATGCATGCCCCCACCATGGCTGCAATGAAAATAACCAGTTCGCCGGTGTTGGGTATGTACATAATGTTCAGGTAATCGGCAAATACCATGTTTCCTGAAACATAAGCAAGGATGCCGAGAGTCACCCCGATAATGGCCGATGTCCCGGTGGCCAGCCCGTCCAGTCCGTCGGTGATATTGGTTCCGTTCGATACTGCGGTGATGATCAGTATTACAATCGGGATGAAAATCAAAAAGACCCATCTTTCATATCCAGGACCAAGAAAAGCCAGCAAGACAGAATAATCAAATTCATTGTCCTTGAAAAAGGGTATGGTGGTCTTGGTTGACTTGACTGATTCTATCGGGAATGGGGAGTCTGCCCTTGAAACCCCCTCCAGTTCAAGAATTTCTGTGGTGCTGATGAATTCAAGCGGTATATCGGTCTTTTCCCTGATCACCACGCCGTCGTGAAAATACAGGGTGGCCCCGACAATGATACCCAGGGTGATTTGCCCCAATATTTTGAATTTACCCTGTAAGCCCTGTTTGTCTTTGCGGAATACCTTGATATAGTCATCTAAAAAACCAATGGCTCCGAGCCAGAGGGTAGATATGAGCATCAGCAGGATGTATATGTTGTTGAGCCGGGCAAAAAGCAGGGTTGGAATCACAATGGCGGCAATAATGATAAGCCCGCCCATGGTCGGGGTTCCTTGTTTTTTCATTTGTCCTTCGAGGCCCAAATCCCTCACTGGTTCCCCCACTTGTTTCTGGTGCAGGAAGTCAATAATCCGTTTGCCTGAAATCATGGTGATAAACAGTGAGAATATCAGGGCCATGCCTGCCCTGAAGGATATATACTGAAATACCCCGGTCCCGGGAATGTCAAAATTCTGATCAAGAAATTCAAATAATGTGTACAGCATCCTTATCTGTTTAATAGCTTTTGCAAGATCGCTTTGTCATCAAATGGGTATTTCTTTCCTCCGATTTCCTGGTACTTCTCATGCCCCTTGCCTGCCACCAGCACAATGTCCCCGGCAGCTGCCATAATGCAGGCAATATTGATTGCCTCCTCCCTCTTTGTAATGACGATGTGTTTTGATTTCAGGCTTGGGTTTAGTTCCAGGCCATCGACCATGTCCCCAATGATATCTTCCGGATTTTCGTCGCGGGGATTGTCACTTGTAAAAATCACTTTGTCGCTGTAGCTTGCGGAAATGGCTGCCATCGGACCCCGCTTCTTTTTGTCCCGGTTGCCTCCACATCCGATCACCGTAATCAGTTTCTCGTTGCCTGTGCGTAATTCGTTGATGGTTTCAAGTACATTTTTAATGGCATCGGGGGTATGGGCATAATCTACAAGGCCGATCACCTTGTTCTTCCCGACAAAATAATCAAAACGGCCCTCCGGGGGCGTGCAGGTGCTGATCGCAGTGAGCAGTTCATCCTCCTGTTTGCCGAGGATTATCCCTGTGCCGTATACCGCCAGGATATTGTAGGCGTTGAATGTTCCCGTCAGCTTGCACCAGAGCCCGGTATGCCTGATATGGATGTGCATGCCTGAAAAACTGTTTTCCAAAAGCTTGCCCTTAAAATCGGCCATGGCTTTAAGGCTGTATGTTTTTACATTGGCGGCCGTATTTTGCACTACGATCATCCCGTTTTTGTCGTCAAGGTTGGTCAACACAAAGGATGATGCGCCCAGCTTGTTGAACAGCAACTGTTTGCTTTTTAAATATTCCTTGAAGGTTTTATGGTAATCGAGGTGGTCATGACTCAGGTTGGTAAAAACGGCGCCTGCAAACTGAAGTCCTTCTGTTCGGGATTGTGCCAGGGCATGAGAACTGACTTCCATAAAAGCAAGCGTACATTTTGCTTCCACCATTTGTGCCAGCAAGCGATTTGTGGTTAATGCATCAGGTGTTGTATAGCTGGTGGCCATTTCACGGTCAACAATCACATTGCTGATGGTGGACATGAGCCCGCACCGGTGGCCGAGCCGGGCAAACACCTCATGAAGCATACGTACCACGGTGGTTTTTCCGTTTGTTCCGGTTACCCCGATAAGCTTTAGTTTTTGCGAAGGATGGTCATAAAAATTGGCGGCGGCAATTCCCAGGGCCTTGCTGGTATCATTGACCCTGATGTAGCTGATATCCTCTGCCTGCGACCCGGGCATGCTTTCGCATAAAATGGCTTTTGCCCCGCCGGTTATTGCCTGGTCTATGTATTGATGCCCATCTGTGGTCAAACCCTTCACGGCAACAAACAATGCTCCGTCGCTTACTTTTCGTGAATCTGACACCACCATGGTGATCTCACGCTGGGTGGTTCCGATGGTCTCGACAATCCCTGTCCTGTAAATGATGTCCGCAAGATATTTGTAAGCTTTCTGCATATTACCATAGTTCAATGTATATCACACTTCCCGGTTGTATCCTTGTGCCCGGCCGCAGGCTCTGTCTTCGTACCGTACCCCTTCCGCTGAACCTTACCCGCATACCCGCATTTTCAAGGACAAAAAAGGCGTCTTTAAGCCCCATCCCCACTACTTCGGGCACCAGGTTCTCAATAACCTGCCGCTCGCTGAACACAACCGTATCGGCAGATGCCCTTGCCCCGCCCCAATATGTGCTGGGTTCGCCCGTCATGTGCGCACCCAATTCACTGTAAATTGTTTGCATGTCGCCCAGGTGGCCATTTCTGAAGCCTGGCAAATGGGCACGTGCATCCGTTTCGGGTGTGGCTTCCGGAATGAAAAGCCGGGCGGCATACAATCGGTCTGCAATTTGCCTGAATACCGGTGCTGCCACCTGGCTGCCGGTATAAATCCAGCCTTTTGGATTGTGGATCATCACAATACAGCTATATACGGGGTTGTCGGCCGGGAAATAGCCCACGAAAGTGGCCTGGTAATTTACCCCGGAAGATGTTTGATACCCCCTGGCGGTTTGAGCCACCTGGGCTGTCCCGGTTTTTCCGGCAATGGGATAAGCCTCTGTGCGAATATTGCGTGCCGTGCCGTTTTTCACCACCCCTTCGAGCATCTGCCGGACTTGCCTGATGGTGGATGAGCCGGCAATGGAGCTGTCGATCACTACTGGGGAGAACCGTTTGACAGTACGTCCCGATTGCCTGATCTCACTTACAAACATAGGTTTCATCATGCGGCCGTTATTGGCCACAGCATTGTAGAATGCCAGGGTTTGCAAAGGGGTGAGGGATACTTCATAGCCGATAGACATCCATGGAAGGGAAACACTTGACCAGCCCGGGTCTCCGGCGTTCCGGATCACCGGTTGTGCTTCTCCGGCTATTTCAACTTCCAGCGGTTTGTCTATGTGCATGCGCCTGAGCCGGTTGATGAAACGTTGGGGGTCATCCTGGTAATGTTCGACAATGACCTGCGAAATGCCTACATTGGAAGATACCTCAAAGGCTTCGTGCAGGGTAATGACACCGTGCCCCTCTTCATTGACATCACGCATGATCCGGTCAGCATAGGCGATACGCCCGTCTTTTGTATCCACGGAATCATACGGACTGACCCGGCCATCTTCAAGGACAGCCATCAGTACCGGCAATTTAAAGGTAGAACCGGGTTCAGTCCCATATCCGATGGCAAAATTGTAAGACTCTTCATATCTGTTGCTGCCGGGGTTTGCCGACAGGTTGGAAATGGCTTTTATCTTTCCTGTGGATACTTCCATGACCACAACCGTTCCGAAGTCGGCCCTGAAACGTTCGAGTTGCCTGAGCAGTGCTTTCTCGGTGATGTCCTGTATGTGTACGTTGATGGTGGTGACCAGGTCCATGCCGTTTTGCGGATGAATCTCATTCTGGTCACTGATGGGCATCCAGTTGCCCCCACTGATACGCTGCATGAGTCTTTTTCCCTGGATCCCCTCAAGGTATTCCCGGTAGGCACCCTCCAGGCCTACATATATCCCTTCGCGCTCATAACCGATGGTTCTGGCCGCTAGTGTTTTGTATGGCATTTCGCGTCTTGCGCGTTCAATCACAATCAATCCGCCGCGATATTGCCCCAATCGAAGCAAAGGGAAAGTCCTGAGTTGTGCCAGTTGTGTCCAGCTGACATTCCGTTTCAACAGGTAATACCGCTCCTGGTTCTGCCGGGCCCGCACAAGGTCGGCACGGTAACGGGCGGCACTCCGGTCGTCAAAAAGCCGTGACAACTGCAACGAAAGGGCATCCACCTCCTTGTAAAACAAATCATCAGACGTGATCTCTTTGCTGAGATCCATCCTTATCTCATATATAGGCAAGCTGGTGGCAAGCAACATGCCGTCGTCCGAAAAAATATCCCCCCTTGCCGCATCAATATTTTCATAACGCATGGTGGTTTTCCGGGCCTGCTCCCTCCAGTGATCTCCTTCAACAAATTGAATGTAGAGCACTTTTCCGAAGATCAATATCCCAAATAGGACCATCAGGAGGTAGATCAGCTGCATTCGCCACAATATGTCACTATTTTGCTCCACGCGCTTCGGTTGATTTACTGGTTTGAAAACAATCTTCCAATCAGACCCTTGTCATGTCCTTTTTGGCTTATGGGCCTTGGTGGCTCAAGCGATTCTACAAAACCCTCCGGCCTCAGCTGCCGTGCAATTTCCGATTGCTGTGTCAGGTACATGTATTCCGATTTTGTGTGGATGTACCTGATGCGCAGTTGCGTCATTTCGCGCCTGAGTTGATCGGCTTCCCTGGCTTTTCCTTCCGCATAATAGGTGTTGAATATCAGGAAGAGGGCCAGGCCCGACAGGTAAAGGATGAATGGCATTACCGCACTGTTGGTGTTTTTGGTCAGCATGCTTCCGTCCAGCATGTCGGAAAAAAAACGGCCCAGCCCGGCTTTCTGATTGGATGACTTTGGTTTTTCCTGTTGTTTATATTGGTTCGTTGTCATTCGGAAAAGGGTTTTTTTCAGCAATCCTTAGCTTGGCGCTTCTGGCCCTGGGATTTGTGTTGAGCTCTGCTTTGCCTGCGGTTTGCAATTTTGAGACCGGCCTGAATGGGCTTAGCAAGCTGCCGTAAAAATTTTTTTTTGCTTTTCCCTCAAAATTCCCGGTCTTCATAAAATGTTTAACGAGCCTGTCTTCAAGCGAATGATAGGAAATCACCACCAGCCGCCCACCTGCTTTCAACAGCTTGTCGCTTTGCAGTAAAAGCTCCTTCAGGGCTTCCAGTTCATTGTTCACTTCTATCCGTATGGCCTGGAATACCTGTGCCAGATACTTGTTCTCCCTGCCTCTTGGTGCCATCGGTTTCAGCAGGCCGGCAAGCTGTCCGGTGGTTTCCAGCGCTTGTTGTTCCCTGAAGCCCACAATAGCCGAGGCTATTCCGGCAGCATTCCTCAGTTCACCATACATGCGAAACATGCCGGCCAGTTTGTCGGGCTCGTATGTATTGAGTACTTCCCTGGCCGTCGTTTTTGCCATCTTGTTCATTCGCATGTCCAGCGGACCATCATATCGTGCCGAGAACCCACGGGATGCCTGGTCAAACTGATGCGATGACACACCCAAATCGGCGAGAATGCCGTCAACAGGTATATATCCGTGCAGCTTCAGGAAATTTTTCATATACCTGAAGTTGTGGTTTACAAAAAGAAGTCTCTGGTCTTCGGGAATGTTCCGGGTGGCATCATCGTCCTGGTCAAAGGCGATCAGCCGTCCGTCTCCAAGACGTTCCAGGATGGCCAGGGCGTGTCCGCCTCCGCCAAAAGTAGCGTCTACATATGTGCCCCCGCGAACCACATGAAGGCCCTCGATGGCTTCCCGAATCATCACTGGCTTGTGATAATCATGCATCATCACCTCCGGACTCTTGGTTTATTTTACCCATCACTTCCTCGGCGAGTGCGGAAAAATCATCAGGTTCACTGGCCAGCATTCCCTCATAAGCTTCTTTGGCCCACAATTCAATGCGTTGTCCGTAAGCAAAAAGAACGATCTCCCTGCCTATACCACCATACTCAATCAACGGTTTTGGCAGCAACAGCCTTCCGGCTGAGTCCAGTCTGAGTTCGCTGGCGCCACGGAAAAAGTAGCGCACGAACTCCCTGTTTTTTTTGTTATAGAGGTTTAATGTGTTAACTTCACGAGATATTTTCAACCATTCGCTTTCGGGATAAAGTGTGAGGTTGTTTTCAAAACCGCGGTTTATGACAAAACGTTCCTGGTCGCTGGCACCCAGTTGTTTTTTTAGACCCGAAGGAAGCATGAAGCGCCCTTTTGCATCGATTTTGCATTCAAATTCGCCAAGCAGTTGCTTTGTCATGTTTACATCATATTGTTTTGGATGTGTAAATATATGAATAAAATTACCACTTTTCCCCACTTTTTACCACATTGTTGATAACTTTTTTATGCCCATACAAAAGTTAAGAACTCATATTGCTCTTTAAGGTATTGAAAAACAGCGAAATATGACAACTTGTGTTGCGCCTTTGTTTTTCTTCTTTTTTGTGCTTTTGACCACCGGAATTTGACCTGTGACATAGTTCCCATGTTTTTTTTATTTTTGCATAGGTTGAAATCCACGCAGGGATTCATTATGGGTCCCCGCATGTGGCAAAGCAGCATATCAGATCGTCTTGTCATGGAACCAAAAAAACTTGAACGTGTAGATTTGGACAAAGTTCTCAGGGCAAAGGCCGGGAAAATGTACCGGTTTATCCCCGGCTTTTTAATCCGGTATCTGCAACGAATCGTATGTCAGGACCAGATTAATGAAGAGTTGGCGTACCTGAAAGACTTCAGGGGGCTTGAATTTATTGAGAAGGCCCTGATCGAACGATTTGAAATGGACATCGAGCTTGAACTTTCCGAAAACCTCCCTGCCGGTGGCCGTCACATACTTGTAGCCAATCACCCCCTGGGCGGGCTCGATGGCATGGCCCTGATGCATGTGGTCGGCAAAAAAAGGCCTGACTTAAAGTTCCTGTCCAATGACCTCTTGCTTGAATTGCATAATTTGCGTGAATTGTTCATCCCGGTAAATAAACACGGGCGCAACACCGCCGAGATGGTGCAGATACTGGAATCGTATTTTGCCTCCGAGGGGTTGATCCTGATCTTTCCTGCAGGACTGGTATCGAGGCGGCAGGGTTCAGAGATCCGCGACCTGGAATGGAAAAAAACCTTTGTTGCCAAGGCGGTTCAACACAAACGGGATGTGATTCCGGTATACATAGAAGGCAAGAATTCCGGTTTTTTCTATAATTTAGCCCTGTGGCGAAAGCGGCTGGGCATTAAGTTTAATGTGGAAATGCTGTTTTTGCCCGATGAGATGTTTAAACAACAAAACAAGAGGCTCCGGATCATCATTGGCGAACCCATTCCCCATCAAACATTTACAAAAGCATACAGTCACCGGGAATGGGCACAAAAAGTAAAAGAACATGTGTATGGTTTGCCTGAAGGTAAGCTTTCGTTTAATGCTTAATACCGAATCGAATGACAGAGGCAAATAAGGAAATGGAGATTATATCCCCGGTCGACCGGGCGTTGCTAAAAGAAGAATTAAATAAAGACAGATTTTTCAGAACAACAAATAAAGCGGGCAATGAGATTTATATTATCACTGCCCACGATTCGCCAAATGCCATTCGCGAAGTAGGACGCCTGCGTGAGCTTTCGTTCAGAAAGGCTGGTGGGGGAACAGGCAAAGCACTGGACCTGGATGATTATGATTATGCTGCCGTGCCTTATAACCAGTTAATCGTATGGGATCCGGCCGCAGAAGAGATTGTTGGCGGATACCGCTATATGTGTTGCTGGGAAGTGCCCAGGGAAAATGACGGGACCCCTCGTATGGCTACGGCCCAATTATTCGGGTTCTCCAGGCATTTTCTTGACGACTATTTGCCCTACACCATTGAACTGGGACGCTCTTTTGTTCAACCGGCTTATCAACCCTCGCGCGAGAACCGCAAAAGTATTTATTCGCTTGACAATCTTTGGGACGGTTTGGGTGGCCTGGCAGTCGATTATCCCCGACTGGCATATTTTCTTGGAAAAGTGACCATGTTCAGGCAGTTTGACCCATTTGCCCGCGACCTCATCCTGTTTTTCATGCATCGCTTTTTCCCGGATAAAGACCAGCTTCTGTGGCCACATGAACCTTTACAAATTCACACGCCGTTTGATCAGTTGGAGAAAGAGTTTACGGGCAATTCGTTTGAAGAGAATTACAAGATATTGTCGCAAAAAGTCAGGCAGCGCGATGAGAACATACCTCCGCTGTTTAATTCGTATATGGGGCTAAGTCCTACGATGAAAACCTTTGGCACGGCATTTAATGAGGGTTTTGGCGGGGTGGAAGAGACCGGCATCATGGTTACCGTAAAAGACATATACCAAGACAAAGCCAAACGGCATGTAAATACCTATAAGCCAAGCAAGTGATGGTAATCAGGTCGGCGACCTTTGTAAAAAGTTCCGCAAACCATAAGGGCTGTCCCGGGGAAAAGTATCCGGAATATGCCTTTTTAGGACGCTCCAACGTTGGGAAATCATCGTTGATCAACATGATCACGGGGCATGGAAAGCTGGCCAAGACGTCGGCCTCGCCTGGCAAAACCCGCTTGATCAATCATTTTTTGATCAATGATTCCTGGTTTCTGACAGATCTTCCGGGATATGGTTTTGCAAAGGTCCCGGTGGCGGTGAAAAAAAAATGGGAAAAAACGATCCGGGATTATCTGACCAAACGCCCCTACCTGCTCTGTTCTTTTATTTTGCTGGATATTCGTCATGGACCAATGAAAAACGACATCTCCTTTCTTCAGTGGATAGGGGAGAACCGGCTGCCGTTTTGCCTGGTATTTACAAAATCTGATAAATTGTCGCGCAGACTTCTTAACCGGCATCTTGCCGAGTACAAGAAGGGATTGTCAGCACAGTGGGAGCCCCTTCCGCCCATCATAATCAGCAGCAGCAATACCGGAGAGGGCAGGGAAGAGATCCTTGGGCTTATTGAAAGGTGTAACAAAGATTTTATACCCCCGGTGATACCTTAACGGGGCCTGTAGCGTGCCCCGGCCAGGATCTTGCGTGCATCCCCTTCATGGATCAGCTCCTGAAGGCTCACATCAGGATTGCGCCGCATATATTCCCGTACAATCTGCCAGCCAAGGTAAACGCCTGTACGCGGGGCCGATTGTCTGGAAAAAACAGAAGTAAAAGGGGCATCACGTAAAAATTGTTGTATCACCCCGTGTTCTGTTGAATACAGCAACTCGTTATCAAGCTTGTATGCCCATACCGCTCCTTCGTTATCCTGCATCCACGAAAGTTGTCTTGTGGTATAAGATATTTTCAGAGAGTCTGGTATGCGGGGCAGCATGCAATCCAGGAAAAATTGTTTTTTCCCCTGGTATATCATATGCTCCAGCAGGTTCTCAGGCACATGCGGTGCTTCCGCCAGATGTTGCTCCGCCAGCATGCGCATGGCATCCACCGGGGCTTTTTCTGGTCGCATCTGCTGAGACTTGTACCTTGGCAGGCCAATGTTGTCGTAATTTGCATACCCGGGTCCCAGGTAAGCGTCCAGTGCGATCACCATATGCCCGTTGTGGTATTTCACAGGCATGATGTAATCGATGCCGCTGACATAGGAATACACCCTGGGAACTGTTTCGTCCGGGAAATGATATATATAAAAACGGAAAGCCCCGGTCAGCGTTTTACTTAGTTCGTCCAGCGATTCCCACCGTTCCCTGCTGTCAAGGTAAAGTTCTATCAGAAACGGGTCGGTAACAAAATCATACAGCTGTTGCTGGCCCTCCGGCCCGACCGGCTCATCTCCCAAAAATATACTGAACGCTTCCCTGTGGGGTTCCAGTTCTTCAGACAAAATGAAGGGGTTGGCATTGAATAGAATTTCTTCGTATTGGCTGACCAGTATCTTATTTAAATGGATCCCCGAAACATCGGCCTCATAAAAAGGCTTCCGTTCCCGGGTGGAACAGGCAAAAAAGGCCACGGACAATGCAATCGACAAACAAAAAAAACAATGCTTCCTGGTGATTTGTTTGACCATATTGAGGATTCTTTATGTATCTTTGGTTCATTGAATGATTGATTATATTAACGCAATTACCATTCGAAAAGTATGAAAAAGACCGTTGCCCTGCTTGTATTTTTGTGTATGGCCGGCCCATTGCTGGCCGGCGATGACTTTGGGTTTCGCTTTGGATTAAAGGCCTCTCCGAATGTGTCATGGTTCCGTACGGAAACCCGTGGATTTTCGAATGATGGCCTTGACCCCGGCTTCTCCTATGGCCTGATCGTAGATTACGGGTTTACTGAAAACTATTCAATATCTACCGGCCTGAACATACTCCGGACAGGCGGCACTATGAGATACCGCTATACTTTTGACCCCGGTGGAGAAAACCTCGACACGGAAAAACGCCGCGATCATTACCTGCGCTATGTGGAGATCCCGCTGGCCCTTAAGTTGAGCACCGAGGAGATGGGGTACCTCACCTATTTTGGCAAGTTTGGCCTTGGTCTGGGTTTTAATATCCAGGCAAAGGCCGATGACCGTATTTATCTGGCGCAGGACAGCACATTGCGCACAAAAGACCTGGATATTTCGGACGACACCCGTTTTTTCCGTGCCGCCCTGATCATTGGGGCAGGCCTCGAATACAACCTTGGAGGCCTAACTTCCTTGCTGGCCGGGCTCACGTTTCACAACGGGTTTTCGAATGTGTTGAATAAAGACAATCCTTTTGATCCCGCAAGCCCTTCGCCCAGTGCCCTGAACAATTATTTTGAGCTGACGCTCGGGGTCATGTTTTAGGTGCTCCGGCGGGCCCTCAAGGGACATTAGGCCAAAACCCAAGTTCTTATGCGCATTGCCCTGGCACAGATCAATTTTCACGTAGGCAATTTCGACTACAATGTTGGCCGCATGCTTGCTGCCATCGACAATGCCCGTCGACAGGGTGCCGACATGGTGGTGTTTTCTGAATTGTCGGTGTGTGGTTACCCGCCACGCGACCTTTTGCTTTCTGCAGCATTCATTGAACAATGTCAGGCAGCAGTAAGCCAGGTGGCTGCCGGATGTACAGACATCGCAGCCATTGTGGGCGGCCCGGATCCAAACGCCCGGAGGGGGGGCAAGTCGCTGTACAATGCTGCATTTCTTTTGTATGGCGGCCAGGTGCAACAGGTATACCACAAAGGACTTTTACCCACTTACGATGTGTTCAATGAATACAGGTATTTTGAACCGGCCAGGACCTTCCGTACCATAGTGTATGGGGGCGAACGCATTGCACTCACGGTATGTGAGGACATATGGAATCTGGATGGCCAGGGAATTTATCCGGTTAATCCGCCGGATATATTAAACAAAGAAAACCCTTCCCTGATGATTAATATATCTGCTTCTCCTTTTGCATGGAGCCATGTACCCGGAAGAATGCAGATCATGTCGGAGAATGCCCTCAAATACCGGGTGCCTCTGTTTACGGCAAACCTGGTGGGTGGCCAAACCGATTTGATATTCGACGGGGCGTCATCTGTATTCAATTCCTCCGGGCAATTGGTGGATATGTTGCCCATGTTTGGGGAGGATTTGCGCACGTATGATCTGACCACCCTTGAAACGGCCAAAACAAAGGCTTTTCCCGGAAAGCCCGGAGCGGAAGAAAAATCCCGGCTTATTTATGACGCACTGGTGCTGGGTGTCCGTGATTATTTCCGCAAAACAGGTCAGAAAAAAGCGATCATTGGCCTGTCAGGAGGCATCGATTCGGCAGTGACCCTGGTGATTGCCGCAGAAGCCCTCGGAAAGGAGAATGTTTGGGCGGTTTTGCTTCCCGGGCCATACAGCACAGAACATTCCATAACCGATGCCCTGGCCCTGGCGAGGAATCTTGATATCCGCCACGATACCATATCGATCAACGATGCCGTATCAAGTATGGAAAACAGTCTTGCCGTTCAATTCCAGGGAACACGTCCGGGTATTGCCGAAGAAAACATACAGGCAAGGGCCAGGGCTGTGCTGCTCATGGGGCTTTCGAATAAATTCGGCTACCTGTTGCTCAACACTTCCAATAAAAGTGAGGCAGCCGTGGGATACAGCACCCTTTACGGGGATATGTGCGGTGGTTTGTCTGTACTCGGGGACGTTTATAAAACAGATGTTTACAGCTTGGCCCGCTTGATCAACGCCAACGGGGAGGTTATTCCCGAAAATACCATCAACAAACCCCCGTCTGCTGAGTTAAAACCGGATCAGAAAGACACCGATTCACTGCCTGAATATCCGGTGCTGGATGGTATTTTGCACTGTTTATTTGAAAAACAGATGGATGGCAATGCCATTGTCGGTGAAGGCCATGACCGCATACTGGTGCGCAAGGTGCTCAATATGGTATATGGTAGTGAATACAAACGTCACCAGACACCACCCATCCTGAGGGTGTCTTCAAAATGCCTTGGCGCAGGAAGGGAAATGCCGCTTGACGCAGCCTATGGCACACTTGATTTAATTGATTGATTCTACGGATTTGATTTCAGGGATGGCCTTTTTTACTGCCTGTTCAACCCCGGCCTTCAATGTCATCTGGCTCATTGGGCATGATCCGCATGCTCCAAGCAATTCCACATTCACCACCATGTCGTCGGTAAGTTCCACAAAACGGATGTTTCCACCGTCTGCTTCGAGGTATGGCCGGATTTGATCTATGACGTTTTCTACTTTTTTGATTAACGCTGCATTCTTGGACATATATACTAAGTATTGGTGATTATTTTAATTTAGTTTTTGTAAAAATAACACATTTTTTTATACCTCCCTGCCCGGGTCCCAAAATTTTTTATGAAAGTCCAGTACCTGGTCGTCTTTGATTTTTATGCCTTCGTTCTCGAGCAATTGTTGCATGACATGGCTGCCCCCGAAGTGGTGTTTGCCGGTAAGCATGCCCTGCCTGTTCACCACACGGTGGGCCGGCAGACCGGGGTCTGCCTGATGGGACTGGTTCATGGCCCACCCAACCATGCGGCTGCTTCCTTTACTGCCCAGACAGGCTGCGATTGCCCCGTATGTGCTTACGCGTCCAAAAGGGATTTTGTGCACCAACGAATACACTTTCTGAAAAAATGACATGTGTTCGTTAGGCCTGTCATGCAAGAAAAATTTCAGGTAATGTATGGCCTTGCCTTCGTCCAGGAATTGTTTTTCATAAAAGGTTTGGATGGATTTTACATAAGGCTCACTGATGCGTGTGTCGGAATAAAGGTCGGTGCTGCGGCATATAACCGTATGTTTGCCTTCCTCAATAACGGCCAGCGTGTATTCAAACAATCCGGCATTATCGGTTTTAAGGTGAATGGCGCTGCCGGGAATGAGGATACTCCTGTATTTGTCCAAAAACCACGGCGATGTCAGCCTTTTTTTTTCACGCGCTTTTCCGGACTGCGGGTCAGGGAAGGTCAGCCATATGCCTGCCACCTCTTTCTGTTGAAAGAATGATTCGATGTGCTGGGCCTGGATCCGCAAAAAAGCCACATTGTGTAACCCCTGGTTCAATGCATCGCTTGCCCCCTTCCAGATCCTGTCGCCCTTGATGTCAATGCCAATAAAATTCTTTTCCGGAAAGGCCCTGGCAAGGCCTGTAGTGTACTCCCCCTTCCCACACCCGATCTCAAGGATGATGGGATTGTTGTTGCCAAAATAGGCCTCGTTCCATTTCCCCTTATATTGGAAATGGGTGGTGGTAAACTCCGATTGAGGCTGGATAACGTTGGAAAAGCTGTTGATCTCCGCGAATTTCCGTAACTTATTCTTTCCCACGGTTTGTCTTTCAGAATACGAGCATCTGTTTACCTGTGCAGGATCCAGGCGATCTCCCGGAATTCTGCCGGTATCCTTGCTTTGGCTGCCTCGGCTTCTGCCAGGTCATAGTAAAAGGCATAGCATACCCGGTGGAAATCAGACGGGGTTCGCATAAACACCTGCGCCTGGTGTGCTCCCTGGTTGCGGAGATTTTCTGCCAGCCTTATTGCGTTGCGCTCATTGCGGAAGCTCCCTACAACAATGTAATAGGTTTTTCTTCCTGGTTCGGGTTTGGCAGGTGCGGCCACAGGTTCCGGTTCTGCCGGTAAGGGTTTCGCCACTTCGACCGGTTCAGTTTCCACCACTTCGGCCGGTGGCTCAACCGGTGTTTCAGTGATTGCCGGAGGCGTGGGCTCGGCCGGGGGTAATTCAACCACAGGGCGTTCGCCTGTCCTGAACAGGCCGCCTTCTCCAAAGAAGAAGTTAAAATTCAGAAACAGGATGATCAGGATCACCAACAGGGGAATGATGACATACGCCAGCCACTTGAGGGCCGGGGGCAATTTGGGCATTGTTATTTTCATCGGATCAGGGGTATTGGTGTGCGTATATTCGGTTTTTTCTTTTTGTTTTTTAATGGTTTTTTTCGCTGCCGCAGGTGGTTCTGCTTCAGGTATTGTTGCTTTTTCTTTGGCCGGGGAAACGGGTGGTGGTTTGATGTCTGCTTCCATCTCCTTTTGCTCCGGTGCCTTTACCTGCGACAAACCCGTATCTTCCTTGAGGTAATTGACTTTTGGGTCGGGGATAAATTGCAGCAGGCCATCTGCATCCAGCTGGAATACGCCAAGGTATTCAAATTCCACCTTGTTGCCTGACTCAATGGAAGTAACGATTTCTTTGACCAGTTTCTTTAAAAAATCATTGATCCAGTCAATGGATCTTCCTTCTTTTTCCGCCATATAGGCAATGAGCGGTGTGCTTCCGGTGGATGGCTCAGGACTGAATTCAGCGACCTTGGTGGGCGATTCCACGATTTTTTTCTCCGGAATGAATTTTGCCGGAACATAGCGGGTCGAAAATGCCCCGAAGCCCGGCAAAATCACCTGGTCGTGATGATAAAGCAGATCGCTGATGTACTTCCCAAGTTGCATGGTGTCTTTACAATTATTGTCTGAATATTCGACGGTTTGTGTTGTGAATAATGTACTAAATTAGAAAAAAAAGCTTACAAACCAATCATTTCCTTGTATATATCAGGTGCCAACGGGTCCTCCGGAATGTTTCAGCACCTTTTTGAGGTCTTCCGGCGTATCAATGGCAAAGCCTTCCTTATATGTTTCTTCTACGAAAATTTTGAAATCTTGTTGCATCCATCGCAATTGCTCCAGTTTTTCTGCGGCCTCCAGGCTGCTTTCCTTCAGTGAAACAATGCGTTTAAGAATCACGGCCCGGTATCCGTAAATGCCAATGTGCTTGTAATGGATCCCAAGCCCTGCGTAACCTTTCTCATTCCCGTCAGCCAGGACAAAAGGGATGCATCCCCTGCTGAAATACATCGCGTTTCCTGACTGGCTGAATACCACTTTGACCACATTGGGGTCATGGATTTCTAATTCATGCGTTATCCTTTTGGCCAGGGTGACAATATGTTTGCGGGGATCTTTCAGGCAAGCAACGACCTGGTCAATCTGTCCGGGGTCAATAAATGGCTCGTCTCCCTGGATGTTGACAATGCCATCTTCCGGTCCATACATATTTTCTGTGTTGATTTTTTGGAACGCTTCGAGACACCTGGCTGTTCCACTGGCGTGGTCTGCCCTGGTCATAACCACCCTCCCGAACCCGGATACGTGATCGTAAATGCGTTGGTCGTCGGTAGCGACCACCACAGTGTTGAGTGTTTTGCATGAAACAGCTTGCTCATAAACCCGCCGGATCATGGATTTGCCATGGATCATCGCCAGGGGTTTGCCCGGGAATCTGGTGGATGCGAAACGTGCGGGAATGATTCCGATGAAATGCATACAATAAGGTTGTTATCAGCGATCGGCAGGGATGTGCATACATTAAAACAGGCCGTGTATTTCAGCGTCGATTCTTTGGACCACCTCCGCCAGGTCTTCCTGCCGCTCACTGAACTTAATTTTATCCACATTAACAATCAACAGTTTGCCCAGGTCATAGCCAGTGATCCATTCTTCGTAACGCTCATTCAGCTTTTTCAGGTAATCGAGGCGAATGGTGTTTTCATATTCCCGGCCTCTTTTCTGTATCTGGTTGACCAGCGTGGGGACGCTTGCCTTTAAGTAAATAAGCAGATCGGGTGGCTGAATGAACGAACTCATCAGTTCAAACAGGCTTGAATAGTTGTTGAAATCGCGCGATTCCATCAGGCCCATGGCATGCAGGTTGGGCGCAAAAATATACGCGTCCTCATAAATGGTCCGGTCCTGAATAACATTTTTGTTTTTTTTGCGTATTTCCACCACCTGACGGAAGCGGCTGTTCAGAAAATAGATCTGAAGGTTGAACGACCAACGTTTCATGTCTTCATAAAAATTATTCAGGTAGGGGTTGGTGTCTACATCTTCGTAGTGGGCTTGCCACCCGTAATGTTTTGAGAGCAGTCCGGCGAGGGTGGTCTTTCCGGAACCGATATTCCCGGCAATGGCAATATGCATGTTGTTTTGGCTTAGTGGTTGAAGCAAAAATACACTTTCTTTTTATTTAAACCAACGGCCGGTGCGATTTGCCCGCGACAAATCAGCTGTTCTTTTTCAGGAAAGAGAGGATGTCGTCCACATATTTTCTGTCATTGAAAAGCCGCGGCACTTTGTGTTGTCCGCCGATTTTGCCTTTCGACTTCATCCATTTAAAAAATGTTTGCTGCGGCACCATGGTGATCCTGGGTTTTTTCAGCATCAGGTTGGCACTGCGTTTGGCTTCGTAGTCGGAATTCAGTGCTTTCATGCGCTCATCAAGGATATTGGTGAATCGTTCCAGATCACTGGGTTCTTTCTCAAACTCAATAATATATTGGTGCGCAGCAGATTGCTTGTCGCCGAGGTATATGGGGGCGGCCGTGTATTCGCTGATGATGGCGCCGGTTTCCTGGCTTGCTGTTTGCAGGGCGCTGTCGGTATTATCCACAATCACCTCTTCTCCAAAGGCATTGATGAAGCTTTTGGTACGTCCCGAAATCTTGATCCGGTATGGGGATGTACCGGTAAAACGGATGGTGTCGCCAATCAGGTAGCGCCAAAGGCCTGCGTTGGTACTGATGACCATGGCATAATTGGTGTCTGTATCCACTTCTGCCAAAGGGATTGCCCTGGGTTCTGGCCGGTCATATTCATCCATGGGGATAAACTCATAAAAAATTCCATAATCAAGCATCAGCAACATTTCGTCAGCCCCCGGTTCGTCCTGGATGCCAAAAAAACCTTCGGATGCGTTGTAGGTTTCCATGTAATGCATATCGGGGCTGGGAATAATTTTTTCGAACTGATTGCGATAGGGGCTAAAACTAACACCTCCATGAATGAAAAGCTCCAGTTTTGGCCAAACCTCCAGGATGTTGTTCCGGCCGGTGATTTCCAATACCCTTTTAAGTAACACCAGGTTCCATGATGGCACTCCGCTGATGCTTGTTACATTTTTCGGGTAGGTCGCATGCGCAATTTTGTCCAGTTTTTCTTCCCAGTTATCAAGCAAAGCCAGGGAAAGGTCAGGGGTACGGAAAAATTCACCCAGGGGTGGGGCGTTTTGTAATAAAACCGCAGACAGATCACCAAAATAAGCCCGGTTGTTGAATTCACTGACTTTGTGGCTTCCTCCCATAATCAGGCCTTTGCCGTCGAAGATCCTCGAAGCCGGATTGTTGTTGCAGTATATGGACAATACATCCTTGCTTGCCTTGTAATGACAATTGGAAAGGGCTTCCTGGCTGATTGGGATGAATTTACTGCGGTCGCTGGTGGTGCCGGATGATTTGGCAAACCATTGGATATCGGTGGGCCATAAAATATTTTGCTCGCCCTTAAGCAGGCGGTCTATATATGGTTTAACGTCTTCGTAATCCTGTAAGGGGACACGGTCGCGAAACATTTGATAAGAAGTAAGGTTTGCAAAACCGTGCTTTTTCCCCCATTCGGTGTACCTGGCAACCCTGATAAGTTCCATCAGGGTATTATTCTGGGCCTCGACGGGATGCTTTTTGAAATATTCAATCTGCGAAATGCGTTTCTTAAGAAACCACGAAACTACATTGTTTATAAAGGACATTGTTCGGTTTTTTCAGTAATTCTCGACACAAAAGTATAAAAACTCAGTGGATGTCGATCAGCTTTATTTCATAAACATATGGTTTAAAAGTTTTATTTTTGAAGGGAATTGGTTTTTTTGTGTCATTTGAACGGAGGGTTTATTTGGGCTTATTAAAAAAAATTGCCGGGCTTGAGCTCTACTCCCGCAAGCAGCAATGGAAACTCTACCTGCTTGGTTTCGCTGCACTGATTGTGCTGGCCTCATTGTACTATACAGATGTGATGGTTCGTAAGATCGCACATGATGAACGTCAGCGGGTTGAATTGTGGGTCGATGCCATCCGGAAAAGGGAAACCCTGTTGCGCGACAGTGAGTATCTGTTTGCCCTCATACAACATGAAGAAGAAAAGCGTGTACAATTGCTCACAGAAGTATACGGGCGGCTTGAGCATGAACTGGATCCGGACGCCCTTACCTTTTACCTGAATATTTTGCAGAGCAATACCACCATTCCGCTGGCGCTGACTGACGAGCAAGGCGAAGTCATCACCCTGGCCAACCTTGAAGGCCGGTTTTCTGACTACCAGGAACTGACCGGCGAGCTGGCCGGTTATTTCTCAAAATATGCCCCCATCTCATTTCCCATAAATGGGGGGTACCGTTATGTTTACTATCAGGATTCCAGGGTCTTTACCGAACTCCGGAACTTGCTGCATGATTTGATTGATACCTTTATTTCGGATATGGTGATCAATGCAGCCAATGTACCCGTGATCGTTGTGGACAGCAGGGGCTCTGAACTGATTGCCCACGGGAACATTCAGGGGGTTGATTTCGGTGATGAGGCGCAGGTAAGGGAATTGGTCAGTTCCATGGCGGATTCAAACCGTTATCTTTCGGTGAACCTGCCAACATACGGGCAGTGTTATGTGTATTACACGAATTCATTCTTGCTTACCCAGCTCCGGTATTATCCCCTGGCTCAATTTCTTGCCATCGGCATTTTTCTGTTTGTGGCCTATGTGTTGTTCAGTATTGCGCGAAATGCCGAACAGAACCAGGTTTGGGTGGGCATGTCGAAAGAAACGGCACACCAGCTTGGCACCCCTTTGTCGTCGCTGATGGCATGGCTGGAGTTATTGAAGTCGAAAGGGGTGGATGAAGATACCATAGGAGAAATTTCTAAAGACGTAAAACGGCTGGAGAATATAACCGAACGGTTTTCAAAGATCGGGTCACCTCCCCAGCTGTTGTCGATCAATATCGTTGATTCTGTCAACGACGTGGTGGAATATATGAAACGGCGCACCCCCCGCAAGGTGTCTTATAAACTGGCGCTTCCTGCCAAAGAAATCATGGTGCCGCACAACCCGCACCTGTTCGGATGGGTCGTTGAGAACATCATCAAAAATGCCATTGATGCGATGCATGGAGCGGGGAGCATTTACATCACCCTCGACGATCAGACCGACCAGGTGGTCATTGATATCTCCGACGACGGGAAAGGGATTCCCCAATCAAAGCACAAGGCCATTTTCAGCCCTGGATTTACCAGCAAAAAAAGCGGTTGGGGACTGGGCCTTTCGCTGAGTAAGCGCATTGTGGAAAACTACCACGGTGGGAAGCTTTTTGTAAAGCATTCTTCAATCAATAACGGCACCACCTTCCGCATCGTTTTGCGGAAATAATTTCATTGCTTCCAAAGTGTAAAAATGTTGGGGGTCACTTGCCGGTCTTCTTTTTTCTCAGCCCGAAGAATATTGCCGCACCGCCCAAAGCCAGCAGCAGGATGCTGCCAATGATGTTGCCCATGAATAGTTCGTAAACCAACTCCTTTTGCGCTTCATTCAATGCGTAATAATCATGAAGATACATGATTCCGCGTGAGAGGGCAACAAGCACGATGACCACGCCCAGGATCAAAAAGAATTTTTTCATTGCCGGTCAATAAAAAGACAGGGATGCATCAGAAAATGATCCCTGTCCTGTACATATTGAAATATTTCTTTACCTTCTGACCGTGGTGGTTGTGGGGGTGTAGAGCCCACCTGTGAGGGCATTCAATATGCCATCCATAATGGTATGCTCAATGGTTACAGAATAATGTTCTGCGCCCCCGGCCATTTCCGCAGGGTTGGAAATTGAAATTGCAGCCAGCCCGTAAAGTACATAGTGATTCCGTTCGGTCAGAACAACACCTGTCTGCGGGCCATCGCCCACGTTAAAGGTGTAGGTGTAACAAGAAGTCATCACAATGGCTAAGCCAATGGCAAGAATGATGTTCCTCATTTTTTTCATAATGACAATGGTTGTTTAGGTTAGTATTGGTTTTATATGTGTAGCAAATATAAATCATTATTTATAATTTGCAAATAATTTGAACCCGTTGTTAAAAAAAATACCATCCTCGCCCATTCCGGGCTGCCGGCATGACAAATCTTGTGTAGTGGCCATTGTATAAAGAAGGCTGCCTGTTTTCACGGGCAGCCTTCTTTGGATTTTTGTCAAAGAAGCTTGCTACTTCTTCTCTTTTTTGAAACACATAAACCAGTCAAGACAGTATTTGTCATCTTCCTGGCTTTCCACCCTGTCTTTTGCCACGCCGCAAGATCCGGGAGGAGGGATGATTACGTCATCACCGGGTTGCCAGTTTGCAGGTGTGGCTATTTGTTCCTTGTCGGCTTTTTGCATGGCGATGATCATGCGCTTGATCTCATCCATGTTGCGGCCGGTGCTCAAAGGATAATAGAGGATGGCCCGTACTTTGGAATCCGGGTCCATGATGAATACCGCCCGAACGGCCTGTGTGGTGGAAGCGTTGGGTTGAACCATGCCAAACTTCCTGGAAACATCCATTTTCAAATCTTCGATGACCGGGAAGTTAACCTCCACATTCTTCATGCCGTTAAATTCGATCTTTTCCTTTATCGTGCGCAGCCAGGCAATGTGTGCGTAAATGCTGTCGATCGACAATCCGATGAGTTCGGTGTTGAGCTTGCGGAATTCTTCCTGCATGGTGGCAAAGGTCATGAACTCCGTGGTACACACAGGGGTGAAGTCGGCCGGATGGCTAAACAATATAACCCATTTGCCCTTATAGTCTTCGGGGAAATTCAGGGGTCCCATGGTGGTTTTGGCATGAAAACCGGGTGCTGGATCTCCAATCAATGGCAATCTTACTACTTCTTCCGGTTTTGATTTGTTTTCTTCCATAGTATTGTAATTTTTGGATTTATACATGATGTTAATCAGCTAACGCTTCTATGATTCATATTGTTTAATCTGCTTAATTTTTTTTGGCGAATTATATAATCCATTATTTTTGTTGACAAAGCCAAATTAATGTCCCACAAAATAATGCCCTATCATGAAAAAATCATTTGTCTTGTTTTTGCTTTTCCTGCTGCCGGCCATGCATGTGTATTTGAATGCGGAAGAGGCCAGGTTGCTTCGCTTTCCTGCCGTACATGAAGACCAGGTGGTGTTTTCCTATGCCGGTGACCTTTATACGGTAACCCGTGCCGGAGGTATTGCCCGCAAGCTGACCAACCACCCGGGATACAAAATGTTTGCCCGGTTCAGTCCGGATGGCAGGCATATTGCCTTTACCGCCCAGTACGACGGCAATACCGAAGTATATCTGATGCCCGCACAAGGCGGGGCACCTGAACGATTAACCTATACAGCCACACTGGGTCGCGACGACCTTTCAGACCGCATGGGCCCCAATAATATTGTCATGGGGTGGAAAGATGCAGAGAACATTGTGTTCCGTTCGCGCAAGCGGTCTTTTAACGCATTCAAGGGGTCTTTGTATACAGTCAGTATCCATGGGGGGTTGCCCGAACAAATTCCCGTACCGGAAGGTGGATGGATCAGTTTCTCGGAGGATGGCCAGCGGTTTGTCTACAACCGTGTGTTTCGTGAATTCCGGACCTGGAAATATTATGCAGGTGGCATGATTGACGATGTGTGGTTGCATGATCTGATGGAGCGGACAACCATAAATCTTACAAACAGCGAATCGCAGGATATCTTTCCGATGTGGGTGGATGACAATGTCTATTTCGTTTCGGACCGCGACGGCCGTATGAACCTGTTTGTCTATAATATGGCTACCGGGCAAACCCGCAAGCTCACCCACTTTGAACGATTCGACATTAAATTCCCTTCCCTGGGCGTTGATGAAATAATATTTGAAAACGGAGGTCATCTGTACCTGTTTGACCTGGAAAGTGAGGCGGTACAAAAGATTTCTGTTTTTATTGCGGAAGACCTTGCCATGGGACGGGAACAACGGAAGGATGCATCCGACATGATCAGGACTGCTTCCCTGGCTCCTGACGGGAACCGCATTGCCTTTGGCGCCAGGGGCGATGTTTGGAGTGTGCCGGCAAAAAGCGGCATTACGCGCAACCTGACTGCCTCCTCCGGAATTCATGAGCGCAATGCAACCTGGTCACCCGATGGCCGGTATATTGCATACATATCCGATGCCACCGGTGAGGATGAAATATACATCATCCCGCAGGACGGACGCAGCGAAGCGATTCAGGTCACCACAGGGGCCGATACCTATAAATACAGTTTGAGCTGGTCGCCGGATGCCCAAAAGATCATGTGGTCTGACAAAATGTTGCGGCTTCAGTTTGTCGATATTGAAACCAGGGAGGTGACCATCGTGGACCAGGCCGAGGCCGGGGAAATCACCCAGTACAACTGGTCGCCCGACAGCCGCTGGATAACCTACACCCGGCCCGAAACAGAACACTACTCAAGAATTTTTATTTATGGCCTGGATGAACTGGAAGGTTTTCCGGTGACCAGCGGATGGTACGCATCTTCGTCTCCGAATTTCTGCGAAAAAGGCAAATACCTTTTCTTTGCTTCCAATCGCGATTTTAATCCCATTTACAGCCGTACCGAATGGAATCACGCTTACACGGATATGAGCCGTGTGTATTTTGTTACGCTCAGGAAGGATATACCCTCTTTTTTAGAGCCGCAAAATGATGAGGTCAAAATTGACAATGAAGACAATGGCGATGAGCGCGGAAATTCCGGCCAAAACGATGATGCTGCAAAGCATATCGCCATCGACCGGGAAAACATCAAGCACCGGATAGCCGCCCTGCCCATTGACGTATCCACTTATTGGAACATCCATACCGCAGGGAACAACATGTATTATATGAAACGGTCCTTTGGCGACAGTCGCTCAAGCCTGATGATGTATAATATGGAAAACCGCCGCGAAACCAGCCTGGCTGAAATCAATGGATACCAGATAAGCGCCGACGGAAAAAAAATGTTGGTGGCCCAGCGGGGCCGTTATGCGGTCATTGACTTGCCGCGTGCTTCATTTTCGGTAAATGATTTCGTAGATGTGTCAAATATGAAAGTTTGGGTCAACCTCAGGGAAGAATGGGAGCAGATATACCATGAGACCTGGCGCCAAATGCGCGATTTCTTTTACGCACCCAACATGCATGGTGTGGACTGGACAGCCATGCGGGAAAAATACTATCCTTTGCTTCGGCATGTGAATAACCGCCTGGATCTCACGTACATACTTGGAGAACTTGTTGGAGAACTCAATGTTGGTCATGCCTACGTGGGTGGTGGGGATGTGCCTGAAGTGGAACGGATCCCCATGGGTTTGCTAGGCGCTGAGATCAGCCATCATGAATCTGGTTTTTACCGCATTGACAGGATCCTGCAGGGTGAAAACTGGAACAGTGCGCGCCGTTCGCCGCTCACGGAACTGGGTGTGGATGTCAGCCAGGGAGATTACATCATTGCCATAAATGGTCAATCCACCCGGGATATGGACAATATATATGCCTCTCTGACAGGTACCGCCGGCCAGCAGGTGGAACTGACCGTAAACAGCAGGCCGGTTTCAGCCGGGGCGCGCGATGTGATCGTCATTCCCATTGCTGATGAGTCAGGCCTGTATTATTATAATTGGGTCCAGGACAATATCCGCAAGGTGAATGATGCTACCGATGGACGCGTGGGTTATATTCATATTCCCGACATGGGGCCGGGCGGACTGAATGAGTTTGTCAAGCATTTTTATCCGCAGTTGCGCAAAGAGGCACTGATCATTGATGTACGTGGCAATGGAGGCGGCAACGTATCGCCCATGCTTATTGAACGGTTATCACGGGAGCTAACCGGACTGTCGATGTCGCGAAATACCGCACCGGGCACCAGGCCGGGACAAATTCATCTTGGCCCGAAAATTTGCCTGATTGACAAATATTCTGCATCTGATGGCGACCTCTTTCCTTACCAGTTTAAAAAGCTGGGGCTCGGCCCACTGATCGGTACCACCTCATGGGGTGGTGTGGTGGGTATCCGGGGATCCCTTCCGTTTATCGATGGGGGCACATTGTCCAAACCGGAGTTTGCGCCCTATGACATACGTGGTGAGGACTGGATCATCGAAGGAATTGGGGTGGAACCGGATATATATGTAGAGAATGATCCGGCCCTGGAGTTTGAGGGCATAGATGAACAACTCAACCGGGCCATAGAGGAAGCACTTAAACAAATGGAAGAGTACGACCAGAAGATCCATCCTATCCCTCCGTATCCGGACCGTAACCGCGCGAATTAGCAAGTATTCAGAGCGTGGGGTAGAAGGCGTTTTTGATGTGGTTGATACGTGGTGTAGGGTCTTCGAGCAGAATCGATATGATGTCGAAGCGGACCTCCAGGTCCAGTTTGTGCATGGCCAGATAATGATTGGCGGCCTTGACAAGCATGCGCTGTTTGGTCTTGTTGACTGAAAGTTCGGGTTCGCCGTGCCGGCTGCTGCTGCGTGTTTTCACTTCTACAATGAGCAGCAGGTCGTCTTTACGCGCAACAATATCAAGTTCCTGGTGGTTCGAACGCCAATTGGTTTCAAGAATTGCATGGCCACATTGTTCCAGGTATCTGGCGGCAATGGCCTCCCCTTTTTTGCCCTTGCGGTAAGGTTCTGACATGGTTACAGGTCAAAAATCTCAAACTCGTAATACTCCATAATGGGGTTGGCCAGCAATTTCTTGCAGGCGGTTTCTACTTTTTGCCGGGCAGCGGCTGTATCGGCTGCTTCCACTTCCAGGGTTATATGCTTGCCCAAACGCACATTCGTGATTTCGGGCAGGTTCAGGTTTTTCATGCTGGCCGTTATGGCCTTCCCCTGCGGGTCTAACAGTGCTTTTAAAGGCATTATGTTGATTTCGGCACGGTATTTCATGTGGTATCAATTTGTTGCTTCATTGGGTTGCCGGCATCGGGTCATGATCCATCAGGACTGTGTTTTGCGGCAAATATAATATGATCTGTGAGCGACAAAAGTATGTAAAATATAAGAAACAAAGGCATGGCGGCCAGGCCAAATCGAATGAGCATGATCAGGCATCCGGCCAGAAAGATATAACGGATGCGGTTTTCTTTCCAGCGCAATGATTGTACCTTGAGTGAAAACATCCGTACCGGGCTGATAAGCAAAAAAGACAATGCAAGGGTTATGGCCAGGTTGACCGTGAAACTGCCGGTCAGGTGGGCAATGGTGTGGTGGATTGTACTGCCGGTTGTGGCGAAAGCCAGCACAAATGGCAGGGAGGCTATCAACAGGGCATTGGCAGGGGTTGGCAGCCCCCTGAAAGAAGTTTCCTGTTTGTCGTCTGTGTTGAAAATGGCAAGGCGCAATGCAGAAAAGACTGCGATCAGGAATGCAGCCAGCGGCCAGATTGTAAAACCACTTTCCGGGCCGGTGACGGTGAGAGAATGTTTCATGAAATGATACATGATGGTTGCCGGTGCCAGACCAAAGCTGATCAGGTCGGCAAGAGAATCGAGCTGCCTGCCCAGGGCAGACCCTGCATTGAGCCATCTGGCAAGGCTCCCGTCAAGAAAGTCCAGCATGGCACAAATTCCGATCAATATGGATGCCGCGGCCGGATGGGATTCAAAGATCAGCACCACGGCGGCACAACCCAGAAACAGGTTCAGCATGGTAACAAGATTCGGAATATGTTTCATTATTTTGATGGATAAGCCATGTGATCGTTTCGCAATAACCCCGGTATGCTAAATTAGGGATTTTTGACAAACTCAAAAATATTGTCGAAATTAGCCCGCAAAAATCATTCTTTTCATAAAAACACTTCCATAGATGCAAAAATTACGACACTCCATTCTGTTTTTGTTGGTTTCTTGCCTGATTGTACCCGGTGTATTTGCGCAAACAGAGCGGATCACCCTTGAAAAACTCTGGCTTGACGGGTATTTTACGCCCAAAACCATCACCAGGGGCCTGTCGATGCAGGATGGTCAGCATTATACCCTGATCAGCGACCACACCAGCATCGATATTCACCGGTATGACACCGGCGAATATGTCGAAACGGTTTTCACCACCGATGGGTTGCTGACGGATGACCAGGACAACCCCCTCAGAATCGATGCCTACGTGTTCTGTCCTGAAGAAAGCATGCTCCTGATTGGGGTCCGCCAGGAATCAATTTACCGCCGTTCTCGTCGCGCCGAATATTACGTGTGGGACAGGGATGCGCGGGTTTTGCAAGCCCTGTCGGCGGGAACCACCCAACGGCTTCCGGATTTTTCACCTGACGGCAGCAAGGTCGCTTTTGTGAGGCAAAACAACTTGTATGTCAAGGAGCTGGACTCGGGAAAGGAGTATGCGGTAACCACAGACGGTCGTTATAACCATATCATCAATGGAACCACCGACTGGGTTTATGAAGAGGAGTTTTACCTGACCAAAGGCTTTGAATGGTCGCCCGACGGGCGGCGCATCGCTTATATGCGGTTTGATGAGAGCCATGTGAAAGAATTTGTAATGATGAAATACGGGCAGCTGTACCCCGAAGAATACCGTTTTAAGTATCCGAAAGCCGGCGAGGAAAATGCAGTGGTAAGCCTCCATATATATAACCTGGAAACCGGACAGACCATTGCCGCAGACATTGGAGAAGAAAAAGACCAATACATTCCGCGAATGCAGTGGACACGGGATCCGGAACTGCTTTCTATCCAGCGCATGAATCGCCTTCAGAATCATCTTGAAATTTTGCTGGCCGATGCCGAAAGCGGGCAAACGGAAGTGATTTACGAAGAAACCAACCCCTGGTTTATAGACATTACAGATGACCTGACATTTCTTGAGAATGGACGTCATTTCATTATTTCAAGCGAACGCAGCGGGTTTAATCATTTGTATTTATTTGACATGCAGACAAAGGAACTTTCCCCGGTCACCGGCGGGGAGTTTGACCTGCAGAACTTCTTGGGCGTTGACGAAGAAAGGGGCCTGGTCTATTACCTGGCCCGGGAAGTGCCCCCCCTGACCAACCACCTGTATTCAATTCAACTGGATGGCCGGGGAAAAACCAGGTTGAGTAAGGGAAGCGGAACGCATGCACCCTCTTTTGGTAAAGGGTTTCATTATTTTATAAACAGGTTTTCGAGGGCATCTGAACCGCCGGTATACACCATACACCGCAGTGATGGCAGCCTGGTTGAGGTGCTGGAAGACAACAGCGAGCTCAAAGAACGGGTGGATGCCCAAGGGTTCACCACCCCGGAGTTTTTCAGTTTCACCACCGGCGAGGGGGTATCCCTGAATGCTCAGATCATCCGGCCGCCCGATTTTGATCCGGGCAAGGAGTACCCCTTGCTGATGTACGTGTATGGTGGCCCCGGGCACCAGGCGGTAGTTGACAGCTGGAATACATTCAACGGGGTCTGGTTCCAGAAACTGGCCCGGAAAGGATATCTCGTTGTAACGGTCGATAACCGGGGAACCGGAGGCAGGGGAGAGGAGTTCAGAAAGATGACCTACCTCCAGCTGGGGAAATATGAAACCATTGACCAGATAGAAGCGGCCAGGTACCTGGGTTCGCTCGATTATGTCGATGCAGGCCGGATCGCCATTTTCGGCTGGAGCTATGGCGGATATTTGTCTTCGCTTTGTCTGGCCAGGGGCGCTGACTACTTTCGTGCGGCCATTGCCATAGCCCCGGTGACCAGCTGGCGCTTTTACGATACCATTTATACGGAGCGTTATATGCGCACCCCGCAGGAAAACCCCGATGGTTATGATGACAATTCACCAATCAACCATGTGGATAAGATCCGGGGCCGGTATTTGCTTGTACACGGATCAGCCGATGACAACGTCCATTATCAGAATACCATGGCGATGGCAGATGCACTGATTGATGCCGGGGTGGATTTTGAGCTGATGATATACCCGGACCATGGCCATGCGATTTTTTCCGGTAAGGCACGCCTTCATTTATACCGCCTGATGACCGATTTTCTGGACCGCAGCATAGGGCATTAGCCAAAAAAACATTTTGTTTATTTAAAAACTCTTTGTAATTTTGCCACCGCTTTTTACACATGGAATTGTACCATTTATTTTAAAATCAAAAAGAAAGAGGCAGGCATGATCATTGTTCCCATAAAAGAAGGTGAAAATATCGACAGGGTATTGAAGAAAATGAAGCGGAAATTTGAGAAGACCGGAGTGCTCAGAGAACTGAGAGAGCGTCAGAAATTCACCAAGCCTTCGGTGAAAAAACGCGAAGAGAAACTAAAAGCCATTTATATCCAACAACTAAAAGACAAGCAGGAAGGGTAAACAGGCTTTTACACAACAAACGTATTCGTTTTTTGGAAGAAATTTTTGCAGTTGCTGTTTTTTTAGCATAACTTTAAGGCAAAGGTTTCTTCTTTTCATTTCCATATGGGGCAATATTCGGAGAAGTTTTTGGAACACATCAGCCAGGTCAGGCGTTATGCTTCGCATACGGTACTTTCCTACAAGAACGACCTGAATCAGTTTGAACTATTTTTGAAAGTACATTTCGGGATGCAGGACGGCCATCAGGCCGGCCCGGCCATGATACGTTCCTGGCTGGCAGAGCTCAGCCGCCGGGGGGTTGCACGCAGCACATTCAACAGGAAGGCTTCCACGCTCAGGTCATATTATAAATACCTCGAGAAATCGGGCGTGATTGAAGCAAGTCCCATGCTGAAGATCAACTCCCTGAAAAAGGACAGGCGTTTACCTGTTTTTGTTGAGGAAGATAAAATCAGCGCTTTGTTTGAGCAGACGGCTTTTGGCCAGGATTTTAAAGATCTGCGCGATTTGCTGATGCTGGAAATGTTTTACACCACAGGCATGCGTTTATCGGAGTTGATCAATATGAAGCACGGGGATGTGGACACACAGGGCCTTCAATTGAAGATCACCGGCAAAGGAAACAAAGAGCGCATCATTCCGATGCTTGGCCGGGTTGCCGGCATCTTTCAGGCCTATTGTCTGGAAAAAGCCAAAAAATTTGACAAGGACGCCGCACAATGGGTGTTTGTTACCGACAAAGGAGAAAAGCTTTATCCGGTTTTTGTGCAACGGCGGGTGAACCACTACCTGGGGAAGGTTACCACCAGGTCAAAAAAAAGTCCGCACGTCATACGGCATTCATTTGCAACCCACATGCTGAATCACGG
>SL_3KL_010_SEDDRAFT_10000152_pt1 | contig 47827 bp, 45 predicted proteins | sample SodLakKL_010_SED_2_FD_10381 | JGI IMG/M metagenome (IMG submission 10381)
AGGGTTCAGGGTTCAGGGTTCAGGGTTCAGGGTTCAGGGTTCAGGGTTCAGGGTTCAGGGTTCAGGGTTCAGGTGGGGAGAAGGGTGATCAGGAAGAGGAAGCCGGCGGTGAGGGCGGTGGCCATGCTGGCCAATGCCAGCAGTTCAGCGGCCAGCGTGCCGGCCAGTCTGAAATGGCTGGCAAGGCGCGCCATGGCTGGTTTCGTTTGGCGAGACTGATGTTTCGGAATGGCTTGCTGCATGGTTATCCTCCATCACATTGGTTCGTGATGCCATCAAACCACACCCCCTTCTCAAAACCTGAGAATCCCCAATCCTTTTCCCTTAATCCTTAAACCTTAACCCTTAAACCTGTTTTTTCAAGCCGCCACCTCAACCGCCTTGGTCGGCCCTTTCAGCAACGCCTCCCGCGTCGCTTCTACAATCAGGTCAACCTCGGCGCTGGTGATGGCGAACGGCGGGGTGTAGCGCAGCGAGTTCTCGCCGCCATGGATGACATTGATGCCGTGGATGCGCAGGTACTCCTCGGTGGAGTTCTCGCCGTAAGCCTTGTAACGCCGGCTGTCCAGCTCCACCGAAAACAGCAGTCCGGTGCCCTGAACGCGGGTGATTCGACCGCCCAGTTCTTCTCTCAGTGCGTTGAACTTGTCGAGGAACTCGCGGCCGCGCTCGACAATATTGGTGCGAATTTCCGGCGTGACCGAGTTCAGGACCGTGGTGCCGACATCCAGGGCGCAGGGATTGGCGGTCATGGTATTGCCGTACACGCCCTTGCGGTACAAGGTGGCGGCTTTTTCGTTCATGGCCAGCACCGACAATGGGTATTGTCCGGCATTCAGCGCCTTGGAGTAGGTTTCCATGTCGGGTGCCTCGAGCCCTTCAAAGCCGGGGTAGTCGACGATGGACAGCACGCCCTGGGCGCGCAAGCCGGCCTGGATGGAATCCATCAGCAGCAAGGTGCCATGGTCGCGAGTCAGCTGGCGTGCACGGGCATAGAATTCCGGGTTGATCGCGGCGCCAGGATTGCCTTCGCCCATGACCGGTTCCATGAACATGGCTTCCAGAAAGACCTGATTGGCATCGGCCCAGGCAAAGATTTCCTCAAGCTTTTCTATGTTATTGGGCTCGACGGTCAGAAGTTGGCCATTGTCGCGGAACGAGGCCAAGTACTTTGCATAGGTTTTTCGAGTCGAGTCCGAGTACATGGCTGGGCGCTCTGTGCGGCCATGAAATCCACCGCTCAACGACAATCGCATGATGCGGTAGCCGGCCTTGGCAGCGCCAGGGTCGGTCATCAGCTTGACGTTGATGTCGGCAATGCGCCCGGCAACGGTCACCGACTCCGAGCCGGAATTCATGCACAGGAAGCGTTGATACGGGCAGCCGTCCTGGCGGCGATGGCCGATTTCACGACGCAGGGTCTCGACAAAACGCAGATGAGTGAAACTGGGTGTCATGACGTTGGCCATGACGTGCGGCTGGGCCATGACGTTAAGAATATTGTCGGGAGAGTGGCCGAATCCGAGCATGCCGTAACCGCCGGAATCATGCAGTACCGCGCCCTTGGCGGTGATGATCCATGGGCCGCGGGCAGACAATGCCACGTAGGGATTGACGGCGTCATCGGCATAGAAATTGACGAATCCCGACTGCAGGACATCCTTCTGCTCGATCTCATCGGCACATACCAGGTCGGGGTAGGCCGATTGCCAGCACTCCATCACGCCCAGTGCTTCGTCCACGGCCTGTTCCAGGCGCGCATCTCGGTCGGCAAAACGCTCGATGGTTTCATTGGCCAGACCGGTAGTCAGCGGCTTGCCGCCGATGGAACGCAGAGTTTCAAGCTTGCTCAGAATGCCCATGAACCGTCTCCTGACTGTGGAGTGGGGAAAACCGCAAATTATACCTAATGACCAAGCCGCTTGCGCAACGCCATCAGCGAAAGTGGAATGAACAGGGCGGCGAAGGCCAGTGACCAGATCAGGGAAATCAGGATTGGACTCCAGACCGGTCCACCCAGTAGCAGGCCGCGGCAGGCATCGGTCAGGACCGAGACCGGGTTGGCGCTGACAATGCCCTGCAGCCAGACCGGCAAGGTCTCGATCGGCACGAATACATTGCTGACGAATGTGACCGGGAACAGTGCGGTAAAGCCGAAGATCTGAACATGCTCCGGGTCGCGGGCCAGAATCCCGACCAGGATCATGACCCAGGAAAAGGCCAGCGCAAAGACCAGCACCAGGACGCACATCGCAAGCAGCCCGAACACCGAGGTTTCCAGTCGAAAACCAAGCAGAAATCCAAGTCCCAGAAGCAGCACGATCGACCAGGCCTGCTTGACCAGGTCCGCCAGTATGCGTCCGGCCAGGGGTGCCCAGCGCGCCACCGGCATGGCGCGCAGGCGATCGAAATAACCGCGGGTGAGATCGGTGTTCAATCCATGGCCGATATAGACCGTCACGAACATCATGTTCATGACCACGATCCCGGGCAACATGAAAGTCAGGTACTCGTCGGTGGAACCGGCAATGGCCCCGCCGAAGATGTAGACGAACAACAGCAGAAAAAGCACCGGCTGAAAGCTGTAGTCACCCAGCTCCCAAGGGTTGCGGCGCAATTGAACCAGTGAGCGCCAGGCCAGACTGAATGTCTGATCCAGGGATCGAGCCAATCCGGGCGATGAAGCTTTCATGATGCCTCCGGATTCATGGTTTCGGGAGGGGCTGGCTGACCAGTCAAGGAGAGAAAGACTTCATCCAGGCTGGGGTCTTTGAGCACCAATTCGTCGACTTCGATGCCGGACTCATCCAGCGCGCGTATCAACGCCGGCAGCATGGAATGACCGGAAAGACTCACGCTCAGACGCTCACCCTGGCGATCGGGATCCTGACCGGAAACCCCGGCCAGAATGGTTGCCGCCAGGTCCAGTCGGGTCGAATCGACCAATCCCAGAACCAGGGTGCGGGCGCCGATCCGGCGCTTGATAGCTTCCGGAGTGCCTGCGGCAATGACCTTGCCATGGTCAATCACCACGATTTCGTCGGCCAGCGTGTCGGCCTCGTCCAGGTACTGGGTGGTCAGCAACACAGTCACGCCATCGGAGACCAGCTCGCGGATCAGGGTCCAGAGTTGCCGACGGGCACGCGGATCCAGGCCGGTGGAGGGTTCATCAAGAAACAGGATCTCAGGTTGGCCGACCAGGCTGGCGGCCAGATCCAGTCGGCGACGCATTCCTCCCGAGTAACTCTGCGCCGGACGATCAGCAGCATCATCCAGTTGAAAGCGGTTCAGCAATTCGGCCGCCCGCGAGCGAGCCTGGGCGCGAGTAAAGCCGAGTAATCGGCCGATCAGGAACAGGTTTTCCCTGCCGGTCAGGCGATCGTCGATGGAAGCGAACTGACCGGTCAGTCCAATCTTGCCGCGTACTTCATGGGCTTGTTCAATGACGTCATGCCCTCCAACCTTCGCGGCACCCGCATCAGGGCGGGTCAGTGTGGCAAGCATGCGCACCATGGTGGTCTTGCCGGCGCCATTGGGTCCAAGCAGACCCAGAACCTGTCCGCGCTGGACCACCAGGTTGACGCCATCGACGGCCACGGTTTCGCCGAAGTGCTTGACCAGACCGGTGGCCTGGATTGCCGCATCATCCACGCTGTGTGTACTCCAACAGAACCGGTGGACATGATGGCAGAATGTGGGCATGACCGCATGCGACAAAAGTCATCCCCGATATTGCTCCCGGTTCAGGCAGGGTGACTGGTGCAGGGTTCTTTTCATGTATTCCGGCCCCAATCGTCGCAGTGACTGGCCAGTGGTCGAATTGCGAATCGATTTGTGTGATAAGGCGTTGTCCGGCCTTGCCGATCGCAAGCCTGATGCATGGACCCGACATCTCCGAGCCTTGATGGGAAATCGATCCGAGCAGGTGGACTGGAATGAATTGAGTGCTTGTTCGGAACCTATTCAGTACGTCGGCCAGTTAATGGTGACCTTGCTGTTGAACTTGCAGGGGCTGGCCGGGCAGAAGGTCAGGGACTGCGGGCTGATCAATCCTGCTCAAGCCAATGTCTGTGACGTTTTTGTGGCATTTGATCACCCGGAAGTGTTCCACAAGGCCTTCGATCTGGCTCGACGAATTCTGGTATTCGGCTTGCACGATGGTGATTCGGACGGTGAAGGTCATCGCCTCCAGGCCTCGATCCGGGAGTTGACCGACCACTTCGCTGATTCGGGTACACCGGCAGATGTCTGGGCCATGATGCAAGTGGCGCATGATCGCGGCATTCCGCTGTTGAGAATGGATCGACCGCCGTATGATCCTGTGGAAGGATCATTTCGCATACGCCGCAACGGACTGGTGCGCTTTGGCCATGGTCATCGTCAGTTGACGGTCGATGGTACGTTCTGCGTCACGCGCTCAGCAAGCCTGCATCCCCTGGTGTTTGACCGGGCCGGCCTGCTGGAGCGACTGTCGGCCATGGGCTGGAAGTTGCCGGAAACCGTTCGTTGTGCAACTTTGCGGCGGGTCGAGCGCGCTCTGCGCCGAATGGAGTTCCCCGTGGCGGTTCGCAGCGCCCGATGTGGCGTTCGTCGCAGCAAGGTTCAGCCTCTGGCCGATCTTGAGTCGGTGGTGGCAACCGCCGACGGCATTCTGTCTGCTTCTGCCGATGTTCTGCTTCAACCCTGGATTGGCGGTCAGAAGTTTCGTGTGATGGCGATTGGCGGCAAGTGCTGTCTGATTCAGCCGGGCGAAGGCGAACCCTGGCATGAAGTGAATCCGTCAATGGAAAAATGCATGGTTGGCCTGGACCGGTTGGCCGAGTCGCTGGGTGTCGGCGCACTCGTTGTCGAGCTGGCCGGCAGTCCCAATGAAATCGGATCAGTCATGCTGCTGGATGCGGAACTGGCGCCCAGGCTTGATGAGCTGTTGGACCATCAGCCCCGTCTGCTCGAGTTCTGTGCCAGTCGCTTTGTTGATTGGTTGTTTCCTGATCCGGAGTTGGCCCGCATTCCCATAGCCGCAATCACTGGAACCAACGGCAAGACCACAACCTGTCACATGACCCGCTCCATCCTGACAGCGGCCGGATTCGGCGTTGGAATGACTTGCTCGGATGGCTGCATGATCGGTGGTGAGTGGATTACCGAAAAGGAGGAAGGGCATTTTGTCGGTCATACCATAGTCCTCGACAATCCTGACACCGAGGTGGCGGTGCTGGAATCGACCCGTGGCGGTGCTGGAAGTATCGGCATGGGTTTTTCTTCGTGTCAGGTCGCGGCATGTCTGAATGTGACTGAGGATCATCTAGAGGATCGGATTGGGCATCGCTCGGTCGAAGATGTGGCTGATCTCAAACGCACTATCCTTGAACGCAGCGATGATGCCATTGTTCTCAACGCGGATGATGTGCACTGCATGGCAATGCGTGAATCCCTGAGCAAACATCGTCTCGGTCTGGTGTCTGCGACTCGAGACTACACCACGGTAAAAAGCCTCGATGCCGGAGTCGACGTGATTGGTGTTCTGGAGTCCATCAACGGGCAACCCTGGCTGGTGCTCTATCACCGTGGTGAACGTCACATGATCATGGCCTGTTCGGCCATGCCGCTGAGCTTCGGCAATCGTGCCGGGCACAACCTTGATAATGCTTTGCATGCGGCCGTGATCAGCTTCCTGATGGGGGCAACGGCAGAGCAAATTGCAATGGGTCTGCGCACTTTGCGGCCAGATTTTGAAACCTTGCGCGGTCGCCTCAATCACTGCCGGGAACTGCCATTCGAAGTGATTCTGGATTACGCCCACAATCCCGATGGCCTGGCTAGACTGTGTCGCTACGTCGATCATTATCCAAGCAAGGGTCGCAAGCTGATCAATCTGGCGATCGGTGGCCAGAATCCCGATGATTTTGTGCGTCGTAGTGCGGCGGTCACAGCCGGACACTTCGACCATTTCGTTTGCAAAAACTTCGGCTTGCTGAGAGGACGCCAGCCGGAAGAGTGTCCTCGCCTTTTGCGTGAGGGCTTGCTGACAGCCGGCGTTGACGAGTCGGCGATCACTTGTATCGAGGACGAATTCGAGTCGATCGATTTCATCTTGAATCTGGCCAGGCCGGGCGATCTGGTGGTCATCATCGGCGGCAAGCGCAAACGCCAGATCTGGGACTGGATCCGCTCCTGGGGTGAGCGCCAAGCCGAGCTGAACAAGTCACCTACCTGAAACCAAAACGCCCCGGAGGACCGGGGCGTTTTCATGATTAAATCAGGTGAGCTGCTTACGGCCGCTGCAGCCAGAAGTCGTAACCACCGCTTCCGGAGACCGAATTGACCAGCCAGGTGTAATAACCGGACGAGCCGTTGTACTCGATGTACTCGTCGCTGTCACCCGAGGTCGAGGAGGCCACCAATTGCCAGCTTGAACCACTCCAGCGATACAGTCGCAAGTCGAAGTTGGCGTTTGACGGACCTTGCAGCCAGCCACGGTGGACGCCGGCTGAGGATTGGTAGAAGGTTCCGTCCGGTTGCTGCTCCTGGTCACCACTGCCACTCAACGAGCTCGTGTACTGAGTACAGTTTGTGCAAGGTGCACTGCTCGGCTCGGTGTAGTCACCGACCAGGCTGACATCGGAGTAGGCCTCGTAGCCGCGAATCATGACATGCCAGGTACCGCTTTGCGGGTTCGCGAAAGTGCAGGTTTCATTATTGCCGACTCGATACGGGCGGCAATCCCAGTCCGAAGTGGTGGGCGGGGCGCCGTAGCGCACGTAAAGGTCAGCGTCGCCGCTGCCGCCACTCATGTCGAAGATCAGGTCCGTGGCGCCATCCTCTACGTTCAAGGTAAAGAAGACTTCCGAACCCTGCTGACCGGATAATCCGGTGACCGGCGCGCCCTTGGCCAGTTCGGTGGTGCTGCTGGGCACTTCGTAATCACCCACGAGGGTGACGCCCGAATAGGCTTCGTAACCACGAATCATGACATGCCAGGTACCGGCCTGCGGATTATCGAAGGTACAGGTCTCGTTATTGCCAACCAGGTAGGGACGGCAGTCGTAGGTTGAGGTGGTCGGCGCTGCGCCAAAGCGCACATACAGATCGGCATCGCCGCTGCCACCGCTCATCTGGAAAACCAGGTCTTCGGCGCCGTCGGACACTTCCATGGTGAAGAAGGTTTCCGAGGCCTGGCTGCCGGACAGGTTGTCGACCGGGACGCCTGGTTGAAGCTCAGTGACCGTGACCGGCACCTCAAAGCTGCCTACCAGGGTGACGCCGGAATAGGTCTGCCAACCATGCAACATTATGTGCCAGGTGCCGGCCTGAGGATTGTCGAAGCTGCAGGTCTCATTATTGCCGTTCAGGTACGGACGGCAGTCGTAGGTGCTCTGGGTCGGCGGTGAACCATATCGAACATACAGATCGGCATCGCCGCTGCCACCGCTGATCTCGATGACCAGGTCCTCGGCGCCCTCGGGCACTTCGAGGGTGAAAAACGTTTCCGAGCCTTGGCTGCCGGACAGGTTTGATACGGCCACGCCGTTTTCAAGTTCGGCAGGATCGGGATCCGGGTCGGGTCCACCGCCACTGCCGAAGCGCGAATACACCAACCGGTTCGGTGAACCGTTCAGCCCGCTGAGTTTGCCGGTCGAGGCATTGTCGTTGATGGCGTTTTCGACCTGGGCCGGTGTGGCATTGGGATTGTCGGCCAGGTACAGCGCAGCCACGCCGGCCACGTGCGGGGCCGCCATGGAGGTGCCGCTGATGGTGTTGGTGGCCGAGTTGCTCGTGTGCCAGGCTGAAGTGATGTTGCTCCCGGGTGCAAAGATGTCGACGCAACTGCCCCAGTTGGAGAAGTTGGAACGGGTATCGTTGCTGGTCGTGGAGCCGACCGTGATGGCATCAGCGGAGCGGGCTGGTGATACGTTGCAGGCATTCTGGTTTTCGTTGCCCGCAGCCACCACTACGGTCACGCCGGCGTTGCGCATGTTGGTCACCGCATTGTCCGTGGCTGTCGATGCACTGCCGCCCAGGCTCATGTTGGCCACGGCCGGCTTGGTGTGATTGGAGGCAATCCAGTCCATGCCGGCGATCACACCGGAATTGGTGCCGCCACCCTGACAATTGAGAACACGAACTGGGACGATGATGGCCGACTTGGCCACACCCCATGTCGAGCCCGCCACGGTGCCGGCGACGTGGGTGCCGTGACCGTTGCAGTCATCCGATCCGCGACCGTCATTGATTGAGCTGAAGCCACTGGTGACCCGATTGCCGAAATCATTGTGATTGGGACGGACCCCGGTATCGACGATGTAGGTGTAGACGTTGGGTGCCGTGGTGTCGTAGGTATAGTTGCCGTCCAGTGGCAGGTCGCGCTGGTCAATGCGGTCCAGGCCCCAGGTGGCGTTGGGCTGAGTGGTCTGATTGAGCCTGACATGACCGTCTTCCTCGATGAAAGCAACCCGCTCGTCTTCGAGCAGGCGCATCAAGGCGCGTTCATTGCCGCGAACCACGAAGCCACGCAGGACATGATTGAAGGTCCTCTCCACCCGCATGCCATTGTTGCGGGCCATGGCTTGTGCAACGCTGGCCACGGAAGGCACATTGGCGCGTTGCTGCTCGTGGGCGAGATTGGCCACGTCATCTTTCAGGACGACAATGTACTGACCGGGAATCGGCCGGTCGACATGCCTGAAATCAGCCATCTGGCCGTTGCCGTTGTTGGCGAATGTCGTGTGAGAAAGGGCGAGAATTGCCGTACTGGCAAGAAAAACGGTAAGTCTTTTCAAAGACACTGGATTGGTTCTCCCATCATCAGGTTGAACCCCTTGTACTTGCAAAACACAGGATGGCTGGTGTTCATCCTGTCATCGCGGGCACAATCCCCGGTCGTGAACACCCGGATTCCCGAGTCCGATTCCCTCTCCCATCGGCACTCATTTCGGACTCCATCCCCTCTGGCTGAGACAGGGGGGCGCCTGCGCGACGTTCGGGTTTATACACAAAACGAATATGGAATTGCCAGTGATTTCCGATAAAAAACTCGAAAATGTGACGCAGTTCACACAAGTTTTTGCAATCCAGAGGTTCAAGCGGGGAGCAGAAAGGAAAGCGGCGGCCCTGCCAGCCCGACCCCAGCACCTGTCGTTCCCGCTGCCGCTGCTCCCTTCCGGGCCTGACGGGGTTCACGGGAAAAACAGTGTGGGAAGACCGGCAAGACCGCCTGCTGCCATTATCCCAGATTGTCCCCATCAGGGGCAAGCCGGGTGTGTGCTTTTCGGTGATCGTGTACACTGAATGCTATTCGGTTCGACCTTTCTTCCATCTGCTCAGGTTTTGATTAAAAAGGTTATCAATCAGTGAGTTATCAGGTACTTGCGCGAAAATGGCGGCCACGGAATTTCAGCGAACTGGTCGGCCAGTCTCATGTGGTCAAAGTCTTGAGCAGCTCCCTCGAGGAAGGACGCGTCCATCATGCCTTTCTGTTTACAGGGACTCGCGGTGTGGGCAAGACGACCATTGCCCGTATTCTGGCCAAGTCACTCAATTGCCTGGAGGGGGTCAGTGCCGAGCCATGTGGCCAATGCGAGCATTGCGTGGCCATCGATGAGGGGCGTTTCGTCGATTTGCTTGAAATCGATGCCGCGTCACGTACCCGGGTCGATGATACGCGCGAAATTCTTGATAATGTTCAGTATGCCCCGGCCCGGGGGCGCTACAAGGTGTACTTGATTGACGAGGTACACATGCTGTCGACGCACAGCTTCAATGCATTGCTCAAAACCCTTGAGGAGCCGCCGGATCACGTCAAGTTCGTGCTCGCAACGACGGATCCGCAAAAGATTCCGGTCACCATCCTGTCGCGTTGCCTGCAATTCAACCTTCGCAGGCTCAAGCCCGACGAAATCTCTGATCAGATGGAGCGCATCCTCGCTGCCGAGCAACTGGACTTTGAGGGCGCAGCGCTGAGCTTGCTGGCTCGGGCCGCCGACGGCAGCATGCGTGATGGGTTGAGCCTGCTTGATCAGGCGCTGGCTTCCGGCGAAAGACTGATCGAATCCGAGGTGCGCGACATGCTTGGCAGCGTTGAGCAACGCCATGTTCACGAGCTGATCGATGCCCTGGCCGAGCAGGATGCCGAGCGCATGATCAAGACCATCGCCGAGGTGTTTTCCCTGGCGCGTGACATGGGTCAACTGTTGCTTGATCTGGCCGAAACCCTTCACCGGATCGCCCTGATACAGCAGATACCCGACTACCGTGACGACACCCGCGCGGACTGGGAACGACTGGTGGAACTGGCTGGACGCCTCGATCGCGAGGACGTACAGCTTTACTACCAGATCGCGATCACCGGTCGGCGTGACCTGCAGTTGGCGCCCAGTGAACGCAGCGGCTGTGAAATGACCCTGCTGCGAATGCTGTCTTTTCAGCCGGGTAGCACTTCCGGGACGGGCCGGGCGGGCCACCCGGAGCATTCCGGACGGTCAGCTCCTGCGACATCATCAGGTCGCGGCGCCCTGCCCGAAACCCCCATGGCAAAGAATGCGTTGCAGCAGTCACAACCGGATCCCGAAGGACCGAACCAGTCCGCTGAACAAGCTGAAAAAGGATGGCGCGATCATCACTCCATGACGGCTGACAACTGGGCCGAAGTGCTGAATCGTCTGTCCCTGAACGGTTCGGTGCGCATGGTTGCGGGCTTGCTGGTTGTCCAGGAGATCAGTGAACCCCAGATCAGGTTTACAGCGGCACGCGATGACATGATGCTGATCACTGATCGTTTTCGTGCTGCTCTGACCAGCGCCCTGACCGAGTTTCTGGGTGGGCCGGTTCGGCTGAGTATCCGAGCCAGTGATCGCGACGACTTGATCACTCCGGCGCAGATGGAAGACAACGCCGCCGAGCGCAACCAGGCCGAGGCCGAGGCAGCCATTGATCAGGACCCGCTGGTCCAGAAACTATGCAGCCGATTCGGCGCCGAAATCGTGCGCGAATCAATTCGACCGATCGAAAAACGGAGTCACTGAATCTCATGATGAAAGGCAATATCGCCGAGCTGATGCAGCAGGCCCAGAAAGTCCAGGAGAACCTCAAGAAAGTACAGGAAGAACTGGCCAACATGGAAGTCACCGGCCAGGCTGGTGGTGGACTGGTGGAAGTGGTCATGAATGGCAAGCACGAAGTGCGTCGGGTCACGATTGATCCGGAAATTGCCGATGACCGTGAAATGATCGAAGACCTGGTGGCGGCGGCGTTCAATGATGCGGTCAATCGCATTCAGGAATCCAGCCAGGAAAAAATGTCGAGCATGACTGGCGGGTTGCCCATGCCGCCGGGCTTTACCCTGCCTTAAATTAGACGGCAAGCGAACTGGTGGCCGATCCGTTCGATGAATTGCTGGAGGCACTGCGCTGTCTTCCGGGGGTAGGGGCGCGCAGTGCTCAACGCATGGCGCTGCATTTGCTCGAGCGAGACCGGGATGGGGGCAAGCGGCTGGCGCGCGCCCTGGAAAGCGCCATGATCAACATCCGTCGCTGCGACCGGTGCCGAAATTTCACCGCTGAGAAGCTGTGCCGAATCTGTCGAAACCCACAACGTAGTGATCGGGTGCTGTGCCTGGTTGAAAGTCCGGCCGATGTGCTGGCGATCGAAACGGCCACCGGTTTTCAGGGTCGCTATTTCGTGCTTTTGGGACGTCTATCTCCGCTAGACGGCATCGGTCCGGATGAGTTGGGGCTGGATGAGCTGGAAAGGCGCCTGGCCAGTGATGCGGTCGAGGAAATCATCATCGCCACCAATACCACGGTCGAAGGAGAGGCTACGGCCTACTATCTCCAGGAGATGGCGAGCCGCCACGATGTCAAGGTCTCGCGGCTTGCCCAGGGGGTGCCGCTGGGTGGGGAATTGGAGCACACCGATCGCTCCACTTTGGCGCATGCGTTCAGTTCGCGATTGCCTATGCGTTGAGGGCGGTTTGGTTGGTTTGGTTGGTTTTTCTTGGGCTCCTTGAAAAAAAGCGGCCGCCCGGTGGGGCGGCCGCGCTTTTTTGGATTGCCGGGTGGTTTACTGGGTGTCGCGCTGGCTCTCCAGGGTGATGTTGTCGCGATTGCGGTCGACGGTGCGCAGGCCGATGCCGCGGACGTTGACCAATTCGTCGATGTGCTCGAAGTGCCCGTTTTCCTCACGGTAGGCGATGATGGCTTCGGCCTTGGCCGGGCCCACGCCAGTCAGGGCTTCGGCCAGTTGTTCGACATCGGCGGTGTTGATATCGACCGAGCCGGTTTCGGCCAGGCTCAGGCCGGTCAGGCTCAGGGCCAGGAACAAGGCGGCGATGATGTTACGTGTCATTTTCATGGTGTTTCTCCTTTGCATGTTTCAGTTTAAGTTTCGTTTGAGTCCGCCGGACCGCGTCCGACGTTGAGCACAGTTTAGGCAGGCCCGGATGTGATGGAATCATCAGAAAAGCCCGGCAACCGTTAGGAAAATCACCACCGGAAAAATGGGAATCCTTATTCTCAGGTTTTGAGAATCCTCCATGATTCAATGAACATCAACAACTTGCAAACCTCGAGGAGGAACGAAAATGACCACCCCAGGCAGCAGCAGGGAATTTCGAGATCAGATCGTCGGCAAGCGAATCAGCGGTGTCATTGCCCGGCCCGGACGTTCCGGACAACCGCCGGTGGTGCTGATGCTGCGCTTTGACGATGGCAGTGTGGTCGAGTTTGTTTCACCGCGCAGTGATCGCCTTCTCCGTCGTTCATTGAAAGCGTCCAATGCTGGGGAGCAGGCATGGTCATCGATACTTGAGGGCGCGCAACTGGAATTGATGGAAACAGCCCGAGCAGCCTGACCTGGCCTCAGGGCTCGCAAAATTCTTTCGCGAGCCCTGAGGGTCGGGCGCGAGCGGCGTGATAAACATCACATAAACAAGGGTTTTCCTCACAACGGCCGGCTTATCCACACAAGTTGTGGATAAGTTTGTGAGTAGTATCAGGCGATGCGTTAAGCTGATGGACATCAAGCGGATTGGGCAAAATTTGCCCAGAAACAATTATCCTTTGAAATCAATAATTTAGTTCAAGGAGAAAGCTGCCGGGTGCGTCATCAAAGGGTGACGAAACTGTCAAAATGCAAATCAGGCAGTTGTGCATAACAACTGTAGGCGAAGCCTTAATAAAGTACTTCAAGTCATTGATTCACCGTCAGCGCCTTGTGCTGACAACCCGATAGACGCCGGCCATTGCGCCAGCGCCTCCAGAACCTCTCGCTGTTCCGGTTGCTGACTCATCAATTCGCTGACCTGGTGTCGATATTCCGACCAGCGAATCGAGGCCAGGTCTGGATCATCGATGAGCCGGCGGCGCTTGATGGATTCCCAGCGACCCTGTTCATCAGCGTTCAACGAATCCGGATACAGGCGAGCGCGGTAACGAAACAGGAGCTCATTGAGGCGCTCATCGGAAAAGGGGGATCCAAGACGCGCCAGGTCATGTCCATCGAGCTGACGGATGCGTGGGTAGAGCTGCTGGTCCGAGCGTGGCACGAAACCGGCGTAAAGTGACAGCTCGGCATCGACGGGGGCGGTCTCGCTGGCGACCTCCTGATCGAACAGGGATCGAATGCGCTCCACCAGGCTCGCATTCGTGGCCAGGGTTGTCGCATGTGCAGCGATCCGGTCCGTGTTGATTCCAAGCCGATTGGCCGCGCTTTGGTCGAGAACGCCCATCGGGGACAGCATCGGACAGCGATTGGAGCGAACCAGCTTGACCGGCAGTCGCTCCACTCCCTCCGGCAAGTCTTCCTCCCGGGTCCACATGCGGTCGACCAGGTCTTCGCGGTCCAGGTGGCTGAATGGATTTGGATCGATGTTGAGATTCCAGACGATCCATTGTCCGGAGAAACGCGGATGGGGCGCCAGCGGCAGGATCGGCGCCGTCGCACATTGCCGGGCCGGGAATCGGGCCGAACTGTGCAGCAGGGGCTGACGTTTCTCCAGCAGATTGGCAACGACATGTTTTTGTCGAAGCTTCAGCGCCCAGTCCCAGAATCTGGGCTGATTGCAACGCAGCAATCGAGCCAGCGCCACGGTGGCCTCGACGTCAGCCACCGCATCATGCGCCCGGCTGACATCAAACCCATTGGCCGCCGCCAGGTCCTCCAGGCGGAAACTGGGATTGCCGTCTTCCCGATCAGGCCACTCCAGCCCTTCGGGACGCAGCGCTCGCACCATGCGCATGGCATCAATCAGGTCGAATCGGGAATTGCCGTTGGCATATTCGCGGGCATAGGGGTCAAAGAAGTTGCGCCAGAACAGGTGACGGGTGACCTCATCGTCGAAGCGAAAATTGTTGAAACCGACCGTGCAGGTTCCGGGTTCGCTCATCAATTCGTGAATGCGTTCGGCAAACTCGTTTTCAGGCAGGCCTCGCTCGAGGGCAATCTGCGGGGTGATGCCGGTGATCAGGCAGGCCATGGGCTGGGGCAACAGATCATCGGCTGGCTGGCAATACAGGACCACCGGCTCAGCGATCGGCTCGAGTTCCGAGTTGGTGCGCAACGCGGCGAATTGGCAAGGCCGGTCACGGCGCGGGTCGGCACCGAAGGTTTCGAAATCGTGCCAGAGAAAGCTGGAAAAGGTCATGGGATGGACATTGTAGCGAGTGGTTTAACGTAACGTCACACCCTGGCAGGGCATAATGGAAGCTGGTGGAAAACGATTCTCAGGTCACAATGAAAAAAGCGACTTTCGGTGCAGGTTGTTTCTGGGGTGTGGAGGCCCGCTTTCGTGAGCTCGATGGCGTCGATGATGCGGCGGTGGGCTACATGGGTGGTGAGCTGGAGTCACCGACTTATGAGCAGGTCTGCACCGACAGGACGGGCCACGCCGAGGTGGTCGAGCTGATATTCGATCCACAACGTATTGACTACGAGCGATTGGTGCGCGAATTCTTCGCGCTGCATGACCCGACCCAGCTCAATCGACAGGGTCCCGATTTTGGCCGGCAGTATCGATCCGTGATTTTCGTCCATGACGACGAGCAACGCCAGGTTGCCGAACGGATCCATCGCGAGCTGGATGAATCAGGACGCTTCACCCGACCGATCGCCACGGCGATCGAGCCGGTGTCGACCTTCTGGCGGGCCGAGGAATACCATCAGCAGTACCTGGCCCGGCGCGGCGGGACCTGTACCATCTAGGCAGCCCTTTTGAGCACCCTCAGGATCAGCAACAGGATGATGGCACCGCAGGTTGCCATGACGATGCTGCCCAGAATTCCGGCAATGGCGATGCCGAGTTGGGCGAACACCCAGCCACCGATGAATGCACCGATGATCCCGACGACGATGTTGACGACGATGCCGTGCCCGCGTCCCTTGACCAGCACACCGGCAATCCAGCCGGCAATGCCGCCGACGAGCAGGATGATCAGTAGTTCTTCCAGTGTCATGATGATGAGTCTCCTCCAGTGAAAAGGATGAATGGCGCCACGCTCGGCAAGTCTTCACGGCTGCGCCTGTTGCGGCATGGCCAGGCCAGTCTGGGCAGCGCAGACTATGACCGATTGTCACAGCTGGGTCAAACCCAGTCCCGGTTGCTGGGCGAGCGAATTGAAGCTGCGGTCAACCCCGATCACTTGATCTGGAGTGGATCCATGCGTCGCCATCACCAGACACTGGAAGGCCTGTCGGTCCACGCTCCCTGTCGAATCGAGCACGGTCTGAACGAGTACACCGTCAGTGAGTTGATTCGCAGTGCGCTGGGCCAGGCGGATCGCATCGGATTGGATCTGCCCGATTCGGTGATTTTCGAAGATCCTGTGGCCCATCTGAAAACGCTGCTAGGCTGGTTTCCCGAAGTGCTCGACGCCTGGCAGCAGGCGCGTTTCGAATGCCGGCACAATGGTAGCTGGCAATCGTTTCGCGAACGAGTGACCGCCAGAACGCCCGATTGGAAGGTGGCCGTGGAGCAGGGCCAGGATGTCACCGTGGTGACCTCGGCCGGCGTGATCAGTACCGTGGTTGCCGAACTGCTCAACGAGACGCTGGCCTGGCAGCGCGAGCTCAATGTCGCGTTATATAATGCCTCAGTCACCGAACTGGCCCTGGATGAAAACGGCGCCTGGACCGCCATCACCATCAATTGCACCCGGCATCTGGACACCCCCAATCTGAAAACCCTGGCCTGACCTCTAGAACTCTTCACTCATGTCTGAAACTCCTGTCACCATCATCACCGGATCCAGCCGCGGCATCGGTCGCGCCGCCGCCGAACTGCTGGCCAGTCGTGGTCACGCCGTGATCGTGTCGTCACGCAATCAGGACAGTTGCGAGGCCGTGGCCGAGGGCATTCGATCGGCCGGAGGTCAGGCAAAAGCCATCGCCTGCCATATCGGCCATGAGGATCAACTTGGGCAGCTGGTCGAAAAGACCGTGGACGAATTTGGACGACTCGACAGTGTCGTTTTGAATGCTGCCAGCAATCCGGTCTACGGCCCATCCGATCAGGTTGATCAGAAGGCATTCGATGTGATCATGCGTAACAATGTGTTCGCGTCCATGCGCCTGGCGCATCTGGCTCGTCCGCATCTGAAACAGTCAGGGCAGGGCGCAGTGGTCCTGGTCTCGTCGATTGCCGGGCAGTTCGGCAATCGCTTCATCGGCGTCTACGGTATGTCCAAGGCGGCTGAGGACCAACTGGTGCGCAACCTGGCCCTGGAACTCGGCCCGGATGGGATCCGTGTCAACGCTGTCGCTCCGGGACTGGTCAAAACCGATTTCGCCCAGGCTCTGCTGGACGATGAGCGCATGGTGCGGTATTTTGAGTCCACCACGCCGTTGCGCAGGCTGGCCGAGCCGGAAGACATCGCCCGGGTGATTACCTTCCTGGCCTCGCCGGACTCGGGTTGGCTTTCGGGCCAGGTCATTACCGCCGACGGCGGTTTGTCGGTGACCGGAGGGTTCTGAATGACACGGATTGGGCAGCTGTTGATGGTGGCGCTGATGCTGGGCCTGGTGCATGCCGCGCAAGCCCAGGTGTATACGTATGTCGACGAAAACGGGATTACGGTGTATACCGACCGCAAGCCCGATGCCCGTTACAACTACCGCAACTTGGGCTGCTTCGGCACTTGTCGGACCGGCGTGAACTGGGAAACCACACCCCTGAAAAATGGCAAGTATGCCCTGGAGATCCAGGCGGCCAGCGAAATCTTCGGCGTCGAGGCTGCGCTGCTCCGCGCGGTCATGCACGCCGAATCCTGGTTCGAGCCGATGGCTGTGTCGCATGCCGGCGCCCAGGGATTGATGCAGTTGATGCCCGATACCCAGCGCCGCTTCGGTGTGCGCGACGTGTTTGATCCTCTGGACAATATCTCCGCCGGCGCCGCCTACCTGGCCTGGCTGCTGAGCGAGTTCGATAACGATCTGACCCGCGCGATCGCCGGTTATAACGCCGGCGAAAACGCCGTCCGCCGCCACGGCGGGGTTCCCCCGTTTCCCGAAACCCGCGAATACGTGCGCCGGGTCCATATTCTATTGCGCCGCTATCGCGAGTCGAGCTAGTCGGCGCCCCGCCGCCAAAAACCTAACGAACCACCGTTACACTGCACCGGGCGAGATCGACCACCTGGCGAGCCACTGAACCCATCAGCAACCGTTCGAACATGCCCTTGCGGCGATGACCGACCACGATGTGGTCAAAGTCGCCCTGCCAGGAAAACTCAAGTAGCGATTCAACCGGATGCCCCTCGAGTACATGGAATTCCACTTCCAGATCCGCCCCGCGAGCCTGTTCATGCAATTGCTCAAACTCACTATCGAACCGCTGACGATAGTGATGGATCAGTTGCTCACGCTCTTCCGGTTCGGCCATTTCGATGTCCGGTCCGTAGATGACGGCCACTGCATGCAATGAAGCCCCGAAGCATTGACTCAGCTCAAGGGCATGGACGAAGGCCTTGCGGGCTTGTTGGGAACCATCGATTCCCACCAGCATTCTCTTTGATGTCATGTTCTACCCCGTTCACGACTCCTGTGAACGAGCATAGGTCAGCGCTGGCTTGGAGGGTTTGACCTGGACCAAATTCCAGGCCAAGCAGGGAATCGCCGCCGAATTCATCGGCGGCGAGAAGGCGTTCAGGCGCCCATGCCACGGATATGCTGGTTCAGACGGGACTTGTGTCGGGCTGCCTTGTTGGCGTGCATAATGCCCTTGGAAACGGAACGGTCAATGGCCGGAACGGCGGCCTGGTAGGCCTTTTCAGCAGCGTCCTTGTCACCGGATTCGATGGCGCGGAGGACTTGCTTGATTCGAGTGCGCACATGTGAGCGCAGCGAAGCATTATGCTGGCGATGCCGTTCGGCCTGACGGGCCCGCTTGCGGGCAGAAACGCTGTTGGCCACAAATTACTCCTGAAAAATCGGGTTAAAAAACATCAAGCAGAACATTATCGAATGAATAGCAACAGTAGTCAAGCAAAATGAGTCTGCTGCGTTCGACATTCAGCTTCGGTTCCATGACCCTGGTGTCGCGAATCCTCGGGTTTGCCCGCGATGTCGTGCTGGCACGGTGGTTCGGGGCCACGGCGGCAACCGATGCGTTCTTCGTCGCTTTCAAGATCCCCAATTTTCTGCGTCGGCTGTTCGCCGAAGGCTCCTTTTCACTGGCCTTTGTGCCGGTTTTGTCGGAGTACCGTGAGAGGGGCGACCAGGCGGCGCTGAAATCCCTGATCGACGCGACTGCCGGAAGCCTGCTGGCCGTGCTGCTGGTGATCACCGGCCTGGGCATGCTCGGCGCGGGCTGGGTGATCCGGATCTTCGCACCGGGTTTTGTCGATCAGCCCGAACAACTGGCGCTGGCGAGCGAAATGCTGCGGATTACCTTTCCCTACCTGCTGTTCATCGCCTTGACGGCGCTGGCCGGCGGTATTCTCAACACCCTGGGCCGGTTCGCCCTGCCGGCCCTTACTCCCGTGCTGCTCAACCTGTCACTGATCGTGGCGGCCGTGGTATTCAGCGCCTCGTTCGAAGAACCAGTCAAGGCGCTGGCCTGGGGGGTGCTGGTTGCCGGAGTCCTGCAACTGGGGGTTCAGCTGCCAGCCCTGGCTCGCCATGGCGTGTTGCCGATCCCGCGTCCCGATTTCAACCACCCCGGAGTCCGGCGCATCATGAAGTTGATGGTGCCGACCCTGTTCGGGTCCTCCGTGGCCCAGGTCAGCCTTCTGCTAGACACCCTGATCGCCTCGCTTCTGATCGCCGGCAGCATTTCCTGGTTGTACTATGCCGATCGGCTGATGGAGTTTCCGCTGGGCCTGTTTGGTGTGGCCTTGTCCACGGTCATTCTGCCAACCCTGTCCAGGTTGCATACTGCCGGCGATACGGCCCGATTCAGATCCACGCTGGAGTGGGCCGTGCTGCTGGGCGTGGTGATTGGTTTGCCGTCGGCGGCGGGTCTGGCGGTGCTGGCTGAGCCCATCATCATCACCTTGTTCCAGTACGGCGCCTTCGAGCCCGAGGCGGCGCGCATGTCATCACTGGCCCTGATGGCCTATTGTCTGGGTCTGCCGGCCTTCATGGGCGTCAAGATCCTGGCCCCGGCGTTCTTCTCGCGCCAGGATGCCAGGACACCGGTGCGCATCGCCGTCACCGCGCTGGCCGTCAACATGGTCCTCAATGTCAGTTTCATTCTGGTCATTACCTGGCACCTGGTCGGCGGTGATTTCTCCGGAGGGCTATTTGCGACCCTGGCGAGTCACCCGGGCGCCCATGCCGGACTGGCGCTGGCATCCAGTGTTGCGGCCTGGCTCAATGCCGGGCTGCTCTGGCGCAACCTGCGAACACCGGGTCTGGCGCCACGAATCGCACCCCGGCGGGTTGGCCAGGTGTTGCTGGCCTGCCTGGTCATGGTTGCGGTGGTGAGATTCGTGATGCCGGAGATCGAGCTTCTGGTCGAAGCCGGCGTTGGTGGTCGTCTGGGCTGGTTATTGATCGGTGTTTCTGCCGGCGCCCTGGCCTATGGCCTGGTGTTAATACTCACCGGATTGCGACCGGCCCACCTGGCCCGGCCCGCCAGCGTCCCGCATGACGCTCCAAATCAGTGAGGTCTTTATCGCGAAGCCAGGACAACGCGCTGCTGAGGCGTGTCGAGCTGGTTCAGCCAGGCTGAAAAAACCCGATCGGCAAGATCGAGAGTGTCCGGGAGAAACCGGGCGGTGTCAGCTTCGATGTCCGCGGGAGTTTTCGGTAGCCCGGACTCAGCCAGATTTTCACGGTAAAAGGGCAGGGTCAGCCAGCGATGAATCAGGCGTTGGTCCAGTTCAAGGTGAAACTGAAATCCCCAGGCACTGTGATTGATGCGAAAGGCCTGGCATCCACTCTCCAGGCTGGTCGCCACCGACACCGCGTCCCGCGGGCAGTCAAAACCCCAGTGGTGCCACTGAAAAATGGGATGTGCTGATTCCAGCGGCGTCAGCAGGGCGTCCTGGCGAGTCTCTTCGGTAGGGTGCAGATCATACCAGCCGATTTCGGGCTTTTCGCACGGCCCGACACGGGCACCCAGCACATGGGCCATCAGTTGCCCTCCCAGGCAAATGCCCAGTATCGGCAACTGTTTCTTGAGGGCCTGTTCAATCAGGCGACACTCGGTGACCAGGTGAGGGTGGCGCCGGGTATCGCCGACCTGCATGGGCCCGCCGAGCACGATCAGCGCCTGGTAGCGGTTCAGGTCGGGCTGGGCATCGGGATCGCGTGCGAAATTGACGTAGCGAATCCGGTGACCCCGCTTCCGCAGCATCGGGTCGAGAACGCCGAGCGGCTCGGCGGCCACATGTTGCAAGACCAATACGCGGGCCAATGGGATATCCGGGTCATGACAGTTTCTCGATGGGAACGTTACCGGTTTTTGCCCAGGCTGGCAACATGGTGGGCCACCGATTCGATATCCCGGTCACTCAGGGCCCTGACAATGCCATGCATTTCACTGGGACGCCTCGAAGTCTCGCCGCTTCGATATTCCCTGAGCACGTTTTTCAGGTAGACCGGTTGTTGGCCGGCGATACGGGCATAGCCTTCCCCACCGAGCCCATCACTGCCGTGGCACTGTGTGCAATAGCGAGCGTAGGGCATGCTGCCCTGTTCGGCCAGTTCAGGATCGAAATCAGCACCGACCAGGGACATTTGCGAATAGTAGATGGACAGGGTGACCATTTCTTCGGTGGTAAACTGTTCCGCCAGCACGTTCATCCACTCTTTCTCGCGCTCGCCACTGGCAAATTGCTGGAATTGATCCAGCAAGTAAAGCGGATCCTGGCCGGCCAGCGAGGGATAGTTCGGGCGATCTGCACTGCCATCCGGTCCATGGCAGGTATTGCAGAATCTGGCTCTGTCACGCCCTTCAGCGATCAAGTGATCCATTCTTTCAGGGTTTTCGGTTGCTTGCGCTTCCAGGTCATGGAAGGCTTCAAGCAATTCGGCCGGGATGCGCTCCTCGGCGTGCTGGCTCCACACATGGGGACCGTAAACCAGCAGAACAGCGACCACGGTCGCCTGGATGATCAGCCTCATTGATGTTCTCCTTGTCGGCAACTCAAGCAATCCTTGATCACCCTAGGACACTGACGCGTCCGGATTCTTGATCCAGATCATCTTTCTCGCCGGAACCGTTCCCGATCACAATCACTCCAGACCGTGTTCGATCGCGTAGCGCATCAGCTGGGCGTTGTTGTCCATGTTCATCTTTTCCAGGATACGGGTGCGGTAGGTGCTGACGGTCTTGATGCTGACGCATAGCTCGCCGGCAATCTCCGAGGCCGTCTTGCCGTTGCCGATCAGGGTCAGCACCTGCAGTTCACGCTCGGACAGGGTTTCATGAGGAGCGCGCTCATTGTCCCGGACCAGGTTCAGCGCCAGTTTTTCAGCCAGATTCGGACTGACGTACTTGCCGCCGGCATGGAGTTTGTGGATGGCGCCCAGAAGCAGGTCCGGAGCACTTTCCTTGGTCATGTAACCGTCAGCGCCCTGGCGCAGGCAGCGAATGGCGTACTGCTCTTCCGGATGCATGCTCAACATCAGCACCTTGGCCCCGGGGCAAGCTTTGCGGACATCGGCCAGGGCGTCCAGACCGCTGCGTTCGGGCATGGAAATGTCAAGGATGACCACATCGGGACTCTCGCTGCGTGTCAGGCTGACCGCCTGATGTCCCGAGCTCGCTTCGGCGACCAGGGTGATCCGGTCATCCTCCTCGATGATGCGCTTGAGGCCTTCCCTGACAATCACATGATCGTCGGCAATCAGCACTCGAATCATGAGACGGCTCTGCGTGGAAAGTTCAGCCGCAGACAAGTCCCATGCCCCGGCTGACTTTCAAGCTCCAGATTGCCGCCAAGGTCGCGGGCTCGCTCGATCATGCTCAACACCCCGAAGCCACCGCTAGGGCGATGCAGCAGCGACTCAAAACCCTGGCCATTGTCGACAATGACCAGTTTGATCTGCTGGTCATCCTGTGACCAGGTGATATCGATCTCGGTCGCCTGGGCATGGCGGGCAACGTTGGTAAGGGCTTCCTGAACGATTCGAAACACCGAACTGGCGCGGCTTGAGCGAATTCGTTCCGGTTTTTCAGGCAGGTGAACATGGGTCCGGATCTCGGTCCTGTCCTGGTAATCACGGGCCAGCCATTCCAGTGCGGCATCCAGGCCCAGGTCATCGAGTACCGGGGGATGCAGGGCTGTGCTGATGCGACGGACCGCCGAAATCGTTTGATCAATGAGCTGGCTCATCCCCGTGGCGCGTTCGGACAGCCCGGGATCGTGATCAGTCACTTTGCGCGCCAGCCAGGCAATGTCCATTTTCAGAGCGGTCAGCGCATGACCGAGCTCATCGTGAACCTCCCGGGCGATGGACTTGCGCTCTTCCTCGCGCGCATTGTGCAGGTGTGACGAGAGCTTGCGTACATGGCCCAGAGTTTCACGAAGCCGATGCTCGGCCTGCTTTTCCTTCGAGATGTCGCTGAGAAACAGAATCGCTCCGGAGATCTTCTGGTCATCGCCGGCCATCACCGGATCCAGGGTCGAACGCAGCCAGCGTTCACGACCGGGTAGTTGCACTTCCCGCCGGACGGGGTCAGTTCGTATCCAGGCATCCTCGATACCGAATGGATCGTCGAGCTGGAGTCGATTGCGTATCAGTTCATTCAAGGGCCGGCCAAGCAGATCAGCGAAGTTGGCTTCCAGCAGCCGGGTCGTGGCGAGATTGACGCGAATGACCCGCGCTTGTCGATCGAGCATGATGATGGCGTCCTGGGCCGCATCGAAGGTGCTGCGCCATTCCTTGGCGACACGCTCGATGGCCTTCTCGATCTGTTTGTACCTGGAAATGTCACGAATGGAAGCGTGAATCTCGTCTTCCCCGGTCTCGGGATTTTCGCCTTTGCGGCTGAAGGCTTCGCACCAGCGCCAACTTCCGTCGGATGCCTTGATTCTGAGTGTGGTCGAGGAGGATTCGCGGCACTCTCCCACCATTGCGAAACTGGAGACCAGGCCGGCGAGGTCATCCGGGTGGACCAGGTCATCCAGGCGCTGGCCGGTCAGCCGTTCAGCGGAATAGCCAAGTACCTGTCGAGCCGCTGGTGATGCGTAAAGAAAGGTCAGATCGAGAGAATGCCGGCAGATCATCTCGCGGGCATTGTCGGCCAGCAGCCGGTAAAGACCGGCAGCATCGACCGGGGGGTTGGTCGCACGACTTGGATGCTCGTCCATGATGGATTCATGGTACAGAAAAAACCCCGGACAAGGGGGGTGTCAAGACCGTGGGTTCCGCAAACGTTCCGCAGGTTGTTCCCTTGCCCGGGGTGAGAATTGATGACGGACCGGTAGTCCGTCATCGGTTCGGGGCGGATGGTTCAGTTGCCGCCGCCGTTGTTTCCGCCACCATTGTTTCCGCCACCATTGTTTCCACCGCCATTGTTTCCACCGCCATTGTTTCCACCGCCATTGTTTCCACCGCCGGAAGGCAGGCTGATCGCGCGTTCACTGATGGCGATGCCACCATCGTCGAATTCGACGGCCAGAATCACGGTGACAACGTCGTCATCGGTCTGGTAGCGGTGACGGGCAGTCGGGCGATGGTGGTCGTGGGTGTTGCCGTCACCATAGTCCCAGTAGTAGCGATTCACGGAGGCGTCAGCGGCTTCGACTTCGGCCTGGAATACGCATCGGTGGTTGTTGGTGCATGCAACCTGGAAGCCGACCTCGATCTCGGAATCGCTATTCTCATGGTTTTCAAGCTGAATCATTGAATAGGCGATCAGGTCATTGCCATCCGGGGTGAAATCACCTTCGGACTGGGTGGCATTGGCGATGATCAGATCGGCAATTTCGGTTGGCGAGGCGGCCGGATTCTGTGCCAGCAGCTTGGCTGCGATTCCAGCCACGTGTGGAGCCGCCATCGATGTGCCGGACATGGTCAGCGAGTCCTCATCATGACGGTTGAACGCCGATACGATGCTCACTCCCGGCGCGTACAGGTCGACACATCGGCCGTAGTTGGAGCTCAGAGAGCGATTATCGTTGGAGGTGCTGCTACCCACGGTCAGTGCCACTTCGACCCGCGCCGGTGAGTAATTGCAGGCATCAGCGCCGTTGTTGCCGGCTGCGATCACGTAGGTGACACCCGCGGCAATCGACGCGCGCACGGCATCATCAAGTGCCTGGGAACCGGCGGCGCTCAGGCTCATGTTGGCCACTGCGGCATGCGGGTTGTCATTGACCTGGGCGGTCACCCAGTCGACACCGGCAATCACTGCCGAGATCGGTCCGCCGGCCCAGCAATTGAGTACCCGAACCGGGTGGAGTGTCACGTTCTTGGCAACACCGTGTAACGTACCGCCGATCACGCCGGCGACATGGGTGCCGTGTCCATGACAGTCTTCGATACCCCAGCCATCGGTGTAGGCCGTGAAAGCGTTCATGGTGTCGACCCGGCCGGCAAAGTCCGAGTGGGTGGTGCGGATGCCGGAATCAATCACGTAGACACTGACCGGATGTTCGCCGGTGATGTATTCATACAACCCATCGAGCAGGTTGTCACGCTGATCGATACGATCCAGGCCCCAGGAGGGTGGATCCGCCTGGAACTGGGCTTCGGCAGCCTGTACCCAGCCATCCTGGGCCACGTAGGCAACGCGAGGATCACGCGCCAGAGCCCGGGCTTCACGGCGGGTCATGGCCGCACTGAATCCGGGAATGGTATCGGTGAAGACATGGTGGGTTCGGCCACGATACTCGGCGGCCAGCGACTCGATCTGCGACCGGGCCTGATGACGGCGCTCGGCGGCGCGCAACAGGCCCGGAGGGATGATGGCGTCTTGCTTGAGTACGACAATGTATTGGTCCTGAATCGGTTCGGAAGCTGGAACAATTTCATTGGCCCACGCCGAGGCGGCGCTCAGCACGATCACGATGGTGAGGATCAGACGGTTCATTTGCGGTACCCCTCAAGTGGTTGGTTGAACATCCGAAGCGATGAAATCAGCGCATTCGGTCTTGACGGGTTTCAGTTTGAATTTTGGGTGCTTTTTCCGGTATCGGCCAAACCCGGAAAGGCCTGTAGGACAGGCGAGGCGGAGGTGTAGGGGTTTGTCCTACAGGTTGATCGAGGGTCAGCCCAGAGTGGCTCGGAAGATCAGAAAGAACACCACGGACAGGACCGCCCCAGCCGGCACGGTGATGATCCAGGACATGAAGATCGAGCCGACGACACGCAGGTTGATCGCGGCGATTCCGCGCGCCATGCCGACGCCGAGGATGGCGCCGACCACCGTGTGTGTCGTCGAGATGGGCAAGCCGGTGCCCGAGGCCATGACGATGGTGGCGGCCGCGGCGAGTCCGGCGGCAAATCCGCGACTGGGGGTCAGGCTGGTGATGTTCTTGCCGACCGTAGCAATGACCCGGTGGCCATAGCTGGCCAGACCGATGACGATACCGATGCCGCCCAGAATCAGGATCCAGATTGGCACGATGGCCTCCTGAGTGACGCTGCCACTGGCTGCCACGCTGACCACGGCCGCCGCCGGTCCCACCGCGTTGGCGACATCATTGGAGCCATGGGCAAAGGCCATGCAGCAGGCCGTGATCACCATCAGAATGCCGAAGATACGCTCGACCGTCACAAAGTGGAAGTCGCGCTTTTCGGGCTCCTGGTAGGGAATCCGCAGCATGAAGAAGGTGCCAATGGTCGTCACCAGCAATCCAATTACCAGGGCCAGGGCGTTGGACTGCCAGGCGTTGAAGTCCAGTCCGACATGGGTCAGTCCCTTGTCGACGGTGACCCAGGTCATGAAGAACCCGGCCAGGAACATGTAAATGGGTACGTAACGACGAGCGTATTTGAGCGGATTGTCCCGCTCCAGGATCAGGCGTTGAACGCTGACAAACAACAGCCAGGCAATGGAACCGGCAATTACGGGACTGACCAGCCAGCTCATGGCAATGCGCCCGACGGTGGGCCAGTGCACCGTGGAAACGCCGATGCCAATGGCCGCAAAACCGACAACCGCCCCGATGATGGTATGGGTGGTCGATACCGGCCAACCAAAGCGCGAGGCGATCAGCAACCAGACACCGGCCGCCAGTAATGAGGCCAGCATGCCGTACACCAGCAATTCCGGTTGTCCGCTAAGCAACGAGGCGTCGACAATGCCACGGCGGATGGTGCTGGTCACGCCGCCACCGGCCAGAACTGCGCCGGCAAACTCGAAAATCGCGGCAATCAGGATGGCCTGCTTGATGGTGATGGCCTTGGATCCGACCGACGGCGCCATGGCGTTGGCTACATCGTTGGCGCCAATGCCCCAGGCCATGAACAGGGCAAACAGGGCCGCCAGGATGATGTAGAAGATCGCCAGTTCCACTGCTTTACTCGAATTTCGGCTGTGGTCTTATCGGGCGATCATCATGTGCAGGCGCGAGCCGACCCGCTGGGCGATGTCGCCCAGTTCGCCGGTCCAGTCGATGATCTTGTAAAGAAACATCACATCGATCGGCGGCAGATCCTTTTCGATCTCGAACAGAGTGGCTCGTAGTTCGATCTGCATCTGGTCGGACTGGTCCTCGATGTCGCCGAGTTCATCGGTCATCGACATGACCACATCGACCTCGGCGCCGCGAAAACCCGACTCGAAAAGCTGGTCGAGTTCATGGACCGAGTGACGAGCCTGGGTGACGGCATCGAGATTGCGGACCAGGAACTCCAGGTAAGCCGGTTGCATGGGCTCGGGAAACACCATGCGACGCCCGATCATCAGGCCGGAAATGTCCTTGGCCTTGTTGGCGACCCGGTCCTGGCGTGACAGCATCTCGAGCACGTCGGAGCGACTCACCGGCATGAACAGGCTCTTGGGGAGATTCAGGCGAAGCTCACGCTTGAGATCATCGGCGGCATGCTCGAGCAGAATGATTTTTTCCCGGGCTGCCGCAGCTTTCTTCCAGTCTTCCTTGAAGGTTGCCTTGACGAATTTCGGCAGTTTATGGGCGCACTTGGCCGCCTTGTCAAAATGCTTCTGCAGCGGACGGACGGGCGAGGCGCCGAAGATGCGCGTAATGTAACCGGAGGTGTTCATCGGGCAACGATGGGGCTGTCATCGAAATGTCACGAAATTGTAACATCGTGCCGATGGCCTCTGACTGCTGCCGAGGGCGAAACTCGGGGATCAAAGCAAGATTCGATCAGTCTTGCTGGTCGTAATCTCCGGAGCGTAGAGCCTGCTCCTCGCGGATTTCGTCAATCAGGCGACGCCGCTTGAGGATCGGCTGAATGATCTGCCAGGCGATGATTGCGGCAAACAGGCCATAACTGGACCAGACGTAGGGGGCATACTCGAGTTCGGGAATCATGGGTATAAAATCTGGAATTTCGGGTCAGGGAGCGATCAAGCATCATTCTATATTGAGTTTGAGTGCTGCGGCGACGGCGAGTGGCACCAGGGTCACGGCCAGCATCAACAATGCACAGAGCAGGGTGAGGTGGGCACGGGCCGAAAGACCGTCGGCCGCGACGGAGACTGCGCCTGTGGCGAAGATCAGCACCGGGACGACCAGCGGGAAAACCAGTATCGACAGCAGCACGCTGCCGCGATTGGTGCCCAGCGTCAGTGCGGCGGCCAGTCCCCCGATCAGGGACAGAATCGGTGTTCCGATCAGCAGGCTGAGCATCAGGATGCCGAGCGCTTCGTTGGGCAGGTAGAGCATTTGTGCCGCCAGCGGGGCGAACAGGATCACCGGCAAGCCGGTAATGAACCAGTGCGAAAACAGTCGCACCAGCACCAGGCCGATCACAGGCAGATGTCCCAGCCACCACTGTTCCAGTGTGCCGTCTTCCAGGTCGGGTCGAAACAGGTGTTCCAGCGCCAGCAGACTGGCCAGCAGGGCGGCCACCCAGACCATGCCTGGCGCAATCGCGGACAACAATGTCGGGCCGGGCCCCACTCCCAGGGGCACCAGGATGAGTACGGAAAACAGGAAAATCAACGGCATCAGCGATTCGCCACCATGGCGGACGGCAATTCGCAGATCGCGCATCAGTAATGCGCCCATGGCGCGCCACATCAGTCCGAATCTCCGTGTGTCATGCGATCCATGTGCAGATTGGACAGAGGATGCTGAATCCGTGGTTGCCTTTGGTGTGTCGACAGCCCCACGGCGCCGCCCTGGTCCAGATGTTCCGTGAGCAATTCATCGACCAGTTCCCCACCGGCATCATCCAGGCTGGCATACGGTTCATCCAGCAACCACACGGATCGTTGGGCCACCAGCAGTCCGGCCAGGCCAAGACGGCGTTTCTGGCCGGCCGACAGGGCACGCGCCGGTCTCAGCCCCAGACCCGCCAGGCCCACGCGCGCCAGCGCCCGGTTGGGTTCCAGGCCCGGCATGCCATGGAAACGGCGCAGGAAGTACAGATTTTCACGGCAGGTCAGCTCGCCTTTCAAGCCAGGCAGATGGCCGAGGAAAGCTGTGGCCGCGAATCGTTCAACATGACCGACTGCCGGACCGAGGATGCCGGCCAGCAAGCGCAGCAGAGTGGTCTTGCCGCACCCGTTGGGACCGAGAAAGACAAGTGCTTTCCCCTTCTCAAGGGTGACATCAATCGGATGGAAGACCGCTTCACCGGCGCGCTCGAAGCTGACTCCGCTGGCTTTCAACAACGTAGTCATCAATGGATGGCCCTGACGTGTGGATGATGATCAGCTTGCAGGTCAAGATCACCACCGTACAGCCATAACTCGGCAGGTTCACGAGGAGCGCCATGAACGACGCCGAGCTGACCGAAATGTCGGGCCTGCTCATGGATCCACTGTTCCTGGCTACCTATGATGAACAGGCCTTCCTCGTCGGGCCAGGAGGCATCCGGGGCCAGGTGACGAGTGTGCCGAAAACTGAAGCCGGCAGCCTCGACCCGGTCCTGAAGCCGGCGATGGCGACGATGATTGTCGACCTCGGCCAGGCGGCGGCTCCCGGGATTGAAGGCAGTGATGATGGTCCAGTTCGATGAGTTCGTCATCCGGTCGAGGCGCGGATGAACGTGACCGATGCGAACCTCTTCAGGCGCATCAGCCAGGATGACCTGGTAAAGCGCTGCCAGGTAGGCATCAAGCAACTCCTTGCCGGGCCGGCATTGCGAATCTGCATTCATTCAGGAACATCGCTGGGGTTCAGGTGCGGTAACATTCTATCCGCTTGCGAAACGGCATGGCATCTGAATCAATTACTATTGAGTCCTAATGCGTAATCACGACTACGATCTGTTTGTTATCGGGGCGGGCTCGGGTGGGGTGAGAGCCTCCCGAATCGCTGCCGGCCATGGAGCCCGGGTGGCCATCTGCGAGGAATCAAGAGTCGGGGGGACCTGTGTGATTCGGGGGTGTGTTCCCAAGAAGCTGCTGGTCTACGCCTCGCAGTTCGCCGAGGCATTTGAAGATGCCGGCGGCTACGGCTGGCGCGCACCGGAGCCGGCATTTTCCTGGCCGAAGTTGATTGCCGCCAAGGACCGGGAGATCGACCGCCTCAATGGTATCTATCTCCAACTTCTGGAGAATGCCGGGGTCGATCTGCACATGGGTCGAGGCAGACTGGTGGATGCGCACACGGTCGAGGTCAACGGCAAGACGTTCAGCGCCGAAAAGATCCTGATCGCAGTCGGTGGTCGGCCCTGGGTGCCCGACATCCCCGGCGCCGAACTCGGTATCACCTCGGACGAGGCTTTTGATCTGCCGCAGTTGCCGGGCCGGGTGCTGGTTGCCGGCGCTGGTTACATCGCGGTCGAATTTGCGGGCATTTTCAATGGGCTGGGCAGTGAGGTGACCCTGGCCTATCGTCGCGACCTGATTCTCAGAGGATTCGACGACGATATTCGTCGAGCCGTCGAGGCCGGCCTGCGCTCGCGGGGTATCCAGATTGAGTACCACACCGCTCCGGTGCGGCTGGAGCGTGCTGACGGCGTCATCGAAGTGACGTTTTCCGATGACCGCCGGGAACACTTCGATTCGGTCATGTTCGCCACAGGGCGAGAGCCCTACACTCATGATCTTGGCCTTGAAAAGGTGGGTGTGCGCATGGGTCCGGGCAATCGCATCGAGGTCGATGAATTCAGCCGCACCAGCGTCGAGAACATCTTCGCCGTCGGCGATGTGACCGATCGGATCGCCCTGACACCGGTCGCCTTGATGGAAGGGCATGCCTTTGCCGATACCCAGTTCGGTCATTCGGAACGACCCGTGGAACACGCCAACACCCCGGCTGCGGTATTCTCTCAGCCGCCCGCGGCCACGGTGGGTTTGAGCGAGCAGGAGGCCGCGGATGCAGGGTACACTTTGCGCGTCTATCGCTCAACATTCACTCCGATGAAATACACTCTTAGTGGTCGTGAAGAGAAGGGAATGATGAAACTGGTTGTGGATGCGCAAACTGATCGCGTGCTGGGCTGTCATCTGGTCGGACCCGATGCGCCGGAAATTCTTCAGGGGTTTGCCGTTGCAATCCGTGCCGGTTTGAGCAAGAGTGATTTTGATCGAACCATCGGTATTCATCCGACCAGCGCAGAAGAGCTGGTCACGCTTCGCCAGCCTGTCAACTAGATTTTCGAGCCAAATGGTAAATTCAATGATGAACGATTCCACATCTTCCCGGCTTGGCCGGACCCTGATACCGCTTGCCTTGCTGGTCTTTTCAGTCGGCAGTTTGGCCGGCAAGCCCACCAAGTTGCCCAACCACTGGATCGTCGAGTTGACCGATGCGCCAACCCTGGCTTTCGAAGGCCAGGGAGCCGCTCTGGAAAGTTCAGGAACGGCGGGCTCAAAGCAATTCGAGGCGACCGCCCCCTCGGTGACCGGACAGGTCCGCTTCGACGCGGCTGCGCCGGCGGTCAAGGCCTATGCGGCCTTTCTGGACCAGCGTCGCGAGCAAGTTCTCACCGATGCCGCCGTGCACCTGGGGCTTGATATCACTCCGCAGCATGTCTACCGCCACACGATCAATGGATTTTCAGTGCGCATGAGTGCTGAAGAAGTGGCCGGCCTGGCCAAGCTGCCGGGGGTCAAGGCCATCCATCCGGTGACGTTGCATCACCCGGAAGCCGATGCCGTGCCCGGCATGGTCAATGCACCAGCCGTCTGGAACGGGCTGCCCGGCCTGGGGAGCGCACGAGGTGAGGGCACCGTGATCGGGGTCATCGATTCGGGCATTAACTGGGACAACAATTTCTTTGATGACACCCGCGGGGTGAGTGGCTATCAGTTCACCAATCCTTTTGATGAACCTCTGGGGCTGTGCTCCGAGCCGCAGGTCAGCTGCAACAACAAGCTGGTTGGGGTCTACGATTTCACCACCGAGGGCAGCGATGGCTTCGATCTTGGCGGTCATGGCACCCATGTGGCCTCCATTGCCGCCGGTGTGCCGTTGAGCTTCTCGCTGGGCGCAGTCTCCGGAAGCTTCAGCACATCCGGTGTGGCGCCGCATGCCAATATCGTCTCCTACAAGGTCTGCTACGAAGAACTGCCTGATGACCCCGACGAGAGTGGTTGTCCGGGAACGGCGATTACCGCAGCGCTGGAGCAGGCACTGGAAGATGGCGTCGATGTCATCAACTACTCCCTGGGTGGTGACGGAACCAGTCCCTGGGCCCAGGCCGCTGGGCTGTTGAACTTCTGGTCGGCGGGTATTCCCTTCGTAACCTCGGCGGGCAACTCCGGGCCGGGCCTCGAGTCGATTTCCTCGCCGGCCAATGCACCCTGGATCTTTTCCGTTGGCAGCAGCACGCATGATCGCTGGGTGGGACGCCGGGCCCAGGTGGGCGTATTCAGCTCCAGCCACCATTTCCTGCTCTATGGCACCGGGCCGTCACTGTCGTCCACGCTCAGCAATCGCACACTGGCCGATGCCGCTGCTCATGCCGCTGACCGACTGGCCTGTTCGCCTTTCCCGGCGGGTTCCCTGAACACCCGGGTCGTGGTCGTCGAGCGTGGAGAGTGTACCTTCGAGACCAAGGTCAACAATGCCGCCAATGCCGGGGCAATCGCCGTGCTGGTCTACAATAATGTGCCCGGATTGCCCATTATCATGGGCGGGCTGGAAAGCACCAGCATCCCTTCGGCCATGATGTCGCTGGATGAGGGGGAGGCCTTGCTGGATCGCATGGCGACGATGGGGTCGGAAGTCGTAACGCTTTCCACGAACTCCTTTCTGCAGATCAAGCCCCAGTTTGCCGACATCGTGTCCAGCTTCAGCTCACGCGGACCGGGGCCGGGCGCACCCAACGTCATGAAACCCAATCTCTCCTCGCCTGGCGGGCAATTTCTGGGTGACGGAGCGGCTGGCGGCGCCATTCTGGGTGCCTCGGTGCCGGATGACAACTCGATTGCATTCATGCAAGGCACCTCCATGGCCGCGCCCGGCGCGACCGGCGCGGTCGCCCTGCTGCGCCAGTTGCATCCGGACTGGACGACAGCGATGCTGCAATCGGCACTGGAAACTACGGCAGAGTACGAGACCATGACCTGGGAAGGCCTGCCGGCCAACATGCTCGAGCGCGGCGCCGGTCGTATCCGGGTCGATCGTGCCGCCCGAGCCGGTTTGTTCCTGCCCATCAGTGTGTCGGATTTCCAGAGTGCCAATCCGGCCACCGGCGGCAATCCCGGCGACTTGAACCTGACCGGCATCTACAGGGAAAACTGTGTGGATGTGTGCACGACTACACGAACCGTTGAAGCATTGCAGAATGGTTCCTGGGAAGTGAGCATCAGCGGTGATCTTGATATCGAGGTCTCGCCGAGTTCGTTCTCCTTGCAGGCCGGTCAGCAGCAGGAACTTGAAATCAGTTTCAGCGCCCTGGACCAGGCCCTGGCGGTCTTTCTTGAGGGTCGTATTCATCTTGTTCCATCGAGCTCCACGATTGTCGAGCAGACCCTGCCGATTGCTTTTCAGGGTGTAGAGGCGATGCTGCCTGAATCCAAGGAAATCCAGGCGCAAGCCAACCGGGGCAGCACCATATTGGAAATTCCCGTCGCCGGCTTCATGCCAGAAGCGGTCTACAACACCAGCGGCCTGGTTCAACCGGACGTTCACGAGTTTGTCCTAGAGCAGGATCCCACCCGCAACGATCCCTTTGATGGCGCCGGTGGCACCAAGACCTTCCTGGTCGATGTGCCCGAGGACACCCTGATGCTGTCTGCCGAAACGGTGTTTGCCACCGCGCCGGATATTGATTTGTTCGTGGGACGTGATACCAACAACAATGGACAGGCGGATGAAGAAGAGATGGTCTGCCTGTCGATTGACCCGAATCAGTTCGAGGAGTGTGTGATCGAGAATCCGGAACCCGGCACCTGGTGGATTCTGGTCCAGAACTGGCAGGCTTCGACTTCCGGAGAGGACGATGTCGAGTTGGAGGTTGCCGTGTTGACGGCCGATTCGCAGGATTCCAGCCTGGTGGTCAGCGGCCCGGGCTTGCACCTGGGTGGTTCGCTTGATCTGGATCTGTCCTGGGATCAGCCGGCCATGCGCCGCAATGAGCGCTGGATTGGAGCGATTGGAATCAGTTCCTCGCCCGATCATCCGGCTGATCGGGGCGTTGTACCGGTGAGTGTGGTCCGAACCGGTACCAATGCACCGCTGTTTACCTCGCTGTTTGATGGCGAGACGCTGCCGGTCGCCATGCCGGCGATCTCCACGCACGAATCCCTGGTCGTGGATGTTCCAGCCGGCGTCGATGAGTTGCGGGTCAGCATCGAAGGTGAGCAAGGTGTCACCGCCGAGCTGCGTTCGGTCGATTTCGACGACCTGGCTGGGTGGGCACCCGGCACGCCGCCACCGGGATCGCAAGTCCATGCATCGGGTAGCGTCACATCCGATGGCCTGGAGCTGGTCATCGGCGAACCCGGCTCACCGGTGCCTCCGGCTCGTTACTACGTGGTCCTCAATAACGAATGGTTTGGAGAGCGAATGGTTCATGTACGCGCCGACCTGACCCAGAGCGTGACGGTTGACCCGGTCTTCCCGGGTTGGAGTCCGGCATCCCGCCAGATCTTCCAGGGTATTGAATGGCGGCGAGCCGATACCCGGTTCATGGTCTGGTATACGTACGACGAGGCAGGGCTACCGGTTTTCTACAACGCCGTCAACCCTGAACATCAGGGTTCCTCGGTATGGCGGGCGACCTTGCTTCGCACCACCAGCGATGGCCAGCGCCAGACACCCAATGCCGTCGGCGAAGTGGCGGTGACCGCCATCGACGAGCAAACCGTTTCTCTGGCCTGGCGATTGAATGGCGCCCATGGCTCCGAGATCATGGTTCCTGATGTGCCTCTGACCTGCCCTGAAGTCGATGGCGGCCCGTTTGCGGTGACCGGGCACTGGTTCGACCCTGGCGTGGCCGCCGGCGGGACGACCGCAGTGGTCACGGGTCAGGGCGGGGCATTCGTTCGCTACTATTTTGATGGCGAAGGAATCGGTCGCTGGGTGATTGCTCCGAGTGCCGGCGGTTTCGAGGATCTCGAGGTGCTCGATTTCCGCGGATTCTGCCCGAATTGTCCTGAGCAGGACATGACACTTGAGGGCAACTCCAGCGTGGTTGGCTTGTACAGCGTGGACTTCGACAGCGAAACCACGGCCACCGAAACGCTTGAAATGATCACCGATGAGCCGCTCAACGATGACATTACCCTGGATGCCTCGATGATTCGCATCTCGGTGGACATCCCCTGCGCGAACTGATCGCCGATCAGCAATGCTGTGCAGTGACCGCCCGGCAATGTCCGGGCGGTCGCCTATTCAGGAGGTTCGCAACGTTTCCCGGGCCTCGCGCATGGCCTGTTCGATATCGATGGTGTCGAGGCTTTCGTGCCCCCGGGTCAGTCTTTCAAGGAGTTGTTGCTGGCGTTCGCCACGCCTGAGCGCCTCGGCGTAGGGAATTTCGTCATGAAACATGACCATGGCGTAGCGCGGAATGAAAGTGCCGGGCAGGCGTTTTTCCAACTCCCACTCCAGCGCCTTGATCAGGTGAAAGCGCGGTTCACGCACCCGGTCGCGCATCTCCAGGTAATTGTCCAGGGCCATGGCGGCAATCGCATCGGCGTTGGGTTTTCGTTCGGCATGGAACTGCTCGAGGGTGTTTTCGCTGATGCCGTTGCGTTCAAGAAGGCGGGCCAGGGCCACGGTATCCTCGAAAGCGGCGTTCATGCCCTGACCGTGAAACGGCACAATGGCGTGGGCGGCATCGCCGATCAATACTGCGCGATCCCCGAGATGCCAGCGGTCCAGGTATAGAGTGGCCAGGTAGCCGACCGGGTTGTTTTCGAGCTCATGGTCGAGCTCCGGCATCATCTCCACGGCATCAGGAAAATGCGCCTCGACAAACTCGCGCTTCCTTTCGGTCGTGTCGAGTTGCCGAAAGCCGGGTTCGCCGTCATTGTCCAGGAACAGCGTGCAGGTGAAACTGGCGTCCGGGTTGGGCAAGGCGATCATCATGAAGCCACCGCGCGGCCAGATGTGCAACGCGTCGTTCGACATTCGAAACTGGCCATCAGCATCGGGCGGGATGGACAATTCCATATAGCCATGGCCGAGTGGCTGTTCGCGAATGCCCAGATCGGATTCCCGATTCATCGCCTGACGCAGGGCCGAGCCGGCCCCGTCGGCGCCCACGGCCAGATCGAAATCATGGGTATGGGATTTCCCGTCACCGTCGATGAAGTCCAGCGTGCAAGCGGGGAAATCCGCCGATTCCAGTCTGCGGTCGAAATAAATGTTCACACCGGCTCGTTCTGCGCCGTCAAGCAGGGCGATATTGAGCAGACCGCGATGGACTGACCAGATCACTTCGTCATCACGCTGACCATAGCGTTGCAGGCGGGTCTGTCCGTGTTCATCATGCAAAAGCCGACCGGCCATGGGCAGAGCGATTTGCTCGATTTCGGTCAATATGCCGGCTTCGGCCAGGGCCGCCCGTCCGCGTTCGGCCAGAGCAAGATTGATTGATCGTCCCACGGGCACCTGGTGGCGACGCGGGTCGGCAAAGCGCTCGAACAATGCCACGCTCCATCCCCTGCGAGCCAGAAGAATTGCCAGCAAGGACCCGGCCAACCCTGCCCCAACGATGGAAACCCGACGACATGAGTCCCGATCACTCATAGCAGCTTCTCCACCAGATCTACGAACGTATCGGTCTCGGCCATGGTGTTGTAGAGCGGTACCGGGGCGACCCGGATGATGTCCGGTTCCCGCCAGTCCGTGACCACACCATGGGCTTCGAGACGTTCGAACAGGTTGCGCCCGGCCTTGCGCCCGGCCTTGACCTGCAATGAAAGCTGACAGCCGCGTCGATGCGGCTCCAGTGGCGTCAGGATGCGAATGTGCTCGCCGACCCGTTCGGTGATCGTATGCGCCAGGTGGCCCGTCATGTCCAGCGAACAGCGCCTGAGGTGTTTCATGCCGGCTTCGGCAAAGATTTCCAGTGAGGCCCACAACGGGGCCAGGGCCAGGACCGGCGGATTGGACAGCTGCCAGCCTTCGGCGCCGCGCATGGGTCGGAAATCCGGACCCATTCGAAAGCGGGATTTCTCGTCATGGCCCCACCAGCCGGCCAGGCGCGGTCCGTCGAATTCCGCGTGGCGGTCATGCACAAAGCAGCCGGCCACCGCGCCGGGCCCGGAATTGAGGTACTTGTAACTGCACCAGACGGCGAAATCCACACCAGCTTCATGCAGCTCCAGCGGAATGTTGCCGACGGCATGGGCCAGATCCAGGCCCAGAATCACGCCGGCTTTCTGACAGGCGCGGGCAATCCTGGGCAGATCGAAGACCTGTCCACTGGCGTATTGCACTCCGGGCCAAAGCACCAGGGCGACCTGTTCTCCGTAGCGCTCCAGGTAATCCTCCAGGTCCTCCTCGTGCAGCAAGCCGTCACGACGCGGCGCCAGTTCGACCAGATCATGGTCGATGTCAAGGTCGTGGTAGGCCAGCTGCGAGGCCACCGCATGGCGGTCGGAAGGGAAGGCGCCGCGTTCGATCAGAATGCGCCGCCGCGCGCCCGATGGCCTGAAGAAACTGGTCATCATCAGGTGCAGGTTGACTGTCAGCGAATTCATCGCCACCACTTCATGGGGTTGAGCGCCGGTGATCCGCGCCAGATTGTCGGTGGCCAGACGATGGTAGGGCATCCAGGCCAGCGGACCGTCAAAATGCCCGGCCACGCCCAGGCTGGCCCAACGTTCCAGCTCGGCCTCGACGGCATCGGCTGCCGCGATCGGCTGCAGCCCCAGCGAGTTGCCGCACAGATACAGGCAATCATGCCGGCCCGGGCCATGCGGAATGCGGAAGCGGTCGCGAAAGTGACCGGCTTCGGGAAAATGTTCCGAGTAATGAATGCTCATGAGATGGGGTAGATGACCGGCGTGCTGGCGGCGGCATCCCCGCGGACCGCGCCGACACCCTGGCTGAGCAGATACAGTCCGTCGGAAACCGAGTCGGGGACGAAGATCATCTCGGTGATGGTGCAATGAGCCCGTTTTCGCGGCGGCCGGGCATCGTCGTGGCCCAAGGTCCAGAATCGTCGATGTTGGGCCAGCCGCCCGCCGTCATCGGCGGCATCGACCGAGGGCGTGTCAATCAGAAGGTGCTCGATGCCTGCCTTGACCAGCTTGTCCATTGCCTCGATTGACAGCAGCGGGTAGGGGCTCGCCGTGGCGTAGTCACGCCGGCACTTGTCTTCATCGTTAGGCAAGGTGCGGATGATCAGCGCGCGTGCCGCCTCGGGAATTTCGAACTGGTCGGCGGCAACTACCGGCCCCGGACCGGCCGGCGTATCACCATGGTCTTCGCCCGGGCGAACACTGACCAGGCTCGCTGGAACCAGGGCCATGGCGAGACCATCCTGGACGGCAATGGCTTCATGAGTGATATGCCCCGGTCCCTCGGTATGGGTGCCATGGCAGTGCGGGATCAGGGTGAGGGACTCGACATTGCAACTGCCGCCGGCGGCTACCTGACCGGTAAACCCGCCGGATTGAAGGGGCTCGGCGCGGATGTCGCTGTCGACAAAAAATTTCGGGTGCTGGCCATCGGCGCTGACTTCAATGGCCAGGCAGGTCCCGCGTGACAGGTCGACCCGTCGTGGCTGTCCGGCCAGTTCGATCGTCGCGATCATGCTGCCAACACGAACCGGTCCGGGGGCAGGTTGAGGAAGCTCAGAGTGTTTTTCCAGAACAGCTTTTCGGCCAGTTCCGGTGTCGGATTGATGGCGCGAATCGCCGAGCCCGGCTCCTGCTCACCCAGGGGGAACGGGTAATCGGTGCCCAGGGCAACCTTGTCTTCGCCCATGACCTCGACCAGGTAAGTCAAAGCCCGGGGATCATGCGTGACCGAATCCACCCAGAACCGCCCGATGTACTCACGTGGATTGACCTCGTTGCGGGTGGCGACCAGGTCCGGGCGCATTTTGAAGCCGTGTTCGATACGGCCGATGGTAAATGGAAAAGAGCCGCCGCCATGGGCAAAACACACCCTAAGATCGGGGAGACGCTCGAGCACGCCGCCGAAAATCATCGAGCAGATGGCGCGCGACAATTCGGCCGGCATGCCGACCAGCCACGGCAGCCAGTAATCAGGCATGAACTCCTTGCCCATCATGTTCCACGGGTGGACCAGCACGGCCAGACCGAGGTCCTGGCAGGCGGCAAATACCTCGAAGAGTTCCGGATCGTCGAGGTTGCGATGATTGACATTCGAGCCGATCTGTATGCCCGGAAGCCCCAGGTCATGCACGCAGTGTTCGGCCTCGTTGATGGCCAGCTCGGTATCCTGAAGGGGCAGGGTACCCAGGCTGATGACCCGGTCCGGCCAACGACGCTGCTGTTCGGCAATGTGATCGTTGAGAAAACGCGCCATGCGCGATGCGGGCTCGGCAGGCAGGTGATAGCTGAACATGACCGGTACGGTACAGACCACCTGAACCTGCACGCCATGGTGTTCATAGGCTTCGATCCGGTGGGTCATGTCATAGGAGGTGCGACCGATGCGGCGAAAGAATTTTCCGTCGACGGTAATGTCGCGCTCCTCGCCTTTACCGGTCAGAACCGGGAAGCCGGCCAGACCCATGTCGGGAATGTGTTCCGGCAACAGGTGACTGTGCAGGTCGATGATGAGTTGAGGGTTATTCATGGCCGCCAAGTCTGCATGAAAGTGCCGGGGAATTCCAGATTACACTATCTCCCGAATCATCATTCGTGCTCGCATGAAAGTCTCTGAATTCCAATACGACCTGCCCGAGGAACTGATCGCACAGCGCCCATTAGCCGAGCGCTCGGCCAGTCGACTGCTGCACCTGGAGCGAGACAGTGGACGTGTTCACGACCGATCGTTCACTGATCTGCCCGGCCTGCTGCAGCCAAGTGATCTGCTGGTGTTCAACAACACCCGGGTGATCCCGGCCCGTTTGTGGGCTGTCAAGCCCACCGGCGGACGCGTCGAGATTCTGATCGAGCGACTGGTCGATGCACACATCGCCCAGGTGCAGATGCGCGCCAGTCGCAAGCCGGCCACGGGCACGCTGCTGCACATTGATGAACAGGCGGCACGAATCGAGATCATGGGCCGCGAAGGTGAATTCTGGATCCTGAAAATCGTTTCAGGGCCGGACTGGACGGAGTTGCTGGACCGGGTTGGTCACATGCCGCTGCCGCCGTATATCGAGCGCGACGATGATCAGCTCGATCGTGAGCGCTACCAGACCGTATTCGGCCGTGTGCCCGGCGCCGTGGCCGCACCCACCGCAGGCCTGCACTTCGACAACGCCATCCTGGATGCCCTGGACCGGCTTGGCATCAGGCAAGCGCATTGCACGCTGCATGTCGGCGCCGGCACGTTTCAGCCGGTGCGGGTCGAGCAGATCGAGGACCATCGCATGCACGCTGAATGGCTGGAAGTCAGCGCCGAGCTGGTTGAGGCTGTTGCCGCCACCCGCCAGCGCGGCGGCCGGGTCGTGGCCGTCGGCACCACAGCCGTACGCGCCCTGGAAACCGCCGCCAGCGGCGGCGAGCTCGCCCCCTTCACCGGCGACAGTCGCCTGTTCATCTATCCCGGCTACAAATTCCGTGTCGTCGACGCCATGGTCACCAACTTCCACTTGCCCGGATCGACCCTGCTGATGCTGGTCAGCGCCTTCGCCGGCCGCGAGCGGATCCTGGCCGCCTATCGCCATGCCATCGACCAGCGCTATCGTTTCTTCAGCTACGGGGATGCGATGTTGATTCGGTGAGACGGAGTTCGGAGGTCGGAAGTCCGAGATCGGAAGTCGGAGGTCGGAGGTCGGAGGTCAGGGGTCAGGGGTCAGGGGTCAGGGGTCAGGGGTCAGGAGTGGATGGGTTTTCCTTAAACCTTAAACCTTGAACCTTAAACCTTTCCCCGGAAACCGCTAAACTCCCCCATCATGCAATTCGACCTCCAATCCACCTCCGGCGCCGCCCGCCGCGGACGTTTGACCTTCCCGCGCGGCACGGTCGAGACGCCGGCGTTCATGCCGGTGGGGACTTACGGCACGGTCAAGGCCATGACGCCGGAGGAATTGCGAGCGCTGGGGGCCGAGATCATTCTGGGCAATACCTTTCACCTGATGCTGCGACCCGGTACCGAGGTGATTTCGGCGCATGGCGATCTGCATGATTTCATGGGCTGGTCCGGTCCCATATTGACCGACTCGGGCGGGTTCCAGGTCTGGTCGCTGGCTGATCTTCGCCAGATGGATGAAAAGGGGGTGACCTTTGCCTCGCCGGTTGACGGCGCCCGGGTCTTTCTCGGGCCTGAGGAGTCCATGGCCGTGCAGCGTGCGCTGGGCTCGGACATTGTCATGATTTTCGATGAGTGCACGCCGTATCCGGCCAGCCGTGAGCAAGCCGCCGAATCCATGCGTCGTTCGCTGCGCTGGGCCGAGCGCTCGAAACATGCCCATGGTGACAGTCCGTCGGCGCTGTTCGGCATCGTCCAGGGCGGCATGTACGCCGACCTGCGCGCCGAATCGGCTGCCGGGCTGACCGACATCGGGTTTGACGGTTATGCCATCGGGGGCTTGTCGGTGGGCGAGAGTGAGGACGAGCGCGTTGCCATGCTGGATGCCACGGTACCGCATCTGCCGACTGATCGGCCCCGCTATTTGATGGGCGTGGGTCGTCCCGAAGACATTGTCGCGGCAGTCGCCCGTGGCATCGACATGTTTGATTGCGTGATGCCGACCCGCAATGCCCGCAATGGCCACCTTTTTACCAGCCGCGGCGTGCTCAGGATCCGCAATGCCGGGCACCGGCTCGATACCCGCCCGATCGACGAGAACTGCGGTTGCTACACCTGCAAAAACTACTCACGCGCCTACATCAAGCATCTGCACAAGTGCAATGAAATCCTCGGTCATCGCCTGACCACCCTGCACAACCTGCACTACTACCAGACGCTGATGCGCACATTGCGTGAGGCCATCGAGTCGAATTCCTTTGCGGAGAAGGTCGTCGAGCTCGAACAAGGGTGGGCAGCCGGTCCCGCTGGTCCCTGAAGGATTCCTGTGCGATAATCGCGGGTTTGTACGGGGCCGATTCGGCCCCATATCCAACCCTTAGCGAATAACGACCGAGGTTTGAACCATGGATTTCTTCATTGCCAGTGCGATGGCTCAGGATGCCGCCGCCGATGCGCCCAGCATGCTGGGTACCTTCATCCCGCTGATCCTGATCATCGTGATCTTCTGGTTTCTGCTCATTCGCCCCCAGATGAAGCGCAACAAGGAGCACCGGGAGTTGGTGTCCAGCCTGTCAGTCGGTGACGAGGTGATCACGGCCGGTGGCCTGCTCGGCAAGATCACCGAGGTCGGCGAGAGCTTCGTGAACGTCAAGCTGGCCGACAATGTCGAAGTTAGTGTGCAGAAGCACTCGGTCGCCCAGGTCGTGCCCAAGGGCACCATCGACTCGGCCGCCTGAAATTTTTTCAAATCTGTTAGAGCGGTATACCCAAGCCAATGAACCGATTCCCGCCCTGGAAATATGCCCTGCTGATCATCGTGCTCGGCGTCGGGATGGTCTATGCATTACCGAACCTGTTTGGTGATGATCCGGCCGTCCAAGTCTCTTCGATTCGAGGATTCGAACTGGAGAGCGACATGCCCGCGCGCATCGAGAGTGTTCTCGACATGCAGGGCATTGAATTCCAAAGCATCGATTTCGAGCCGCAACGTTTACTGGTTCGTTTTGCCAATGTCGACCGCCAGTCGCGTGCCGCTGACATCTTGCGCGATGAGCTTGATGACGATTACGTGGTCGCGCTGAACCTGGCTCCGGCCACACCGGCCTGGCTCAGGCCGCTGCGCGCCGAGCCCATGGTGCTGGGCCTGGATCTGCAGGGCGGGGTTCACTTTCTGATGCAGGTCGACATGGACACTGCACGTACCCAGCAGCTTGAGCGCTTTGTCACCAGTATTCGCAATGTCCTGCGCGACGAGACCATCCGCTATCGCTCCGTGCGCATCGATCGCAATGCCATCGTCGCCGAGCTGCGTAGTCCAGAGGATCGCGAAAATGCATTGAGAGTCATCGGGCGCGAGCTGGATGAACTGGTTCTGGAATCTCGCGATGGTTCGGAAACCTACAACGTTCGCGCCACCATCGATGAGAACATTCTGCAGGAATTACAGCAGACCGCTTTGCGTCAGAACATCACCACCCTGCGCAATCGCGTCAACGAGCTGGGCGTTTCCGAGCCCATCATTCAGCAGCAGGGCTCTGATCGAATCGTGGTGCAGTTGCCGGGTGTGCAGGACACCGCCCAGGCCAAGCGTGTGCTGGGTTCGACCGCCACCGTGGAATATCGTGGTGTCGATGAGCAGAATGATCCCTTCGAGGCGCAGAGAACCGGACGGGTTCCGGCCCAGTCGCGCTTGTATTTCATGCGCGACGGCGCCCCCATTCTGCTGTCCAGAACGGTGATTGCCTCCGGCGACAACCTGGTCAATGCCCAGGCCGGTTTCGACTCCAACACCGGCCAGCCCAATGTCGTCGTGACCCTGGACGGGGTCGGCGCCCGACGCATGCTGGAACACACCAGCCAGAATGTCGGCAACCGCATGGGCGTGGTGTTCATCGAACATCGACCCGAGGTCCAGGAAGTCGACGGCGAGGAGGTTCATACCACTCGCCGGGTCGAGGAAGTCATTTCGGCGGCCGTGACGCGTGAACCCTTCGGTGGCCGTTTCCAGACCACTGGACTGGGTTCATCCACCGAGGCCAGCCAGTTGGCCATGTTGTTGCGCGCCGGGGCGCTGGCAGCACCCATGCAAATCATCGAAGAGCGCACTGTCGGTCCAAGCCTTGGCCAGGACAACATCGACCAGGGTTTTCGCTCGGTCATCATCGGTTTCATTCTGGTGCTGATCATCATGGCCGTCTATTACAAGGCCTTTGGCCTGGTCGCCAACCTGGCGCTGACCGCCAACCTGGTGCTCATCGTGGCCCTGCTGTCCATGCTCGGCGCGACCCTGACCCTGCCGGGAATCGCCGGAATCGTGCTGACCGTGGGTATGGCGGTCGATGCCAACGTGCTGATTTACGAACGAATACGCGAGGAGTTGAGGAATGGCAATACGCCGCAGGCGGCCATACGCGCCGGCTACGAAAAGGCCTTCTCGACCATCGCTGATGCCAACGTCACCACATTGATCGCCGCCATCGTGCTGTTCATGTTCGGCACCGGCCCGATCAAGGGTTTTGCCGTGACCCTGAGCCTGGGCATCGTGACCTCGATGTTTACCGCCATCATCGGTACCCGCGCTGTGGTCAACCTGGTCTATGGCCGCAAGAAGCGGGTCAAGGCGCTGGCGATCTAGAGGATTATTCATGGATATCATCAAGGCAAACACCAACATCAATTTCATGGGGCAGCGCAAGCTGGCCCTGGTGATCTCGGCCATCATCCTGGCCATCGGCGTGGCCTCGCTGTTTACCCGCGGGATCAACTTTGGCCTGGACTTCACCGGCGGCACCCTGATCGAGGTGGCTTATCCGGCCGCTGCCGACCTAGGGGAGATCCGTCAGGCGCTGACCGACGCAGGCTTCGACGATTTCACTGTCCAGACCTTTGGAACGGCCCGGGAAGTGGTGGTGCGCATCCCTGCAGATCAGGCCGAGGAAACCGGCGCGGATCTGAGTACCATCGTGCTCAATGCTCTGTCCGGCCAGGAACCGGACATCGACATGCGCCGGGTGGAGTTTGTTGGACCACAGATCGGTCAGGAATTGGCCGAGCAGGGGGGGCTGGCCATGCTTTACGCCCTGTTCGGCATTCTCCTGTATGTGTCTTTTCGATTCCAGTGGCGGTTTGCCGTGGGCGCTGTTGCAGCCCTTGTGCATGACGTGTTGCTGGTCGTCGGCATACTGTCGATCCTGCAGATCAATTTCGACCTGACCGTGGTGGCGGCCTTGCTGGCGGTCATCGGTTACTCGCTCAATGACACCATCGTGTTGTACGACCGCTTGCGTGAGAATTTCCGCATCAAGCGCAAGGGCACACCCAGCGAGCTGTGCAACCTGTCAATCAACCAGATGCTCGCCCGTACATTGATGACCTCTCTGACGACCCTGACGGTGTTGCTGGCGCTGTTCTACTTCGGCGGCGAGATCATCCATGCCTTCGCCTTCACCCTGATTCTCGGGGTGATTGTCGGTACCTACTCGTCGATCTATATCGCGGGTAATGCTGCGATCATCCTGGGCGTGTCCAAGCAGGACCTGATGCCGGTTCAGAAAGAAGGCGCCGACGATCAGCCAGAGACCGAGATCCTGCCTGAACGCTTCCGCAATCGCGAGGCCTGAAGCTGAACACCTGTCATCGGATTCGCTGGATTACCCTGGTCGCCGTGCTGATGATCGGCACGGCCCAGGCCAGCGAACAATTTCTGATCGAATCCGAGCTCTGGGTGGACGGGCAAATGCGCGGCACCCCGGTCATGATGGTCTCGGCCGGCGAAGCGGCCGTGATGATCGGGCTGGATGATGGCGATCTGATTGATGCCGGTAACTGGCGTCTGGAATTCGAGGTCGAACCGGACAGTGATCGACTTTCGCCGGTACAGACTTACTGGGTCAGCGTGGCCGTGCAGCACTTCAATGATGGCCAATGGGAATACCTGGCCGATTCCATCGTCGGTGTACCAGAGGGTGAGTTTGCCAGCCTGTCCATCGTCGAAGACGGCCAGGAATCAACCCCGGAAAGCGCCCAACTGTATCTGCGGCTTCGCACCTCGAGGCTGAAGCCCTCGGACTAAAGTTTCTACTACTGCAAGCGCAGTGTCCTTGGGTTAGGCTTGTTCCTGTTTGTTCATGAACAGGTGAGATCAATCCATGTCCGGCCGCAAACCCGTCTCCGCTTTTGAAACCGTCAACCGGCTGTTTTCCCGTGCCGCCGATCTGCTCGAACTCGACGAGGAGAAGCGGATTGAATTGACCACTCCGTACCGGGAGTTGATGGTGCGTCTGCCGCTATTGACCGAAGACGGCAAGGTTAGGGTGTTCCGAGGTTATCGTGTTCAGCACGATAATTCGCGCGGGCCAATGAAGGGCGGCATACGCTTCCATCCCGATGCTGACCTGGACGAGGTGCGCGCGCTTGCCGCCCTGATGACCTTCAAGACCGCCGTGGTCAATCTGCCCTACGGTGGTGCCAAGGGCGGCATCCAGTGTGACCCACGTGAACTTTCCCGGCTGGACCTGGAACGCCTGACCAGGCGATTCGCCCAGCGCATGGAAGGGTTCATTGGCGTGCGCGAGGACATTCCCGGCCCGGACATGGGTACCAACTACCAGATCATGGCCTGGCTGATGGACGAGTACTCCAAGTTCCATGGCTACAGCCCCGGCGTGGTCACCGGCAAGCCGTTGTCTCTGGGGGGATCCAACGGACGTATCTCGGCCACCGGACGCGGCCTGTTCTTTGCCATTGAGCGCATTGCACCCGACATCGGGTTGAATCTTGATGGCGCTCGTGTCGCCTTGCAGGGATTTGGCAATGTGGGTTACTGGGCGGCGAGATTTCTTGCCGATGCCGGTTGCCGTATCGTCGCGGTCAGCGACATCGAAGGCACGCTTTACTGCCCCGACGGGCTGGATATCGAGGCCATGCGCCAGGTCGCCGAGGACAAGGGTTCGATTGTGCATCTTGGTGGTTCCAATTGCGAGGTTCTCGACCGCGACAAACTGATCAGGCTGGACTGCGACATTCTCGTACCCGCTGCCCTGGGCGGCGCCATTCACGAAGACAATGCCACCGATATCAAGGCCCGCCTGATTGCCGAAGGCGCCAACCACCCGACCACCCCGGAAGCCGATGTCATCCTGGCCGAGCGTGGCATTACCGTGCTACCGGATATCTATGCCAATGCCGGCGGCGTGACCGTGTCCTACTTCGAGTGGGTACAGAACCTGCAACAGGTTTCGTGGGAGGAACAGCGGGTCGACGAGGCGCTGCGCAAGATCATGCTGAAGGCTTACGACGATCTCAATGCCGCCGCCGAGGAATTCGACACCGACTTGCGCACGGCCGCTTTCGTGGTTGCCGTGCGCCGGGTTGCCGAAGCGGCGCGGTTGAGGGGGTTGCATTGAGGTCGGGTAGACGGGAGACGGAAGACGGTGTAGGTCGGCCCTACGCGGCCGACGGTCTATGTTCGATGTGGACTTCAGAGTCTGGGATTTTCTGCTCCCATTCGAGTCAGGGAACTTTCATTCCTCTCTTGAAAGTGGCCACGCACGCATTGGGTTGGAAATGATACAGCCACTGGTTGATATCGGGTGCATCAATAATGGCAAAGTCGGCCTGGTAGCCCGGCAGCAGGCTGCCGTGGGTGTTTTCCAGCCCGATGGCGCGGGCGGCGTGGGTGGTGGCGCCGCGTAATACTTCGGCGGGGCTCATGTACTGATTCAGGCAGGCCAGGGTCATGGCCAGTGGCAGGTGATAGCTGGGCGCCGAGCCGGGGTTGAAGTCGGTGGCCACCGCCACGCGCGCCCCGGCCTCGATCCATTTGCGGGCCGGAAGATAGGGCTCGCGCAGGTACATCGAGGCAATCGGCAGGCTGACCGCCACGGTTCCGGCTTCGGCCATGGCGGTCATGTCGGTCTCGCTGGCATATTCCAGATGTTCGGCCGACACCGCACCCAGTTCTGCGGCCAGTCCGGCTCCACCGCCGGCCGATAGCTGATCGGCGTGGATCTTCAGACCCAGGCCATGGGCTTTTGCCGTTTCCAGAATGCGGCGGCCTTCCTCGAGAG
>SL_3KL_010_SEDDRAFT_10000153_pt1 | contig 47618 bp, 38 predicted proteins | sample SodLakKL_010_SED_2_FD_10381 | JGI IMG/M metagenome (IMG submission 10381)
GAAAGGTGAAAGGTGAAAGGTGAAAGGTGAAAGGTGAAAGGATGGGTAGGCGGGAGATGGGAGACGGGAGGCGGGGGATGGCTTAAGCTAGGGGCTGGCCAAGAATTCGGCAAGTGACTGGAGTGAAAGTGGGCAGGAATTTTCTATACGCCCAGTCGGGTGGGGTGACGGCGGTGATCAATGCCACTGCTGCCGCCGTGATCGAGGCCGCGCGTGAGCGGGGCGGGCAGGTGGGCAAGGTGCTGGCGGCGCGTGACGGGATAGTCGGTGTGCTCGAGGAACACCTGGTCGATACCTCGAAGCTGAAGAAATCCGTTATCGCGGCGATGAACCATACCCCGGGTGGTCTGTTTGGATCCTGCCGATTCAAGCTTGATGATCCGGAAGATAATCCACGCCAGTATGAGCGTCTGTTCGAGGTCTTTCGTGCGCATGATATCGGCAGCTTTTTCTACAACGGCGGCAACGATTCGGCCGACACCGCATTGAAGCTGGCGCGGGTGGCGCGCAAGCTGGATTTTCCGCTCCAGTGCATCGCCATCCCCAAGACCATCGATAACGATCTGGTCATGACCGACAATTGCCCGGGTTTCGGCTCGGTGGCCAAGTACGTGGCTGTATCGACCCTGGAGGCCGGACTGGATGTGCGTTCGATGGCCAGAACCTCGACGAAGGTTTTCATCCTCGAGGTCATGGGTCGGCACGCCGGCTGGATTGCCGCAGCCAGTGGCCTGGCCGCCAGCGACCGCAATCAGCCGCCTCACCTGATTCTGATGCCGGAGGTGACCTTTGACGAGGCCGCTTTCTGCCAGGCCGTCGATCACTCGGTTAAGCGCAATGGTTATTGCGTGGTGGTGGTCTCGGAAGGCGTGCGCGATCAACAGGGTCGTTTTCTGGCCGAGGCTGGCGATGCCGATGCGTTTGGTCACCGGCAACTCGGTGGCGTGGCGCCGGCCATTGCCGGTCTGATCGGCGAGCGCCTGGCCCTCAAGTGTCATTGGGCGGTCAGTGACTACCTGCAACGCTCGGCCCGTCACATCGCTTCGAAAACGGATCTGGAACAGGCCCGTGCGGTCGGCAAGGCGGCGGTGGAGCTGGCCATCCGCGGCGAGAGCGGGGTCATGCCGGTCATCCGGCGTCTTTCAGATCAACCCTATCAATGGACCATTGATTCAGCACCGTTGGCGCGTATCGCCAATCGCGAAAAGAAAGTGCCGAAAAGATTCATTCGCAGTGATGGATTCGGCATCACCTCGTCGGCCCGCGCCTACCTGGCACCGCTGATCAGGGGTGAAGCATTTCCCCCGCATGGCCGGGATGGCCTGCCCCGATACCTGAGTATCGAGCTGGCTTCGATGAAACGCAAACTGCCGGGTTATGAGGCTCGTTGACGCGGCTGGCAGGCGGTCGGTCCCAGGGCGGTCACATTGATCGCGACCGAAACTTCAATGCCACGGAATTGATGCAGTAGCGCTTGCCGGTCGGTGGCGGGCCGTCATCGAAGATGTGGCCAAGGTGAGCATCGCAGTTCGAGCACACCAGCTCGACCCGGCGCATGCCGTGAGAGTCATCAAAGCGCTGCTCGATGCCGGCCTGATCAAGCTCCGAATCGAAGCTCGGCCAGCCACAACCGGAGTGGAACTTCGATTGCGAGTCGAACAGCGGGTGATCACAGCACACGCAGTGATACACACCGTCCTCGAAGTGCTCGTTGTATTCACCGGTAAAAGGCCGCTCGGTTCCGGCCCGGCGGGTGACGCGGTACTGTTCGTCGGTCAGTCGCTGGCGCCATTCGTTGTCGCTGAGGTTGGACTTTTTCATGTCACCCGCCTTCCCCCGCCACCACAATCAACCGCTCGGAATCGAAGTCATAATCATCCCCATCATAGCCGCCGTAAAGGCTGATCGGGGTGAAGCCGGCGTTGGCCAGCAGGGCGCGGATTTCGCCGGCGGACCAGACCCGGTGGGAGAAACGGGTGCGGTGGACCTGGTCTCCTTCGATGAGATACCAGTCATTATCAAGTCGCGTCAGCTCATCGGTCAGCTCGGGGCGTTCGACCAGTATTCGGCCATCGTCGTATTCGGTCAGGTGGACCGGCTGCAGGTTGCGGCACAGGTATTCCAGTCCGACCAGATCCAGCACCAGGCGTCCCCCGGGTTTGAGACTGGCGCGGATGTTGTCGAGCACCCGGGCATGATCGGCTTCGTCGGCAAAATAGCCGAAGCTCGTCCACATCACGACCACCAGGTCAAACGCCTGCTCGCGCACGAATTCGCGCATGTCGGCCTGGACGATCTCGATGGGCAACTGGCCGCGCCGCTGTTCGAGCTCGCGCAGCAGTTCGGCACTGGTGTCGACCGCCGTGACCGGATACCCTTGGGCGGCCAGTGGCAGTGCATGCCGACCCGGCCCACTGCCAAGGTCCAGGATGTGGTCCGGTTGACTGTCCATCAGGTCAAGCAGTGCAAGTGCCTGATCATTGCCCTGGGCAAAGGTTTCCTCGTTGAACATCAGTGAGCCGAAGGTGGCCCAGAAGTCCTCGTCCAGATACCAGTCGTTGTTCAAGAGTCTCTTCCTGGTTGCGGCGACCCTGCTGGGAAGCGGTTGTGCGACCTTGTCATGGTACGGTCAGGCGGCGCATGGTCAACTGGATCTGTTGTGCCGTCGTGAACCGATCGTCGATCTGATCCACGATACTTCCACCGACCCGGAGTTGCGCCGGCGCCTGACCACGGTGCTCGAGATTCGCGACTTCGCCAGTGAACATCTGGGGCTGCCGGATTCTCGATCCTATGCCCATTATGCCGACCTGGAGCGCGATGCGGCGGTCTGGAACGTCATTGCCACCGGACGATTCGACATGCAGCCGGTCACCTGGTGCTACCCGATTGTCGGCTGCCTGGCTTATCGCGCCTATTTCAACCGTGACCGTGCGATGTCGCATGCCGAACGCCTGGACCGGGCTGGCCATGACGCGATCGTGTCGCCGGCGATCGCCTACTCGACGCTTGGCTGGTTTGCCGACCCGGTGCTCAATACCATGCTGGCCTGGGATGACGCCCGGCTGGCGGGGTTCCTGTTCCATGAACTGACCCACGAAAAACTGTTCGTGCCCGGTGATACGCCATTCAATGAAGCCTACGCGACGGTGGTCGAGCGCGAGGGTGTGCGTCGCTGGTTGACCGACCGTGGTGAACTGGCGATGCTCGAGCGGTGGCAACGTGACCAGCGCGAGCGGAGCGCGTTGGTCGAGGTCCTGCTCGATGCACGCCAGGCGCTGATCGAACTCTACGCGCTCGAATTACCGACCGAAACCATGCGACTTCGCAAGCAGGAGGTATTTAATGACTTGCGCATAGACATTCGGGAACTCGGTGAGCGTTACCAGACCGACCGATTTTCGGATTGGTTGGCGCATGATCTCAACAATGCCCACCTGGTTCATGTCGCGACCTACGAGGCGGGAACCGCGGCGTTCGAGGAATTACTGCAGGCATGCGAGCGCGATCTGGCCTGTTTCCACGATCGAGTGGCCGAGCTGGCGACTCAATCGCGGGATCGGCGCCATGATTTTTTGCACCAGAAGCCAGATGATGATTGATCATTCGGCCAGACTATGCGACTTTAGCTGGCTGTCAACGCCATTGCCTTGTTCGAAATTGTATCGCTTCCTTGCACTAGCCCTGATCCTGACGCCTGGACAGCATCTGATCGGTCAGACGCGCGACACCGCCGGAGGCAGTGAGCCGCTGGCATGCGTGCCGGATACCCTCGAGTCACCGCGGCGCCAGCTCGACCGTGGGCCGGTCCCGCTGAAAATTGATTCCGAGCATTTCGAGGCTTTGGCCGATCAGCCACTGCGTTTTCACGACAATGTTCGCCTCGAGCAAGGCGATCAGATCCTGGAAACCGACGAGCTGGTGTACGACCGCGAAACCGGTCGCATCGAATTGCCGGTATGGTTGCACTATTCGGATGCCCTGATCGAGTTGAGCGCTGATTCGGGCTGGGTGGAAACCGAGCACTCGCAGGCTCGTTTCGACCAGGTCGATTATCGTTTCTCGCATGGACACGGCAGTGGCTCGGCCGGACTGGTGATGCTGCTCAGCCCGACCGAGGCCCGCGTCGAGGATTTCGACTTCACCACCTGCCCGCCGGAGCAGCTCGACTGGCAGTTGAAGGCTCGCGATGTTGACCTGGATATGGAACGCGGCCAGGGCACCGCACGTCATGCTCGGCTGGAGTTCAAGGGCGTGCCGATCCTGTATTCACCGTGGCTGAGCTTTCCCCTTGACGATCAGCGCAAGAGCGGGTTTCTGTATCCGCGCATGGGCTATTCGAATACCGACGGATTCGACATCACCGTGCCCTGGTACTGGAATATCGCACCCAACCAGGATGCCACCTTCGAGCCGCGCTGGATTCAAAAGCGTGGCGTGATGCTGGGGACTGAGTATCGATTCCTGACTCGCCGCCAGCAGGGACGACTCAATCTGGACGCCCTGCCCGGCGATGACCTGGCTGACCGTGATCGCTATTTCGGTCAGTTCGAATATCGCGCCCGGCTGGCGCCGCGCTGGACGGCATCGGCCGACTTGCGGCGAGCCAGCGATGATCGCTACTTCGTCGATCTGGGCAGCGAGCTCAGCGATACCGCTCAGCGCTTTCTGCGCTCCAGCGTCGGGGTTCGCGGGGGGGGGCGGATCTGGTCTCTGGATGTACTGGCCGATACCTTCCAGGTGCTCGACGATACCGTCAGTCCCGGCAATGAGCCCTACCGTCGTCTGCCGCGTATCTCGCTCCAGGTTGATCAGGCCATCACCTCCGATCTGGATCTGACCGTGGACAGCGAGCTGGTCTATTTCGATCGCGATGAGGGCGTGACCGGGGCGCGCTTCGACGTGTTGCCGCGCATTCGCTACAGCCTGATGCGACCGGGCTGGTTTGTGCGCCCGTCGGTCGGTTTTCGCGCCACCGCCTACGATCTGGGGGGCGATCGCGACGACAGTCCCAGCCGAACCCTGCCGATCGCCAGCGTGGATGCCGGCATGATCTTCGAGCGCCCCCTCGGCGATGGACGCATTCAGACCCTTGAGCCGCGCCTGTTCTACCTGTACGTACCCAACGAAGATCAGTCCGACCTTCCGGCTTTCGACACCCGCGAACTGACGTTCGGGTTCAGTCAGTTGTTCCATTACAACCGCTTCAGTGGCCCGGACCGGCAGGGTGACGCCAACCAGGTCACCGCGGCGCTGACCACGCGCCTGCTCGATGCCGCCGACGGTCGCAGCCGGCTGGATGTCAGTGTTGGCCAGATATTCCATTTTCGGGACCAGGAGGTCCAACTGGAATCGCGGCCGGCGCGCACTCGCCAGCGCTCCGAAACCGTGGCCGAGATCAACTGGCGACCGGCGCGCCAAGTGGTGATGTCGGCTGGCCTGCAATGGGACAGCGAAGAAAATGAAACCCAGGTGGCGCAGTTTGGTCTGAGCTACCGAGGTCAACAGGGTCGCCAGGCGGCATTCGGTTATCGTTTTCGCCGCGATCGTGTCGACCAGGTCGATTTCCGGGTCCGCTACCCGGTCCGTGACAATCTCAATCTGATCGCCCGAGTGAATTATTCATTCGAGGATAATGAGGCGCTCGAGCTGCTTGGAGGAATCGAGTACGAAAGCTGCTGCTGGGCACTGCGACTGACCGGCAGGGAATACATTCTTGATCGCGATTCGGAAACCCGCAGAGCGGTGTTTCTGGAATTGCACCTGAAAGGGCTCGGCAGCCTCGGAAGGCGGCCTTATCCGCTGTTTACGCATCACCATTTCTGATGAAAGCTTCAATGACAGGAACCGGCAACAACATGGAACTCAAGACTATTTTTCAGCGCACCTGCCTGGCCGCGCTGCTGTGCATTCCACTGGCCTTGCAGGCCGGGGAGATCGATCGCATCGTGGCCCTGGTCGAGGAAGACGTCATTCTCAAAAGCGAACTGGACATGGCCATCGACATGATCGAGGTTCAGGCCCAGGCCCGCGGGGAGCGCCTGCCGCCGCGTAACGTCATGGAAGAGCAGATGCTAGAGCGCCTGATTCTCACGCGCCTGGAAATCCAGCGCGCCGAGCAGACCGGGATTCGGGTGTCCGATTCCGATATCGATGAGGCCCTGCAGCAGGTCGCTCAGCAGAATCAATTGACGCTGGGACAATTGCGGTCCGCGCTGGAAGCCGACGGCATCGAGTTCAGCGAGTTTCGGGATGATGTTCGCGAGGAGCTGCTGTCGACCCGGCTGCGCCAGAGAGTCGCCCAGAGCATGGAAGAGATCACCGAGACCGAGATTGACATCCTGCTTGCGTCCGACCGGTTCGGAGGCGAGGAATACCTGCTCTCGCAGATCCAGATCGGTGTCCCCGAGGGGGCGGCTTCCGGCGAGGTCGATCGATATCGTACCCAGGCCGAGGAGGTCATCGAGCGGATTCGCGATGGCCTGGAATTCAGCACCGCTGCACTGACCTACTCTCAGGGGCCGGACGCCATGGACGGTGGTGATGTGGGCTGGCGCAACCTCAATGCAATGCCGCCGCTGTTTGCCGATGCCCTCGCGGATGCCGAGCCGGGTCACATCACCGATCCGATTCGCACGCCCTCGGGTTTCGTCATACTGCATGTGCGTGATGTGCGCGACCAGAGCGAGGTCATCGTCGAGGAATACCTCGCCCGCCACATCATGATCACGCCGACCGAGTTGATCAGTCCCGAGCAGGCGCGCGAGCGTGTATTCGATTTGCATGAACGGATTATAGATGGCGAGGATTTCGGCGAATTGGCTCGTACCCACTCTGCCCACGAGATCTCGGCCAATATCGGTGGACGCTTGAACTGGTTCGAAGCCGGGCACTACGGTGGCGCTGTTCAGCGAGCCGTGGAAAACCTTGAACCCGGTGAAATGTCCGAGCCGTTCGAAAGTGACGTGGGCTGGCATATTGTGGCCCTTGATGATGTACGCGAGGCGGATCGAACCGAGGAAGCCTTGCGCTCCGAGGCCCGCGAAATGCTGTTTCAGCAAAAGGCCGAAGAAGAAGTCGAGCGTTTTCTGCGCCGGCTGCGTGACGAATCCTTCGTCGAGATTCGCCTCTAGGCAAACGGATGGGGGTACTGCTTCTGACACCGGGTGAGCCGGCCGGAATCGGGCCGGAGATTGCCTGCCGCATGGCCGCCGGCCGCGACGGCCTGGTGCTGGTCGCCGACCCTGGCTTGGTCGAGCGCACGCTCAAGCGTCTGAACCTGAATCGCAAGGTCAACTGCGTGGAGCCGGGTGAATCGGGCGCGCCGGGCACGATCGCCTGCCTGCCGGTCGAGCTGGCCAATCGCGAACAACCGGGTCGGCTGGACCCGGCCAATGCCGAATATGTTGTCGAATGCCTGCGCCGGGCTGCCCGGGCGTGTCTGGCCGGTCAGGCGGACGGGCTGGTGACCGGTCCGGTTCACAAGGGCGTGATCAACCAGGCGGGCATGGCGTTTACCGGTCATACCGAGTTTCTGGCCGAAATGGCCGAAGTGGAAAAAGTGGTCATGATGCTGGTGTCCGGCCCGTTGCGGGTTGCCCTGGCGACCACCCATCTGCCCTTGTCGCAGGTCCCTGCGGCAGTGACCGCGGTCGGACTCGAGCAGGTTGTAAGGGTTCTCGCCGATGGTCTTCGCGCCCGCTTCCGGCTGGCCAGCCCGCGCATCGCCGTGCTGGGGCTCAATCCCCACGCCGGGGAGGGCGGACACCTGGGTCGCGAGGAAATCGAGATTATCGAACCGGTGCTCGACAAGCTGCGCGATCAGGGCCTGGACCTGATCGGGCCGTTACCGGCTGATACCGCCTTTGTTCCGGATCGAGCTCGCCAGTATGACGCCATCCTTGCCATGTATCACGATCAGGGCCTGCCGGTGCTCAAATACGCCGGTTTCGGACAGGCGGTCAACCTGACCCTGGGGCTGCCGTTCGTGCGCACATCCGTCGATCATGGCACCGCCCTGGATCGGGCCGGAACCGGTCGAGTCGATGCCGGATCCCTGGCTGCCGCGATTGACCTGGCCGGGGAACTGGTCGGCCATCGAACGTGACCGCTCATCGCCCGCGCAAGCGCTTTGGCCAGCATTTCCTGCATGACGGACAGGTCATTGATCGCATCGTGGCTGCCATTGACCCGCGTCCCGGTGACCGGCTGGTTGAGATCGGGCCCGGACAGGGCGTGCTGACCCGGCCATTGCTGGCCGCGGCTGGATCCATCGATGTCATCGAGCTCGATCGTGACCTGGCCGGCGATCTGCATCGCAGACTGGGTCAGCCATCGGGACTGACCGTGCACCAGGCCGACGCCCTGGACTTCGATTTCACCGCACTGGCCGGATCGGATCGGATCCGGATTGTCGGCAACCTGCCGTACAACATCTCCACGCCGCTGATCTTTCACCTGCTTGGCCAGGCCGATGTCATCAGCGACATGATTTTCATGTTGCAAAAGGAGGTGGTGGATCGCCTTGTGGCCGAGCCGGGCAGCCGTCAATACGGTCGCTTGTCGGTCATGGCGGGCTTCTACTGCCGGATGAACAGGCTGTTCGACGTGGGCCCCGAGGCCTTTCATCCCCCCCCGAAGGTCGATTCGGCCATCATCCGCATGATTCCGGAGGACCTGAGCCCCGGCGACCTGGAGCTGCTGCCCAGGCTTGAACGCGTCGTCCGCCAGGCCTTCAGCCAACGCCGCAAGACCCTGCGCAAAAGTCTGTCCGGAATGCTGACCGAAACAGAAATCCAAGCCGCGGACATCGCCCCGACCGCACGCCCGGAAACCCTGACCCTGGCCCAGTTCAAGTCCCTGGCCAAAACCCTGCCCCCCGAGCCCTGAAACCGCGATCCTTTCCCGGAAACCGGAAACCGGATCCTTAAACCTTAAACGTTAACCCTTAAACCTGTCCTTCCCTACCACTCCAGGATCTTCCAATGCGGCGGATGAACCCGGTGAAACTGATCAACCGAAAGTTGTTCGTCGAAGTTACCGTCACCGGTGGTGTCAATCAGGTAGTAGGGCGGTCCGACATCCGGCACGATCCGGATCATGTAGACCTGACCGCCGGACATGTATTCTTCGACCCGGTGACCCTCTTCGCGGCGAATGACGACTTCGGGCTCGAGTTCATCGTCGGGATCGGTGACCTTGGGCGGCAACGGTTCGGGCTCACGGATCGGCGGGGGCGAGTGAACCTCGGGTTGCTCATCTTGGGTTTGCTGAGCGTGAAGCCAGGGCGCGATCAACAGTAATGCGATGACGGTGGGCAGCCTTTTGATCATGGTCACGCTCCTTATGATTGCACCAAGCCTCTACCTTATCAGACCGTGGTAGCGTCGAATGGTTTGGCAGCATGCCCATTCTTGGCGATCAAATCCGTGGCGACCGCACCCGTGGCGGCCCCGGGGTTGGTCTATCATTCCACCAGACCTGAAGATTGATTGAAGATGACCGATTCTCCGCAACTATGCCTGGTCGACGGCTCGTCGTACCTCTACAGGGCCTTTCATGCCCTGCCCAGTCTGACCGATTCGAAGGGACGGCCGACCGGCGCGGTGTTTGGTGTGGCCAACATGCTGCGCAGACTGATCCAGACCCGCAAGCCCGAGCGCATGGTGGTGATTTTCGATGCGCCGGGCAAGAACTTCCGGCACGAGCTGTACGCTGAATACAAGGCCAACCGTCCCCCCATGCCCGATGAGCTACGTGCGCAAATCGAGCCGCTGATGGACCTGATCGATGCCATGGGTATTCAGCGGGTCTCCATCGAGGGCGTGGAGGCCGATGATGTCATCGCCACGCTCGCCCGACAGGCCGGCTCGCAGGACATGGATGTGCTGATTTCGTCCGGCGACAAGGATCTTGCCCAGTTGGTCGATGACCGCATCGTGCTTGAAGACAGCATGCAGGAACGTCGCTACGACGCCGAAGCGGTGACCGAGAAATTCGGGGTCGGCCCGGATCGGATCGCGGATTTTCTCGCCCTGACCGGCGACAGTTCGGACAACATTCCCGGTGTCGACAAGGTCGGACCCAAGACGGCGGCCAAGTGGCTCAATCAGTACGGTGATCTCGACGGTGTCATCGAGCATGCCGATGATGTCGGCGGCAAGATCGGCGAGAACCTGCGCCGGGCGCTCGATACCCTGTCGCTGAGCCGAAAGCTTGTCGCCCTGGATGACGCGGTCGACACCGGCCTGGCCCCTGACGACATTGGTGCGCCGAAACCGGATCGCGAACGCCTGGTCGAGCTACTCAAACAATACGGCTTCGCCACCTGGTTGAAGGATTACCAGGACGATGATTCGGCTGACGAAAAGGCCGATCTGGAAGTGACAACGGTGAGCAGTCACGATGACCTTGACGCGTTGATCGAGGCGCTGGAACAGGCCGAATTGATTGCATTCGACACCGAGACCACCAGCCTAGAGCCGCTCGACGCCGAGTTGGTCGGGATGGCCTTTGCCACCGAGCCCGGCAAGGCCTGGTACCTGCCGCTGGCCCATGCCGACCAGGATGTTGATTTCAGCAAGGATCAGGCGCTCGAGCGGCTGGGGCCGTTGCTGGCCGATGCCGACCGTCCAAAGGTCGGTCAGCACCTCAAATACGATCTCAACGTGCTCGCACGGGTCGACATGGCGCTCAACGGCATTGCCCATGACACCATGCTCGAGTCCTATGTCTACCACTCCACGGCCAGCCGCCATGACCTGGACTCGCTGGCCGGCCGTTACCTGGGGCGCCAGACCACCAGCTTCGAGCAGGTCGCTGGCAAGGGCAAGGACCAGGTGACCTTTGACCAGGTGCCGGTGGCCAGGGCGGCTGCATATGCCGGTGAAGACGCCGAGATCACGCTGGCCCTGCACCGGCGCCTGTGGCCGAAACTCAGCGCGATGGAGGGACCGCGCAAGGTCTATCAGTCGCTGGAGATCCCGTTGATTCCGGTCCTGGCCAGGATGGAGCGGACCGGCGTGGCCCTGGATGCCGACCGCCTGGCCCGCCAAAGCGGCGAGATCGAGAAGCGCCTCGAGGACATCGAAACCCAGGCGCATGAGCTGGCCGGCCGCGAGTTCAATCTCGGCTCGCCGCAGCAACTGCGCGAGATCCTGTTCGGTGATCTTGAAATCCCGGTGGTTCGCAAGACACCCAAGGGTCAGCCATCGACCGCCGAGGATGTGCTCCAGGAACTGGCCATCAAGCATGAGTTGCCGAAGCGGATTCTTGAACATCGATCCCTGGCCAAGCTCAAGAGCACCTATACCGACCGCTTGCCGGAAAAGATTCATCCGCGCACCGGCCGAGTGCATACCCATTATCACCAGGCGGTGACCGCCACCGGTCGGCTGTCATCGACCGACCCCAACCTGCAGAACATTCCCATACGCACCGCCGAGGGCCGGCGCATCCGTGAGGCGTTCATCGCCCCGGAGGGCAGCGTGCTGCTGGCGGCCGACTATTCTCAGGTCGAGTTGCGCATCATGGCGCACCTGTCCGGTGATGAACGGCTCATCGAGGCGTTCAGGGTCGGGGAGGACATTCACCGCGCCACCGCCGCCGAGGTCTTCGGTCAGGCCTCCGGCGAGGTCACCGCGCAACAGCGTCGCGCGGCCAAGGCGATCAATTTTGGCCTGATCTACGGCATGAGCGGCTGGGGATTGGCCCGTCAGCTCGAGATCGCGCGCTCCGAGGCCGACGAGTACATCGAACGTTATTTCGAACGCTATCCCGGCGTGCGTCGTTACATGGACCAAACGCGTGAACAGGCTCGAGACCAGGGCTATGTCGAAACCCTTTTCGGTCGTCGCCTGTGGCTGGACGAGATTCGCTCACGCAATGGCCAGCGCCGCCAGGCTGCCGAGCGGGCGGCCATCAATGCGCCCATGCAGGGCACCGCCGCCGATATCATCAAACGGGCCATGATCGATGTCGATCAGTGGATCGAGAGCGAGCACCTGGCCGCGCGCCTGATCATGCAGGTTCATGACGAGCTGGTGTTCGAGGTTCGCGAAAGCGCCGTGGAAAGCCTCAAGGCCGGTGTCATCGAGCGAATGCAGGCCGCGGCCAGCCTGAAAGTCCCGCTGGAAGTCGATGTCGGCACCGGTCGGAACTGGGATGATGCCCACTAAGCCCCTGATGAAAAAGCAGAAAAAATTTTTTTCAAATTTTTTCGTCATACAGGAACTTTCCCTGATCAGGCCCGGTCCTAGTAATCGCCATGTACATGGTTTGGTCTGCCTCCCTCCCTAGGCAGGCCATGTAGGATTCGGTTACAGTCCCCAAACCGGATCCGACTCTAGGCCCCGGGTCCTCCCTCGCCCGGGGCCTTTTTTATTGCCGCCGGAAAGATTCGTATACTAAAGGCCTGGCTTCCACGCGCCTGATCGGACGCAATTGACGAGCAATTCGATGCTGGACATCATCATTCTGGCTGCCGGTGACGGCAAACGCATGAAATCGAGTCGGCCCAAGGTTCTGCAGCCGGTTGGCGGACGACCGATGCTCGATCATTTGCTTGATGCCGTCGAAGGCCTTCAACCCGACCGAAGCCAGGTGGTCATTGGCGCGGGTGCTGAAATGGTTCGCCAAGCCCTGGCCGGCCGCGCCGTGGAGTTCGTGACCCAGGAACAGCGCCTCGGCACCGGACATGCCGCAATGCAGGCGTTGCCGAAGATCGATCCGCAATCTCGGGTGCTGATTCTTCCGGGTGATATGCCGCTGATTCGTACCGAAACCCTGCAACATCTGCTCGCCAGCGAAGCCGACCTGGCTGTGCTCAGTTTCATCGCGGACGACCCCGATGGTTACGGACGGGTGGTGCGTGCGGCCGACGGCGCCGTCAGCGCCATTGTCGAACACAAGGACGCCAGTCGCGAGCAGCGCGCCATCCACGAGGTCAACAGCGGCGTGATGTGCGCCCGGGCCGGCGCCTGGTCCGATTGGCTGAATCGGGTGGGGGCCGACAATGCCCAGGGTGAGTACTATCTGACCGACTGTATCGGCATCGCGACGGCCGCGGGCCAGCGGGTCGCGGCCGTGGTCGCGGATGATCCGGAACAATTGCGCGGCGCCAACGATCGCGAACAACTGGCCGAACTCGAGCAGGTCCACCAGGCAAGGTCCCGCCGGTCCATCATGGCCCAGGGCGCAACCCTGGCCGATCCGTCCTCGGTGCATATTTGCGGCTCCGTTCAGTGCGGGCGCGATGTGTGGATCGGTCCGGGGGTGATGCTGGCCGGAAACATCACCCTCGGGGATGATGTCAGTATCGGGCCGGGCTGCGTGCTGACCGATTGCGACCTGGCTGCCGGAACCCGGCTGGAACCCTATTGCGTGCTCGATGGAGTGCGAACCATTGGTGCTTGCACGATCGGCCCGTTTGCGCGCTTGCGGCCGGGCACCGAGCTTTCTTCAGGGGTCAAGATCGGCAACTTCGTCGAAATCAAGAACGCCCGTTTCGCCCCCGGCGCCAAGGCCAGCCACCTGACCTATGTCGGCGATGCCGAAATCGGTGAGCGCGCCAATCTGGGGGCGGGCACAATCACCTGCAATTATGACGGCGCCAACAAGCACCGCACCCGGATTGGCGCGGACGCGTTCGTCGGCTCCAACACGGCGCTGGTTGCGCCCGTGACCATCGGCGAGGGGGCCACGATCGGCGCCGGCAGCGTCGTCACTCACGCCGCGCCGAAGGGACAGTTGACCCTGTCGCGGGCGCGCCAGAAAACCGTTGAAGGGTGGCAGCGACCACGCAAGCGCGACAGCAACGTATAATCGGGTACCCGTACCCAGTGAAATTCAATCGAGAGGGACACGCTCATGGAACATCAGGACCAGAACACGCCGCCGCCCGAACCCGAATCCGATGCCGGGCCCGCACCGGACCAGGAAACCAAGACCTGGGGGATGATCCTGCATCTGTCACTGCTGTCCGGGCTGGTCATACCCATGGCCGGCCTGATCGTGCCGATCATCATTTACGTGATCAAGAAGGATTCCCTGCCCGGATTGGCGCCGCACGGAAACGTGGTGTTCAACTGGATGATCAGCGCGGTGATCTACGCCATCGTCAGTATCGTGCTGATGTTCATCCTGATCGGTTTCCTGACGCTGTTTGCGGTCGCGGTGCTGTCCATCGTCTTCCCGATCATCGGCGCGATCAAGGCGTCTGAAGGCGAAGTCTGGCCCTATCCGCTTTCGATCCCCATATTCAAGTAACATCGACCCCGACAATCCAGAGTACAGCGCAAGCCGATGAACCCGACCAAGCCCCCCATCGTCAAGTCCAACCTGACTTTTTTCATCGTGATCAATATTCTGGGCCTGATCGTGGCCCCGATCTATGGTCTGATATTCGGCTTCAGCGCCGCAGCCTGGATCCTGTTCGCCGTTTTGCTGGTGGGCAGTGGCATGGCCATTACCGCCGGCTATCATCGCCTGTGGTCGCATCGGACCTACCAGGCGGCCTGGCCGCTCAGGGCGGCGCTGGCCTTTTTCGGGTTCTTTTCCATCCAGAACTCGATCCTGATATGGGCGGCGCGCCACCGGGTCCATCATCGTCATGTCGACGATGAAGACAAGGATCCGCACTCCATCAAGACCGGCTTCTGGCATGCCCACATGGGCTGGATGGTGCGCGACTGGCCGACCAGTGAAGTGGATTTTGACCAGGTCAAGGATCTCAAGCGCGACCCGATCGTGATGTGGCAGCATCGCCACTACTGGACGATGACCTGGCTGCTCAACCTCGGCTTGCCCGTGGTTCTGGGGCTGGCCTTCGGCGACCTGCTCGGCATGCTGTTGCTGGCCGGTGCGTTTCGACTGGCGTTTTCCCAGCATTGCACGTTTTTCATCAATTCGCTGGCCCATACCTGGGGCAAGCGCAGCTACAGCGATGAAAACACCGCCCGTGACAATGGCGTCATTGCGCTTTTGACCTGGGGCGAGGGTTATCACAACTTCCACCACGCGTTCCAGGCCGACTACCGCAACGGATTGCGCTGGTGGCAGTTCGATCCGGGCAAGTGGCTGATCGCGGCGTGTTCATGGGTCGGTCTGGCCCGTGAGCTCAAGCGCACACCGAAATTCAAGATCCAGCGCGCTCGCCTGCAGATGCAGTTCAGGCAGTTGCGAGAGCGCCTCGAGCAAGCCGGCGACGCCGCCCCGACCTGGCGCGAGACATTTGATCGCGAATACCAGCAATTCAAGGACACCGTGGCCCTGTGGCAGGCTGTCCAGGCCGATCGTGTCCAGGCCGGCGCCGACGCCCTTCGGGACCGCTGGCGTCGCATCGAGTTGCGTACCCGTTACAAGGAACTCGAGTTCCGCCTCAAGATGCAGGCCCGCCGCCTGGCGACCCTGCAGCAGACCGTGACGGCCTGAGGCCGGAGGTCGGAAGTCGGTGGTCGGTGGTCGGTGGTCGGTGGTCAGTAGCCTGAAATCAGCACCGATCCCCAACCTTTGGACTGATCCCTGACCTCTGACCCCTGATCCCTACACGCTCAAGCAACCCGTTCCAGCCCGAAAAATGCCCGTGCGTTAGCGGTGGTCTGTTCGGCCAGTCGTTCCGGCGTGGTGTTTCGGCAGGCGGCCACGGTGCCGGCGATCCAGGGTAGCCATTGCGGTTCGTTGCGGTGGGTGCGGACCTTGGGACGCAGGTTGCGGGGCTTGAGGTAGGGGGCGTCGGTTTCAAGCATCAAGCGCTCGTTGGGAATCTCGGCGACACATTCCTTGAGATGCCGGCCGCGACGTTCATCGCAGATCCAGCCGGTGATGCCGACATGGCAGTCCAGTTCCAGGTAGTCGAGCATGGCCTGACGGGTGTCGGTGAAACAATGCACCACCGCGTGGGACAAGTGTGGCCGGAATTCGCGCAGGATGGCGACAAAGTCCTCGTGCGCGTCGCGCTGGTGCAAAAAGACCGGCTTGGCGCAATCGACGGTCAGTTCGAGTTGTCGTTCGAAGGCCTTGCGCTGATCCGGGCGCGGCGAGAAATCCCGAAAGTAATCCAGCCCGCATTCCCCGACCGCCACGACGTGCTCGAGACGATGGAGCTCGGCCAGCACGCTCAAGGTATCGCGGCTGCATTCCGAGGCCAGGTGCGGATGAACCCCGGCCGTGGAAGACAATACCCCGGGCCGGGCGAGCGCCAGCTCGGAGGCCTTGAGACTGCCGGCCTCCGAGGCGCCGGTGACCACCATCTGCACCACACCGACGGCGCGCGCATTGGCGATGACCTCGTCACGGTCGCGGTCGAACGAGTCGTGGGTGAGGTTGCAGCCGATGTCGATGAGGTTCATGAATGAAGGTGAAAGGTGAAAGGTGAAAGGTGAACCCTGAATCCTGACCCCCGATCCCTGATCCCTGATCCCTGATCCCTAAAAAAAGACGCCACCCGAAGGCGGCGTCTTCTCGTTGCCGTATCGATTCGCGATCAGAAGCGCAGGCGGCTGCGGGTGCGTTCGCGGCGGGTGTCTTCGCGCTCCTGGTACTTGGCCCGGCAGGCCGACGTCTTGAGGACCATTTCGCACTCGAGATAATCGGTGATCTCCATCAGTGCGGCGCGAATCGCTTCGCCGGCCGGGGTATCTTCCTCATGGGCGAGGTTGCCGCCGATCCAGCCGCGCTGGGCGCGCAGGCTCACGCCGGTGTCGGAGGTGCGGCCCTCGATGGTGCGCACATGCTCGATGGCGCCGGTATTGGCATTGACCAGGCGCACATCAACCGCCACGTAGGCCTCGGTACGCGAACCGCCAACCCCGATATTGGCGCTGCGACCGCCGATATTGGCGCCGCGCAGATTGACTCCGCCCCGGGTGCGAGATGTTTCTTCCGAGTAATCCGTGACCGTGCCCAGTACGATGTACTCGGCTCCGACGAGCTGGCCGATTTCGGCCGCGGTATCCGGGTTGACCCGGCCCGAGGCGCCCAGGTCCTGCTCGGCCATCACCGCTTCGAGGTTGGAACGCTCGACCACGGTAAACGCGCCGATGGCGGCCAGCTCGTTGGCCAGCATGCCGGACAGTTCGCGTCCTACACCACTGCGCCACCAGCCCGCGCCGGTCGCTTCGTTCTTGAACTCCGCCACACCCAGGACCGGGCGATCGGCCATGGCCATGCCGGAAATCAGAATCAGGGCTAGAAAGAGAATGCGTTTCATAAGGGACTCCTTGGGTGATCCAGGTTTGAATTTCGAGTCGGTTTGCTCACTATAACGATAATTTGTGCGGGATCATGCCGCCGAATTGAAGATCGGTCGATCAAGCCGGCACGGCCGGGTCGTCGCCGACCAGCGTTACTCGATCTTCCAGACCACGAGTTTCCAGTCGGAGCGGCGTGGAGAACTGGCGTCCAGGGCCAGATGATAAGTCTTGCCTTCCTCGACTTCCAGCTCGACAACATTGCTATCCGCTTCGCGTCGCTGATGGACCGCTCCACCCAGCGCACGGGTATGGGCACTGCGCAACACGGCCCGGTGCGCCTTGATGGTGTATTCGCCGGGTTTGAGCCAGACGCCGCCTGATCGACCCGGTCCGACCTGCTTGCCGTTGATCTCGGTAATCTCGACCCGGAACAGTCCTTTGGCTGGTTGGTCGATCGCGCCGGTCACATGGCCGCTCGGTTGAGAAGGACTGGCAAACCAGTCCTGCGCCGAAGCGCTGAGCGGTCCCAATGTCATGGCTGCCACTGCAGCGATCAGAACGAGTATTCGCGTTTGCATGGTTCGCTCTCCTGCCCGAATTTGAATCCATTCCCTTTAGAAAGTATTGAAGGGGCCAGGTTCCCGGCCGGTTGGTCGTATTCGGGTAATGAGTCCATTAAGCTTTTCGGCAGGCGCTATACTGTTCAGCTTTCGCCCGTACAGATCTTAAGGTATCGCTGAATCTATGACTTCCAAGCTTGCAGCCCTGAACGAATGGGTTGATGAAATTGTTGCGCGCACGCGCCCCGATCATGTCCATTGGTGTGATGGTTCCGAGGCCGAGTACCGGAAATTGATCGAGCTGATGCAGGAATCCGGGGATCTGCTGGCACTCAACCCCGAGACCCATCCGGATTGTTACCTGCATCGGTCGGATCCCGATGACGTCGCCCGGGTCGAGCACCTGACCTTTGTATGTACCGAGCGCGAGGAGGATGCCGGTCCGAACAACCACTGGATGGCGCCGGCCGAGGCCCACGCGCTCATGAATGGTCTGTTCTCCGGTTGCATGGCCGGACGTACGCTCTACGTGGTGCCCTACTGCATGGGGCCGATTGACTCGCCATTGTCGCGCTGTGGTGTGGAAATTACCGACAGCCCTTACGTGGCCGCCAACATGCGCCTGATGACCCGCATGGGCCAGCCGGCCCTGGAGCGCATCGAGCGCGAGGGTCAATTCGTCAAGGGTTTGCATTCGATTGGCGAGCTTGACCCCGAGCGGCGCTACATCATGCATTTTCCGGAAGAACTCAGCATCAAGAGCTTTGGATCGGGCTACGGCGGCAATGCGCTGCTTGGCAAGAAATGCCACGCCCTGCGCATTGCCAGTCACCAGGCGCGCACTGAGGGTTGGCTGGCCGAGCACATGCTGATCGTGGGCATCGAGAACCCTGAAGGCGAGGTTCGCTACGTGGCCGCGGCTTTCCCGTCGGCCTGCGGAAAAACCAATCTGGCCATGCTGATTCCGCCCGAGGCTTACCGCGAGGCCGGCTGGAAGGTCTGGACGGTCGGCGATGACATCTGCTGGCTTCATCCCGGCGAGGATGGTCGGCTGTACGCGGTCAATCCGGAGGCCGGATTCTTCGGCGTGGCGCCGGGCACCGGCGCCGATACCAACCCGAATGCCCTGGCCATGCTGGATCGCGATGCGATTTTCACAAACGTGGCCGTGACCGACGACAATCAGCCCTGGTGGGAAGGCCTGGATGATCGGGTTCCGGCCAAGGACTGGATGGGACGTGATTTCGACCCGCGCAATGGTCCGGCTGCACATCCCAATTCACGTTTCACGGTTTCGATTTCTCGCTGTCCGACGTATTCCGACCAGGCCGAGAACCCGACCGGGGTGCCGATTGACGCGATCGTTTTCGGCGGACGTCGCGCCAGCCTGATCCCGCTGGTCCTGGAGGCCCGGGACTGGAACCATGGTGTGCTGCTGGGCGCGGCCATGGCGTCCGAAACCACCGCTGCCGCCACCGGTCAGGTCGGCGTGGTCCGGCGCGATCCGATGGCGATGAAGCCGTTTTGCGGATATCACTTCGCCGATTACTGGAAGCATTGGATCAATGTCGGCGAGAAACTGACCCATCCGCCGAAGATCTATCAGGTCAACTGGTTCCGTCGCGATGACCAGGGTGGCTTCATCTGGCCCGGTTTCAGCGAGAACCTGCGCGTGCTCGACTGGATTCTCAAGCGCACCCGCGAGGAGGTCGATGCCGAGTCGACGCCGGTCGGCAATCTGCCGCGGTCCGGAGACATCAATCTGGATGGGCTCGGTGACATGCCCGACATGGCGACCTTGCTCGAGGTCGATCCGGACGGCTGGCGCGCCGAGGTCGATGTGGTCGAGGCGTTTCTCGACGAGTTCGGAGACCGCGTCCCCGAAACCTTGAGGCGGGAACTGGCGCGAGTGCGCTCCGAGCTGGGTTGACGGGCCGGACCGGTCATTGTCGAAAATGACCGAAAAATTCCATGACGACCCCTTCATCGGCAATAAAGCCAATAAGATCAAGCGGATATTGGTTCAAAAAAGATTCAATGCGAATTTACGGGAAGTTAACAAACCCCTTTTCATTGGCGAGCGATGGTGCTAGTATCCGCACAGAGTCGGGTCGAAGCTCCGTGTATCCATGCCTGAACGGCTTGGGTGCGGGAGATGTGGCTCGCTCCGACACTCGCTGTCGATACTAGTATCGAATGCTTTCATGCAAAATCAAAAGACAACATTTGGAGAGTCTTATGAAGCACAACCGTAACCCCCTAGCTTCGGCGATCAACTGCGTGCTTGGCGCAGGCATGGTCGCCAGCCTGGCCGTGACCGCGTCCCCGGCACTGGCCCAGGATGAAGAAGCCGCGGAACTGGATCGAATCCAGGTCACCGGTTCGCGCATTTCGCGTGCTGACGTCGAAGGCGCCAGCCCGGTCACCATCATTTCGCGCGAAGATATCGATTTCTCGGGCTTCGAGAACATTCCCGACCTGCTGCGTTCCACGGTCTTCAACTCTTTCGGTTCATTCCGTGAGCGTTCCGGCACTTCGTTCGGCCAGGTTGCACTGGCTGACCTGCGTGGTCTGGGCGCCGACCGTACCGCCGTTCTGGTCAACGGTCGCCGTCAGCCGGGTAGCCCGTTCACGGGTCGTTCCGCGGCCAACCTGAACTCGATTCCGGTCAACGCCATCGAGCGGGTTGAAATCCTGACCGACTCGGCCTCGGCCATTTATGGTTCCGACGCCATCGGTGGTGTGATCAACATCATCCTCCGTGACGACTACGAAGGCGCCGAAGTCAGCGCATTCGCTTCCTTCCCGACTCGTGAAGGCGGCGATGAGATCGCCGGAAACCTGGTCTTCGGTGGTTCGAGCGATCGCGGTAACTACGTGTTCACCGCCGAGTACTTCGAGCGTGATCCGGTCTTTGATCGTGATCGTCCCTACAGCGCCGCCCAATTTACTCCGGGTGAGCGTCTTGGTGTCGACACCACGGGTGTCAACGAAGTTGGTAACACCGCAATCATCCTTACCGGTCCGTTGGCCGGCGGCTATCGCTCTGTTGGTCCTTGTGATCCCGACGCCGGTTTCGCCGGAGTTTTCGACTTCCCGCCCATCGAGGGTGACACGGCCTGTGGTTATCCGTACGCCGATGACTCAGCCCAGACTGGCGGCATCAAGCGCCTCGGTACCTTCCTGAGCGCCAACTATGAGCTGACCGACGATCATACGCTCTACTTCCAGAACGTCATGAGTCGTGCTGACACCTTTGGTCGCTATGCGCCTACTGCCGGTGGATTCTTCATCGGAGCTGATGTTCCGACCAATGAATTCAATGAAGACATCATCCTCCTGCACCGCTTCGCCGGTCACGGTTTTCGTGATGACAAGACCGTCGCCTACGAGTTCGACAACGTGCTCGGACTGGAGGGTCGCTTTGGCGAGATCGATTACGACTTCTACTCGCGCTACTTCATCGCCGAGTCGAGCGATCTCGGAGAAGGGTACGTTCTTAACAGCGTGATCTCCGACCTGGTCGCCCGGGGTGCGTACGACTTCAACGATCCGCTCAGCCCGGACAATGCCGACGCAATTGCCCAGTCGGCCCATACGACCTCACGCGATCTGAGCGTCAAGACCTGGCAGACCAACCTGACCCTGAGCGGCTTCGCAGGCAACCTGCCCGCCGGTGAGATGGGCTGGGCCGCCGGTGTCGAGTACGAAGACACCCGCTATACCGACATCTACGATGCAGCCCGCGAGGCCGGCAACGTGCTCGGTTCGGCCGGTAACACCGCTCGCGGTGATCGTGATCGCTGGGCGCTGTTCGGTGAGCTGATGCTGCCGCTGCACGAGATGGTCGAGTTGACCTTCGCCGGTCGTTTCGACGACTACAGCGACTTCGGTTCCAACTTTTCGCCGACCATCGCACTGCGCTTCCAGCCGATGGATGCCCTGTTGCTGCGCGCCTCCTGGGGTGAAGGCTTCCGTGCTCCGGGTCTGATCGAGCTCAACCAGGTTCCTGCCGAGTCGAACAACCCGGTCACCGACCTGTTCCTCTGCGAACAGCAGGGTCTGGACGCGGAAGATTGCCCGACCCGTCAGGTGCTCAACTTCTCGGGTGGTAACCCGGGTCTCGAAGCTGAAGAGTCCGAGAGCTGGAACTTCGGCGTGGTCTATGAGCCGATCGACAACCTCAGCCTGACCGCCGACCTCTACCGGATCGACGTCGATGACTCGATCACCCAGATTGGCCTGGGCCAGTTGCTCAACCTCGAGCGCGAAGGACTGGACCTGCCTCCGGGTACCTCGATCGTCCGTCGTGACACCGGAGTCATCGACTTCATCGAAACCGGATTCGCCAACGTCGCCACGATTCGTGTCGAGGGTTGGGATCTGAGTGCCGATTACACGGTCAATACGGCTGATGCCGGAACTTTCAACTTCCGGACCCAGTACTCTCGGATCAAGACCTACGATTTCACCTCCCTGCCGGGTGGCGAATCGAGCAACCTGGCCAAGTCCTTCGGTTCACCGTCACATCGTGCCAACATCAATGCACGCTGGTCGATGGCCGACTACACGGTCAACTACACCGGGCGCTGGATCTCCGAGACCTTCAGTCGTGACGGATCGGACTCCGACCTGCCCAACAACTCTTCGTTCATCACCCACGACATCGTTGGTATCTACAACGCTCCGTGGAACGCAGAGATCCAGGTTGGTGTGCGCAACATCGCCAACAAGCTGCCGCCGATCGATCCGGCATCGGGTTGGGATGGTGGAACCGAGCTGACCCTGTATGATGTGGGTGGCCGCGTTCCGTTCATTCGCTACACCCAGCGCATGTAAGACCGCGTTTTTCCCGGGTGGCGCAAGCTGCCTGAAACGCATCAATCCCCGGACGGACTTCCGTCCGGGGATTTTTTTTTCGACATTTGTTAAACTTCCGCATCCCATCCGGAAACGCCCTGGCCAAGATTTCTCCGTGTCTTTGTTCGACAAACAACTGGTGTGCGTGACCGGCCTGCCGCGGGCCGGCTCCACCTTGATGTGCCAGCTTCTGGCCCATCATCCGGCGATTCACTGTCCCGGGCAGAGTTCGCCGTTACCGCAGTTTCTCGCCGCCTTGCGTCAGCACACCGCCGACAACGAGTTTCTGCTGGCGCAGCTGGATCGTGACCCCGACGGCGTGCATGGGCGCCTGATGGAAAGCTATCGCGGCTTCATGGCCGGCTGGTTCTCCGATGCCGAAGCCGGAAAACGCTTGGTGGTCGACAAGAATCGCGCCTGGATGGGCCAGTTCGATTTCGCCGAGCGCCTGGCGCCCGGTTGTCGCATGATTGTCTGCCTGCGCGAGCCGGGCCAGATCTTTGGTTCCGTCGAGGCCCGACACCAGGCCAGCATCGGTATGGACTTTCCGGATCACCTGGCCAATGCCTCGGCCTATGACCGGGCCAATCGCCTGTTCGCGCGCGATGGCGTCATCGGCCTGGCGCTCAACGGGTTTCGCGGCATTCAGGATCTGCCGGATTCAGCCCATCGCCAGATCCTGTGCGTGCTGTTCGAGCGATTGGTGCAGCATCCGGAGCGGATGATGAAGCAGGTCTGGGAGTTTCTTGGCGTCGATCCGGTCGACATCGATTTCGACAATCTGTCCACCCTGCCGGGCGAATCGGACAGTCACTATCGTTTCAAGTACACCCATCGAACACACTCGCGGATTCGCCCGCCCGGGCGCCATCAAATCCCTGCGCGCATCGAGGCCGAGATCCGGCACAGTTTCGAGTGGTTCTACAAGATTTTCTACCCGGCCTGAATGGCCTTCACCGGTTGAGGAGCAGCTTCAAGTGGAAGGACTGACTGAACGCTGGATCACGCCCATCATACGGCGCCAGGTTCGCAAGCCGGATGATCCGGCCAACGATGCACTGCGCCAGTTGATTCTGGACAATGAGCGCAAGGAGCGCCAGGTACCGAATTCTCCCCAGCCATTGCATAGTCAGGTGTTTGAAAGCACCTTCGATTTCCTCGACTGGCCCGACCCTCCGGCATTGGCGCTCAAGCAACTCATCCACCGCGGGCTGGCCGAAGCCATCATCAACCTCTCGAATGTGGATCAACAGCAACTGATGCGCTTTCGCATCGTCTGTGAATCCTGGTTTCATGTCACCCGCACGGGCGGTTATGTCCGCTCGCACAATCATCCCCAGCATTCCTGGAGCGCGATTTATTGTGTTGATCCGGGTGATGAGCAGCCGGCCAACGATCACGATGCCGGATATATCCAGTTCTTCGACCCCCGGGTCAATGCCGACATGTTTCTGGACATGGCCAACAGTGACCTGAAGTCTCGTTACAACGGCCATTCCATGCGCTTTCGCCCACGCACGGGCGACATGATTCTGTTTCCATCTTTCGTCTGGCATGCCGTCGAGCCTTACCATGGCGAGCGGCCCCGGATCACGGTTGCGGCCAACTTTCGCTTCAATGCCGGGAGCTGAGCGATGAGTCGGGCAACCGGACATGGGCAGCAGGCGCAGGCCTGGTCTGATTTCTGGCAGCATGGTTCGCTGACGACGTTTTTCCAGGGCAGTTTTCAGACCGGCTACGATGGCCCCGTGGCTGATTTCTGGAATGCGGTGTTCGATGAGTTGGACGACGACCGTGCGATCCTGGATCTGGCCACAGGAAACGGCGCCATCCCCTATCTGGCGGCTGCCCGGGCCGAAGCGCTCGGCCGGAATTGGCAAATCGTCGGCGTGGATTATGCCATCATTCATCCGTCATCCGATCCGCGTGTTCGGGCCATGCTGTCCGGCGTCATGCTGCACTCCGGCGTGTCTATGGAACAGACCGGCATGCCCGCAGATAGCTTTGACCTCATCACCAGCCATTTCGGGTTCGAGTATGCCGATCCGCAAGCGGCCGGACGTGAGGCTCGCCGTTTGCTAAAGCCCGGGGGACGGCTGGTTCTGGTCATGCACCACCCCGAATCGGCCGTGGTTCGCCAGGCGCGGCGAGATTACCGCCAGACTCGACGATGCCTGTTCGAGGAGCAACTTGATCGTAAAGTGATTGACCTGCTTGATATTGTCGGGGACGCACGCTCTTCCCAGGCGCGAGCTCGCTTTCGCCATCATCGCCAGGCTGAGCGCCTGCGTCACGAGATCAACCGCAGCATGCAAAGGCTGATCGATTCGGCTCGCGGCGAGGATGACTCCCAGACCTACCGGGTAGCCCAATCATTCCTGCGCGTGTTCGCCGATCTTGTTGACCGTCCCAAACGCGAAAAAGTGGAATTCGTGCGTCAGTCCAGGGATTCTCTGGAAGCCTACTCCCGGCGGATGCAATCGATGGCGCGCGCGACCATGGACCAGGCCGCACATGCTGAATTCATCGAGAACATGAAGGTGCTCGGGCTGGAACTGGAGGACGAACGCGAATTGAAGTACGGTGCCGATGATCTGATCGGCCGGGCCGTACTTTTCAGGGGTTGAGCGGATGGGGCCAGGGGCGAGTGCGCTCCAGCCAGTTTCCGACTTCATGGCTGTCGACAAGATACAGCATGTCAGCACGGACCAGCAGCTCGATCAGGGCGTCGAGTTGATCAGTCAGCCAGTGATCAGGCGCCTGTCCGCTGGACTCCCGAATCAAGCCGGATTTGATCGCACCCAGGTCATTACGATCGTCAAGTGAGCGGAACAGGTAAGTCGAAATCGGGTTGACCGGCAGACTGAGCCGCGCACCGGGCTTTTCCACGGTACGGTTCTGCCCGCTTGCGGACGGATTGAAGTCCCGCACCAGTTTTGCCTGATCCAGCTCAAAGGCCGCGACCGGGATCATTTCAGCCGACGGACGGGCTGTGCTCGCTGTCGAGCCACGGCCCTTGACGTAGACCGTGTGCTTGCTGATAGTGCCTGAAAACAGTTCTGCGGCGGCTTGCTGCTGTTTCCTGGAAAGTCCGGCAATGCGCTGTGCCAGGGTGGAATCCCGCACGTAGGAAGCCGGGTCATAGGCCAGGCGGTGATCTGCGAAATCGATCAGGTCAAGACCGCAACGCTCCAGCCAGTCGTACAGTTCGGGCACCGTGTAGGCGCGGTCGATGGGGTTGAGAAACAGGTCGGCCAGTCCCGCATCCCCGTAGCGCTTGTGGTCAGTGTGCAGCTCTTCGGAGCGTTTCCACCAGTGGCCCGGCGCCAGTGCGTCCAGGGCCTCGCGCGCAACATCCATGCGCGCGGGCAGAGGCTCGTCGGCATCGCTCAAGGTGTCGATCAGCGACTGAATCTGGTAGACGGCCGTGCGCCCGTATCGGGCATACACCATCAGTCCGATCACGCCACCGTCGGCAAGTACCCGGGCAAGTGCTGAAAGGCCGGCGTCCGGGTCGGGCAGGTGATGAAGCACCCCGGAGCAGTTGATGAAATCGAAGTATCCGTACTCATCCGGGTTGATCCGATCGATCGAGCCGACTGAAAAGCGGATGTTGTCCAGCCCGCGACGCGCAGCCCGCTTGCGGGCGATTTCGGTCGAGGCCTCGGACATGTCCAGGTAGACCAGCTCGGCGTCCACTCGCCGTAGCTGTTCAGCAAGAAAAATCAGTGAATCACCGGTTCCCCCACCGGCCACGAGCACACGCAGCGGTCGGCGCTGATGAAGGCGGCCGGCAAATCCATAGTGGCTGATCTTGGGAAGGTAGTCCAACGAGGTGCGCACCAGGCGACGATCTTCGTCGGCAGGATCGCGCGCCGGGTAGGGCAGTGACTCATACATCGCCCGAACCTGGTCACTGTTGTCGCCGCGGCGATTCATTCGATCTCGACGCCGCTTTCAGCCAAACGATCGATCAGCGGTGCGAGCTCGGTACGGTACTGTTTCCAGAGGCCAATCGATCGGGAGTGAATTCGCTGATTGACTTCACTCGCACTGCTCGGCGACAAAGGCTTGGAGCCATGATGGAATTCCAGACACTTTTCCTGCCAGCTCAGGTTGGAAAAGGCCAGTAACCGCTGAACGGCCTCGCGAGGTGATTCAATCAATGCCTCGTAGCGACAGACCATAAGCGCCGGCTCGGGAATCGTCGATTTCCAGAATTCGGTCAGGTCACGGAACGCCAGGTAATAGCGCGCCAGCTTGTCGAGATCGTAGGAATAGCCGCAGGACGAGCCGGAAAACAGATGCTTGTACATCGCGTAGCACGAATCGACCGGGTGGCGTTCCATCAGGATGATGCGTGCCTGGGGCAGGGCGGCGTGAATCAGGCCGCTGTACAGCGCATTCTGTGGCATCTTGTCGGTCAAGTGACTGCGTCCGCCGGCTCGCGGCGCTACTCGTTGCAGCCATGATTCGCCCAGCGCCTTGAAATCGACATCCGATATCGACTCCGCCACTCGCTTGACCACGGGCTCGCTCGTCTCGCCGCTGCCGACCTGGCGAGACAGAAGAACCTGCAGATCGCGCAGCTCGCCACACGGCGTGACATCGTCATGCGCGCCCAGGATGTTTTCGACCAGCGAAGTCCCGCTGCGTGGAAGGCCGAGAATGAAAATGGGCGTCGGGCCGTCAGCAGGCTCATCCTCGGCGGCTTTGAAAGTGGCGGGGTCAATCTCGGTCATTGCCCGAATCCCGGCGATTTCGGCATCGGTGTGGTCGTCGATCAGGTCATCGACCTCGGCCGCACCGGCCGCCAGATGCTCGAATGAAGCGGCGTGGTCTCCCAGGTCTTCGAGTTCCTTGGCCAGGGCAAACTGTGCAAGGGCCCGGGTGTAAGGTTTCGCACTTTCCCGGACGGCCTTTTTCAGTGTTTCGACGTGATTGTTTTCGCGGGTCTGGGTACGGGTCATGGAGCGTTGGTACAGGGCGCCGAAATCGCCGGGATTGAGACGCAGGACCTCGTCGAAGACTGCCTCTGCGCGGTCGAATAATCCGAATATGCGCAATGAGATGGCCAGATTGTGCAGAATGCCGGTGTCTCGAGGCGCCACCTGGGAGGCGCGTGCAAACAGGTTCAGCGCGGCACGCTGTTCGCCGACGCGGCTGAACACGGTGCCCAGTTGGTTGAGTTGATCGGCCCGGGTCAGACCCAGATCGAGCGCCTTGCGGCCGAACTGGTTGGCCGCCAGGAATTCACCGGAGTGGAGCAGGCAGCGACTGAACAGTATGGTGAAATCCACCGACTGCTCATCCAGTTCCAGCGCCCGTCGCGCGGCCGCTCCGGCTTTCTCGAATTCGCCACAGCGCAGCCACAGTTCACTGAACGCGGCCCAGCCCGGCGCATGTTCCGGCGCTTGCTGGACCAGTTGTTCACACAGGTTGCCGGCAGATTCGAGCTGATTCTCCGACAGCAATCGATAGATTTCGGTGACCTGGCTATCCAGGGAGGATTGGTCATTCATGGGCAGTTACATCCATATTTCCGGACCGTACATGGCCCGCTCGAGGTCAACACGCCATGATACCGGATCGGCACGACATTTTTTCCTGTCCGGGGTCGCTGTGATAAACTGAAACGCCAAGGTTCTGGTGTCCACAAGCTTTCCGGATCATGCTTCCAGCCGGCTACGAAAAGAAGTCCTTTCGGCGCTTCAGCCAACCCATTGACCTGGACCGTCTGCGGTCCGAGTTCGACGCCATTCCCGACGAGGTCTGGCAGGCCTCCTACTGGGGCGATATCCACTGTTCGGTCGGCATGCTGTTGCTGCGCGGCGGAGACAAGGGTACCCAGGAAGACTTTTACTGTGAGCGAGTCAGCGATCATCCGTTGCTCGCGTCGCTCGATTACATGCGTGAGCTGATCGCGCCGGACGGACCCTTCGGGGGTGCGACCTATGCGTTCCTGTTTCGCATGCGACCCAACGGGGTCACCCTGGTCCATCGCGACACCATCGAGCGCTGGTTCGACATGTATCGCATCCATGTGCCCATTCAGACCAACCCGGATGCGTACCTGATCGCGGATAATCGTTCGCAGCACTTTGCCGCCGGTCATGCCTGGACATTCGACAATCAGTCACGCCATGGTGTGGTCAACGGCGATCAGGAGCGGATTCATCTGATTTTCGATGTCGAGTGGAATCCGCGCCTGAAAGCGCAGATCGACCAGGCCGACCTGTTGCCCGGCGAAGTGATTCAGGCCCATATCGACCGCATCCACGCCAAGGAAAACGCCATACCCTCGTATTTCGGCGATCCGGTCGTGCGTCAGGGTATTCAGCGCCTGCGTGCAAGGGGTCTGGACGATGCCCAGATCGTCGAATTCTTCAATACCAAGCGCGTGCCCACCCGCAACTATTACGATCAGCACTGGACGGTCGAGATGATCAGGGAGATCGAGCAGACTTCCGCCTGAGAAAGGCCCGGGGGCAGAACGTGATCATGTGCCGCTCCTGGCGTCGATCAATTTCGAAATCCCGATTGGACTTGATGAACTGATTGACCGCATGGGCTGGGCCGGGACCGAATTCCGGCCAGGCCGGGTAGTGATCGAAGCAACTGTCCTCGGCGATCAGGTAGCTCTCCGGCGTGACCATGGGCGCGTAGCGGTTCATCTCCTCGAGTTTGAATTCGGCGTGGTGGTCGGCATCGAGAATGACCAGAACCGAACTTGAGTCCGAAGCGCGGTTGCCGATCTCCTCGACAATCCGATCGTCAATGCTCGAGCCTTCAAGATAGTCGATTCGATCATGTTCGGGCCGTCCGGGCTGGGTGTGAATGTCCACGGTGATGACGCGACCATGGCCCATCAGGTCAAGCAGATGGGCAAAGTACAAGGCCGACCCGCCCATCCATGTCCCGGTTTCGATGACCAGGTCGGTGCGAAGTCTGACCATCAGCTCCTGGTAGACCCACATGTCCATTGGGCATTTGGCCGCCTTGTGGCCCATCCAGAGGGTCTGGTTGAAGACCCCGGCCCGGAAGTAGACCTGGTTGGCCAGGCGGGTCAGCTCATCGATCTGCGCGCGCTGCATTGCGATCAGGCTTCCCGCTCGGGTGATCGCGGCGGCATCGCCTCAGTCATCCCCTGACCCCTGCCAGCCCGAGCCGATATTGCGATCGAACATTTCCAGCGCCTTGCCGTAGAGCCGGACGTTATTGTCAAGCTCGTAGAATCCGTGGCCCTCGCCACGAACGAACAGTTTTTCGTGCGCGATCCCGGCCTCTTCCAGGGCTTCGATCAGGGCATGGTACTGGCCGTAATGCGCCTGAAGGTCGCTGGCGCCGTGTGCGATGAACAGGTCAGCCGTGATGCGCTCGACATGATTGATCGGCGAGCGATCACGAATCTGCTGCTTGTCGGTGCCAAGTGCCCGGTCGAGAAAATCACTGCCACCGGGTACGCGCTCCGGGATGTTGCCGACTTCCTTCATCAATTCCAGGTCGTAAACGCCGACAAAGGCGAATGCGCATCGAAACAAGTCAGGGTCACGGGTGACGCCCCGCATGGCGGCATATCCGCCGTAGCTGGCCCCGCTGATGCAGACTCGGTCCGGGTGGGCGATGCCCTCGTCGATGGCCCACTGCACGGCGTCGGCCAGGTCATCCTGCATTTCGGCGCCCCACTGGCCGTAGGCATCGTATTCGAAGTCATGGCCATAGCCACCCGAGCCACGGAAGTTGACCTGCAGAACCGCGTATCCGTGGGTCGCCATGGCCTGTATCCAGGGTTCCCATCCCCAGCTGTCACGGATGCCGTAGGGGCCGCCATGCACTTCCAGGACCAGCGGCAGGTTGTCTTCCTCGGCCCCCGGTGGCAGGGTCAGCAAGCCGTGCAGCGGTGTACCATCGCGCGCCTCGAACCGCACGCCGCGGGTTTGGCCCATGTGCTCGGGTTCCACCCAGTTGCGCGCGGCAGCCAACTCGGTCAGGTGCATGTTTTCGACATCCAGCAACATGAACACGCCCGGCTCGCGATCGCTGAACAGACGCAGGCCGGCACGTGATTGATCTTCCGAGAAGTTGGTGATGCGGACTTCGAAGTCGGCAAGTGCGGTCGACAGGCTGCGCCAGATCCGGGCCGTCGGGTGTTCCGGGTCGATGAAACGGGCTTCCGGCGGGAAGGTGTTGAAGATTGCGCCGATCACTTCCTCGCCGGCGGCATCGGTGATCGACCCGAGGGCCTCGACTTCATCGTCGACCAGGAGCGGCTCGATCTCACCGTTGGCCAGGTTGACCTTGTGGACGCCGAGTCGCTGTGGATCACGCGAGTTGATATAGACAAAATCGCCGTCGGTCGAAAATCCCCACAGGCTGATATTGCCATCGAACGGATTCTCGAAGGTCTTCCAGTCACTGTCATCGTCGGGTCGCCAGGCGAATTTCTGCTCGCTGCCGTCGACTTCCTGGCCATAGGCGAAGCGCACGCGTCCCTGCTGATCGGCCGCCAGACCGCCACGCTCCAATGGGGACTGGGTCACTCGGCTGGTGCGCTGGTAGCGATCGACATCCAGCAGCCAGGCCATCGGACGTTCGCGATCGTGAGCACGATCGGAGATCAGGATGCGCCGCGGGTCATCGGGCAGGGGGTGCAGGATACTGGCGTAGCGGAACACCGTGGAATCCTCCCGTGGCCCGAAGATCTGGCGCTGCTGGCCGCCATCCGCGCGGGTGGCATAAATTCTGCCGGTGGGGGAAGGGATGGCGACCGATCCGACCTGGCGGGTCGATGTGAACACCAGGCGGTCATCGTCGACCCAGGTCAACCCGGTCGCATTCTCATTGCGAGACAGTTGCACGCTGGTCATGATCTGTACGTCCGGGAAGTCGGAGATGTCGAGGATCGCGACGCCGGTACGGTCCTCGGCGGGCACCGTTGCGGCCAGGAAATCGCCGCCGGGAGACAACTGGATCTCGCTGAATTCCGCGTGTCGAAAGAAGGTTTCCAGCTCCGGTGGGGCGGCCGTGGCACTCAGGACCACGCCCAGAAACAAAAAAGCCGTGAATTTATTGCGCATCCGGGTGTCCATTCAGTTGAGTTCGCATCAGCCGCGCACTTTACCACAGGGTCGCTTTTGAGCCACTTGACGGCTATTTTTTGAAAAAGTGATTCTTGCGTTCCACAATCCCTCGTGATTACACTAGGCGCTTGAGTATCCAGCCCTGTTCAGATAGGATGCTGCGACTCCATTGATCGACACGACTTTAAATTTCCGGGATGATGAATCTAATGAAACCACAGACTATCGGCCTGAGCGGTTGCCTGATCGCCGGCCTTGGAATGCTCGCCGTTGGACTGCACGTCCAGGCCCAGCAAGTGGAACCGGTTCTTGACACCAGCCGCGCTGCGGTCGAGGACACCAGTCGCTCACAGGAGCGCGTCGACGAGCTCGATTCGCGCACGCAGACGGTGCTCAGCGAATACCGGGCCAACCTGAAACAGCTCGAACAGCTCAATCGATACAACGCCTCCCAGCAGCGTCAGGTCGACGCCCAGCGCGAAGAAATTGCTTCCCTGGAGCGCGATATCGAGAACATCGCCAGCCTCCAGCGCGCGGTTCAGCCGTTGATGGAGGACATGGTCGATGCCCTGGCCGATCTGGTCGAGGCCGACATGCCATTCCTGCTCGATGAGCGCACCGAGCGCGTCGAGCGTCTGCGCGGCATCATGGACGATCCGGGTCGCTCGCCCGCCCAGCGCTACCGCCTGGTCGTCGAGGCCTATCAGATCGAGAACGAATATGGTCGAACCATTGAATCCTATCGTGACAACATCGAAGTCGACGGTCGTTTGTACGAGAACGTCGATTTCCTGCGCATTGGCCGTGCCGCCCTGATTTTCCGGACCGATGATGATCGGGTGCTCAAGCGCTACGATATCGATTCCGGTGAGTGGGTGGATCTCGACAGGGCCTACCTGGACTATGTCAAGACCGGTTCACGAATTGCGCGGGAGCAGATTCCGCCAGACCTGATGTTCATCCCGGTGCGTGCGCCGGAAGCGGCCGAGTGAGGCGGAGCGAACCATGTCAATGCAGCAAACTCATCGAATTCCCGAAACGAATCAACCCAGGTTGTCCAAGATGAACAAATATATTCGCGGTGGCGTCATTGCCGTGCTGGTGGCCGGGCTGGCCGTGGTCGGCCTTGCGCCGAACTCTTTCGCCAGCGCCCAGCCACAGACCATTGAAGAAGTCCTGCAAGCCATGCAGAGTGAACGTCGTGAAGTCACGCGCGAAAATCGCGAGCGTGAGGAGCGATTCCAGCGCGAGCAGGAAACCCAGGAAGAAGAGCTCAGGCGCCTGCGGCAGGAGGTTTCCGAAGCCGAGGACGAAGCTGCGCGTCTGGAGAGCCTGCGCAACGAGCTTGATCGCGAGCTTGAGAGCCTGCGTGAGCAACTGGCCGAGCGCCAGGGCGAGTTCGGCGAGCTGTTCGGTGTGGCGCGTGCCGCTGCGGCCGATCTGAACGAGAATCTGGCCGAATCGCTGATTTCGACCCAGTTTCCCGGTCGCGGTGAGGACTTGTCGCGCATGGCCCAGGCCCAGTCGCTTCCGACCATCGAAGAGCTCGAGTACCTGTGGTTCACCATGCTGCAGGAAGCCAGCGAGCAGGGCAAGGTGGCGCGCTACGAGGCGCCCGTGATTCGCGGCGATAATCAGTCGGTGAACGAATCCGTGGTCCGTATCGGACCGTTTACCGCATTTACCGACCAGGGTTTCCTGATTTCGCGCGACGGCACGCTTCGCTACCTGGTCCGTCAGCCCGGTGGCGGTGCTGTACGAGCGGCCCGCAATGTCTATAATTTCGAAGGCCCGGGTGTGACTCGCGGCCTGATCGATCCGTCGCTTGGCACGTTGCTGGGCATGGTGGTCGAAACGCCAAATATTCAGGAGCGGATCGCACAGGGCCGCGGCATCGGTTACGCCATCATCGTGGTTGCTGCGTTCGGTATTCTGGTCGCACTGTTCCGCTGGCTGATGCTGACCCTGACCTCCATGAAGGTGCGCAAGCAGATGCGTTCGTCCACGCCGTCGAGCAACAATCCGCTGGGCCGCATCATGTTGGCCTACGAGGAAAATCGCGGCGAGGATCTGGAGACCCTGCAGATGCGTCTGGATGATGCCGTGCTCAGGGAATTGCCGAAGCTCGAAAGCGGACTTAACATTGTCAAGGTGCTGGCTGCGGTCGCTCCGCTGATGGGACTGCTCGGCACCGTGATCGGCATGATCGTGACCTTCCAGGCCATTACCCTGTTCGGTACCGGTGATCCGCAGCTCATGGCCGGAGGTATTTCGCAGGCCCTGGTGACGACGGTTCTCGGCCTGATTGCCGCCATTCCGCTGCTGCTGCTGCATGCCTTTGCATCGGGTACGGCGCGTCGACTGGGTCAGGTGCTAGAACAGCAGTCGGTCAGCCTGGTCGCCGAACCGGATGACCAGAATCGCTGATGCGTCGCATCGCTGAGGTATTAGTCCAGTGCTAGAGTTTCTGATTCCAGCCAACGTCATCGATGTCATTGGGAACTATCTCAATGCCGGTGGCCCCGTGGTTGTCGCACTGCTGTGCAGCACGTTCCTGTTGTGGCTGCTGATCTGTGAGCGATTGCTTTATTTCACATTCGCCCACCGGCGGCTATACAAGAGCCAGAGCGAAGCGTGGGACCGCCGTGATGATCGCAGTACCTGGGAGGCGTATGCATTCCGGGAGCGCCTGATCTCGGAGATGCGCGTGGAAAATCAGCGCAATCTCGGTGTGATCAAGGCGCTCATCCTGATTACCCCGTTGCTGGGCCTTCTGGGCACGGTGACGGGGATGATCGAGGTGTTCCAGGTCATCGTCGACACCGGCGCTTCGAACGCCCGACTGATGGCGTCCGGTATATCACGTGCGACCATTCCGACCATGACGGGGCTCGCGGTATCGTTGACCGGTGTGCTCGCGATCAATTATCTGGAGCGAAAGAACACCCGTTCGGTGGCCAATCTGAACCATGATCTCGAGGTGGAGTCGGGGATGGGCTACGGTTCCCATCGCCGCCTGACCGATGCCGGAATGGATTCGGCCGAGGTCAACATCACTCCGCTGCTCGACATTGTCTTCATTCTGCTGATCTTCTTCATCGTGACCGCCACCTTCCTCGATGAAGTCGGGCTGGGCTTGCAATCGCCCCAGGATGATCCGCCCGAAGACGAGCAACGGCCACCACCTACGCTGATGCTGACCGTACGCAACGACGGATTCGTCATGATCGATGCCGTACGCATGGTCGATCCACGTTCCGTGACGCCGATTGTCGAGGCTTTCACGGCCGAAAACCCCCGGGGTGTCGTGCTGTTGAGTGCGGAACCGGACTCACGCGTTGAAACTACTGTGCTCGTTCTGGATCAAACACGTATGGCCGGCGTCGATCCGGCGGTGGCCATTCAGGAACGTTAGAGGTTATTGAATTACCATGATTAGACGACGCAGGACAGGTGAAGAAGAAGAGGATGTCAATGTCACACCATTGCTTGACATCGTCTTCATCATGTTGATTTTCTTCATCGTGACCGCCACTTTCATCAAGGAGCCGGGTGTGACCGTGGAGCGTCCGGATGCCGATAGCGCCGAGGAGCAGAGGCTGGTCTCGATTCTCGTGGCCATTGACTCGGACAACCGGATCTGGATCAATCGCGAGGAAACACCGCTGGAAGGTGTGCGCGTCGCCGTCGAGAGGCTGCGACGCGAAAACCCCAGGGGCAGTGCGGTGATTCAGGCTGACGGGCGTGCGCACAGCGAATATCTGGTCGAAGTTCTGCATCACATCCGTGATGCGGGTGTTGACGAGACCGTGGCGGTGTCAACGAGGCGCTTATGAATACTTTTTTGCGGATGGCCACCGGTTTACCCGGTGCAGTCATCATCACATTGGCGATCTTTTTGTTGCTGGCATCGGTGATTGCCCACCACCAGGATGTCCAGCTGGATGAGGATCGGTCCGTCCAGATCAACGTCACTCGCCAGATCGAGGATCGGTCGATGGACCGACCGGAAGACTTCCAGCGGCCGGTGCTGGATCAGCCACCGCCGCCGCCGCCGATGGTCAGTGACCCGTCCTTCCGGCCATCCATGGCCGTTCAAATGGGCGACATGCCTGATCTTCGGGGCGCGGATCTCGATATCGGAACCGGTTTCAACCCGGATCGCGACGCCCAGCCCCTGGTGCGGATTCCGCCACAGTATCCGGGTCGTTGCCAGAGAACCGCTCGTGAGGTTGAAACGGTCCTGGTGGAATTCGACGTGACCCCGGAAGGCACCGTCATCAATCCGCGCGTGGTTGACTCGTCCAATAACTGCTTCAACAATGCGGCAATGCGTGCCGTCGAACGCTGGCGTTATCAGCCGCGCGTGGTTGACGAAGTTGCCCAGCCGCGCTTCGGTGTTCGCACAGCCATTGACTTTTCGCTGGAGTGATGCTCGTGAGTATTCGCTTGAAAAAACTGTGGGTTTTTCCATTCCTGCTGATCGCAGCGGTTGTACTCAATCCTGCACTTGCCAATGAGAGCAAGAGTCTCAGCGAGAATGTCGCTGGCCCCTTGCTTGAAGCCTTCGAGTTGCTGGAGGAGGAACAGGATCGCGAGGCCCTGGACAAGCTCAACAGGCTGATGGAGAGACAGCGTGATCGGATGACCCCATTCGACAAGGCGTCGGTACTGCAGATCCGGGGGTCGGCGCACGTCAACATGGAAAATTATGACGAAGGCCTGAACGATTTCGCCCGTGCCCTGGAGATGCGAGCGTTGCCGTCCGAACAGAATTCTCGGTTACGCTACAACCTCGCGCAGCTGTATTTCGTCACCGAGCGATACGAAGAGTCCATCGAATTCTTCAATCGCTGGCTGGCCGAGGATGACACCGAAGCCGACCACAACACCTATTTCATGCTCGCCGGCGCCTACTATAATCTTGATCGTTTCGAGGAGTCGCTGGAGCCGATTGACCTGGCCATCGAGAAGTCAAAGGAGCCGACCCGGCGTTATTACGATCTGAAGAATGTCATTCTCAATGAGCTCGAGATGACCGATGCGCGTATCGAGCTGATGAAAGAGATGATCACCATATGGACCGATGAGCTCTCCCTGTGGCGTCAGCTTTCCTCGCTTTACCTGGACCAAGGCAAGGAACTGGAGTCTTTCGGGGTGCTGGAATCGGCCTATCTCAGTGGCTTGATTGAATCCTCGGACGACATCCGGATGTTGGCCCAGTTCTACTCTTCTTTCAATAATCCTCATCGCGGCGCCAAGTTGATCGAAACCGAACTCGAACGCGGCAATCTGGAACGCGACGTGGACAATCTCGAGCTGCTGTCGCAACTTTGGAGCCAGGCGCGTGAGCATCGCAAGGCCATTCCGGTCCTGCGCGATGCGGCCCGCCTGGCCGACACGGGCGATCTTTCCTATCGACTGGGCCAATCCCTGCTGGCCGACGAGCGCAATGAAGAAGCACAGCGGGCCTTCGAGTCGGCAATCGACAAGGGGGATATGGACGAAAGCCGCCTGGCCCAGGTCTGGGTACTGCTCGGAACGGCCCGCTTCAACCAGGCCGGACCCGGTGATGTCGAGATCCGCCGAACCGCTGATGAAGCTTTTGCCCAGGCTGAACGATTCGCAGCGACGCGCCCGCAGGCGCGTGAGTGGCGTGAATACATCACGGCCATCAATGATACCGAAAGGCGTCAGGCACAGCTCGAGCAGGAACAGAGCGAACGAATGGCCGAGGCCGAGCGGGATCGCAGGATCCAGGCCTGCCGTGCCATGCAGATTGCCGGACGCGAGCTGACCGAAGAGTGTCGAGAGGCCTTGGGCGAGACGGCCGATGGGCCCCCGGACGCCGGCGACTGACGGTCGCCGGGAAGGTCTGATTCCAGTGGGGTGAGGGGACAGTCAACTGGAGAATATTGCATTCGCCGGCGCTCGCGCCGGCGAGTGCCTATGGTGAGCACAATTCTGTCCGGACCCTTGCTTGTCCGGGTGAGCGTCGGTTTGCTGGCGCTCTTCTCCGTGGCCGTGCCGGCCAGTGATCTTGGGCCGGTTTTCCGGTCTCTGGGGGTGATCGAGGGGCTACCCGACAGCCGTGTCGAGGCGTTGGTCCAGGATCGCTACGGGTATGTCTGGATCGGCACGCAGGGCGGCCTTGTACGCCACGAAGGTCGAAGCCTTAATCTTCTCAGCCACGATGCCGCCCGTGAGGATGCCTTGCCGGGCGTCAACATCATGAGTCTCCATGCCCACAGCGATGGTCTGGTCTGGGCCGGCATTGCCGGTCAGGGCGTGGTCGCCATCGGTCCAGACCTGGAAATTCGCCATCATCTGGCACCGGAGGCCGAAGGCGGGCCATTGCCCGACCAGCAGGTATGGTCGATGGCCGAGGATTGTGACGGGGGATTGTGGCTATCGTTCATGCGTGGCGGGCTGGCCCGCTTTGATCCGGCCGATGAGTCGCTTCGCATGTTCGGCCAGAACGAGGCATACGGCCTGGCTGATGCCGGTTTCATGATGCAGGTGCATGTCGACTCGAATTGTCGGGTCTGGTCGGTTCAGTCCGAGCAGGTCAGCCTGCTCGACTCCCTTGACGAGCAAGAGTTCGAGGCCGTGGTCACCCGGGACCGCCAGGCGGGCGAACCGATTTTCAACGCAATGCATGAATTGGAAAACGGCACCTTCCTGCTGGCGCAGGCCTATCGGTTGCTGGAGCTCGATGAGGACTTCTCGCTCGAACTGCTCATGGAGCACGATGACACCATCACGGGATTTGCCAAGCGGGATGATGGACGTTTGCTGATCAGCACGTTTTCGGGTTTGCTTTCCTGGGACCGCAATGCGGATCGCAAGGAGTGGATCCGGCAGGTCGAGGGGCTTGATGACAGTTTGCCCGCCAATAATCTGCTTGATCTGATGGTCGATGCCGAGGGTGGCTTGTGGTTGCCCGTGTTGCAACATGGAGTTGCCTACCTTCCACCGGGCTTCGACGCCTTCGCCAGATTTCAGCGTGTTCCGGGTCATGAGGGTGGGATGCAGCTGAGCTCGGTACGTTCGATCGTTCAGCCGGACGGGGAGTCAACGCTGTGGATTGCCAATCGCAACGAGGGCATTCAGCGGCTCGATCTGAAATCGGGCGAAATTCAATGGGCGCATGAATATTTCGGCCTGGACCCTGACCAGGAGCACGAAACTGCCAACTTCATGGTCGACTTCGCCGATCACCTGGTTTATGGATGGAGTCGGGAGATCGGGTTTTACGACAAGCGGGAGGGTACCCGGAGCGTTCTGCTGAAGCGCGAGCAGCCCGATCAGGGCACCTTCAGCCTGCTTCATCCGGCCGGGCCCGAGCGTGTCTGGGTCGGAACCTTTGATGCCGGGCTGAATCGGATTTCATTGGCTGATGGTCAGCGCGAGCATTTTCATTCACAGGGCCAGGGTTACTACCAATTGCCTGAGGCTGATATTGGTGTGTTGAGTCATGACCATGATGGGCAGCTGTGGCTGGCTGGTCGTCGGGATGTCTACGTATACAACTCCGATCTGGGATTCCAGCACCAGTTCGCAACGCCTTCCGGGCGAATCCAGGCGCTCGAATGGATCGATCAGAATCTGTGGCTGGCCACCGATTTTGCCCTTGAAGTGTGGGGTCGGGGTGACGACGGGTTCGACCGGCTGCAAAGCTGGTCACTGGCGGACGATCTTCCCGGCGGCCGTGTGCTCGAAATCTTTGCTGGCGATGGCGACCAGGTCTGGTTGGTGCTATCGAATGGATTGGCGCGGCTGGATCCGGAAACCGGTCGGTTCCGATTGCTGGGCCGCGAGGAAGGCCTGGCGGTCACCGAGTTTCATCGTCAGGCCGCCATTCAACTGGAAGACGGCCGCCTTGCGATTGGCAGCAACCGCGGGATGGTTCTGGTCGATCCGGCCAGGGTTCAGCGCAACGAGAATGCGCCCCCGGTCTACGTCACCGCGCTGGAAGCCGGGGGACACACACGGTCGGTTGCTCCGGGTGAGCGTGAGCTTATCGATTTGCCTTACAGGGACAATTCCGTGGGTTTCGAGTTTGTCGCATTGTCCTACGTTTCACCCGAGCAGGTCCGCTATCGAATGCGCCTCGACGGTTGGGATGATGAATGGCTGGAGGTGACCCGCCAGAATAGCCACTACTACAGCAACCTGGCTCCGGGGACCTACCGTTTCATGGTGCAGGCGGCAACGCCGGACGGCGGGTGGAACGGGGAGGTCGAAACATTGGAGGTTCGCATCCAGCAGCCGCCGTGGCGAAGCGCCTGGGCCATGGCGTTGTACAGTCTTGTATTGGCCGGAGGCGCCGGAGTTGGTTGGCGGGGATATCGCCTGACGCGCGAACGTCGGCGCGAAATCGCGGAAGCCCGCCAGAAACGCGCACTGGCCGAGGAGCAGCGCCAGGTCGTCGAGCGACTGAACCGAAACCTGGTGCCCGACAAGCTGGCCCGAGTCATTGCCGAGGAGCTGTGCCAGGTAACCGGCGCCGTGCGAGCCCGTTTCCAGTATCACCATGAACAGCTGTCCGATGTGGAGGTCGTGGTCGGAGAGGCATCCGATCTTGCTGATTCCGAGCTAAGCGAATCCGGCGCTCGGGGGCAAGCACCGAAGCGACGGATCGTGAACTTCACCGTCGAGGGTGAAGCCATCGCAAAATGCCTGATCGAGCCCGGCAGCGAGGGTTTCCATGCCGATCACGACGAACGCCTGCGCCTGCTTCAGCAGACAGCCTCCCAGGCGCTCCACAATCTGCTGCTGATCGAGCGAGTCCGGGCGCTGGCGGTGCGCGCCGAAGAGGCGAACGCGGCCAAGTCCGAGTTCCTGGCGACCATGAGCCACGAGATCCGCACGCCGTTGCATGGCGTGCTCGGCATGCTCGAATTGCTGCATGACACTCACGCCACCCCGGAGCAGTACGAACTGCTCGGCACACTGAGACAATCGGGCATGCAGTTGCAGCGAATCATCGATGACGTGCTCGATATTTCGCGCATCGAGGCCGGACGGCTTGATCTGGACGTCCAGCCTTTCGAGCTGGTTTCATTGCTCGAACAGGTGGTCGATCTGCACGGGCCGAATGCCGCGCGCAAGGCGCTTGATCTGCGCCTTCGAATTGCTTCCGATCTACCCCTGCTGGCGCATGGTGACGCCGGGCGCGTTGTCCAGGTGCTGGGGAATCTGCTCAGTAACGCAGTGAAATTTACCGACGAGGGCGCCATCGAGCTGGCCGCCGAGCGTGGCCGGACGGGCTGGTTGAAGCTGACGGTTTCTGATTCCGGCCCCGGGATCGACGCGGAAGGTCGAGAACGTCTCTTTCAGCCATTCTCGCAGCTCGACGCCTCAATTACTCGCTCCCATAGCGGATCGGGGCTCGGGCTGGCCATTTGCCGTCGACTGGTGACTGCCATGCGGGGGGAACTGCGCCTGGCCGAATGTCCTCGGCGTGGTTCGGTATTTGTCGTTGACTTGCCCATCATTCCGGCCTCGGATTCGATTGATTTTCCACTGACCCGGTTGCTCGAGGACATGGTCGTGGCCTCGGCCATGGATGCATCCTCGTATCGGACTCTTCTACGCCTGGCCAGACGCTGGAACTTTCGTGTGCTGGATGCCCGACGCCAATCCGCCATTGCCTGCGATGCCGTGCTGGTTGATCATCACGGTCCGGATCCGGAATTGCAGCCGTGGCTGGATCAGGCCGGCCGGCTGGTGCGTCTCGATATTCCGTATCGCAGCGCCCCGATGCCATCCCGTTTTCCCGGACCCGTGCATGCGCTCAGGTGGCCGCTGGTCGAGAGCCGCCTGCTCGGCTTGCTGATCGACTGGACTTTACAGCGACGGCAGGGCGGCAATTAGGCGAATAAACGGGTACACTTCGACTTTGTCGCCACACAAGCAGGAGTCAGTTTCATGGAAATGCTGATCTTTCTGGCGGTGCTGATTGCGCTGGCCGTATTCATCATTGCCATCTACAACCGTCTGGTGGCCGCACGCAACCGCTACAAGAATGCCTTCGCCCAGATCGATGTTCAATTGACCCGCCGATACGACCTGATTCCCAATCTTGTCGAGGTGGCCAAGAAGTACATGAGCCACGAGCGGGAAACACTCGAAGCGGTTATCCAGGCGCGTAACGGCGCCGTCAATCAGCTCAAGGAGACTTCCAGTGATCCCGGCAACCCGGAAGCAGTCAAGAAGCTTGGCGAGGCCGAGCAGGGCCTGTCCGGCGCGCTCGGGCGTTTGTTCGCGTTGTCGGAAAACTATCCCGACCTCAAGGCCAACCAGAACATGATGCAGCTGTCCGAAGAGCTGACCAGCACCGAGAACAAGGTCGCCTTTGCCCGTCAGAGCTTCAATGATTCGGTCATGAGCTTCAATATCCTGCGCGAGAGCTTCCCGAACAACATCATCGCCGGCATGTTCAACTTCCAGCCGGCCCAGTTGCTCGACATCGAAGACCCGGCCAAGCGCGAAGCAGTCCAGGTGAATTTCGGCTGACTCCGTCTCACGTCTTCCGTCTCACGTCTATCCGCGCGTAGCGCCAGTGAACTTCTTCGAACATCAGGACAAGGCCCGCCGCCAGACACGCTTTCTGGTTGTGCTGTTTTCGCTGGCGGTGATCGGCATCATCATAGCGGTCAACGCCGTCATTCTGACCACTCTGGGGGTCCAGGTGCCGAGCGATGATCCGGTTCGCCTGATTGCCGAGAATGCCGGTTTGATTCTGGCTACCACGCTGATCACCGGCGCCATCATCGGTCTGGCCAGCGCCTTTCGCAGCATGCAGCTCAGGAGCGGTGGTGGCGAGATTGCACGGGCGCTGGGTGGCACTCGGGTCGAACCCGATACCCGCGACCCCTTGCGCCGGCGTCTGCACAATGTGGTCGAGGAAATGGCGATCGCCTCCGGTATTCCGGTACCGGAGGTCTACGTGCTCGAGCAGGAGCAGGGCATCAATGCCTTCGCGGCTGGTTTTTCGACATCGGACGCGGCCGTGGCGGTCACCCGCGGCACCCTGGAACATCTCGATCGCGACGAGTTGCAGGGTGTCATCGCCCATGAGTTCGCGCATATCTTCAACGGTGACATGCGCCTGAATATTCGCCTGATCGGCATCCTGTTCGGCATTCTGATCATTTCCATCATCGGTCGGCGATTGCTGTTTACTGCCCGTTTTGCCCGTGACTCCAGGGCGGCCGCGCCGGCAGTGCTGTTCGGTTTGGCGGTGGTGATCATCGGCTATATCGGGCTGTTTTTCGGACGCTGGATCAAGGCGGCGGTCTCGCGCCAGCGCGAGTATCTGGCCGATGCTTCGGCCGTGCAATTCACCCGACATCCCGATGGCATCTCAGGCGCCCTCAAGAAGATCGGCGCGCTGCATTCCGGCTCGTTTCTGACCACCGATACCGAGGAGGTCGGCCACATGCTGTTTTCGACTGGCATGGGCTATCAGATGTTCGCCACCCACCCACCGTTGGAAAGCCGCATCAAAGCCATTGATCCGAATTTTCGCCCCCAGGATCTCAAGGAGCTGGCCCAGCAACTTGACCGGCATGCCCAGGCGCGCCGGGCCGAAGCGGAAGAAGCCGGGCGCGAGCGCGGCGAAGAGGAGCAGCAGCGCGGTCCCGGCGGCCTGCCGCTGGATGCCGACAACCTGGCCGAGACGATCGGCCAGCCCGGTCTCAACCAGGTCTTTCTGGCGGCCGCCCTGGCCGCGGCCATTCCCAAGCCGCTGGAGCGAGCCGCCCATTCCGACGAGTGGGCTCCGGAGGTGATCTGCTATCTGCTGTTGTCGAAAGACGCCGAAGTCGCCGAACAGCAATTGCTGCAGATTGCCCAGGCGCTGGGCAGTGACAGCGAAAGTCAGGTACGGGCTCTGCGCCAGTCGGTGCCCGAACTGCCCGCCGAGCAGCGCCTGCCGCTGATGGAAATGGCCTTTCCTGCCCTCAGGCGCCGGCCCGAGAGCGAGCTGCGCGACCTGATGAAGCTGATCGATGCGCTGATTGCCGCGGATGGCAGGATCAATGTGTTCGAATACGCCCTGGCGCGTCTGACCAACCGCCATATCAAGGACCTGCTCGATCCCTCGCACGCTGGCGCGGGTGGATCGAAAACCCTTCGGTCACAAGCCGATGCCGTCAAGATCCTGTTGGCCATATTGGCCCATCATGGGCATCCCGATCAGCCCGAGGAGATTCAGGGCGCCTACGCGGTTGGCCTGGAAGCGGCCCTGGACGAACCCGCCGGCGCTCCCCCGGTCCCCGACAACTGGCCTGAACGGCTGGATGAAGCGCTCGCGAAACTGGACCGCTTGAAGGCTCGCGAAAAGGAAAAGCTGGTCGCCGCCATGGCCCGTGTGGCGATGCATGACGAGGAAATCGTCGCTGCCGAAATGGAACTGATGCGCGTCATCTGCGGCCTGCTGCACGTGCCCCTGCCACTGATCGAATCGGATTGAGCCGCTGCATTGTCATTGCCGCCACGCAGATTCCAGGCGTCCGGAACCAATCGATCAATCCTCTAGAGTGAATCCGACCTCGATGGTCACCTGCCAGTGGGCAATCCGCCCGTTCTCGATATGGCCGCGAGTATCGACCACCTGAAACCAGCGCATGTGCTTGACCGTGCTGGATGCCTTGGATATTGCGTTTTGCACGGCATCCTCAATTCCTGACTTTGATGAGCCGGTCAACTGTATATGCTTGTAGACATGGTCATTCATAACATGCTCCTGATTGCATTAGTGACTTTCAAACCGATCCTGGAAGATTTCAAGGTTCGGGCGGACATTGATCAGCATGCTCTGGGCATCGTCAAGTTGATTGGCATTCGGTCCGACGAAATGATCGATCAATTCTTGTGTCTGCGCGTCGAATCGCAGTACTGCGGCCTGGTCCCGGTCCAGCACGTAAAGCTTTTCATCGGGTCCGAATACCAGGTCACGTGCAAATGACAGCCCGCCTGAACCGGATTCGATGAACGTCGATATGTCACCGGAGTCCGGGTCAACACGCAATACATTTCCGGCGCTGCCGTTGGCAACATACAGGAAATCGTCGGGCCCGATCGTCAGCCCCCAAGGGTCTTCAAACGCCGGGTCGGGACCCGACAGCACTTCGGGCTCGTTGTCGTTGAACTGGGCAAAGCGCAGGATGCGCCTGGTGATCGCCTCGATGACCACGAAGCTGTCCAGCCCGGACTCATAAACCAGATCGCGTACGCCATGGCTGGACAGGAAGGAACCGTCAGGCAAGAACGGAAAGGTGAATCCAATTCGCAAACGGTCCGGGTCGTAGGTGTCAATGGTCGCCAGCAGGCTGATGGTTAGCAGCGATTCGTCGTCGTTGAATGCCAGCGCCTTTGGAAAGCCGGAATACAACTCGCCGGGCACAAGGCTGTAGGGCGGCTGGGAGCTGAGGTGAATATCAAGCTGGTCCTGATGAATACGATCGTAACGACGGACCTCACCGTGCGAAAGCGCATAAATCAGACCATCGCCGGCCACGACGAATCGTGTGTACTCGGAAAATGCCGGCCGTTCGTCAGGAAAATCGTCAGGCTGGGCTTTCACCACCAATCCTGCGTGCTCGCCATCCATCAACCAGGCATGAATCTCATCTGAACCGCTGGAGGCCACCAGCAGTTCGTAATGATCGAGCTGACTGCCATCATGCATCGGCAGGCCCGGCCATGGTCGCGGTGGGTCGGGTTCGGGGCCTTTGCCGTTGTATGGGTCGAAGGGGTAAGGGTCGTCCCAATCCGGTATTCCGTCGCCGTCGCTGTCGGGCATCGAGGGTGGAGGAGGCTGGATTTCACCGGGAATGGTGGCGTCCATGTAATCGGCGACGATCGGTGCAAACACGGCCATCACCTCGGCATTGTTGATTTCCTTGCCCGGCTCGTTGGAACCGCACGGATCGCCGCCGCACTGGATATCCGGGTTGGTGAACACATTGAGCCGCTTGTACCGATTGACGTCAGCACTGCTAATGGAGCTCATCAGGGTGTTGTAGCGATCCGGGACGACCAGGCCGAATCCGGTGGTGTCCGGAAGAAAGTCCGGGTTGAAGCTTTCGCGGTGGTGATGCGCACCAAGCTGGTGGCCGACTTCGTGGGGAAACGTGGAATCCGCGCATACCGACCAGTTGGTGACACCGTCATTACTGATCTGCACCGCGTAACTGTTGTCATATTCGCCAAGGTTTTCATTGAAGAAAGGAAAGTATGCGACACCGCAGGCGCCCCGGGTTTCGATGTTGGCGGTCGAGAGCAGTGCGATCAGATCCGCTCCGAATGCCTCACGGGTGGCGGCCAGGTCTTCCAGTCCGGCCACCGGTTCGCCGGCCAGCGCCAGTCGCATATCGTCTAGCGCATCGAAGTTCGAGTCGTCTGAGAAGTTGTTGGTAAGCTCATGATGAACCAGGCGCAAGACGATATCGAGATTCGAGTCGGTCATGGCCTGATTGGTCAATGCCACCAGGTGATTGACGCGGGTGTCGATCAAGTCACCCGGGTAACGCTCCTGCACGCCCGAGGTATAGATGATCATCTGGTCGATCTGGATGGTTCCCGAGCCGGACTGATCGGTATCCGTGACCGTCGGTTTCAGAAAGTCATGTGTCCGGCCAGTCACCGGGCAGTCCTGGTGAACGTGCACATAGGGATGGTCGAGTGCGACCAGCCAGGTGCCCCCGGCATCGGTGTGCACGAGAAACTGGCCCGATTCGGTCGCAATTCTGCCAAACAATCCGCTTTGTCCGATGGTCAGGAATGCATAACCTGACCGGGACTCATCGGGCATGTGGCCGTGGGTCGTCACGTCGCCATTGGCATGAATCGTCACGGGCTCGAAGTCCATGGCCACGATCTGTTCATCGGGAAACATCATGGAGATTCGACCACCGTGGCGAAAGTGATCCAGCCCCGGGTCAATCTGAAAACTCGAACCGGCCGGCAGGTTCTCGAAACCCGCTGTGGCGACTTGTGGCCGCTGCTGGAAAGCACTGGCCGGCTCGGGCGCTTCCCAAGCCTGAGCGTGGACCAGGTCCTGACCGGTTGCGGCCATTGGGCACAGGCCGATACAAGCAACCACTCCCCAGATGAGATGCTTGCACGAGACAAGGCAACGGCTCGTCATGACGGTTCTCCCGGTTTAGAATTGATAGGGAGCCTCTGAATAACTCTGCGCGGAGCACAGAGTTATTCAGAGGCTCCCCTAGAGAGTAGCACGAGCCCGCGCGGCGATCGAATGGCCCGGCGAGACCCCTGAATTGCGGAGAAACCATGATTGGATTGTTGCAGCGAGTGAGTCAGGCCCGAGTGGAGGTGGCCGGGCAAACCATTGGCGCCATTGGTCCGGGGCTTCTGGTTTTGGTCGGTTTCGAGCGTGACGATCGTGCCGAACGTTTGGAGCGATTTCTGGAACGTTTGCTCAACTACCGGGTGTTTGCCGATAAGCAAGGGCGCATGAATCTCAGCCTGCGCAAGGTTGGCGGCGGACTTCTGCTGGTGCCCCAGTTCACCCTGGCCGCCGATACCAACTCCGGCAACCGCCCCAGCTTCACCCCGGCAGCCCCACCCGATAAGGGCCGAGAATTGTTCGAACAACTCGTTGAACTTGCTCACGACACCTGGCCCGACACAGCCACCGGCGAATTTGGCGCCCACATGGAGGTTCACCTGGTCAACGACGGTCCCGTTAGTCTGTTGATTCGTTGATTCTTTGAGCGGTTTGTTCGTTGATTCGTTGATTCGTTGATTCGTTTGTTCGTTGATTCGTTTGTTCGTTGTTTCGTTTGTTGGTTTGTTCTTAGATTCAACCGCGAAGTGCAACACCACTGATCGGTTAGAGGTGAGGTGCGCTAGCATCGGCACTCTAACCACCACGTTGGAGTTGCACGATGAGC
>SL_3KL_010_SEDDRAFT_10000154_pt1 | contig 47459 bp, 40 predicted proteins | sample SodLakKL_010_SED_2_FD_10381 | JGI IMG/M metagenome (IMG submission 10381)
TGGTTCGAACCTCGTCTGGAGGGCGAAGGGTCCCGTCTCCAAGGGCCCTCCGGTCCTGTCCACACCAGCTCATCCTTCGTACCGTCGAACTGCCCGCTGGAGGCAACTGCTCGCACACGATCCGCGCGAGCCGCGCCCGGCTGTCCCGAGGAGCCACCGTGACCCACGACACCGCATCGCCGCCTGCACCGGACGTGGCATCGGAGGGCGAGACCCCGCCATGGCACGCCCTGGGCACCTCGGAGGTCGAGCTGAAGCTGGAGGTCGATCAGCGCGTCGGTCTGCAGGCGTCGGAGGCCGAGGAGCGGCTCGAGCACTACGGGCCGAACGAGCTCGAGCGCGATGAACCCCGCGGCAACCTCGAGATCGTGCTCTCGCAGTTCAAGAGCCCGCTGATCTACATCCTGCTCGTGGCCTTCGTCGTGACCATCGTGATCGACGAGTACACCGACGCTGCCGTGATCGCGGCGGTGCTGGTGATCAACGCGGTGATCGGCTTCTTCCAGGAGCGCAAGGCGGACCGCTCCGTCCACGCGCTGATGGAGCTCGCCGCACCCCGCTCGACCGTCGTCCGGGACGGTGAGGAACGCGAGATCGACTCCGCAGGGCTCGTCCCCGGGGACGTGGTCATGCTCACCTCCGGCAGTCGGGTACCGGCCGACCTGCGCCTGGTGACCGCGACCACCCTGGACATCGACGAGTCGCTCCTGACCGGGGAGAGCGTCCCCGCGCGCAAGTCCACGGATGCCGTGGCTGAGGAGAAGCTCGCCGCCGACCGCAGTTGCATGGCCTTCATGGGCAGCGCGGTCGCGAGCGGCCGGGGACGGGGTGTGGTCGTCGCGACGGGCAAGGACACGGTGCTCGGCGGGATCGCCGAGAGCATCCGCAAGGAGGAGCAGCCGCAGACGCCGCTGCAGCAGCGGATGCACCGCTTCGCGAACATCATCGCGGTCGCGGTGCTCTCGTCGACCGTCGTCGCGTTCTTCCTCGGCGTCGCCCTGGGCGAGCCGATCCCCGACATGTTCCTCACGGCCGTGGCGCTGGCCGTCGCCGTGGTCCCCGAGGGGTTGCCGGTCGCCTTCACGGTCGCGATGGCGCTCGGCGTGCGCCGCATGGCCCACCGCAACTCGATCATCCGCTCCCTCCCCGCGGTCGAGACGCTCGGCAGCACCAACGTGATCGGCTCGGACAAGACCGGGACGCTCACCGCCAACCGGATGACCGTCCTGCGCGGCTGGTCGTCCGCCGGTTGGATCACCTTCACCGACGAGCCGAGCGAGGCGACCGAGGACGACGACGCCGAGGTGGCCGCACAGGTCGAGGGCGCTCCGGAGGGGCCCGTCGCCCAGGCGCTCACGACCGCGGTCGTCGCCAACGAGGCCGGGCTCGTCGACCAGGACGACGGTTCCGTCGAGCACCGTGGCGACCCGACCGAATCCGCGCTGCTCGTTGCGGCACGCACCGCAGGCATCGAACCGGACGTCCTGCGCGACCAGGCCATGATCCTGGCCACCGTCCCNTTCGAGTCCCAACTGCGCTACTCGTACACCGTCACCGACGAGGACGGTCCGATCCTGCGGCTCAAGGGCGCACCCGAACGCGTCCTCGAGCTGTGCACCACGATCCAGGACGGCGATGAGGCGCGCGACATCGACACCGACGAGGTGCTGGCCGTCGCGCACGCCATGGCGGAACGTGGGCTGCGGGTGCTCGCCATGGCGCAGCGTCGCCTGGACGTCGAGGTGGACGACATCGACCCGTCGTCGCCCCCCGAACCCGAGGAGCTGACGCTCACCGCGATGGTCGGTATGCAGGACCCACCTCGTCCGGGGGTGAAGGACGCGATCGTGCGGTGCCGCAAGGCGGGCATCCGCGTCCTGATGATCACCGGCGACCACGCGGCGACCGCCCGTGCCATCGCGGCGGACCTCGGCATCTCGCCGAGCGATGCCGAGGTCCTGACCGGCAGCGATGTCGAGACCATGTCCGACGAGGACCTGTTCTCCGCGGTCGAGCACGTCGACGTGTTCGCCCGGGTCGCCCCCGAACACAAGCTCCGGGTGGTCAGGGCGCTCCGTGACCACGACCAGGTGGTGGCCGTCACCGGCGACGGCGTCAACGACGGCCCTGCGCTCAAGGCCGCCGACATCGGGGTGGCCATGGGTCGGTCGGGCACGGACGTCGCTCGCGAAGCCTCGGACATGGTCCTCACCGACGACAACTTCGTGTCCATCGCGAACGCCGTCGAGGAGGGCCGTGTCGTCTTCGACAACGTCCGCAAGGTGACCTACTTCCTGCTGTCGACCGGCGCCGCGGCGATCGTCGCGATCATCACGTCGATCGCCATGGGCATGCCGCTTCCCTACGTCCCCGCAGCGCTGCTGTGGCTCAACGTCGTGACCAACGGCATGCAGGACGTCGCGCTGGCCTTCGAGCCGGGAGAGCCGGACGTGCTCGACCGCAAGCCACGACGCCGTGAGGACGGCATCGTCAACCGGGTGCTCTGGGAGCGGACCGTCCTGACCGGCGTCGTCATGGCGGTGGGCAGCCTGTGGCTGTTCACCTGGGCGATGGACCTCGGGCTCGAGGATGCGCAGGCACGCGGTGCCGCCCTCACCACCCTGGTGGTCGCCATGGCGGCGCACGTCTACAACGCGCGCTCTGAGCGCCGCTCCATCATCCGCACCCACGTCGCGGGCAACCGTTTCCTGCTGATCGCCACCATCATCGCGCTGACGATCCACGTGGCCGCGAGCTACTGGGCACCGACCCAGCTCGTCCTGCAGATCGAGCCGGTCACCGGTGCGGGATGGGGGCGGATCGCCGTGGTGGCCGTCGCGGTCGTGATCGCCAGCGAACTGCACAAGTGGTGGCGCTCACGCCGCTGAGCAGGTCACCGTCGACACCACGGCCCGCGAGCGGTCCCGGGACAAGGCACGACACCGACGACCGGACGGCCCCGACCCGGGTCGTTGTCCCCTGGCCGGCGCCCCGGCACGGGAGGACGCTGGAGCCGGGCCTGAGGCTGCACCAGCTCCAGGCTGCACCAGCTCGTCGTCCGGAGGCCGTCCAGGAGGGCCGCCATGCGCGCGATGATCGTCTACGAGTCGATGTTCGGCAACACCCGGGACGTGGCTGAGGCCGTCGCCCTCGGCCTGTCGATCCACGGGGTCGAGGTGGAGACCACCGAGGTCGGACAGGCAGACCCCGGCCTCGATCGGCACCTCGATCTGCTGGTCGTCGGCGCTCCGACCCACGCGCTGTCGCTCAGCCGACCGCAGACCCGCGGTTCCGCGGCGGAGGAAAGCGACGAGGCTCTGGTCACCACCGGCGACGGCCTGCGCGAGTGGCTGGAGCTGCTACCGAAGGGCGAGGGACTGCGCGCCGCCGCCTTCGACACCCACGTCGACAAGAGGATCCCGGGCTCAGCGTCGAAGGCGGCGAGGAGGCGACTCCGCCGACGTGGCTACCGGCCGGTCGTCCCCGCCGAGAGCTTCTTCGTCTCCGACCTGCAGGGTCCGCTGGTCGACGGCGAGGTGGAGCGCGCCCGGGCCTGGGGGACGCGGCTGGCGACGGCCATCGGCGCGAACGGTCCCAGCAGCGCGGACGGGCCCCTCGCCGAACCGACGGCCCAGCCCTGACGAGGTCGAACAGGCGCACCGCACGCCCGATCACCCGTTGAGAGGTGCGCCGTGGTCGTGCGGGTGACATCCTTCGCCCAACCGACCAGGAGGACCCGCGTGCCCGACGCCGCCACCGCCGACATCGCGACGGTGCTCGCAGAGGTCGCCGACATCGCCCGACCGCGGGCCCGGGAAGGCAAGGTCGCCGACTACATCCCCGTGCTTGCGGAGGCGGACCCCGACGACTTCGGGATGGCGCTGGTCGACATGGACGGCACCGAGCACCTGTACGGCGACGTCGACCGGCCCTTCGCGATCCAGAGCATCTCCAAGGTGTTCTCACTGGTCCTGGCGATGCACGAGACCGACGCGAACGACGGGGTCGCCCACCAGCTGTGGTCCCGGGTCGGGCGCGAACCCTCAGGTGACCCCTTCAACTCCCTGGTGCAACTCGAACGCGAGCGCGGGATCCCCCGCAACCCGATGATCAACGCCGGGGCACTGGTGATCGACGACATCCTGCTCGACCACTGCGAGGACCCCAAGCGCTCCACGATGGATCTGCTCGAGACCCTCGCGCGAGAGCCACTGGACGTCGACGAGCGGGTGCTCGACTCCGAGCACGGCTCGCTGCATCGCAACCGCGCGATGGCCAACCTGATGGCTTCCTTCGGCAACCTCACCCACGAGGTCGACGAGGTCCTCGACGACTACGTCCACGCGTGCGCGATCGCGATGACCACGCGGCAGCTGGCGCGATCGATCCGGTTCCTCGCCAACGACGGCGTCGAGCCCGACTCGGGTGAACGGATCCTCTCCCCCGAACTGGCCAAGCGGGTGGCGGCCATCATGTTCACCTGCGGCACCTACGACGCCGCCGGCGAGTTCGCCTTCAGCGTCGGTCTGCCGTGCAAGAGCGGCGTCGCCGGCGGGATCGTCGGGATCGTGCCGCGTCGCATGGGCCTCTGCGTGTGGTCACCTCCGCTGGATCCCTCCGGCAACTCCCTCGCTGGTCGGACGGCGCTGCACGAACTCTCCCAGAAGCTCGACCTCTCGGTCGTGTAGACCGCACCCGGGGGTCCTTCGCCCCTGGTTCCTGAAGCGCCGCGATCGGATGCTCGCAGGCGACACGTGGCCCAGGTCGGATCATGAAGGTCGTCGGTGGGTTCCAGGTCGCGGTCGGCGCGGCCATGCTCCTGCTGTGGGCGGAGGTGGGCATGTTCGCCCGCTGACCGTCGCAACGATCGCGGGGATCGTGCGCCTGCTCGACGATCGGACGCCTGATCAGTACCGGATCAGCTCGAAGCCGACCGCCGCATCGCAGCCGACACGCTGACCTGCTGCCTCGAGGTTCCAGCGCAGGAACTCGGGGTCCGACATCGCGTGATCGCCGAGTCCCTCCAGGTAGGTCTCGTGGGCGGCCAGTGACGCGATCGCGAGGTCCACGTACCCGGTGACGTCGATCGCGTGGCGGCTCCGGGGCGAGCCGGTCACCAGCACCCGCTGGGCGCGGTGCGGGTCGGTTCCCACGTCGGGGAAGATCCACCGGTTGCCCGCATCCGCCACGGCATCGAGCAGCGCCGTCCCGAGTGCACGATGGTCTGCGGAGTTGACGCTGCCCCCATCCGGACTCCAGCTCTCCCGGTGGTTGATCGTGATGATGGTGTCCGGGCGGTAGTGACGGATCTCGGCGGTCAGCGCGCGCCGCAGGTCGAGACCGGCGACGAGCACGCCATCAGGGAAACCGAGGAAGTCGACGGTCCTCACCCCGACGATCGCCGCGCTGCGCCGCTGCTCCTCCTCGCGGAGCGGTCCGCACTCCTCCGGTGGCAGGTCATCGATGCCGGCCTCGCCACGCGTGGCAAGCACGTAGACGACCTCGTCGCCCGCGTCGGTCCACCGGGCGATCGCGGCGGTCGCGCCGTACTCCAGGTCGTCGGGATGCGCGACGACCGCCAGCACACGACCGACGTCCTCGTCGAACAACTCCAACCGGTCGGCTGCGTCCTCGGTCATCATGACTCCCCTGCGCCAACTACGGTGGAGACGGAAGGGTACGGCGGCGCACCGCCGCCGGCGTTGAGCCCGAGGCGCGCGACCCCCGGGGAGGAACCCGGGACCTCCCTCCGGGCCGTACAACCCGGAGACGAAGCGGACGGAGGGAGCGACGATGCGTATCGGCGTGGCGATCCGGTTGTTGACAGCACCGGGGGGGCGATGGCCCCTGCCGACGTGGGACGACATCCGCGAGCAGGCGGTCGTCGCCGAGGACACGGGGTTCGACCGGGTGGTGATCGAGGACGCCCTGTCGTGGCCACTCGAGGACATCACCGGTGGCGCGTGGGAGTCGGTCAGCCTGCTCGGCGGCCTGGCCGAGGCGACGTCGACCATCGGGCTCGCCCACTCGGTGATCAACGCCCCCTACCGCGCCCCGGGGCTGATCGCCAAGATCGCGGAGACGCTGGACGAGATGTCCGACGGGCGCTTCGTGCTGGGGCTCGGTGCGGGGAACACCCCCGACGCGGACTACACCGCGTTCGGCATCCCGGCCGACCCCCGCTTCTCGCGCTTCGCCGAGTCGTTGGAGATCATCCACGACCTGCTCAGGTACGGCCGGTCCACCTTCGAGGGCCGGTTCCACACCACGCAGGACGCCCAGATGGTCCTGCGCGGACCGAGCGGGGAGGGCCCGCCGATCGTCGTCGCTGCCGGCGGCGAGCGGATGAAGCGCCTGGCCGCGAGGTTCGCGGACGAGTGGAACTGGTGGGTCTCGAACGAGGAGGATGTCGAGCGGATCACCGACCACCTCGACGACCTCGAACGCGCCTGCGACGAGGTGGGTCGCGATCCGGCGACGCTCGGCCGCTCCCTCGACGTCTACGCCGCGGCGCTCGGTGATGGCGACCAGACGGACGAGGACATCGCCAGGAAGCTGCTCTCGCTCGGCGACCTCGGGTTCGCGGAGGTGCGTTGCTACCTCGACCGTCAGCGCACCCATGCGGACACCATCGCCTCGATCCGCGCGATGTCGCCCGTCATCGAGCACGTCCACGCCGGCTGAGCGATCCCACATCGGTCGCCGGCCGCTGACCGTCGGTGGGACGCCCGCTCAGCCCATCACCGGGTCACGGGCCCGGTGGCGGACCGTCCTCGGGCCAGAGCCACCCCGGGCCGTTGAGGACGATCTGCGGGACCCCATCGCGATCACGGACCTCACCGAGCACGCACACGTACTCGCCGACGAGCTCCTCCTCGGGCGCGGTGGCGAAGCGCTCACGCACCTCCTCGTAGATCACGACGTCGAACCGGTCGGGATCAGGGTGCTCGTTGCCGAGGTTGAGGAAGGTCGGCGCCCCACCGACGTCCGGCTCGAAGCTCGCGGCGACCACGGGGCCGACGATCGCCGACGACCGTCCCACCTCGCCAGCGGCGTCCTCCCAGAGCACCGGGTCATCGCAGGTCGGGCCTGGCTCGCCCATGACCCCGCCGAGCACCCGCGAGAGGCCGAAACCCACCACGAGCAGGACGCCGAGCACGATCCCGACCAGGTTGCCTCGTCGCCGTTCCTCCATAGCGACACGGTACGGCCATCCCGGCTCACCGCCGAGCCCCAGCCGAGGACGGGGCCAACGTCGGCTCGAGCAGCGCCGCTCAGCGCACCAGTTCGAGGATCACCTCGGCGACCTGGCCGGGAGCGTCCTCCTGGACGAAGTGCCCGGCCTCCTCGATCGTGCGGTGGGCCTGGCCAGCCGCGCCGGGGATGCGTTGACGCATCGGGCGATCACCGCCCCGGGTGATCGGATCCTGGCCGCTGAAGGCGGTGAGGAAGGGACGCTCGAACCGCTCGAGTGCCTGCCAGGCGGCCCGGTTGGCCTGGGTCGCGGGGTCCTCCGGCGAGGTCGGGACGAGGCTCGGCAGGACCCGCGCACCCGCCTGGTAGGAGGCGTCGGGGAAGGGCGCGTCGTAGGCCGCGACCTCGCCGTCCGACAGGGTGCGTAGCGTGCCACCGTCCACGATCCGCCCGGTCGGGAACCGCGACATCGCGCGTGCCGCCTGCTGCCAGGTGTGGAACGCGTCGGACATCTGCTGATCACCCGTCGGGAGGGCGGTGTTCGACGCCACGACACCGGCGAAACGGTCCGGGTGCTCAGCCACGAGCCGCAGGCCGATCAGCCCGCCCCAGTCCTGGCAGAACAGCACGACCTCCCGCAGCTCGAGTCGGTCGAACAGCGCCTCCCGCACCCACGCGACCTGGCGGGCGTAGGTGTGGTCCTCCTGGCGAGCCGGCTTGTCGGAGCGACCGAAGCCGATCAGGTCCGGGACCACGGCCCGCAGCCCGGCGTCGACCAGCGGGGGCACGACGTGCCGGTACAGGTAGCTCCAGGTCGGCTCGCCGTGCAGGAGCAGCACGGTCGTAGCCGCCGGGTCACCTTCGTCGAGGTGGTGGAGACGCAGCGTGCCGCCATCGGGATCCGCGACCTCGAGGTAGTGGGGGCGGTAGGGCCAGTCCGGGAGACCATCGAACCGCTCGTCCGGGGTACGCAGGCTGTCCATGTCGCGCTCCTCATCGGACCTGAGCCTGCCACACGAGCTCCCGGAACGCCCCCGATACGGTGACGAGCCGGGAACGGGTCGGTTCCCGACGACGTGCGAGGCCGGGAGGACGTCCGTGGGGGCAACGTTCGAGGAACTCGCGGCGTCCGAGACGCCGATGGGCCTGCTCACGCTGCGTCGACGCCTCGAGCCCTCGCTCGGGATCGACGTGTTCGAGGTCAAGCTCGGTGACGAGTACCTCATGTCGAGCCTGTTCACGGCGGCCGAACTCGAGCTGGCCCGCCTCGCACTGGCGGAGGTCACCCACCCGGAGCTGGACGTCGTCGTCGGCGGGCTCGGGCTCGGCTACACGGCGATGGCCGCGCTCGAGGACCCGCGCGTACGCACGTTGGCGGTCGTCGAGGCCCTGCGCGAGGTCATCGACTGGCACGAGGACGGGCTGCTCCCGGATGCCGTCGGGCTGGCCTCCGATCTCCGGACCCGTCTCGTCCACGGCGACTTCTTCGCGCTCGCTTCCGCTGACGCCGGCTTCGACCCAGCTCCACCGAGGCAGCGCTACCACGCGATCCTCGTGGACATCGACCACTCACCCCGCCACCTGTTGGACGAGCGACACACCGGGTTCTACACGGTCGATGGGCTCCGGGCCCTGACCCGGCACCTGCATCCCGGAGGCGTGTTCGCCCTGTGGTCGGACGACCCCCCTGACGATGCCTTCCTCACCGACCTCGCCCAGGTCTTCGCTTCCGCGGAGGCGCACGTGATCACCTTCCCCAACCACTACACCCGAGGCGAGTCCACCAACACCGTCTACGTCGCGAGCTGACCTGGCGCTCACGGGCTGCGTACCTGGATCCACAGCGCGTCGGCGACGGCGAGCACACGACCGCCACCATCCTGGATCGCCGAGGCCCCGTACAGCTTGCGCCCGTCGACGCCCCGGCTCCACCCGAGGACGACGTGCTCCTCGTTGGCCGGTACTGCGGTCCGCTGCTGCACCCGCAGGCTCGCGAGGACGGCGACACGCCCGTCGAAGACGGCGAACCCGGACGGGCAGTCCAGCGCCGCCCACACGAAGGCCTCGCCCACGGCCCCGTCCGCGCCGGCGAAGGAGGGGTCCGGCGTCCAGGGTGAGGCGACCATCCCGGTGCCGGCGACCGGACCAGGGAAGATCCGCAGTCCATCGTCGTCCGGTCGTTCGGGACCGCAGGCGAAGCACGTCGGGAAGGCGTGGTCGGTGAAGCCCACGTAGCCCGCGACGGCGTCACGGGCCGCAGGGGGACGCACCGTCCCCGGCGGACACAGGTCCGGCGGCGCGTGCGCACGGGCCCGGGCGACCAGGACCTCCCCGTCACGGACCTCCACACCGTCCGCGGTCTCGACGACCTCCATGGGGGTGCCCAGCGGCGGCGGGGCCCGAAGCTCCACGATGGCCGGCTGGTCGAGCAGCCCGGCGACCGATCCGGCGCAGTAGCCCCCGTGCGCCGAGTCCGGGGGTCCGTTGAAGCGGGCCGGAACCGTCAGGGTCGTCGAGGTGGCCACGGTCGCCCTCCCTGCTTTGGGGGGCGAGCCTGCCACAGAGACGACCGCCACGACCAGCCGAGCGCGTCTCAGGCGGCCTGGCTCAGGCCTCCTGCAGATCGCGGTGGCGGAAGACCACCACGCCGATGGTCGCGGNGATGAGCCCGATGGCGAGCATGACCGCNGCCGCCTCGACGTTCATGTCGACGACGGCTCGTCCATCACCAGCAGCGGCGCACGGGGCATCAACGCGGCGATCACCGCGATCTTCTGCCGGTTGCCCTTGGAGTAGGAACGGCCCTTCTTCGACGGGTCGAAGTTGCACCGCTCGATCGGCTCGTCGCGGAACACCCGGCCTGCTCCGACCTCGACAGGAGTGCTCTACGTCATCGATGCCATCACGCCCCTGCTCGCACAGGTGCAGATCACGAACCTCAACGTGCTGCTGCTGGGCATCGTGTCACTGCTCGCGGGGATCCTGATCCTCGCGGTGCCGCGCGTGCTCAACTACATCGTCGCCGCCTACCTCATCATCGTCGGGGTGATCTGGATCGTCGCCGGGATCTGACCGGTCGCACCCCCTGGGTGAGGCACGGCGGATGAGTTCACCGCTCGTCGGCGATCTCGACGTTCCTGACCATCGCCTCCAACTGCGGCTGCCGCTCGTCGAGGGTGGCGTCGTCATCGGCGTAGCTGGAGATGATCAGCGTCTCGCCCCCGAGGTCGAGCAGGAAGCGCTCGATCCACATCCCCTCGGCGAAGGCGGCCTCGCCCGTGGCCTCGAGCCGTTGCCGCAGGGCGCGACGGTCGCCCTCGGTGAACGGCTCGCGCTCCTGCTCACGGACCCCGAGCTGCGGTTCCGCGACCTCGTCGAAGGGTGTCGGCTCGACGACGACCTCGACCGCTGCGAGCACCTCACCACCGATCGCGGCATCGACATCGACGGGCTCCTCGCCGAAGAAGCGGCACGCACCGGGTTCGCCCGCCTCCGGGGTGAACCACTCGTCGGGGTAGTCGACCGTGACCCGGCCGTCAGGCCCGGTGCAGCTGGCTGCCAGTTCGACCCCGGGCTCGAGCTCGACCTCAGGTGGCTCCACCTCGATGCTGTCGGGCTCGGTGCTGTCGGGCTCGGTGCTGTCGGGATCGGCCAGCTCCGCATCCGGGACGGGGTCGGGACCGGTCACCAGCACGCCGACACCGACGACCGCGAGGGCCGCGGCCGCCGCGAGCCCGACCGCCGGAACGGGCTGCCGCAGGCGTTCACGCAGGTCGCCCAGGCGCGCGCTCCAGCGCTCACGCCAGCCGGGCTGTTGCGCGGTCAGCTCGGCGCTCGCCTCCTCGGCCATCTGCATCAGCTCGCTGCGGGCCTGCGCCTTGCGCCCGGGATCTGGCTCCGGCGCATCCTCGGCGAGCTCACGTAGCCGTCGCAGCTCATCCATGGTTGACACCTCCGTCGGCTGGCTCATCGGCCTCCCCCGTCGGGGTCAGCTCCGAGCGCAGCACCTGGCGGGCACGGTGGATGCGGGAACGGACCGTGCCGACCGGGACATCGAGCACGTGCGCGACCTCCTCGTAGCTCAGGTCATCCCACGCGTGCAGGAGCAGGGGCTCTCGGTCGCGGACAGGCAACCCCATCACGGCCGCCGCGACCGGTGAGCTCGGCGCCAGCTCGTCGAGCCGCTGCTCCGGGCTCGCGTCCGGCGCGTGGACCGGGTCGGACGCGGACCGCAACGCGGCGTCCTCCGCCTTGGCCTCCTCGCGGTGCTGCTGCTTCGCCAGGCGCGAGGCGATCCCGAAGAGCCAGGGACGCGCCGAGGGGAAGCTGGGGTCGTAGCGATCGCGCTGCTGGAAGGCGACCTTGAACACCTCGGCGGTCACGTCCTCGGCACGGCGCCCGACCCGCGTCCAGAGGAAGCGGTGGATCGCGTCGTAGTGACGGTCGAACACCGTCGCGAAGCGGGTCGGCTCCGTGCGCGATCGGGCGATGATCTCCGCGTCGGTGAGGTCACCGTCCTCCACGCCACACCTTCCCTCGGTCCGGGTGGCGACGCCGGAGGCGCCTCGCACGGGCCGTCGCGGGCCCGCCTCACGCTCGAGCGTCGCCGCAGCACCTCGACCGTACTTGGCCCGACCCACCTCCGTGGGCCGGGCCGAGATCGTGAGCGTGAGCACCGACATGGAGCTACCTCGTCAGGCGGGCTGACGGTGGCGTCCGGTCGTGCTCCGGCCCGCCACCGTCAGCACGGCCTCATCCGTCGACGACATCGATGACGATACGGGCCGGGTCCTCGAGGTCGACGGCAGCGAAGTCCGCCTCCTCGCTCAGGCCGAGCACCCAGGTCATCTGACCGTGGTGGTCGCCGATCATCGCGACCTCGACGAGCGGAGCGCCGTCAACCTCGAAGTGCAGTGACCCCTCGTAGGTCTCGACCGCCTGCTCACCGGAGAGGTCCACACGGGTGCCAGAGGTGACCACCTCGAGGTGGTCCTCACCGGCGACCTCGATGTCCTGACCGCTGGGGAAGGCGACGATCGGCTCGTCGGTCGGCGCCACCTCGTAGGCCGGCAGCTCCTCGTCGAACTCGAACGTGACGCGGGTGAAGCCGTCGTGGTCGCCGGTGCGGACGTCGACCAGGTAGCCACGGCCATCACCGCCGCTCCGGGCCTGCCGGCTCGCCTCGCCGATCATCGCGGTCTCAGCGTCCTCGCCCGCGTCCGAGGTTGCCTCGTCACGGTCGGTGGTCTCGTCGCGGTCGCTGGTCTCGTCCTCGCCGCCGTCGCTGGCCACGGGCTCCAAGCTGGCGAGCATGTCCACGATGAGCTCGCGACGGGCGTCCAGGTCGACGTCACCCAGCTCGTTCGCGGCGGCCACGAGGGTCCGCCCCTCGAACGCCACGTACGTGCGGTGGACCTCGATGCCCTCGTCGAGGTAGGCCTCGCCGGTCGCGGTGCCGTCCACCCGAAGGGCCGCCCGACCCTCGATCTGGGTGTCCTCGAACCCACCGACGTCCATCGCCGGGTCCTCGGCGATGACCTCCCGCGTCTCGTCGAGGTCACGGTCCTCCACCATGATCAGCACGGCCGAGGCGAGGGGCAGGACGGTGTTCGCGTGGATCTCGGGCACCGCGACGTCGAACACGGTGCACGCTGCGGTCACCTCACCGTCGTTGGCGTGCCAGCTCGCGGGATAGGCGATGCGGTAGCCGTCGACGGGGTTCTCGCAGTGCTCGCCGAGCTCGAGGTCCGCAGCAGCACCGGCGGCGGAGCCGTCGTCCTGCCCGTCCGCGGTGCCCTCGTCGTCGGTGGACGACGCCTCCTCGGTCCGCTCACCGTTCGCCGAGCCACCGTTGGGGTCCTCCACCTGTACGCCGCAGGCGGCGAGCAGCAGCCCGATCCCGGCCAGGGTCGTGGTCAGCAGGGTGCGCATCGTCGGGTTCCTCCTCAGTCTCGCGTGCAGGCGGACGTGATCTCGTCCGCCGCCGTCACCCGTGGTTGTCGAGGGGCGGGGCTGAGGTTCACGGCGTCCGGTCACCGCACGGTCCCGCCCGACCGGGTGGCCGGCCGGGGACGTTGCTGGCGCCTCCTCGCTGCCGGTCCGACGGCGAGGTGGAGCGCTACCGTGACGGTGGGCGGTGGAGCTACCGATGACCTGCGGGAACTGTGGCGCGACGTGGAAGCGGCGCGAGGCGCGGTTCTGCGGGCGGTGCGGGGCCGTGCTGGAGACCTCGGCTCCCGGCCGTACCGACAAGAACCGGTCACGAGCTGCCCGGTCCCGTTGGCGGGCGATCGTGGCGGCGATCGGTGCCGTGGCGCTGGTCACGGCCGCGGTCGCCGCCACCGTGGCCGGCGTGGCCGAGCCGGATGGTCCTGGCGCGTCCGGCGCGACGCCCTCACTCGACGTCGAACTGCCGGAGCAGGCGGAGAGGCGGCCACCGCCGCCCTCCGACGAGCCCCGAACCTCCACCGGTGAGCCGCGTGGACCGGCGTTGACCTGCGAGCCTGAGCCCTGCCAGCGATGGCACGTCGAGCTCAACCCCGGCTCCACCGTGGTCGACGACGCGGTCTACCACGTCGGCCGGAGCGACTGGCGCCTCGAGTTGACCGCGCTGGCGCTGGCGGATGGATCGCGCCTGTGGAGCGAGCCACTCGCCATCCCGGATACCACCAACGGTGAGCCGCTGCCCCCGCGTCCGCCGCAGATCATCGCAGAACCGGCGGACGTGATCGTCGTCGCTGCCGGGGGGCTGCTCCAGGCGAGATCACGCACCGACGGTCGGCTCGTCTGGGAGCGGGAGGTGGTGTCCGTGGCGGGTCGGACCGGCCCGGGTACGCCGTTGCTCGTGTTGGAGGCGTCGGGCGATCCCGGACGCGAGCACCTCGTCGCGCTCGATCTCGCCTCAGGGCGGGAGCTCTGGCGTCGCGACCTTCCGCGGGACGGCTTCGTCCTGAACCTCGCTGGATCGGAGCTCCGGGTGGAACGTGACGACGGGAGCGAATCCTGGGACGTTGAGACGGGCGAGGTACTGAGCCATGCGGCGTCGGCCGACGGCGTGGGAGATCGGATGGACGTCGAACGTCACGGCCGCCTGCTCGTCCACCGACGCCCTCACGATCACCCGGCGAACGTCGGCGACCGCGAGGCTCGCGTTGGGCGGGCGGTCATCCTCGACGCGCGCGACGGGACCGAGATCCTCACCGCGGCCGGCGTCGGCGGGGTCCCTGTCGTCCCACTGCCCTCCGGCGGGATCGTGATCGTCTCGGGGACGGCTCGGACCCTCACGCTGACCGTCCTCGACGACCAGGGTGAGCTGTCCTGGGAGAGGGAGTTCGGGATCCCGCAGGCGCAGTGGCCGCGCTGGCCGGAGGTGACCGAGGACGGATCGCTGATGTTGCTCACGTCCACAGGTGTCGGCGAGACCGATGTCGTGGCACGCCGGCTCGATCCGAGGACCGGCGGTGACCTCTCCGTGTTCCCGGTCGAGCTCCGCTCTCAGGAGCACGACCAGGGATCGGTGTACACACGCTCACCGGTGGTCGTCGAACGGGATCCGACGGGAACCCACCTGCACGGGCCGGCGGGTGTCCTGGAGCTCAGCCGGCGGGCACAGCTGCTCACCACCGACCCGCTGATCGTGGCCACATCGGATGGCGCGATCGTGCGGCTCGACGAGCGGCTGGTGCTCGGCGGCCCGTGAGCACCTGCCCGTGAGCACCGGCACGTGAGCACCGTGGCCGACGTGGACCACCTGCCACGCCAGAGGTGGCCGTGACCGCGAAGGCCGCCGGGGAAGGCCGTGCACTGGGAGCCGGACGCGCCCGGGTGGCAGACTCCGGACAACCGAGACCGGAGCAACCACGTGCGAAGCCGTCTGCGCCTGGAGACCAACCCCGTCGTGTTCACCACCTCCGTGGCGGTGATCGGCGTGTTCCTGCTCGTCGGCGTGGTGGCGACCCCGACGCTGGGCAGGGTGTTCGAAGGCCTGCAGGCCGCGATCGCGGGGAACCTGGACTGGTACTACGTGCTCGTGGTCACCGCCTTCCTGATCTTCGTGGTGCTCGTGGGAGCGAGCCGGTTCGGGCGGCTGCGGCTCGGCGGTCAGGATGAACGGCCGCGCTACCGCTACGTGAGCTGGTTCGCGTTGCTGTTCACCGCCGGCATGGGCATCGGCCTGGTGTTCTGGAGCGTCGCGGAACCCCTGTCACACCTCGCCGACCCGCCGATGGCCGAGGCTGGCACGCCGGAGGCTGCCCGCGAGGCCATGCGGTTCACCTTCTTCCACTGGGGGCTGCACGCGTGGGGGGTCTACGTCGTCGTCGGGCTCTCGCTCGCCTACTTCGCCCATCGGCACGGGCTGCCCTTGACCATGCGCTCGGCCCTCTACCCCCTGCTCGGTGAGCGGATCCACGGCCGGTTGGGCGACGCCGTCGACGTCTTCGCGGTCTTCGGCACGATGTTCGGGGTGGCGACCTCACTGGGCTTCGGGATCCTGCAGGTCAACGCCGGGTTGGCGAGCCTCGGGCTGGTCGAGCAGACAACGACGACGCAGCTGTTGCTGATCGCTGGGGTGACCGGCGCTGCGATCGTCTCGCTCCTCCTCGGGCTGGACAAGGGCATCCTGCGTCTGTCGCTGACCAACCTCGGCGTCGCCACGGCGCTGATGCTGTTCGTCGTGGTCGCCGGCCCCACCGTGTTCGTGCTGCGCAGCTTCGCTGAGCAACTCGGTGTCTACGTGCAGGGGCTGCCCGAGCTCGCCCTCTGGACCGACGCTCAGGCCGACACGGGGTGGCAGGACACCTGGACGGTCTTCTACTGGGGGTGGTGGCTGTCCTGGTCGCCCTTCGTTGGGATGTTCATCGCCCGGGTCTCCCGTGGCCGCACGGTGCGCGAGTTCGTGTTCGGCGTGCTGCTCGTCCCGGTGCTGCTGACCTTCGTGTGGATGGCCGTGTTCGGCAACTCAGCGATCGCGGTGGACCGCGCCACCGACGGTGCCCTGACCACAGCCGTCAGCGAGGACCCGGCCGTCGCGCTGTTCGTCCTGCTCGAGCAGCTGCCGTGGACCACGATCACGAGCGGTCTGGCCATCCTGCTCGTCGCGGTCTACTTCGTGACCTCATCGGACTCCGCGTCGCTGGTGATCGACCTGCTCACCAGTGGCGGCAACATCGATCCGCCCAAGATCCAGCGGGTGTTCTGGGCGCTGTTGGAGGGAGCGGTCGCGGCCGTGCTGCTGCTGGCCGGTGCCGGTGGCCTGCAGGCCCTGCAGACGGCAGCGATCACCACAGCCCTACCGTTCTCGGTCATCATGCTGCTGGCGTGTGCCGGCCTGGTCAGGGCGCTCTACGCCGACGAACGTGGCCGGCCGTTGCAACGGATCGTGCTGTTCGACGCCGACCACGAGCCCGTCCCCGAGGTCCACGGCCGCGAGAGCCCGACACGCGACGGCGTGCAGGGCGCGCCGTGACCGAGCAACCTCCGCCGAGCTCCCGGCGGACCTTGACATCGTCGGTCACGTCCACTCAGGATGGCTCGTCGGTCTGAACCCAGGCAGCGAGGGTGGCATGGCGGAGCTAGCGTCGCGAGCGCAGGGCTACAGCCAGGCGGAGCTGCAACTCGCGACCCGCAACCGCGGCATGCCGCTGGAGGCGCTCCGCTACGACCTGACGCCGACGGGGATGCACTACCAGCTCGTGCACTTCGACATCCCCGAGGTGGATCCGTCCTCGGCGTGGGTGCTCCACATCGGCGGGAACGTTCGCCGGCCGATGGATGTGACGGTGGACGACCTGCGGACACGGCCGGCACAGACCGTGCCGGTGACCATGGAGTGCGCCGGCAACGGTCGTGCACTGCTCGAACCACGCGCGATCAGCCAGCCGTGGCTCGTGGAGGCCGTCGGGACCGCCGAGTGGACCGGGACGCCCCTGGCCGCCATCCTGGAGGACGCCGGGCTCGACGACGACGTGGTGGAGCTCGTGTTCACCGGGGCCGATCGAGGCTTGCAGGGCGGTGTCGAACAGGACTACCAGCGCAGCCTCACCGTGACGGAAGCGATGCGCCCGGAGGTGCTGCTCGCCTACGAGATGAACGGCCGTCCCCTCGAACCGCAGCACGGGTTCCCTCTCCGGCTCCTGGTCCCAGGCTGGTACGGGATGGCCAGCGTGAAGTGGCTGACATCGATCGACGCGGTGACCGAGCCGTTCGAGGGCTACCAGCAGGCTGACGCCTACCGCTTCCAGACGAGCGATGACGACCCAGGTGAACCGGTGACCCGCATCCGCGTACGGGCGCTGATGATCCCACCGGGGATCCCCGACTTCGTCACCCGCTCCCGACTCGTCGACGCTGGCCCGACACGGTTGCGCGGCCGGGCATGGAGCGGCACCGCCGAGGTTGCCCGCGTGGAGGTCGGCGTCGATGGGAACTGGGCCGACGCGGAACTGGAACCGCCCGTGGGCGGGTTCGCGTGGCGGGGTTGGCACTACCCCTGGGACGCCGAGCCAGGGGAGCACGTCCTGACGTGCCGCGCGACGGACGTCGATGGCGAGACCCAGCCGATCGAGCCGCCGTGGAACGTCCAGGGCATGGCCAACAACCGGATCCATCAGGTGGCGGTCACGGTGCGATGACGTGCTTGTGCTCACTGCGAGCGCACATCCACGTCCGACGGTGGTCCCTGGGTCCTGATGCCCAGGACGGGCGCGGCTCGACCGCGTGAGGGCCGAACGGCCCGCACGGGTCCGGCCCGACGGCCCGGTCGTGGTGATCGGGCAGTTGGCAGCATGCAGATGTGGGCCGATCCAGCTCGAACAGGTGGCCGTCGCATCCCTGCGCCTGGGCGGAAAGCACCCCTTGGTGCGACGCACACCGACCGTAGGACGAGCACCGTCCACCGAGGTCAACCCTGGAGCTCGGACGTGACCGGTGGGACGCAGCGAGGAGACAACATGGACGTGGCGAGCAAGGTCATCGTGGTCGTCGGCGGAGGAGACGGGATCGGCCGGCACGTGGTCCTGGAGCTCTTGCGCCGGGGTGCCCGCGTCGCGGCCGTCGACATCCGGCAGGTGGGGCTCGACGAGACCGTTGAACTCGCCGGTGCAGGTGACCGGCTGGCCACCTTCCAGGTCGACATCACCGACCGAACGGCCGTGGAGGCGCTGCCGGACAAGGTCGTAGACGCCCTCGGTGACGTCGACGGACTGATCAACGTCGCTGGGATCATCCAGCCGTTCGTACGCCTCGTCGACCTGGACTACGCAGCGATCGAGCGTGTCGTCAACGTCAACCTGTACGGCACGCTGCACACGGTCAAGGCGTTCCTGCCGCACCTGCTCCAGCGCCCGGTCGCCCACGTGGCGAACGTCTCGAGCATGGGCGCGTTCCTCCCGGTGCCGGGCCAGACGATGTACGGAGCGAGTAAAGCTGCGGTCAAGCTCATGACCGAGGGACTCTACGCCGAGTTGTTGGACACGAAGGTCGGGGTGTCGCTCGTCCTGCCGGGTGCCGTCGGGACCAACATCACCGCGAACTCGGGCGTCGAGATCCCCGGATCCGGTGCCTCGGAGGGGGGATCGACGCGCAAGACGACCTCGCCGGAGGACGCGGCGAAGACGATCGTCGATGGCATCGAAGCGGACCGTTACCACATCTACGTCGGCCGGGACTCGAGCATGATGAACAAGCTGAGCCGGCTCGCTCCGCGACGAGCAACCCACCTGATCCAGAGCAAGATGAAGGACCTTCTGGATCCGTGACCTGGACCGACGGCGATCCCGCCGGGAACCGCGCCACCGTCGTCTGGCGCGGCGAGCGCCGCTCCACCGCTGAGACCCGGGAGGTCGCTCGACCTCCCGGGTCCGGGTCGGTGCCGCGGGTCAGGCCAGATCGAACCGATCGAGGTTCATGACCTTGTCCCACGCGGCGACGAAGTCGCGGACGAACCTCTCCTCCGCGTCGGCGGCACCGTAGACCTCGGAGATCGCTCGCAGCTGGGAGTTCGCGCCGAAGACGAGGTCGACGCGGCTACCGGTCCACCTGACCTCGCCGCTCTGGCGGTCGCGGACCTCGAACACCTCATCGCCCTCGCCGACGGGCTCCCACTCCAACCCCATGTCGAGCAGGTTGGCGAAGAAGTCGGTGGTCAGCGTCCCCGGCCGGTCGGTGAACACGCCGTGCTTGGCGTCCCCAGCGTTGGTGTCGAGGACCCGCATGCCGGCGACGAGCACCGTCATCTCGGGAGCGGACAGGGTGAGCTTGTGCGCCTGGTCGAGCAGCAGGTGCTCGGGCGGGACCGGGCCGTCCTTCTGCAGGTAGTTGCGGAACCCGTCCGCCTTGGGCTCGAGGTAGCCGAACGACTCGACGTCGGTCTGCTCCTGGGTGGCGTCGGTCCGGCCGGGTGTGAAGGGCACCTCGACGTCGTGCCCGGCGGCCTTCGCGGCCGCCTCGACCCCCGCGCAGCCGCCCAGCACGATCAGGTCGGCGAGCGAGACGCGTTTGCCGCCCGACTGCCGGCCGTTGAAGTCCTGCTGGAGCTCCTCCAGCTTGGCGATCACGGTCGAGACGTCCGAACGGACGTTGATGTCCCACTCGGCGGCCGGTGACAGACGGATGCGGGCACCGTTGGCGCCACCGCGCTTGTCGGTGTCGCGGTAGGTCGACGCCGAGGCCCAGGCGGTCGACACCAGCTGGGACGTCGACAGGCCGGAGTCGAGGATCGTCGCCTTGAGCGACGCGACGTCGGCCTCGTCGATCAGCTCGTGGTCGACCGCGGGGACCGGGTCCTGCCAGGTCAGCTCCTCGTCGGGCACGAACGGGCCGAGGTAGCGGTCGACCGGCCCCATGTCGCGGTGCAGCAGCTTGTACCACGCCCGGGCGAACGCGTCGGCGAGCTCGTCGGGGTTCTCGTGGAACCGCTGCGAGATCTCCCGGTACGCCGGGTCCTGGACCATCGAGAGGTCCGTCGTCAGCATCATCGGCGGGACCTTCGTGGACGGGTCGTGCGCCATCGGCACGAGGTCCTCGTCCCGGACGTCCTTGGGCGTCCACTGCTTCTTCCCGGCGGGGCTCTCCGTCAGCTCCCACTCGTACCGGAACAACAGGTCGAAGTAGCTGGAGTCCCATCGGATCGGGTTGGGGGTCCAGGCACCCTCCAGGCCACTGGTGATCGTGTCGTCGCCTCTACCGGTGCCGTAGCTGCTCTTCCAGCCGAGGCCCTGTTGCTCGAGGCCCGCCGCCTCGGGCTCGCGACCGAGGTGGGACTCTGGCGCGGCACCGTGGACCTTGCCGAAGGTGTGACCACCGGCGATCAGCGCGACCGTCTCCTCGTCGTTCATGGCCATGCGGCCGAACGTCTCGCGGATGTCGTGGGCCGCGGCGAGCGGGTCCGGGTTGCCGTTCGGCCCCTCCGGATTGACGTAGATCAACCCCATCTGCACGTTGGCGAACGGCTTGGCGAGCTCGCGGTCACCGCTGTAGCGCTCGTCACCGAGCCACTCGGTCTCCGGTCCCCAGTAGACGTCCTCCTGCGGCGCGTAGATGTCCTCGCGGCCGAAGCCGAAGCCGAAGGTCTCGAACCCCATCGTCTCCATGGCACGGTTGCCGGCGAGGATGATCAGGTCGGCCCACGAGATCCCGCGTCCGTACTTCTGCTTGATGGGCCACAGCAGCCGACGCGCCTTGTCGAGGTTGGCGTTGTCGGGCCAGCTGTTCTCCGGGGCGAACCGCTGGGTGCCCGCCGCGCCACCGCCACGTCCGTCCTCGACGCGGTAGGTGCCGGCGGCGTGCCACGACATCCGGATGAACAGCGGCCCGTAGTGCCCGTAGTCCGCAGGCCACCAGTCCTGCGAGTCGGTCATCACGGCGTCGAGGTCACGGATGAGCTCGTCGAGGTCGAGCTTCGCGAACTCCTCGGCGTAGTCGAAGTCCGGGCCGTAGGGGTGGGCGTCGGGGTGGTTCTGGTGGAGGATCCGGAGGTTGAGCTGCTCCGGCCACCACGTCTCGTTGGATGGGCCCTGGAAACTCGTGCGGGCCCCCAGGAACTGGTTCGCGGATGCTGACACGTCATGCTCCTCATCGGGAAGGTGGGGTCGCCGGTTCTCGAGGCGCGCCCTGTCGCGGGTCGATCCGTCGCACCGACCGGGCTCACACCCTGGACGGACGCTGAGACTGGAATGGGTCCAGCATAGCAAGCGGTTCCGGTACCCTCCGGCCGCATCGAGGAGGGACCGCGACCGTGACACCGCTGATCGACCGACTGCGCCACCGAGGGTGGCGACTGACGGCGCAGCGACGCGTCATCGCCGAGACGATGTCCGGCGAACACGTGCACCTGACCGCCGACGAGGTGCTCGAGCGCGCACGCGAGGCCCTGCCCGAGGTCAGCCGCGCCACCGTCTACAGCACGCTCAACGAGATGGTCGGCATCGGCGAGGTCGCGGAGATCACCCACCCCGACGGCCGCAAGCGCTACGACCCGAACGTCGCCGAGCGCCACCACCACCTCCTCTGCGTGGGATGCGGGCGGATGCTCGATGTCCACGCCGACGATCCGCACCTGCCGGCCGATCAGCAGCACGGCTTCGAACTCCTCGGCGTCGAGGTGACCTTCCGCGCCCGCTGCCCGGAGTGCGCCCGGACCGCCTGACCGTGGTGACGCGCGGCGCACGCTGACCGGCCGGGTCGAACCGGGACAGCGCGCGACAGCGCGCGACGCTGATGCCCCGCGTATCGACGGCGGAGCCGAACGGGGTCGGTGGCTGCGACCAACGCCGTCACGGCATCGGCCCCCGGTGGGGGCCGATGCCGTGCCCGTCAGCTGTCTAGGGGCCGACCGGGAACGGGAGGGCAGCCTCGAGGGCAGCGCAGTCGGCCCAGGGCGTCAGCGGCGCGCCCGGCACCACCGCATGTCCGGCGTTGGCGAACAGCGCGGCCCCGGCCGAGCCGGTGTGGATGTTGGCGTGGTGTGCACGGTTGGGCACCGGGTGGTTCGCGGCCAGATCGACACACCGACGGAAACCGACCAACGACGGGACGCCGTCGACCAGAGCGACATCCGGGTGGATCAACAGCATGTGCGGGTGGGGCGGAGGGCCGCCTTCGGAGTGCGGACCTCCCGGCCCTCCGGCGGCGAGGGTCGGTCCGGCGAACAGGCCGACGGTCAACGCCAACGTCAGCCCGAGGATCAGGGTGGTTCGTCGCATCGTGCTTCCTCTCTGTTGCATCGTGGTTCCTCTCTGGTGTCACGGGAGGTCTGGTCGCTGAGGCATCGGCCGGGGCGTCTGCGTCACTCGACGATGAGCTGGGCAGACATGAACTCGTGGCCCGGGATGTCGCAGATCACCTCGTAGGTGCCCGGCGCGAGGTCGACCGTGAAACGCACCGCGGTCGTCGCCGGCAGTGCGACGTCCAACGGCGTGCCAGGGACGGTGTAGGTGTGGCGGAACCGGTCCCGGTTGTCGAGGTGGATCACCCCGCCAGACGAGACGGTCAGACTCGGAGGGAAGGCCGCGTCGGTGAGTTCGGCCTGCACGTCCCCGGCGATCTCGCTGGCGGACACCGTGGTGGTCACCGCGACACCCGATACGACGAGGCTGACGGCGAGCAGCGCCACCACCAGGGTGGCGACGCGCCGGCCGATCGCCGGGGAAGCCTCACGCCACGCACCGATCGCGGCCACCACAGCAGCCGTACGGCCGAGGAGCGCGATCGCGGCGTGGGTGAAGTCGATCGGGGAGCTCGGGTGTGGCAGGTGTGCAGCGACGAAGGGCAGCATCGCGACCAGCAGCAGCAAGCTCGTCAACCCGAGGACCACGACCGCTCCCCGCCGGAACCGCGGCAGGAGGACGATCCCGATCACGGTCAGGACAGCGCCAGCCAGCAGTGGCGGGATCACCTCGCCGATCAGGGCCAGGAACACCAGGTCGTAGGCGGCGACCACGGCGACGCTCGCGACGAGCAGTCGGCGCCAGATCCCCCATGGCTCAGGCGACGGTCCGACGCGGCCCTCGGTTCGTGGCTCGGTGGTCGCCATGGCTGGAGCTCCGTCCATCCCGTGGCGCCGGAAGGTCCGGCTGCCCAGCGCAGCGTCCCAAGACGACCCCGGACCCGACAGGGAGCTGCCACCCGAACCGAGGTGTGGTTGACCGCACCACTCCACGGGGGTCAGCCACCTCGTCGCCCCCGAACCGTCCGGGCAAGGTGAACCCGACGCCCGGGGCACCAACCCGTCACGGCCGACCGGCGGTCGCAGGCCCGGCACCACCCACCAGACAGGGAGGCTGGCGATGACCACCCTCGACACCGGCACGGCCCTCCGGACCACTGCGAGCGACCTCGTGCGCCCGTGCCTCGCGGCAGCCGTCGTGGCGCCGACCCTGCTCTTGATGGCGAGCGTGATCGGGATCGCGTCCGGTGACGTGGACAGGTCCGGATGGGCCGGCGGCGTCATGATCCTGGCGTTCGCGGCCTACGGTCCCGCGTTCATGGGCATCGCACTGGTCGCGTCGCCACGCGTCCCGGCCCTGGCCCGGTCGATCCTGGTGATCGGCGGACTGGTCACCGCAGCGGGTGCCGGGTTCGGCGTGGACCTCATCGCCGCCGGCCGGTTCGGTGAGCGCCTCCCCATGCCGCCCGACTTCGCTCCCGGCACGGTCTTCCTCGCGATCCCCGGGCTGATGCTGCCCGTCCTGTTCGTGCTCATCGGCATCACCCTCGTGCGGGGCCGCCTGGTCCCGGGGTGGCTGGGCGGACTCGTGGCGATCGGTGGTGCGCTGTTCCCCGCAGGCCGGGTCCCACGCCCGCCGCTGCCCGCACTGATGCTCGCCGCCGATCTGCTCCTGCTCACGGCGTTGGTGCTCGTGGTGGTGCGCCTGTGGCCCGCGGCAGCACCTGACCGCACGACGTCCGTGCCACGGGGCTCGTGACTCGAGGGACCGCGACCGCGGACGGGTCTCACGTGACACTCCCCAAGGGGCGGCGAACCTGCCATGATGGCGACCATGGACTCCAGTGAGGTCCGCTCACCACCCGCGGGCGGGCATCCGATCCGGGCCGAGGGTCATCACGGCCGTGGGGAGGCGCCTTCGACGCCGGCCCTGACGATCCTTGCCTCCACCGGCACGGTGCTCGTCGTTCTCGCCTTCGGGTGGATGCTGGCTCGGGGGCGACCGCTCGAGGCCTTCTACGGCTGGTGGATGTTCCACAACGGGCCGCCGGGGGTGCTGGTCCTGTGGCTGGGGCGGCTGATCCTGCGTCGGCGACCGGGCCACGGCGCGGGCCATGTCCTGCTCGTCAGCGGGACCGCCGCGGCCATGCACGTGCTCATCGCCGCTGGTGCCGACGCCGGGATCGCCGCCGCCGGCATCGTCTTGGGCCCGGAGGTGTCGTTCCGGCCTGCGGACCTTCCCCTGGCGGCATCGATCCCCTTGTGGGTGACGTCGTGGCTGTGGCTGGTCATCGCGGTGCCGCTGATCGTCTGGCTCCCCGCGATCTTCCCGGATGGGAAGCTGCCGGGACCGCGCTGGCGGTGGCTACCCGTGACGGCGTCTCTCGGCACCCTGTTGCTGGCCATGGCACACGCGATGGTGGTCTGGCCGACCCGTCGGGTCCCCATCACGCAGGACGAGTTCCCGCTGGATCACGACGCGGTGACCGCGAGCCTGGCCGGTGTCGGTGGGGCCCTGGTCCTCGCCAGCGCGCTCGGAGCCATCGTGGCGCTCGTGGTGCGGTGGCGCCGCACCGCACCGGAGCAACGCGGGCAGTTCCGCGCCGTCGGGAGCGCGGCGATCCTGCTGACGGCGATCGGTACGGGCGCCTGGCCGTGGCAGCGGATCTGGGCGCCGACCATCCTGGCGCTCATCCTCATCCTGTTGGTGACCTACGCGCTCGCAGCCGCCCGCTACCGCGTGCACGATCTGGACCCGTTCCTGGGTCGCGCGGCCGTCGCCACGATCCTGGCCGCAGGCATCACCGTGGTTTACGTGGCGATCGTGGTCGGCATCGGCGCGCTGATCGGTGGACGGGGAGAGTCGACGCTGCTCCCACTGGTCGCGGTGGCGGTCGTCGCGATCCTCGTCGAGCCGGCGCGACGACAGGCCCGTCGCCTCGTCGATCGGCTCCTCTACGGGCAGCACACCGACCGCGACGAGCTGTTGTCGAGGCTCGCCGAACGGACCGCTCGGCCCGGCACCGGCCAGGAGGCGCTCGTCGACGTCACGGACCTGCTGCTGCGCTCGACCGGTGCCAACCGGGCGGAGGTGTGGGTGGACCGCGACGGGGAGCTCGTCCTCGGTGCTGCCAGCGGTGCCGACCACTTCGTCACGCCTGTCCTGCGCGAGGCGATCGTCCACCACGGCGACCGGCTCGGCGAGATCCGCCTGCACGCCGAGGTAGCCGGTGACCTCTTCCGTGACGCCGAGAAGGTGGTCCAGGACGTCGCGCGGTTGCTCGGTGTGGTGCTGCGGAACCAGCACCTGACCGAGGAGCTCCGGGCGCAACTGACCGAGTTGCGCGGGTCCCGGCAGCGGCTCGTCACGATCCACGACCAGGCACGGCGAGAGCTCGAACGCGACATCCACGACGGCGCCCAATCGCAGCTGATCGCGCTGAAGGTCCGGGTCGGGCTCGCCCGCACCCTGACCGACCCTGAGGATCGTGCGCTCGCTTCGGAGCTCGACGCGATCGCTGGGGAGATCGACACCGCCGTGCGCTCGCTGCGGCGGCTCGCTCGCGGCCTGCATCCACCGATCCTGGAGGAGTCGGGGCTGGTCGCCGCCCTGCGCTCTCACGCCCGGGAGGTACCGACCGCGGTCCGGGTCCGCGCGGAGGACCTCGGCCGCTTCGACCGGGCGGTCGAGGGCGCGGTCTACTTCACCTGCCTCGAGGCGATCCACAACGCGCTCCGCCACGGCCACGCTTCCGTCATCGATCTCCACCTCGACGTGGATGCGGACAGATTGCGTTTCACGGTGACCGACGACGGCGTCGGGTTCGACGCGTCGCGACGCAACGGTGGCAGCGGGCTGACCAACATCCGCGATCGTCTGTACGCCCTCGACGGGTCGGTCGAGGTGGTGGCAGAGGTGGGGCGTGGGGCCACCCTGCGAGGGGAGCTCCCCGTGCGCCCGACGGTGGGGGCGGGCGAAGGATCGGCCGAGATGTAGCGCCTCGGCAGCGGTGCGGGATCAGGTGTCGCTAGCAGCGAGGTAGGCGAGAGCGGCACGGACGCGTCGGTGCACCGCGGTGTCGTCCGGGTGCAGGTCGAGCTTCTGGAAGATCGCGGTGACGTGTTTCTCGACGGCACGGGACGTGAGGGTCAACGCGTCGGCGATCGCCGCGTTCGACATGCCCTGTGCGACCAGACCGAGCACCTCGTGCTCCCGCGGGGTGAGGCGCGAGCGGACGGGATCCTCACGGCGCGTGCGGGCGTCCACCAGCGCGTCGACCACCAACGGGTCCAGCACCGAGCCGCCGTTCCCCACGGTCGTGATCGCATGACCGAGCTCCTTGAGGTCACCCACCCGTTCCTTGAGCAGGTAGGCGCGCCCGCGGGAGCCCCGATCGAACAACCGGAGCGCGAACTCGGGCTCCATGTACTGCGACAGGACCACCACACCGACCGCAGGGTGCGTCGTCGCCAGCCGCTCAGCGGCCTGGATGCCTTCGTCGCTGCCGCCGGGCGGCATGCGGATGTCGGTGATCACCACGTCGGGGTCGTGGGTGTCGACGGCCGCCAGCAGGTCCGGCAGGTTTGCGACGGTCGCGACCAGCTCCAGGTCGTCCTGGGCATCCAGGAGCAGACGCAAGGACTCACGGATCAGGTAGCTGTCCTCCGCCGCAACGACGCGCACCGCCACCGTTCGCTCCCCACTCGGCCCGGTCGACCGCATCCCGTTGGCGGATGCCGCTCTCCCCGCAGCGAGTCTACGCCTCCATCGCTCCGCGGTCGCCTCCGTGGCGGTCGGCACTTCCGCGGAAACCGTGGGTGGACCGGTCGAGCGGCAGCGCTGGACCATGACACGGCATCCAGCGATCGAGGGGGCCGCGCCGGTCCGAGCACGATCCTGCGTCCAGGAAGATCACCAACGCAGTCCTCGTCGAGTCCCTGGGTCCTCCCTCGGCCGCGACGCGAGGCCNTCTGCTTCATGCCGGACGTCAGCNTCCAGCATCGAGGCACCCGGTCATACGGCTGCGGGGCGTGGTGCTCGAGGGGCCAGTCGCCGACGGTGCGATGGTTGGCTGGACAACTCGGCGTAGTGGTCGCCGTGCCCCGGCCAGGCTGAGCTCATAGTGTTCGCCATCAGGTTCGTGGGCCAACCGCATCGAGTGCCGGGGGAACCATGGAGCTCAGTGTCGTCGTCGCGTCGCGGCCCAACGTCACGCCTCAGGAGGACATCGAGGTGGGCGTGATGGCTGATCGCCTCGACTTCGGTGAACTGTGGATCGGCGAGGGATGGGTGTGGGATGCCTTCGTTCTGGCAACGAACATCGCCCTACGAACCGATCGGATCCCGATGACCGTAGGGCCGATCCCCGTGTCCGTACGCGACCCGGTGATGATCGCACGCGCCGCCGCGTCGACCGCCGCCGTGGCAGGCAGACCGGTCGGCGTCGCCCTCGGCACCTCGAGCGTCCGCTCCGTGGAAGGTGCACACGGCCGATCACGCCGGCGTCCCGTGACTGCGTTGTCGGAGAGCGTGCAGGCGGTGCGCGCCCTGTTCAGCGGTGATCAGGTCGACTTCGACGGTGACGTCATCTCCACGCACGGGTACCGGCTACGCATGGACCCGCCCGGCGGCCCGATCACCGTGGCGGCGTTCGGGGACCGGGCCATCGAGGTCGCGGCCTCGCGTGCCGATCGGATGGTGCTCGACCTGGTCTCACCGGACATGGCAGCTGACTTCCGCACCAGGCTCGATGCCGCAGCGACACGAGCTGGCCGTCCAGCGCCCCGCCTCGCGGCATGGATCCCGGCAGCCGTCGATCCGGATCCGGACTCGTACGAGCAGATGATGTGGAGCATCGTCGGGTATCTCGAGGTGGCTGGCTACGCGGAGATGTTCCAAGCCGCAGGCTTCGGGCCAGCCGTGGAGTTGGCGTCAACGGGCGCTGACCGGCAGGCTCTTCACGACGCGCTGCCATCCGACGCGGCGTACAGGGTCGGGCTGGTTGGCGACACCGACACCGTGCGGACGCAGCTGGCCGCGTACGCCTCCGCCGGCCTGGACGAGGTCGTGGTGGTGCCCGCCACGGCGGGCGACCCGGCAGGCGAACGAACACTGACCGCCTTGGCCACGCTTCGGTGACGAACCACCGGGGGACTCCCGCGCGCTCCGAGGTGGCCGACGGATCGGTGACGCGTGGTAGCTCGCCTTCAGCTGTGCATCGTCGGGAGATGTCAGTGGCCGTTGGTCAACGCGCTTCAGTGGCTTGTCTTGACTGGACGTCATCGGCAGCGTGCCTTCGGACCGCACCATGCCCGCGGCCGTGAGGATCCGCGCCATCCCCCGACCCCCGAGCGTGCGACGGTGCGTAGGAGCCTGCGTCGGTAACGGCGAGCTGGTGCCATAGGCCGACGTCGGCGATGGTGGTCGTGGTGGCGGTGGGGTTCATGGGGTGGCTAGTGTCGGGTTGAGGGCTGCTACGATTCCTCGAAGGGCTTGCCCGACGTCGTGGAGCATGTCGGAAGTGCTTCCGCGGAAGCACTTCGCAATCCCGGCAGAGGCGGTGCGGCGGACCTGCCAGCTCGGTAGCGAACCGCAACTCAGCAACCGACCATCTCTACGGAACCTAGCGAGCTCTGCCGGATCTACCGATGTCTACCGTCTTCTACCGAGCGTGGTGGAGATGTCCCCTCCTGGCGCACAAGACCGGGGTTCAGCCCACGCCCCCGGACGTTCCCCCGTGTGGTCGCGTTGGGAAGAAGTCGCGCTCCGACCGTGCCCCCATCACCCCATGAGGCGGTTGTCGCCCGGTTCGTCGATGCGGTCCTTCGGGTGTGCGCCAAGGTCCGTAGTGTGCCCGCCACCGTCCCCACTCCTCGAGGTCGCAGCCAGCAGAGCCGGTGATTGCGGGGTCCACCCGCACAGCGTCCCCGTTGCGGGTGGCCGCCGCAACGCACCTCCGTCGCGGGAGACGAGCAGCAACCTTCACCGCCGATCACGACCCCACCATCATCGCGGTGACCCGCCGCACCCCGTTGCAGCGCCAGATCTCGGCGTGCTCGGTGTCGACACCCGCGGCTGGGCCACGCCCACCTTCCACGGCTGACCCGGTCCGCCCGTCACCCTGCACCGACAACATGTGGTGGGTGTAGGGATGAACGCGTTCACCGGCAACGCCTGGACCAGCACGAACGCTGTGCAGCTCTCAACCTCGGGCCTGATGTCGCTGCGAACGCGGCCCATGTGCTCTGTCGTCGCCCATCCAACGCCGCCAGGCTCCGTACTGACGGTCCTAGCGCACCCCTAGCGCACCCCTAGCGCACCCCATGGAGACACCGGGAGCCATGGAGACACCGGGAGACACGGGCAGACAAGGGTCGGTTCACGCCTGCGGTACCGCTGATCCCTTCAGGGACAGGGGCCGTCCCCCGACGCGCGACACCGTTCGGTAGGACGAGGTGCGACATGCCCGACACAACAGGAGCGACTCGGATCGGCATCCCCCGCATGGGGAGGTACAGCGCCGTCCTCAAACGCCTGATCGAAGGTGCACTGCGGGACGAGGGGGTGGACGACTTCCACCTTGAGCTGGCACCACAGATCACGCGACGGACCGTCGATCGCGGTGGTGGGCTGATGGATGAGAACGTGTGCCTGCCGGCGAAGATCATGCTCGGGAACATCCTGGACTTGAAGGACGTCGGGATAGACACCGTCGTCGAGTGGGACAACTGCGGGGACTGCCGGCAGAAGGCCTACTGGCTGATGCACAACAGCGTCCTGCGGCAGATGGATGTCGAGGTGACGATCCATCCGATGCAGCCGCGGAACCCGACCGGCTGGTTGGAGGAGGCCATCCCCGACCTGCCCAACGGCACGAAGCGTCGCCTGCTCCGCCGGTTGCTCCGCGAGCTGTGGGCATCCGACGTCCCCACCATGCAAGCGCAGGCCCGTCGGTTGGAGGAAGCGGATGCCCAGGGCCGGCCGAAGATCGGCGTCTGCGGCGAGATCTACACCGTCCTGGAGCCTGCCGCCAACCTCGACCTGTTGAAACGACTCCGGGACGCCGGAGGGTACGTCCACAACGCACTACCGCTGTCGCAGTTCCTGTTCCACCAGCTGCTGGACGACACCGGTGACGGGCCGCTCACACGGGGGACCTGGCAGCGTGTCAGGTGGGCCGCAGCCTTCGCCTACCTCGGCATGTGGCGGGAGATCGGGAGCTGGTGCCTGCAACAGATGACACGCCCGGACGTCGATCCCGACCTCTACCACCGCGCCGTCCGGGAGGCCGATCCGTACCTGCCCAAGGCGGGGGTAGGCGGTCACGGTAAGGAGAGCATCATCTGGACCATCTACTACGCGTTGGCCGGTTTCGACAGCGTCGTACACATCATGCCGTTCCCGTGCATGCCCGAGGCGACCACCTCGGTCATCATCGACGAAGCCGCCAACGACTACGGCATCAGCGTCAACCACTTCGTGTTCGATCAGCAGTTCGGCGAGCAGAACGTCATCACACGCGCCGAGGCACTGGTCAACATGACCCGGTTCAGGCGGCAGGGGACAAAGGATCTGGTCGACCGCCGCAGGAGCGGCTACTGGCTGGGCGTGGACATCGGCAGCACCTCGACCAAGGCGGTCCTGCTGGACGGTGACACCCTGGAGGTCGTCGACGAACAGTACGAGCTCAACCAGCGCGACCCCATGGGCGCGATCAGGACCGTCGTCACGGCCATCACCTCCCGCCATCCCGACAGGCCCATCAGCGGTGGTGCGACGACCGGTTCGGGACGACGTCTGGGCCAGGCCCTGCTCGACGCGCCGCTCGCGATCGACGAGATCAGCTGCCAGGCCGTCGGCTGCATGTTGAGCGGCCGCAAGGTCCGCTCCATCATCGAGATCGGTGGCCAGGACAGCAAGTTCATCTCGCTTGACGACGACGGCGTCCCGAACTGGTTCGGTATGAACAGCATCTGCTCGGCGGGCACCGGTTCGTTCCTGACCTCGGCCGCACGCGAGTTCAACCTGGCCGTCGAGGACCTGGGCGCGTGTGCTCGCTCGACATCCTGCGGGGTCAACATCACAGGCCGCTGCGGCGTGTTCGCCGAGTCAGACATCGTCTCCAAACAGCAGGCGGGCTATCCGGCGAGCGACATCGTCAAGGGCATGTGCCGCGCGTTGGCTCAGAACTACCTCCACAACATCTGCCGCTCCCGCCGGGTCGAAGGGCCGATCATGTTCACCGGTGCCGTGGCACTCAACGAGGGGGTGGCCGACGCGTTCGCCGAACTCTGTGACCAGGAGATCATGATCCACGATCGACCACGTGTCTCGGGCGCGCTGGGGGCGGCATTCCTCGCCCTGACACGAGATGCGACCGGCGGGTTCACGGTCTGCCGATCCGAGACCGAGTTCGATTCCCACACCTTCCAGTGCCGAGGCTGCAGCAACGAATGCGAGGTCTCGCTGGTCCACCGGGACGACCGGATCGTCTGCGTCCTCGGTAGCCGCTGCCGCGTGCACGAACGGCACTGTGGCCGCGACGTCCAGTCGGTTCTGGCCGACCCGGACCTGGCGCAGCCGGTGCCCCAGCCCTCCTGACGGCCACCCGCGGGCGACCCCGGGCCCGCGAACGGCCCGGGTCACGGGTGGCCGGCTGCGGGGCGCTGGGGGGATCGTGGTGGCCGTGGCGGTGGCGGTGCCGCAGCCATGAACCCGTCGAGGCAGGTGACGGGCGTTGGTGGTGGAGGTCCGGAGGCGGAGCGGATGGGTGCATCGGATGCCGCAGACGCGGTTCTGCGAGAAGTGTGGCCGCACCAGGCTTCGGACGGCGCCGAGGGTTTCGGTCGGCTTGCTACCTGCGGTCGGCTGGGTGCGTGGCAGTGCGTTGGAGGGCTTGGGGCGAGCGGTCGTGTAGGCGAAACACGGCGGCGTAGCACGGGCCGTGTGGTTCGCTGGGATCGGTGATGGCTCGCCGCAGGGCGCTGGCGGCCTGACCGATGGTGCTGCCGGGGAGGAGCCCGAGCTTGGAGGCCGTCTCGCGTGGCAGCACGCGAGACGAGGTCTGCAGTCGGGCGAGGAACCGGTCCAAGGCGGGATCCGGGGTTGTGGGTCCGTCGTCCTCCTGCTCAGGGTCATCCTGGTCAGGGTGGGGGCAGAAGGTCAGCCAGGTGAGGAAGGCTTCCTCCAAGCCGGGTTGCGCCGGGTCGGCCGGGGTCGGTGTCGCTGCAGCGGACGTGGCGAGCTTGTCGTCGGGGTGGACGGTGTCGTGGGTGAGCAGCTCGTGGCCGACCATCTCCAACTGGGTGATCGCCCAGTCGAGCCGACGTGTGAGCTGCGGGTCATCGTTGCGGGCACGCAGCGTCTGGGTGCGTGCGATCAGCGCCGAGATCCCGGTGAGTACCTCGGCGAGTTCGTCGACGCCCCGCTGATCGCTGCCGGTCGACGGATGCGACAGGCGTGCTTGATGTCGCTCCCGCAGGGTCGTGACGGTGGCCTGGCGGCCGACCGGTAGCACCGTGACCCGCCCGGCCCGCTCGGCGTCGGCTTGGGTCTCGCTCATGGCCGTCCTCCTCGTATCGGGGCAGCCGCGGCGGTCTCAAGCGGCGACGGTGTGTGCCCTGTTCGTGGGCTGGGCGATCGGTGGATGGATGAGAACGGTGGGGTGCTCGGCGTCGTTCTCAAGCACGCCCGCCACCGTGGGATCTCACTGGTGTGGCGGCTGCGGCGTCGGGGCGACCGGAGCGGCCACGGGCAGGGGTTCGGCCCGACGCGCATGCGCGATCGAGGGCGCGATCGAGCAGGTCGCGCGCTTGGGCGGCGATTCCCGGTGGCAGGTGGGGTGTGTCGTCGAGGTGCTGGCGGGCGTCGTGGAGCAGCTCCGGGCCGTGGGTCTGTGCGAGCTCGGCGGCGTACTCGTCGCCAGTCAACCCGGCGTAGCTCAGACCCAGCGCGAGGGCCACAACCGCGACATCAGCCACCTCCTCGTCATGGTCGGCCTCGACCTTGTCGTCGAGGACCGTGGACGGTCTGCCCAGACGATCGGCTGTGGTCATGTGGATGTCCCCCGTCAGTTCGTGAACAGCGGTCCGGGATGGCCCTGCAGGTAGGACACCGCCGAGCGGTAGGAGCGGCAGCGTGGTCCCGCCGGATCGTTGACGGCCAGCAGCAGCTCGGTTGCGGCGTCGCCGACGGTGACGTGGCTGGGCAACCCCAGCAGCCTCGCGGCGTCAGCCGGCAGCCGACGGGTGCAGGGTGCGAGCCCTCCGAGCAGTCGGGTGAACGCCGGATCGGGCACGAGATGCCCGTCGACGTCGAGGACGTCGGGCCGTGCACACCCTGCCAGCCAGCCCAGCAACACGTCATGGTCGCCGGTGGGCTCCGCGACGTGGGGTTGCCGACGGTGTCGGTGCGCGCTCGTGCTCCCTGGTTCGACGCGCGCAGCCGAGGACGCCGCAGGGACCTGGGGGGCCGGGTCGGGCGAAGGGGCGTCCATGTTGTGGACCTGATGTGGACCTCGGTGTGAAGGGGAAGGCTCCGTGGCCGAGGTCCAGAGCGACGGTGGCGAGCCTGCCACCCCGATGACGTCAAACGGTAGGGCCGTTCGAACCACATCCGCCGCCCATCCGGACGTTGGCGCACCCAACCTCACCCGCCGTGGCCATGATGTCTCGTAGCGTCGACAGATGAGCTGCGTCGCAACGACCGTGGCGCGGGTCCTGGCCATCGAGACCGAGGGGGCATGAGATCTCCCCGGTGGCGGACAGCAGAGCTTCCCGTGCCCGAGCGGACACGCTCCGTTCCAGTTCCACCTCACCGGCCCCACCGGCAGGCGGTTCTCGGTAGGAGGAAGGGGTCGTCCCCCTGGAGCCATCTCGTCACTACGGCCGAGCTGACCGGTCAGGTCGGGAGGCCACCCCGCTCCGCCCACTCGGGCTCGCTGCCTCCGTCCCGTGTGGCCGGCTCAGGGTTCACCGACAGGGTCGGCAACTGGCGTCACCGTCGGACGGTGGCCTGCGTCGCGTCGGCGTCTTCCCGCGTCGGCGCGGAGCGGCTCCGACAAGCTGCCGGGTGACGCGTCAGCGCTACGGGCCGATCAGCTTCATCCGGCTCGCCGGCTCCTGCACCGGCTGCGCACCGGTGCGAGTTCGTCCGGAACAGGTGCGCGTCGTGTCGAGGGGACACGGCGGCTGGATCTGATCCTCGGAACTGCCCGGCGGAGACGCCATCTCGCGCCGCGGCCGGGGCCGGCCCTGTGGTGCGACGGCTCCGTTCCGCCTGCCAGCTGAGCGGGGCCTTTCTGCCCTAGCGGGGCGGCCGCCGTACAGCACTCTGCCAGTATGAGGTGAGTGCGGGGTCGGCCGCACGGCCGTCCCCGTGGGGGCGCACGGTAGTGACGGAGCGCCATCGACAGAGGAGGAGCGAGTCTGACACACAAGCAAAGGAGGGGGTGGCCCAATGAGGCGCCGATCGCTCGTCGGCATGGCGCTGCTCGGGACGCTCGCACTGGTCCTGACGGCCTGCCCGGCCGACCCCGAACCTGATCCGGTCGCCGTCCCTGACCCGGTCGACGACGAGATCGAACCCGACGAACCGCTGCCGGTGACGTTCCCCTACGAGACCGGCATCTTCGAGGACATGGAGTCCAATAGCTACTGGGCGTACTTCGACCCTGCCAGCACCGTGTGGACGGGGTACGTGCTCGGTTCGACCAAGTGCAGCCTGTACTCGATCTCGGCACCGGCCAACGTGGTGGTGCCGGACCTGGCCACCGAGGACTTCCAACCGGCGGTCGAGGAGGCCGACGGCTGGGTGGTCGAGGTCCCGATCTACGAGGACGCGGTGTGGTCCGACGGTGAGCCGCTGACCGCCCACGATTTCGTGTTCACCTTCGAAACCGTCCGCGATCTCGAGCTGGGCGGCAACTGGTACGGCTACTGGCACCCCGACCGGATCATCTCGGTCGAGGCGCCCGATGACCACACGGTCAGGATCGTGTTCGAGGAGCAACCCGGCCTCGCGATCTGGCCGAACGACGTCGGCGTGAGCGGCATCGTGATGCCCGAGCACGTCTGGGGCGACACCGTGGCGGCCGCGACCGCAGCCGACGATCTCTTCGCTGCTGATGGTGCCGACGACGTGTCGTGCGGACCCACGATCTTCGAGCAGTGGGAGCCCGGCGCGTTCGTCGCCGTCGTGCCCAACGACAGCTGGCACGGGATCGGTGGCGAGTTCACCGTCTACGAGGACGGCTCGGTCCACTTCCGGAACCCGAACACCGGCGTCGACGGCATCTTCGGTGAGGGCGCCGGAGAGGGCGACATCGTGACGCAGTACACGGTGGGGCCCTACATGGAGGACCAGACCTTCACGCTCTACGGCACCCAGGACGCTGCGGTGCTCGCACTGCGCGACGGCGAGGTCGACTACCTCTACAACCCGCTCGGGCTGGAGCGCGGCCTGCAGGACCCGGTCCTCGAGGACCCGGAACTGTCCGTCGTCACCAACCCCGCGTACGGCATCCGCTACATGGCGTTCAACTTCGAGCGGGAACCGATGGACGACCCTGCGTTCCGTCGGGCGCTGGCGACGATGATCGACCGTGACTTCATGGCCGAGGGTGTGCTCGGCGGGGTGGCCTTCCCGCTGTACACGGCGATGCCCCCGGGCAACCTCGCGTGGTACGACCCGGAGGTCGGCGACGCGCTGGCTGCGCAGTATCGCGACCTCGCCAACGAGTTCGAACGGCTGGACGCAGCGGTCGAGATCCTGCGGGACGCAGGCTGGACCTGGGAGGTCGAGCCCGGCTACACCACCGACGACGATGGCAACCCACAGGACATCGTCCCGGGTGAGGGCATCATCATGCCCAACGGTGAGCCGATGCCTTCGGTCTCCGTGCTGACGCCCGGCGCCGGTTACGACCCGCTGCGCGCCACCTACGGCGTCTGGATCGAGCGGTGGGCGCAGGAGCTCGGCATGCCCCTGCGGGCGCAACTGACCGGCTTCGACACGATCGTGCAACGTGTGTTCGTGGCCGACCCGACGGACTTCGACATCTACATCCTCGGCTGGAGTCTCGGGAACCCGGCGATGCCGACGTTCTACGAGTCGTTCTTCAAGACCGATGCGGGCAACAACCCGCTCGGGTACTCCAACCCGGAGTACGACGAGGCCGTGGACCGCTTCATGGCAGCCACCGAGCTCGAGGAGGCGTACTCCATCGTCTGGAACGAGCTCGAGCCGATGCTCGACCAGGACCTTCCCTACGTGAACCTGTTCGACACACCGATCCTGGAGTTCTACCGCTCCGGAGCGATCGAGTACCCATTCGAAGACACGATCGGCGGACTCCAGTTCTGGGACGGCTTCCCGAGCCTGGTGCAGCAGGCACGGTGACCTGACCATCGAGCCGGCACCGGTCGCCCTAACCGGTGCCGGCCCGCTCACACCTCCGACCCTCCCGGCGGGCCGCCCGGAGGGTGCGGCCACCGGGGAGCCAGGAGACCACCGTGGCGCGGTTCCTAGGGGTCAGGTTCGCCCAGATGGCGTTCGTCTTCTGGCTCTTCCTGACGCTGCTGTTCTTCATGATCGAGCTGTCGCCCGGTGATCCGACGCTGCACCTGGTGCTCGACCCCAACGTCCCGGTGGAGGCGCGGGACCTGCTGATCCGGCGGCTCGGACTGGACCGCCCCCTGCACGAGCGCTACCTGATCTACCTGCGCAACTTCTTCACCGGCGACATGGGGGTCAGCTTCAGCCAGTACCCGCGTGAGGTGACTGACATCCTGTGGGAGCGGCTGCCTCGCACGCTCATGCTGTTCTTCATCGCCACGGTGCTGGCCTACTGGTTCGGTTTCGCGGTCGGCAAGGTCCTCGCGTGGAAGCGCGGTGGCGGCTTCGAGTACGCGATGACGATCGTCGGCGTCGCGCTGTTCACGGTGTTCATCCCGTGGTTCGCCCTGATCATGATCTGGGTGTTCTCCTTCACCTTCAACCTGTTCCCGCTGCGTGGGTTCCTCACACCACGGGTGTTCCGGGGGCAGCCCTTCGGGGCCAACGAGGTGTTCCTGTGGATGATCGGCAGCGGTCTGGTGCTGCTGCTCGTCCTGACGGCGCTGTACGTGCTGACCCGTCGGATGAACGACTTCCGTATCGCTCGGGTGGTCAACGCTGCCGGGTCGCTGCTGGCCATCGCGGCGTTCTTCGGCTACTGGTGGATCCACCCGATGCGCACGTTGGCCGCCAACATCGCGCACCACACGATGTTGCCGGTACTCACCCTCACCCTGATCGCCTTCGGCGGCGTGATGCTGCTCACGCGCAGCTCCATGCTGGAGACCCTGCGTGAGGACTACATCCTGACCGCCCGGGCGAAGGGTCTGCCCGAGGCAGTGGTGCGCAACCGCCACGCTGCCCGGACCGCGCTGCTGCCGGTGGTCACCTCGATGGTGCTGGCTCTCGCGACCGTGATCGGCGGGGGGATCGTCACCGAGACGATCTTCTCCTGGCCCGGCATCGGTCTCGCCCTGTTGGACGGGATCGTGAAGGGCGACACGCCGCTCGCGCTCGGCGCGCTGGCGTTCATCGGCGTGCTCGCGCTGATCGGGCACCTGCTCGTCGACATCCTCTACGGCTACCTCGACCCCCGGATCCGCCACTGACCTCACCCGCCGGACAGGGAGCCGACCCGTGTCCATCCAGGAGCCTTCCAGGCGACCGGAGCAACGCCTCACGGTGTCCGGTGAGGGGCTCGCCCTCGACGATGAGATCCCGCTCACCGAGCAGCCGCTGTGGCGCATCCGGCTGCGTCTGACCCGCCGTCGCTGGGCCGAGAACTGGCGGCTGTTCACGGCGAACCGGATCGGGGTGGTTGGGTTCGTCATCATCGTCGTGTTCGCGATCATGGCCGTCCTGCACCCGATCCTGATGGCGACCGTGTGGCCATCGTCGATCTACCACCCGGTGGCCGGCTACAGCGCGCCTCGAGTCGAACTCGAGGTCGTCGAGCAGGTCACCGACCCGACCACCCAGATCGACCTCGCACGGGCCCGGCTGCGCGGCTACCCGGCCGCCCAGGTGGGTGACGTCGTCACCGACCGGCTCCAGCCGGCGCCGCCGTCACGCCAGCACCTGCTCGGCACCGACCCACTCGGACGTGACGTGCTATCCCAGCTGATGTACGGCACGCGCGCAGCCTTCGCCCTCGGTGCGGTCGCAGCCCTGGTCACCGTCGTGGTGGCCACGATGATCGGTGCGGTTGCGGCGTACCTCGGCGGGTGGATCGACGCGGTGCTGATGCGGATCGCCGACCTGTTCCTCCTCCTGCCGATCATCCCCGTGCTGGTGTTCGTCACCGGCCTGTGGACGATCAACCTGTGGAGCCTGGGGCTGCTGATCGGGCTCGCAGCGGGGCTCGGGCCCACCGCGATCGTGCTGAAGTCCCAGGCCCTGACCGTGAAGGTCAAGCCCTTCATCGACGCGGCACGGATCGCCGGCGGGTCGCACCTGCACATCATCTTCCGCCACATCGTGCCGAACGTGGTGCCGCTGGCCTTTCTGTACATGATGTTCACCGTCACCGCGGCGATCGGTCTCGAGGCGACCCTGTCGTTCTTCGGGCTGCTCGACATCCCGATGAGCTGGGGGATCATGATCCACACCGCCCAGACCACCGGTTACCTGCTGCGCGGCACGGACTTCTGGTGGCTCTTGCTCCCGGCAGGTGGTGCCGTCAGCGTGCTCGCCGCCGCCTTCTACCTCGTCGGACGCGGGTTCGACGAGGTCATCAACCCCCGTCTCCGTCAGCGTTGAGGTCACCACCCGATGGGCATCGACGTCGTCGGCGCCACCGCCCAGCCGCAGCCCTGGGCGGGAGTCCCACTGCTCGAGGTCGAGGGCCTCGTGATGCACTACACGACCTCGCAGGGCGAGGTCTACGCGGTCGATGACGTCAGCGTGACGCTGCGGCAAGGTGAGGCGCTCGGCCTCGTCGGCGAGTCGGGCTGCGGGAAGACCTCGCTCGCGCTGGCGCTGCTGCGGCTGCTGCCCGAGAACGGGCGGATCGTGCGCGGACGCATCCTCTTCGACGGGATCGATCTCGTAGCGTTGAGCGAGGAGGAGATGCGCCGTCGGCGCTGGTCCGACATCGCGATGGTGTTCCAGGGCGCGATGAACGCCTGGAACCCGGTGTACACGATCGCGCGACAGATCGAGGAGGCGATGCGGGCCCACGAGGTCGGCGCGGCGATGACCCGGCGGGCCGCCCGTGTGCGGATCGGAGAGTTGTTCGAGCTCGTCGGGTTGCCGCCGAGGATGATGGACCGCTACCCGCACGAGTACTCGGGTGGGATGCGCCAGCGCGCGATCATCGCGATGGCGCTCTCGTGCGACCCGAAGATCATCATCGCTGACGAGCCCACCACCGCACTCGACGTGATCGTCCAGGACCGCATCCTCAAGGAGCTCAAGCGCATCCAGCGTGACCTGGACATGTCCATCATCTACATCTCGCACGACATCGCCGTGATCGCCGAGGTCGCTGACCGCATCGGGGTGATGTACGCGGGCAAACTGGTCGAGCTCGGCGACACGACGTCGGTCTTCGGTCGCCCCCGCAACCCCTACGCCTGGTCGCTGCTCACATCGACGCCGAGCATCCGCGGACCGCGTCGCCCGCTGGCTCCTCTCGTCGGCGAGCCGCCAGACCTGATGCACCCGCCGTCCGCGTGTCGGTTCCACCCGCGCTGTCCGCTGGCCACCGACCGGTGCCGGGAGGAGGAGCCACCCCTGGCCGCGATCCCCGACCGCGAGGACCAACAGGCCGCCTGCTGGCATTGGGACCAGGTCCCGGCGCCCGACGAAGCGGAGGTGCTCGGATGAGCGCGCCTGCCGGTGAGGTCGGCACGGGACAGCGGCCCCTCGTCCGCCTCGAGGGGGTGTCGAAGCGGTTCCCCGTCACCCGGGGACTGTTCCTGCCACCCAAGCACTTCATCCACGCGGTCGACGGCATCGATCTGACCATCAGCGAGGGCGAGAGCGTCGGGCTGGTCGGCGAGTCGGGCTGCGGCAAGACGACGACGGGGAGGATGCTCACCAAGCTGACGGACGCCACCGAGGGGCGTGTCCTGCTGCGGCAGCACCCGCCCGGTCAGGAGCGGGCCGGGGACGACACAGGCGACGACCTCTACGTCGACGTCGCCAAGATCGGCGGCCGGGAGCAGCTGAAGCGGTTCCGCCGGCGGGTCCAGATGATCTTCCAGGACCCCTACGAGTCGATGAACCCGCGCCGGACGATCTTCGACACCATCGCCGAACCCCTGCGGGTACAGGGCATCGGCAGTCTCCCTGAGCAGGAGGAGCGGGTCGCCGAGATGCTCAACCTCGTGGGCATGAGCCCACCGCGGGCGTTCCTGTTCCGCTATCCGCACGAGCTGTCGGGCGGCCAACGCCAGCGGGTGGCGATCGCCCGGGCCCTCGTGCTCGAGCCCACCTTCGTGGCGGCCGACGAACCGACCTCCATGCTCGACGTGTCGATCCGCATCTCGATCATGGAGCTGATGCTCGAACTCGCCGACCGGATGGACGTCAGCTACCTCTACATCACCCACGACCTGGCGGTCGCCCGCTACATGTGCGACCGCATCGCGGTGATGTACCTCGGCAAGATCGTCGAGATGGGTGATACCGAGGAACTGCTCGCCAACCCGCTGCACCCCTACACGCAGGCGCTGCTGTCAGCGGTCCCGGTCCCCGACCCTAGCTACACGCGTCCGGAGGTCCGGATCAAGGGTGGGATCAGCAAGGCCATCGACCCCGAGCCGACCTGCCGGTTCCTCGAGCGCTGCCCGATCGCCGAGGACGTCTGTCGCCGCGAGTCTCATCCACCGCTGGAGGACGTCGGCGGTGGCCACTACGTCTCCTGCTACCTCGTCCGCTAGGTCGCAAGCGAGCCCGAACAGGCCGAGGCCGGATCACGAGGCGACTCGGGTAGTGCTGGACGTGGCGGGAGACCCGGGGCCACTGACCGGACGTCGATCATCGGGACCGTCGGCTCCCTTCCACGAGGCGCCGACGGTACGAGGCGGGGGCCGTCAGCCCGTCTCCCCAGGCGGTTGGTGGGCGTCGCAGCGTTCGGGGCGCTCACCGGCAGAGCCGTGGTAGTGGACCTGCTCGCCGTCGACCGCGAGCACGATCCGGTAGCCGTCCACCAACGCCTGGGTGTACAGATCACCCTGTTGCGGGCAAGCCAGCGCCCGTCACGCCACACGACCGGCTCGGCCTCGATCACCGTGATGTCGCTGACGTCGACGCCGAACTCGTTGATGGCGAACTCGACGGCACGCCGTTCCCCGATGCGTAGGTCCTCGTTCTCGCTGGTGCCGGCGTCGGTGTTGCCACCGTCGGACCCGTCGCGGCCGGCGTCGTCCTCGCGCACCTGCTCGTCGCCGCTACGCTCGTCGTCGGGGGCATCCTCGGGCTGGGGCTGATCCACGCCAGGATCGTCGGCGTCCTCGAGCGCGACTCGGGCTGCTCGCAACCTGTCATCGGATCAGGTCACAGTCATCCGGCTTCTGGACGGATCACCAGGCGTAGCGACAACACCCTCATGTTGTCGCGGTGCCGACGGCAGGTTCCCCCCAACAAGGACCACACGGGACAGATCCCGGGTGAGGCTCCGCTCGCGTGCCGATGGTGGGTCGCACCGGGAGCCGCTACCACGACGCGAAGTCTGGGGGCAGTGCTCCGGTCCCCAGTCGAAGCCCGCGCCGAGCAGCGCCTCGGCTGGGGGACACCTGACGTCATCCCACGCGCCGGCCATCCATCCGTGATGCGCGGCCACCACCTGCCACACCACCTCAGGAGCGGAGCGCAGTGACCCGCCCCCGAGACGCAGCTGCTCCTCGCACTCACGGCACCGGCTGCCCGTAGGCCCTCGAAGACCACATCGGCGCCGGGGAGTCACCCACCGAGTGCGGCGCTGATCCCGACGAGGGCCGGAAGCTCCGGCCTCGCCGCACCCGAGAGGGTCCGTGAGACGGTCCGGCGGCTCGTTCCGGAGGCCTCCCCACCATCTGCTGGGTCAACCTCTTGTCGTGCATCCGGCGTGGCGTCTCGGTCGTCCACCGGGCCAGCAGCTGCGCCGCGTGGCGAACCTCGTCGAGAACATCACCGGCTTGCCACGCGAAGTCGTCAGCGTTCGGCCGCCCAGGGACCTGGGACGGCATCAGCTTCGGGGATCTCGGCATCGCGCCAACGTAGGCGCACCTGTGTCTGTGTCGTCATCTGGCCGGACCGTCCTGATGATCGGCGCCACGCACCACGGCGTCCGGGTCCGGGCATCCGCCGGCGACGCCGCCCACCTGCGAGGAGGGCAACCCAGGACACACGAACGAGGCCACGATGCCCACCAACAACGGCAAGCCCGCCCCCAGCGACGAGTGGTACACCTCCGCCCAACTCGTACAGGGGCTCGCTGGCCACTACGCCGACGGAGCGTTCAGCCTCGACGCCGCAGCAACGGCGGCCAGTGGGAAGGCCCCGCGCTTCTACGACGCCGAGACCGACGCGCGCATCCAGGACTGGCACCACGACGCCGCTGGCGGGGCCGTGTGGTGCAACCCTCCCTACTCGAACACCGCGGGGTTCTTGGAGAAGGCCGCAACGACCGCGCAGCAGGGCGCCACCGTCGTGTGTCTCATCCCGGCACGGACCGACACCGCCTACTGGCACGACCTCGTGCTGGCGAAAGCGGCAGAGGTCCTGCTCGTCGGCGACCGCATCACCCTCACCCGACCGGATGGCTCGGGAGCCGCCGGGGCGTGACCGCGTCGCGCCGGGGGCGGTGTCAGCCCTTGACGGCGCCGGCCATCAGCCCTTGGACGAAGAACCGACCCAGCAGGATGTAGACGAGCAGCGTGGGCGCGGCGGCCAGCAACGCTCCCGACATCTGGACGTTCCACTCGACGATCTGGCTGCCGGCGAGGTTGTTCAGCGCGACCGTGACCGGCCAGGACTCGGGCCTGGTGAGCACGATCGCGAACAGGAACTCGTTCCAGATGTTGGTGAACTGCCAGATCAGCACCACGGCGAAGGCGGGGGCGCTCAGCGGCACCATGATGTGGCGGTAGGTGCGGAAGAGGTCCGCTCCGTCGATCCGGGACGACTCGATGAGCTCGGTCGGCACCGATGCGTAGTAGTTACGGAAGATCAGCGTCGTGATCGGGATGCCGTACACGATGTGCACCAGGATCAGTCCCGGGATGCCCCCGTAGAGGTTGATCTGCTGCATGAACTGGACCAGCGGGATCAGGATGCTCTGGTACGGGATGAACATGCCGAAGAGCAGCAGCGTGAACACGGTCTCGGACCCGCGGAACCGCCACTTCGACAGCACGTAGCCGTTGAAGGATCCGAGGACCGCCGACCCGATCGCCGCGGGGACCGTCAGGATCACGCTGTTGACCAGGTTCGGGCGGAGCGCTCGGAACGCGGCGACGAAGTTGTCGAAGTAGATGCCGCTCGGTAGGTCCCACATCCGCGCGAGGCTGACCTCCTCGAAGGACTTCAGTCCCGTGATCAGCATCACGTACACCGGCAACAGGAAGAGGGCGGCCATGAACGCCAGGACCGCCACGCCGAGGATGCGCAGCACGCGCCGACGGATCCGGCGGGCCCGGAGGCTGACCCGCCGCGGCGCGATCGCGGGCGGCCGTTGAGCGACGGTGGGGGCGGTCACAGCTCCGCCTCCTGCCGGCGCGAGTACCAGAGGTAGGGCACCACCAGGATCGCGACCGACACCAGCAGCAGGAGTCCGATCGCGGCACCGCGGTTGAAGTTGTTCGCGTCGAACGTGGTGGTCCACATGTAGATCGCCGGGACGTCGAGGGCGACCTGCCGGCCCGTCATCGCGATGATCAGGTCGAAGATCTTGAGCGAGATGTGGCCGAGGATGATCACGACGGACAGCACAGCCGGGCGTAGCAGCGGGATGATCACCCGCCGGTACAGCTGGAACTCGGATGCGCCGTCGACCCGGGCGGCCTCGCGTAGGTCCTCGGGGATGGAGCGCAGCCCGGCCAGGAACAGCGCCATCGCGAAGCCGGTCATCTGCCACAGGGCGGGGATCCCGATGAACGCCATGCCCCACGGGGGCGGGTTCATGTGCCACTGGTTGACCAGGAAGTCCAGCCCGAGCCGGTCGAACAGCAGGTTGAGCCCACTCATGCGGCTCCCGAGCGCTGGGTTCATGAGCCAGCGCCAGGCCACGCCGGTCACGATGAACGACACGGCCATCGGGAAGAGGAACACGCTGCGGAAGAAGCCCTCGGCGGGCAGCTTGCGGTCGAGCATGATCGCCAGCAGCAGGCCGAGCACGATCGCGCCGCCCAGGAACACCAGCGAGAAGACTCCGGTGTTGCGGATGCCGATGAAGAACCGGCGGTCGTGCAGGATCAGTTGCGTGAAGTTCTCGAGCCCGACGAAGTTGTAGCTCGGGATCAGACCCTGCCAGTCGCTCATCGACACACGCGCGGACCAGGCGATGAAGCCGTAGACGAAGATCCCGACCAGGATCACGGAGGGTGCGATCATCGCCGCCGCGGTCAGCCGGTCGCGTGACATCGACGACTCCTTGCGACGAGCGGGCGAGCCGGTGGTGCCGGCGACCGCGGAGCCGACGGCTCCGGGCGCCGACGCCACCGGCGTCGTCGGTCGATCAGCAGGGTCCGGCGGAGGTGCAGGCCGAAACGAGCGCATCCTGGAACGCCGCCGTGTCGCCGTCGGACAGGTACAGCCCGATGGAGGTGTCGATCTCCGACTTGAAGGCGTCGCTCGCCACCGTGCCGTGCGCCAGGCTGCCGGTGACCTCGTCCGTCTCCCAGTCCTCCATGGCGGACAGCAGGTACTCGTCGTAGAGGCTGCGGTCCCCGTCCGTGCGGGCCGGGATCGAGCCCTTGATCGGGTTGAACGCGTCCTGACCCTCACGCGAGCCCGCCACGCGCAGCCACGCGATCGCGCCGTCACGGTTGTGGGCGTCGACCGGGAGCACGAAGCTGTCGGACAGCCACTGGAAGACGCCGTCGGTGCCGGGCACCGGCGCCCAGCCGTAGCCGCCCTCACCGGGCTCGAGGCCCTGGGCGCCGAAGTAGCCGGCCGCCCAGTCGCCCATGATGTTGAACGCCGCGTCGCCGTCGATGACCAGCTGGGTGGCCTGGTCCCACGACAGGGTCGGCGCGTCCGGGTTGGTGTATTCGAGCACGCGGTCGAAGACCTCGATCGCCTCGGCGACCTCGGGCCCACTCCAGTCAGTGGTGCCGTCCCACAGGCCGTCGTAGGTGGCGACGTCCATGGTGCCGAGCAGCACGGTCTCGAACAGGTGCATGACGGTCCAGGCCTCGCCAAGCGCGAGCGGAATCACGCCCTGCGCGTCCAGCTCGTCGGCGACCGTGAAGAACTCCTCCCAGGTCGTGGGCACCTCGACCCCGAACTCGTCGAGCTGCTCGGGCAGGTGCCACAGGATGTTGGCGCGGTGGATGTTCACCGGGACGGAGTAGATGTTCCCGTCCTCGGAGATCTGCGGGATGATGGCCTCCGGCAGCACATCGAGCCAGCCCTCCTCCTCGAAGAGGAAGTTGAGGGGCTCGAGTTGGCCGGCGACAACGTAGGTGCCGATCAGCTCCGCACCGGCGTGGCCCTGCCACGACGACGGCGGGTCGCCCGCCGCCAGGCGGCTGGCCAGCACGGCCCGGGCCGCGGTCCCGGCACCGCCGGCGACCGCAGCGTTCACGAAGGTGTACTCGGGGTACTCGGCGTTGAAGACCTCGACCATCGCTGCGAGGCCCTCGGCCTCGCCTCCGGCCGTCCACCAGGTGAACACCTCGACGGCGTCCCCCTCGGCCGGAGGCTCCATGACGTCGTACTCCGCCGCCTCCGGATCGTCCAGCTCGGGGGCGTCGACCACCTCGTCGGCGACCGGTTCGTCGACGGGTTCCTCCTCGGCGCAGGCGGTCGCGGCCAGTAGCAGCGAGCCTGCCGCCAAGAGGGCGATACCACATCGGATCCGCATGACACTCCTCCGCGGGGTCGCCTGCGCGCCAGCATCTGGCGGCACCCCGCACGGACGCTGCGGGCCGCCCTCGCTGGGGCTCCTGCGCGAGCGTCGCTCTCAGTGTTACCAGGCCCTGGGCATCGGGATAGAGCCGTAGGACCTCCGTCGTCTTGGCCCCCTCCGGCGCGGTGGTCGCTCGTGGGCGGGGGTGCTCGAGCCCGACTCGATGTCGAGACCGTCCACCCGCACACGCCGGTCCTCCGAGCCTGCCCGCCGGGAAGGTCGAGCGTCGTGGGGCGTCTCCTTCGAGGCCGGCCGTGAACGACCACGGTCCCTACGACGGGAGGCGCTCGCGACTATCAACGCCATACGTCGTCGGTGGCGCGAGCACCCCCGCGCCGTTCCCCTCAGCGGGTGTGGCACTTCAGCCCGGGGCGAGCAGCCTCCCCGGTTCGGGTCCGTCCTGCGTGACGGCACCGTCGTTGGGGTCCAGGACTACGCCGAGATGGCAGCGTAAGCCGAGACCGCGGCCGCCCAACACGGTGGCCGCGGCTCTACGCGCCGCTGCTGTCTCACGGCCGTCGCGGGATGGCGCGCTTGGATGGTCGAGGAGCTCGAGGGATGTCACACCTGACGGGCACCCTCAGGTCAAGGACCTCGGGAGGTAGTAGATGAGCGTGAGCTTCACTTTGAACTACTGAGCTGCCCACGACTGTTCGGAGCTCNGGCCGACCCGCGAGGAGGCCGAGGAATTCGTGAAGTCGAGTGGCATCGCGGCCGAGAAGGTCGCCGTCATGAAGCGGTTATGCCTAAGTAGGTCAGTTGACCGCGATCGTGCGTAGCGGCGGTCCGGTTCGCGATTCGCTTCCTGTGCGCCACGGTCTTGAAGGCACTCATCACATCGGGGCTACGAGACGGTTCTCGGAGGGATGCGTGAGACCGGTCCGCTCTTGCATCTGCAGCTAGCCGCTCGCCACCGGACGAGAGATGCAAGATCAGAGCCGAACAGGCAGCGTGGGTCGTCGCGACCACTGCCGGCTGACCGCGGGTGGCCG
>SL_3KL_010_SEDDRAFT_10000155_pt1 | contig 47445 bp, 40 predicted proteins | sample SodLakKL_010_SED_2_FD_10381 | JGI IMG/M metagenome (IMG submission 10381)
CGGCAGGCACGACTACCCGTCCGGCAGGTTCATCTACAAGGTCATCAGGAGGTGGCAGGGATGAAGCCGGTACAGTAACCCGGCAGACAACAACGCCCACTTATACGAGGCCTGCCTCGGGTGACCGGGCAACATATAACCGGAATACCGGCAGCTATCAGACAAGAAGTGTAACTCCTCCAAGGAGCAGTTCGACTTCACCATCTACTTCTGGGAGTTCTACATATTCGAGACCGAGCAGCAGCGCAACCTATAACAGACCTGATACACGTTCAGGAAGTTCCGGCAGCTCTTCGGTAAGAACACCGGCTCCGACACGCAGCACACCATCCGTAAGGACCACAACTCCATCGAGCGGGGCAGGAAGGAGCGTTTCTACGCCATCTTCTTCCGGTAGCAGGAGTTCCAGTCCGGCTTCATCTGGCTCGGGTGGAGGTTCGCGCACATCTTCATCAGGCGGGGGCAGAAGATAAATCCAGTTTACTTAATTTTAGCTTAACCAGTTAAAAAACACAAAAATGAAGCGTTCTAAATTAATTATACTCTTGGGTATAATGTTCACAAGCTATGCCTTTGCCCAGAATGAATCTGATGCTCTGAGATACTCCCAGAGGTTTTTCGGGGCTACAGCACGATCAGCCGCAATGGGAGGTGCCTTTGCTTCTCTCGGAGGTGATTTTTCCTCTCTTGGATACAACCCGGCGGGAATAGCCGTTTTCCGTACTACAGAACTTACGTTTACTCCTTCATTTTCAATGGAGGACATAAGTACCAGGTATATGGGAAGCAGCAGGAATGAGACGGACTACAGTTTCGGAATGAATAACCTGGGTCTTGTAGCAAGTTTTAATAATAACCGCGAAAAAGGATGGGTGGGAACCAACCTGGGTGTGGGATATAACCGACATAATAATTTTAATAAGAATCAGGTGATAGAGGGTGTGAATTTTAGCAGCTCAATGGCCGACTATTTCATTGACGGACCCTATGGAGCAAATGGCTATCNCCCCGATCAACTCGAGCCATTCTGGGAGAGGCTTGCTTTTGATACCTATATAATTGATACGGTACCCGGGTACTGGGACTGGTACGAAACGCCTGTTATGCTCGGACAGACACAACGGGAGATTATTTCTACCAGCGGATATACCGGCGAGTGGCTTTTCTCCTTTGGCGCAAATTATTCCCATAAGTTTTATGTTGGTGCAAGCTTGGGAATTGAGTCAGTAGACTATTCAAGAAAATCCAACTATACAGAGACTGATGATATGGATCTCAGTGACTTTAGCCAGTTCAGGTTTTCCCGGAATCTGAATACCTCAGGGACAGGATATACCTTTAAGGCCGGAGCCATCTACAGACCTGTTGACTTACTGAGATTTGGTGCGTCAGTTCATCTGCCGACTTTCTATAAACTGCAGGACGAGTATTCTCATATGATGGAATCATGGTTTGACACAGGCGATTATTATAGCGCTGAACCAACCAACGTCAATGGTAACCCTATTGGCGCCAGGATCAAGGAGTACTCACTTACCACTCCTTTCAGATTTGTAGGAGGTGTTGGATTGATGTTGCCGGCCCAGCTGGGGGTTATAAGTGTTGATTACGAGTATGTAGATTATACTTCTATGAGACTTAGAGAAGCGGATGGCGGATATGACTTTTATGATGAAAATCAGATAATTCAGGATGTTTACCGGGCTACAGGTAACTTGAAAGCCGGTGCAGAACTGAGGCTGGGTGCATTTATGCTGAGAGGGGGATATGCCTACTACAGTAGTCCATATTCTGATGATCAGGTCAATAAGGATGCAGGGATCACTTCATACTCTGCTGGATTTGGTTTCAGGGAAGGCAGGTTCTTTTTTGATATCGGGTACGTTATGACAACTCAGGAAGAACACTATTACCTCTATGAATACCAGGATATGGAGACTGCTCTTGGAAAAAGTACAAATAACAGGTTTCTCATGACCGTTGGCCTGAGGTTTTAAGGCCCCGCCAATACATCCATCTAATTACTGGTCCGGGTAAACATGCCGACACTGCATGATTATCCGGACCAGTAATTTCCAATAAACAGTTATTCTGGTTTCATCATCCTGACAGATTCTTTCAGGTATGAACCTGCATCAGGGCCCAGATTGAAAAGAAGATCAATGATTGAGAGGTTGGGCTGGAAACCGTGCCTGTTATCAAACACCTGACAATACTCATTTATTTTGAATTCCCGGCCGCTCTGACTTTTTGAGGGTTTTGGATGTATGGTTTCCCGCATATCATTTACATCGGGTGGGGGAGTGGCCATAAAGGAAGAAGTAAATCTCCAGTTTACATCAAGTTTAATAACAGTTAACAACCTGTCAAGTATTACTGCATTAAGATCTATCAGGTAATCATATTTTCTTTCAAAAAACACTCTGAAATCATCAAAATAGTATTCAAAAAATGGCGCAGACCTGTAAGCTGAATTAATCGATATTAAATGCAACCGTTGCCAGCTGTAACTGTAATCTGGCTTTACCTCTTTTATTGGCGTTTTTTTCCCCCTGAATCTTTTAACCGGTATAATCAGGGGTAATTTACCGTTGGCCGAAAGAATGTTGCACCTGTTTCTGTAGCTTTGCTTGCTGTAATTTTCAAATCTTTCTACAAGGGTTTCCTTGTGTACGGATATGTGGGCCATATATTCTACGGGAGGAAAATATGCTGTTGAGAGAAGTAACTTTTCTTTCGGATAAAACATAGTTGTCTTATATAAAAAATGCCTGAATCTTTCATAGTCAGATTCTTAATGCCAGGATATTGTAAAATTAATTTACCGCTAAAAAATCTTTTATTATATTTACAATTTAAAAATAGTCAAAATTTATTTTTTTCAACAATGCATCAGAAATTAAAACAATATTTCTCCGTTTTATAGTAAATANCAGTTGTGTAGTGGATAGATAATAGATATTTATTTATATAAAATGTTGTTAAACAGCTTAATAATTTGGATTACAATTACAGGCAAATAAAATAAAAAATGAATATGAAACGACGTGAATTTATCAGGAAATCTGTAGGAGCCGGGTTTATTGCCGGTACAACTTTATCATTTACGGGGTATAATAAACTTTTCGGAGCTGAACTGAACGAGAAAAACACTCCTTATGACCTTGTTGCAGCCCGTGGTGGAGAACCGGAAGTTATGTTTGACCGTGCCATCGCAGCAATGGGTGGTATGCAAGCCTATGTCAAACCAAATCAGTCAGTTCTGGTGAAACCAAATATCGGCTGGGATGTTATCCCCGAAAGGGGAGCTAATACAAATCCCGGTCTTGTGAAAAGGATTATTGAACATTGTTTTGAGGCAGGAGCACGTGAAGTTATTGTTTTTGACCATACATGTGACAACTGGAGAAGGAGTTATGAGAACAGCGGGATTGAAAGAGCCGTTAATGATGGAGGCGGAAGGATTATCCCCGGCAATGATGAGAGTTTTTACAGGGATGTTACCCTGCCGGAAGCGAGGCAGATGAAAGAGGCTAAAGTTCACGAGGCACTGATTAATGCCGACGTGTTTATCAATGTTCCCGTCCTGAAGCATCACGGAGGCGCACAGATTACGATATCAATAAAGAACCTGATGGGTATTGTTTGGGACAGGAGGTATATGCACAGGAATGATTTGCAGCAATGTATTGCAGATTTGGGTTCTTACCGTAAACCGGACCTGAATATTGTTGATGCTTACAGGGTTATGATGCAAAATGGTCCGAGAGGAGTCTCGGAGGATGATATAGTAGTTATGAAATCACTTATAGTTTCGCCTGATATGGTAGCAGCCGATGCGGCAGCATCCAGGTTGTTCGGCGCTACTCCGGCCCAGATCGGTCATATCAGGATAGGACATGAGATGGGTCTTGGTAATATGGACCTTGAAAGCCAGTCAATTCACAGGATAGTGGTATAAAAAAATAATTACCGGGATTTACACCCTGCCCAATGTGGTTCTGATGAACCCGGGCAGGGTTTGTCATTTTAAGACCCGGGTTCCTTTTATTTAATTTTAATAATAATAATATCCAGATGCAACCAAAACACCTGAAACCTTTGCGAGTAGTCATATCACTGTTTTTTTTGATTATTGCATCGCTTATTTTTATCGATTTCCGACAGGAGTTTTCAGAAGGTTTTATTTCCGGATTTCTTTTCCTGCAATTCGCTCCCTCAGTTGTCAGGATCTTTCAGGTAATGAGCATGTCGGCTCTGGGATTTATCGTCATCCTTGTATTGACATATCTTTTTGGCCGGATATACTGTTCAACAATCTGTCCCCTTGGTATTTTTCAGGATGTTATATCCTGGCTATCCATTAAATTCCGGAGAAAGAAGTGGCCATACAAATTTACAAAGCCGCACAATATTCTGAGATATTCAATTCTGGCATTAACGGCCGTGTTCATGGTATCGGGCAGCATATTATTGCTATCTCTTCTTGACCCCTACAGCAATTTCGGGAGGATTGTTACCTACTTTGTGAAACCAGTGGTTGTGGGAGTAAACAACTGGTTGGCACCTGTTCTTACCTCAAGGGGCATCTATTCTGTATTTCCGGTAACTCTGCCGGCTATAAGATGGGAAATAATGATTTATCCCATGCTGATACTTGGTCTGATTCTGTGGTTGTCTTATAAGTATGGAAGGTTATACTGCAATACCGTTTGTCCTGTCGGAACACTTTTAGGTTATGTGTCAAAATATTCTCTGTTCAGGATATATATAGATGAAAGCTCGTGTACAAAATGTGGTCGGTGTGACCGGATCTGCAAGTCATCTTGCATGAATTTCAGAGACGGGGAGGTTGATTTTTCAAGATGCGTAGCATGTTATAATTGTCTCTCAATCTGTCCGGATAATGCAGTAAAATACTCCTTGCTAAAATCGAACCCAAACCCCGTAATGAGGGAGGCTACTGTTACCGTAACCGGAAAGAAAGCTGATGAATCAAAACGTAATTTTTTACTGAGTTCCCTTGTCATGTTATTCGGGATTAACAGGTTTTCGAAAGCTGCCGTAGATGATATACCAACGCCAGAGCAGGATACGACAGTACCTGAGGATAAGAATTTTCCAATATCTCCTCCCGGATCAATATCTCTTGATCATTTCAACAAGGCCTGCACTGCGTGCACTTTATGCGTCGGTGTTTGCCCGACTCATGTTTTACAGCCTTCATTGCTGGAGTATGGATTAGGTGGATTTCTGCAACCCAGGATGGATTTTCATTCAGGGTTTTGCAACTTTGACTGTACATCTTGCGGGGAGGTTTGTCCTACCGGTGCTATTTTACCTCTTACACAGGATAATAAACACGTAACCCAGATTGGGGTTGTTAAGTTCCAAAGGGAGAATTGCGTGGTTTATACGGATAATACTTCCTGCGGGGCATGTTCTGAGCATTGTCCAACACGTGCGTGTGATATGGTACCCTATATTGGAGAACTTACCATTCCTGAAGTAAATGAAGATACCTGTATAGGATGTGGAGCATGTGAATATATATGCCCTACAAGACCATACAGGGCAATTTATGTTGATGGCAATAAGAGGCATGAAATAGCAGACAGGCCCTCGACTGAAAGGATTGAAAGAGAAGTTGACTTTGAAGAGTTCCCTTTCTGACCGGGCAAACCTTACAGGCTTACCGAAGTCATAAGGGGGGATTATGCAGATTTAAAATATTGTAAAAAAATGCCTGGTTATTTAGGGTTAATGCACTTAAATACAGCGGGTTGTAATTTCAGTGCTATCCTGTTTCATTGCTATCCTGTTCCGGAAAACAACCTGTTCCAACGGATCTTCCTGAGTCCCGACCTGTTTTTATCAAGAGATAGCCAGACAAATGTTGGCCGGCCAACTATGTGATCTTCAGGAACAAAACCCCAGAACCTGGAGTCCAGTGAATTATGGCGGTTGTCACCTATCATGAAATAATAATCCATCCGGAATGTGTAGGTATCTGCTATCTCACCGTTTATATAAATAATGTCCCCATCTGTTTCAAGGCTGTTTTGCTCATAAGCCTCTATTATCCTGTGATATTTGGAAATATTATTCCCGTCAATCTGCACTGTTGCCCCTTTCGCGGGTATTACAAGCGGACCGTAATTGTCTTCATTCCACGGGAAAAGAGGATCATGAGGAAATACAGACCTTGAGAAGCTGCCTGCCGGATTTTGCCATCTGGTGACTGAGGTTACATTCCGGAATTCGCTGAGTCTGTCAACATTTGCACCGGTGAGAGGAATTATATATTCGGAAGATGAATANGAGGTAACATCTTCCGGATATATATCCAGCCTTTCCAGGGCACGCATATTAATGGGCGTGCCATCGGTCCGGATGATATAGCGGAACTGGAGGTTATCCAGGTCGCGGTCTCCCGACTGGCCGTTAATGAATAGTTCGCCACTTATAATTTCGAGAGTGTCACCCGGTATTGCCACACATCGTTTAATATAATTGTCCCGCTTGTCAACAGGTCTGGCTATTATGTTATAGTTTTGGTGAAGATATTCCCTTGCTTCAGATTCATAGTCAACAATATCTGATTCAACCGTGGGGTTATGCCTTGCTCTCTGGGCAAGTTCACTTGTGAAATCCCTGTGGACTGCATAGTAGCTTTGGGATTGCATTTCCAGGATCACCGTATCTCCCTCCGGGAAATTAAAAACAACTATATGGTTATTCTCAATTTCCCGCAATCCTGCAAGTCTTTTATAAGGCCATTTTACCCATTCAAGATATGACCTGGTAAATCTTGTCAGGGGAAGTGTATGATGTGCAAACGGGAAGGATATCGGTGTGATGGGGGGGCGGGGACCATAACTGAGTTTGCTTACAAAAAGATGGTCTCCTATAAGAAGCTCTTTCTCCATTGAGCCGGTGGGTATCTTGTAATTCTGGAAAAAGAATATATTAATGAATGTTACTGCTATAACTGCATAGATAAGTGCATCAAGCCACTCAATAAATGCACTGTTGTTCCCGTCACGTTTTTTCCAGAAAGACCAGTTAACCCTCCTGCTAATATAAACATCATAAATAATCGGTAAACCCAGTAAAAACCAGTAATTACCCAGCCATATCACCCAGAGAACCCAGGCTGCTGCCGCAAAGCCGAACCTGAACCAGGCAGCGTGTTTTTTTAACAGATCTATGAGACCATTTGAATTTTCCATGATAGTGGCAAAGTTAATCAATGCTTTTAAACATTCTCTCCCATCTTATATTTTCGGGAAATTTATTGTCGTTGTCGAGCGAGAGCCAGATCAGCACGGCTTTCCCTACAATGTGATCTTCCGGAACAAAACCCCAGAATCTTGAATCGGCTGAGTTGTGTCTGTTATCACCAAGAACAAAATAGTAATCCATCCGAAAACAGTAGGTAGAAGTTTTTACTCCGTTTATAAAAATATTGTTATTTCTAACCGTGAGGTCATTTTCTTCATAAAGCGTAATAAGCCTATGATATACAGGGAGATTATCAATAGTCAACTCCACTTCCATATCTCTTCCGGGAACGAGGAGAGGGCCGAAATTATCTTCATTCCACGGGAAGTTCCGGTCATATGGAAAGATTGTATGAATTCCTGAGTAGGGATTCCTGTTCTCATACTTGTTGACTGAAAGCACATTGCTCAATGATGCAATTTCTCCCGTGAGATATGTTGTAAGCGGTATTTCATAAAGTGATCTGCCGGGATTAAATCTCCTGTCCGGTTCAGGGATATCCAACTCCCTGAAGAGACTGTCCTCAATTTCTGATCCGTCTGTCTGCACAAAATAGTCATATTGCATATTTCCGTTTTGCACCTCGGGTACACTGTTTACATATAGCCTGCTGCCTGTAATTCTGATGGTATCCCCTGGTATGCCGGCTACTCTTTTTATGTAATTTTCCCGTTTGTCTACCGGTCTTCTTACAAGGTCGAATTCTTCATGGATAAATTCTCTCCCGTATTGCCTGACAAGTGCGTAATAACTCTGATCAGGATATTGCAGTACCATGGTATCTCCTTCAGGAAAATTGAAAACAATAACATCATTGTTTTTTACTTCTGACAATCCTGCAAGTCTCTTGTAGGGCAGCCTGATCCAGTCAAGGTAAGCTGGAGTCCTGCTTGTGAATGGCAGTGTGTGATGTGCAAACGGGAAAGATAATGGGGTTGATGGCAGCTTGGGACCGTAGCTGATTTTACTTACGAAAAGGTAATCTCCAACAAGCAGAGATCTCTCCATTGATGAGGTAGGAATAGAGTATGCTTCAATGAAAAAAAGACGGATAAAGGTTGCCGTAATTATCCCGAAAATTGTTGCATCAATTAGTTCAGCGGTAATCCGGTTTTTAATAACTCCTTTCTTTTTCCAGAAAAGCCATTTTACTTTTTTGGATATAAAAAGGTCGAAAATAATAATTAATCCCGCCAGTAACCAGAAGTTTTCAATCCAGATGACCCATAATACATAGAGGACTGCCACAATGGCAAATGATGCATATGCCGGCTTATAAAACCTCCTGAAAAAATCTTTCATTAAAAAATAATTAAATGTCCAGCAGATCATTCATTTTGAAAACTCCCTTTTTCCCTGCAATAAACTCTGCAGCCATAACCGCACCTGATGCAAAAACGCTCCTGCTGAGTGCACGGTGACTTATTTCGAGAACATCCAGAGGAGAACTGTATGTTATAACATGTGTTCCCGGAACCTCGCCTTTTCTCTCGGAAATTACAGAAAGTAAATTTTCCTGGCCAGACTCTTTGTTTATCCAGTTGTTTTTTCTATCAATATTGCCGGTTATACCTTCTGCCAGGGTTATGGCCGTACCACTGGGAGAATCCTTTTTATGTATATGGTGAACTTCGGTCAACCTGGGTTCATACTCGGGGAACCGGTTCATTACTCCTGCAAGCCAGCTGTTCAGCCTGAACATTATATTGACACCTATACTGAAATTGGAGGCATAGAAAAATGCCTGATTCATCTCCTTGCACATGCGCTCTACTTCTCCCAATCGTTCCATCCATCCGGTAGTTCCGCATACCACAGGAACTCCTGCCCTAAAGCAGGCGTTTATATTACTTTCTGCTGTACCGGGTGTGGTGAATTCCAGAGCAACATCTGCTCTTTCCAGTTCTCCGCTGCTGAGCTGATCCGGATTATCCTTGTCCACTTTAAGTATCACCTTATGCCCCCGGGTTAACGCGAATCTTTCAATCTCTTTGCCCATTTTACCATATCCGATGATTGCGAGCTTCATATCTGTTATTTATGGTTAAGGTTGTTTTTTCATAAAAAAAGCCCTCTCATACTTTGACGCAGAGATGGCTTTTATATGCAAGTTTCGAATCAATTACTTGTTAACTTTATCAACTACGGCTTTAAAGGCATCAGGATTATTCATTGCCAGATCTGCAAGAACCTTGCGGTTCAGTTCTATTCCCTTTTTATTGGCTGCACCAATAAATGCCGAATATGACATTCCATGCTCTCTGACAGCGGCATTTATTCTCTGGATCCACAATCCCCTGAAAGCTATCTTCTTCTTTTTTCTGTCCCTGTATGCATATTGCAAACCTTTTTCAACAGCATTTTTTGCTACAGTATATACATTTTTTCTTCTTCCAAAGTATCCTTTGGCCTGCTTAAGCACCTTCTTTCTTTTCTGTCTGGATGCTACAGCGTTTACTGATCTTGGCATTTCTTTTTTGATTATGAATGTTCAGCGTTCCGGCTGGCGGACCCTTTTGGGCTGACACACTCTGGTTAACAAATGGTTAAGTAAAAATGCTTACTTCATTGCCAGCAGCAGACGTACATTTTTTTCATCCGGCTTGCTAACTAAAGTAAAGTAAGTAAGGTTTCTTTTTCTTTTGGTAGATTTCTTCGTAAGGATATGGCTCTTATAGGCATGCTTCCTTTTAATCTTACCTGTTCCGGTGAGCACAAACCTCTTTTTAGCTCCCGAATTTGTCTTCATTTTAGGCATTGCATTATAATGTTTACTGGTTATTATTTTTTTTTCTTTACTGCCTTGGGGGTAATAAACATGGTCATCCGCTTTCCTTCAAGTCTGGGCAGTTGCTCTACCTTTCCAAATTCTTCAAGTTCCTGGGCAAACCGGAGTAGCAGAATTTCTCCTTTTTCCTTGAAAAGAATAGTCCTTCCCTTAAAAAACACGAAAGCCTTTATCTTTGCACCATCAGAAAGGAACTTCTTCGCATGGTTCAGTTTAAAATTAAAATCATGCTCATCAGTATTGGGTCCGAAACGGATCTCTTTTATTACAACTTTAACGGTTTTAGCCTTGATCTCTTTCTGTTTCTTTTTCTGCTGATAAAGAAACTTTTGATAATCAGTGATTTTGCAAACCGGCGGATCAGCATTTGGAGAAATCTCTACAAGATCAAGTTCCATCTGGTCAGCTATCTGAATAGCTTCAGTCAGGGGAACCACTCTTGGCTCATCTATATTCTCACCCACCAGACGAACAGTTCTGGCTTTAATAAACTGATTTATCCTGTGTTTGGGTTCTTGTCTAAGTTGTCTTCTTGGACCTCTGGAAAATCTTTGTACTGCTATGTTTCTGCCCTCCTTCTTTTAGTTAACATTCAATTTATTTTGAGTATCTCTTCGGTCTGTTTTTCAATCTCTTGTTTTGCAAAGTTAGCAAATTCTTGCAAATTCATAGAACCTTTATCTCCTTCTCCCTGCTTTCTTACTGAAACGGTGTTGTTTTCCACCTCCTTTTCACCTACTATAAGAAGATAGGGGATACGTTTTAACTCGTTATCCCTGATCTTTTTACCTATCTTTTCGTTTCTCAGGTCTATCAGCGCGCGAATATCGCAATTTTTCAGGAAATTTAAAACATTTTCCGCATAATTGTGTACTTTTTCACTGATCGGAAGTATCACAACCTGGTCGGGTGTAAGCCAAAGCGGGAATTTTCCAGCCGTATGTTCTATCAAAACGGCAATAAATCTCTCCATTGATCCGAAGGGCGCCCTGTGTATCATAATAGGCCGGTGCTTTTTGTTGTCAGATCCGGTATATTCAAGCTCAAACCTCTCGGGCAGGTTGTAATCAACCTGGATGGTCCCAAGTTGCCATTTTCTGCCGAGAGCATCCTTTACCAGGAAATCAAGTTTGGGCCCGTAAAATGCCGCCTCTCCGTACTCAATCTTTGCATCCAGCCCCTTTTCCCGGGTAGCCTCAATTATAGCTTTTTCAGCTTTTTCCCAGTTTTCATCACTGCCAATATATTTTTCCTTATCTTCCGGATCCCGGAGGGAGATCTGTACCTGGAAATCGGCGAAGTCCAGTGCCCTGAAAATAATGAAGATTATATCTATTACCTTGATGAACTCTTCCTTCAATTGATCAGGACGGCAAAAGATGTGCGCATCATCCTGTGTAAATCCCCTTACCCGGGTCAGCCCGTGCAATTCACCACTTTGCTCATATCGATATACGGTTCCGAATTCAGCCATTCTTACAGGAAGATCCTTGTAAGACCGGGGTTTGAATTTGTAGATCTCACAATGGTGCGGGCAATTCATAGGTTTGAGAAGGAATTCTTCTCCTTCTGCAGGAGTGGTTATGGGTCTGAATGATGATTCACCGTATTTGGCGTAGTGTCCCGAAGTAACATAAAGCTCCTTTTGCCCGATATGAGGAGAAATAACCTGTTCATAACCGTAATCCCGCTGCACCTTCTTCAGGAAGTTCTCAAGTCTCTCCCTTAGTTGCGCTCCTTTTGGCAGCCAGAGAGGCAGGCCTGATCCGACCTTTTGTGAGAAGGTGAACAGTTCCAGTTCCCTCCCAATTTTCCTGTGGTCTCTCTCTTTTGCTTCTTCAAGCATTGCCAGGTGGTCGTCAAGCATCTTCTGCTTTGGAAAACTGACCCCGTAAATTCGTGTAAGCTGTTTATTCCTTTCGTTTCCTCTCCAGTACGCGCCTGCAATGTTCAGCAATTTGAATGCTTTTATGTAACCTGTATCTGGCAGGTGAGGCCCCCGGCACAGGTCTGTAAAGTTACCATGACTGTAAAAGGATATAGTTCCATCCTCAAGGTCATTAAGGAGCTCAATCTTATACTCGTCTCTCTTTTGTGTGTAGTGGTCGATGGCCTCCTTTTTAGGAATATCCTTTCTTACGTATTGATTATTTTGCCGGGCCAGTTCGCGCATCTTTTTCTCTATGGCAGGCAGATCACTTTCAGATATGGTCCTTCCTTCCCCAGGATCCACATCGTAGTAGAATCCGTTGTCGATTGAAGGGCCAATGCCCAGTTTAATTCCCGGATATAGCGCTTCAAGTGCTTCAGCCATAAGGTGCGCTGATGAATGCCAGAAAGCATGCATGCCATCTTCATCCTCCCACTTATTGAATTTTATTGTGGCATCCTGTTCTATTGGCCTTGTCAAGTCATATACCTCATTGTTTATGGTCACCGAGAGGACCTCCCTGGCGAGGCTGTTGCTTATCGATTTTGCAATCTCTATACCAGTTATACCTTTGGGGAAACTTCTTTCTGAATTATCCGGGAATGTAATCTTAATCATTATCTTATTGCGTTTATACCTCTACTTATGCGTAACCATAAAATCCGGTTCAAATTTATAAAATGATTTAGGCTAACCACGGATTTAATTTGCAAAGATAATGAATTAGATTATAAATTCCCTTCCGGGGAATACTACGAATCAGAAATGTAATTGTCGTAACTCATACAAACTTCCGAAGAGAATTCAATGCCTCTTCTGATTATAATATCCCATTGAGCTTCAGTGCATTTTGCTATTTCAGCCCCGGTGATATTATTGTCATACATAGCTGCGATTATACCAGCATTAAAAGAGTCTCCTGCACCTATAGTACTTACAGGTGTTATGGATGGTACATCATAATGTTTCGAGAAGCCTTTCGTGATAAGATCAACACCCAGTGAAGATCTTGTGTAAATAAGAGCATTACAGCTGCTAAAGCACGGCAGGTTCCAGGTCTCTTCTGCAGATCCGGTTCCGAATATCACTCCGAAGTCTTCATCCGAACCCCTGACTATCCCGGCGCTGGAAATATTCTCTTCTATCCTTGACTTAACTGTATTTAGCTCAGCAAGGTGGGAGTCCCTGAAATTGGGGTCGTAGATTACAAGAGCCCCGTTTTTCACGGCATAGTCCCTTAATTTCATGGCAATAACGGCAGTGGGACCTGATATTGAGAAGAATGAGCCGAACAGAACTACGTCAAGCTGACCGGGAGAGGGCAGGGGAGGCTCTTCCGGCGGTTCTTGTCCTTTGTAAAAGGAGTAGGTGGCATTGTTATCGTTATCAAGAAATGCCAGTGCTATTATTGACTGGGAGTTCTGATGGTGCAGGTAACTGGTGTCTACCTTGTTTTCTTTCAGAAAACCGGAGATCAGCCTGCCTGCCTGGTCATTTCCGCATGTTCCTGTGAAGCTTACCGGCATACCGCTTCTTCCAAGTGAAATTGAAGAATTCAGCATCGATCCCCCCGGCTTGGCTGCAACCGGCTGCCCCTTCTTAAACATAATATCAAAAACCACTTCACCAAGTGTAAATATCCTGTTTATTTTATTGCTCATAATTAAAGTAAGTTGCCTGGTAAATAAAAAGGGAACCATCAGCAGTTTTGATGGTTCCCGGTAAATAGCTGAGATATTAAAGAGAATAACCCGGTCTGTATTGTCTGTGGTAGAACTTTTCCGCTTCAGGGTCATTGATAAATGATTCGGTTGCGGGATTCCATTCCACCGGCCTCATAAGTTCATATGCGATATTACCAAGTGTACATGTTGTGCATGTCCGGTGGCCAATTTCCACAGGTGCAACCGGATCCTGACGGCTACGCATAGATTCAACGAAATTAACCAGGTGCGGAATGCCTGTTTCATAATCCACCGAGTCATCTCTCTCCTGTTCTGCCGGCATAAATGATGGATCTGATGCTACATAATGTCCCCTGCTGACTTCTATCCAGCCGTCTGCACCAATGAACTTGACACCCTTGGTCATAGCTTCATCAAAAGGCTCTTCAGTCATGATCCATCCGTCATCATACTCATAGGTCAGGAATTCGTAATCTTCATATCCGGCGGGGATTATCCTTGTCGGTCCACTGTTATCCTTACCCATGGCCCACTGAACTATATCAAACATATGGGCTCCCCAGTCGGTTGTAAAACCGCCACCCATTTCCTTATACCACCTCCATGCTCCCCAGATTCTTTCATTTTGAGGAGGGTCAAGAGAAATTGGAGGATTCAGTTCATGATTGTAATGAACATAGGGATTCGGACCCAGCCACAGATCCCAGTTCAGATCGCCGGGAAGGGTTTCTTCAGGGAGATCATAAGGTACCGGGGGGCCGCCGACATAGGCATGTACCTTTTCAATCCTGCCAAGGGCTCCCTGCTGAACAAGATTTACAGCATGCTTGAATGCTTCATCTGATCTTTGCTGGCTTCCGGTTGCAAGAACAATATTGTTTTCCCGAACGGCTTTTACCAGTTCCACTCCCTCCCTGATAGTAAATGTCAGGGGTTTCTCCATATATATATCCTTTCCTGCCCTGCAGGTTTCAACTCCCATTACTCCATGCCAGTGGTCAGGAGATGCTATCACTACCCCGTCAATATCATCACGGTTTAGTATCTGATGGTAATGCTCATATGTGGCAACATTTACATTCTGGCCCTGTCCGGTATAGAAATCTTTCATTTGATTCTCGAATCTCTGACGCTTTATGCCGTAAACATCAGCCCCGGCAACAATCTGAACACCTCCGATCTGACGGAATCCATCAATCAGGTACATAGCCTGCCTGCCAAGGCCGACCACGCCAAGTCTTATAACGTCATTGGCCGGAACCTTGCAGCTTTTGACCAGCGGGAGAAATGACAGCCCCGCTGCTCCTGCAATGGTTGTCCGGATAAATTTTCTTCTCGAAATACTCTGCATAAGTTTTAGGTTTTAGTTGGTTATATAATGCAATTTTCTTCAAATTAACAGAATGGCCAAATATACCAGTTACAGTATTTTGTTGCCTGCCTGTTAACTGTACATTTATCANAGTGAATAGCCGCTGCGGTATTCTCTGTGATAGAATTTTTCCGCCTCCGGATCATCAACAAAATATTGCCTTCCGGGATCCCACCTGACAGGACGGCCCAGCTCATTGGAAATATTTCCCAGTATGCAGGTGGTACATGTTCTGTGACCGACCTCAACAGGAACAACCGGATCTCTGCGGTTTCTCATTGCCATAATAAAATCCTCAAGATGGGGCACGCGGCTCTCATACGGCAGTCCTCCATGTCCTGTCATCTCCTCTTCATCAGGAAAGATCGAATCGTCCGACGCATCATAATGTCCTCTTGCAACTTCGATCCAGCCGTTTTCACCCCAGAATTTAATTCCCCGGGTACGGGCATCATCGTACGGCTGGTTTGTAACCCTTACTCCGTTGGAATATACATAGGTGAGATATTCTGTGCCCTCATGACCCGGGGGTATTATTTCAACCGGTCCACCGTTATCCTCATCCAGTCCCCACTGTGCAATGTCAAAATTATGTGCTCCCCAGTCAGTAATAAACCCGCCTCCGGTTTCTTTAAAATATCTCCATTCGGCCCAGTATGTTTCATTTTGAGGCGGNTCAAGAGAAATGGGCGGGTTAAGTCTTGCATTGTAATGGACATAGGGATTGGGTCCAAGCCACAAATCCCAGTTCAGGTCCCCGGGCAAGGTCTCCTCAGGCAGGTTGTAGGTAGCCGGAAAATCTCCTGCATAGGCGTATATTCTCTCAAGTTTCCCTATGGCCCCGGCTCTGACCATTGCTACGGCATGATGGAAGTTTTTGTCTGACCGCTGCTGGCTTCCAACAGCAAGTATCCTGTTATTTTCACGAACGGCCTTTACAACTTCAACACCCTCTTTAATTGTAAAAGTAAGTGGTTTCTCGAGATAGACATCCTTCCCTGCGAGACAGGAATCAATTGCATTTAGTGCATGCCAGTGATCAGGTGTGCTGATAATAACCCCGTCAATATTTCTCAGGTCAAGTATTTCATGATAGTTTTCAAAGGTTTGTACCCTGACGCTCTCACCTGACTCGTCATAATAATTGTTGAGTACATTTTCAAAACGCTTGCGTTTGATGCCATAGACATCAGCACCGGCAACGACCTGAACCCCCGGTATTGAGTTGAATCCCCTGGCCAGTCCCATAGCCTGTTGCCCCAGTCCTATAACTCCAAGCCTGATTACATCATTAGGCGATACCCTGCAGCTTTTTATGACGGGCATAAAAGACAGCCCTGCAGCCGCTGCAAGTGAAGTCTGTAAAAATCTTCTTCTTGAATAATTTTTCATATCTCATTTGTTTAGGTTAATATAGCATTTAATTGTCTGTTTGATACAATATTATTAAATAAGCCTGTTTCTTAACAGGTGTCTTACCGGGCTGAACAATCTTTCAAGCAGACTCATCTCATCAGTTGATATCTCAGCGATTCCTGGCAGTTCTCTCATAACCTCCAGCTCATGACCGAAAGTTGTCACTGCCCCCCGCGTAAGAGATATAACAGCCGGGAAACCATCCTCGACAGGACCGCCTGATACTGAAAGGACACTTCCTCCAATCATTCCGAATTCCATATACGGATAACCGTCAAGCTTTATGTTCACTCTCTGACCGGGCCTCACTTTGCCGGCTCCCCTGAAAGGTAACAAAATTCTGGCATATAGCTCACCCATATTACCAGGAATAATTGAAAATACAGCCTCTCCTGCTTTCAGTTCCTGAAGATTGCTCCATACAGAGAGGTAGTCCAGTGTTCCTGATGCCGGAGACACAAACAGGTACCTGTTCTCCCATAAAGCAAGCTCACTTTCGAGTTGCCGGAAAGCATTTATAAGAACTGTGAAAAGCATCTGGTGCCGCTCCTCCTTTTCAAGACGCGTATCGGCTATACTTCTTTCCAGCCTGGCAATTGTTATTACTGCATCAGAAAGAATCAGCCCGGCTGTTTCAAAAGCTTTTTGTTTGTTAAGTAGCAGTACCTGTGCATTTTCATATTCAGATTCTGAAATAACCCCGCCGGCATAGAGCATTGAGTCCCTTTTGAACTGGATCATTCCCAGCTCAAGGTCTCTCTCCGCAAGTTTACCCTGGCGCCTGAGGTTTTCACGGTAGGTTTTGTATTCTTCCAGTTCTGCTCTAAGTGCTGAAATCCTGCTTTCGAAATAATCCTGACTGATAAATATGGTGTAGTCATTCAATGCAACAGTAAATGCGTTGTAGGCAGGTTGCACCTCTCCGAGAACCAGGTCGCCCGGCAGGTTTATTATTGATATATCTTCATCTGACCTGATTATCCAATTAAATAAATTCACATATTTACCAAGCCGGAAGATATCTGAAAATCGTGCCGGATTCTCTATTACTGCTATGGTATCACCTTTATTGACAAGATCGCCGTCATTCCGGAAAATTGCATCGGGTTTGCCTGCTGTGCGCGCAATCAGTATGGATGGGGGATTCTCCCTGGTAATCAGTACAGGAGCCCTTACAATGTCCGGGTAACTGAAAAATCCGCTCCCTGCAATAACAATAGCAACTACAATAAAGAGTACCCCTGTGCCAAAACTGATCAGCCATCCAGGAGGCCTTCCAAGGATCTCTTCCACTTCATCAGATCGCAGACTGATTTTTTCAGCCTGGTTATCCTTTTCCCTGTGTTCTGTTTTACCTGTCATTTATTGTTAGGTAGCTGTTCCAACTGCCAAAATTACAATTCCAGCTGATTTTTTACAAGTGTATAGTACGCACCCCTTTTCCGGGTGAGCTCTTCGTGGGTTCCTGTCTCAACAACATTCCCTTTATCCAGAACAATTATCTGATCTGCATTTTTCACGGTACTGAGCCGGTGTGCAACAACCACAACGGTACGACCACGGTAGAATTCCTCAAGATTTTCGAGTATTACTTTTTCATTGTTTGCATCAAGTGCATTTGTTGCCTCATCAAAAAAGATATATGCAGGATCCTTGTATACTGCCCTTGCTATAAGTAACCTTTGTTTCTGACCCTGGCTCAGGCCGTGACCCTCACTTCCTATCTTTGTGTTGAATCCCAGCGGGAGGCTTTCAATGAATCCATCAATACTTGCTATTCTGGCAGCCCTGAGCAATCTTTGTTTATCAATTGAGGATACCCCGGGTGCAATATTATTTGCGATGGTATCGGAAAAGAGATACCCGTCCTGCATTACCACTCCGCAATTACTTCGCCATTGCCGGAGACTGTACATGTCCAGTCTGGTCCCCCCAAGGCTTATTTCCCCTTTTACCGGAGGATAGAAACCCAGCAGAAGCTTCAAAAGAGTAGTCTTTCCACTGCCCGAGGTGCCGACAATTGCTGTCTGTTTTCCCGGGGGAAAATTAACCGACACATTATTCAGTACCCGCTCTGAATCAGGTCCTTCGTACTGAAAATCAACACCCTTTACTTCGATACCTGAATCAACAGGGATGTCCTGGATCCTGGATGCCTCCGGATCTTCTTCATCTCCCCTTTCATGAACCTCACCAAGCCTCTCAAGACTTATTTTTGCATCCTGGGTAGTATTGAAGAAGCTGATCAGCTGTTCTATCGGACTGTTCAGCTGACCGATTATGTATTGTACGGCGAGCATCATACCCAGTGTCATGCTGCCGTCAACAACTGCAGTTGCAGCAATCACGGTAATAATGATATTTTTGACTTCGTTAAGCACCAATGCTCCTGATTGCTGGTATTGCTTAAGAGCAAGACCCTTTATACCAATCCTGAATATTCTTGCCTGTATAGCTTCCCACTCCCATCTTTTCTGTTGCTCACAGTTTTGTAGCTTTATCTCCTGCATTCCCTGAATAAGCTGTATAAGGTTGCTCTGGTGAGCAGACATCTGGGCGAACCTCCGGTGATCCAGTTCGGCTCTTCTTCTCAGGAAAATGTAGACCCATAGACCGTATAAGATACTGCCGGTAAGGAAAACAGCAAATATGAGTATATTGTAATAGAGTAGCACAAGTCCGAAGATAACCAGGTTGACCAGTGAAAACAGGATATTCAGGGTTGTTCCTGTCAGAAATGTTTCAATACGCCTGTGGTCGCCTATTCTCTGCAAAAGGTCCCCTGTAAGTTTTGTGTCAAAATACTTCATGGGAAGCCTCATCAGCTTGGCAAGGAAATCGGATATAAGCGATATATTCACCCTCACCCCTATATGCAGCAGTATCCAGTTCCTTATGAAATCGACTGATGCCCTGCTTAGTGTCAGTACAAGCTGTGCAATAAGCACCAGGTATATGAAGCTGAGGTTCTGGTTTCCTATACCGTGATCGACTATACTTTGTGTCAGAAACGGGAATACTAACTGTAAAAGGCTTCCGAGGATCAGACCTAAAAACAGCTGAATGATCAGCTTACGATACGGCCTCAGGTAAGAGAAAAGAAACCCGAGCTTTGTCCTGTCACTTCCCTCGTCTTTTGCTGTATAAAAAGCTGGTCCCGGTTCCAGCAGCAATGCAACTCCTTTGGCTTCACCCTGTTCGTTGGTAGATGCCCAGCACCGCATAAACTCCTCACGACTGAATCGTACCAGTCCCCCGCCAGGATCGGCAACATGGAATACTTCACGGCCCTTTTTACCTGTTATTTTGTAAAGAACAACAAAATGATTTTGAAGCCAGTGAATAACTGCCGGAAGAACTGCCTCCGAAATAAGTTGTTCAGGGGTTATCTTGACCCCCATAGTGCGGAAACCTATGCTTTCGGCTGCCTGAGAGATACCAAGCATGCTGACCCCTTCGCGCGACAAATAGCTGCGTTCGCGAAGGGTGTCAAGCTTGTATCTCTTGCCATGATAAGCGGCTACCATACGAAGGCAGGTAGGACCGCAATCCATAGCATCCGGTTGTCTGTAAAGGGGAAATGCCATTAAGGCGGCAATAAATTAATCTTATTCAACAATTCATGAATGCTTTTATTGTAACTACTCTTCCGGAACTTCTCTCTTTGCTGAGAATGGCATATTGCCTTCGTAAGTTTCAACAAATCCTGTTATGTTATCGTCTTTGAGTGTTACAATTGTTTTAACAGGCGTACCCTCAACATAAACTTCAAATACCACTTTATCCTTTTCCTGGGTGATCTTGTCTATTGCAACTTCAATCCCACTGGCGAAAATTATTTTCCCCGACAATTCATTTTCTTTGTCCAGATCAAAAATTACTTTGCCCCTGCTGTATTCCCAGGGAGCCTGATTTACATTGAAGGCCCACGTTCCAATAAGCGTATTTTCAGCTTTCGCTGAAGTTGCTATAAATAAAAGGGTCAGGAAAAACATTCCGAATAATGATACAGAAGATCTTTTCATAATAATCAGGTTTTGGTTTGTTTAATGGTTTTGTAAAGATTTTTTTCTGATGCAATATAATGTGAATTCCCCACTAATGCAAGCTACCCGGCCTATTTTCATTNATGCAACCTGGTTTTTCAATACTGATGAAATGCCTGTGAAACAAATTCAAGGACTTTAGGGAGAGATTCTCTCCAGTATGTCCATGTATGCCCTCCGTCTCTTATCCTGAACTCATGTGGTATATCATTTTTTCGCATCGCAATATGTACCAGGCTGTTTCCCTCAAAGAGGAAATCGTCATCACCACAATCGATATACCAGCGAACTGATCTTTTGTTCTCCTCCGGCCAGTTATTGATAAGAGAGAGTGCATTATGGTTCTCATAATAATCTTTTAACACCTCTTTCGAAACACCCCGGGTGTTACCTGCGAATGAGAACCTCTCCAAGGCATCTTCAAGAGAGAGAGGTCCTGTATAGGCACTCAGAGGTGCAGCCGAAGAGAACATATCAGGCCTGCGTAGCGCATACATGAATGTTCCTCCTCCTCCCATTGAAAGTCCGGCTACGGCTCTGTATCTCTTTTCACTCCTGATCCTGTATCTGTTTTCAACATAAGGGATCAGTTCGTCAAAAAAGAAGTCCTCGTACCTCCACTCACCGGAAATATCATTGAAATACCCCCGTTGCCCGGTATTGGCATCAGGCATGATTATTATCATCGGGGTTGCCTTACCCTCAGATATGGCTTTGTCTGTTATGTGAAGCACCTCACCAAACTGGACCCAGCCGGACTGGTCGTCACCGGCTCCGTGCAACAGGTATAGTACAGGATAACTTCTTTGTGATGTTTCATAACAGGGAGGAAGGTATACCGCATATTTCCTTTCACTGCCAAGTATTTCGCTTGGCATGCTCATATTATCAAACACTTTTCCGGATTGAGAAAATGATGATAACGAAGAGATGAACAGCAGACATGCTGTAAAAACGGTTAATTTTTGCATAATACTTTAAGTTTAAAATTAGCTGAAAAGTTATTTATCATTTTTTGTGATGTTTAGCATCGTGGGGATTCATTTTTATTGTAATAAGGCTGATTTGGCAATTTTGCCGGTTTTTCAGTTACCCAGTTTCATAAGAAGGTATGCAAAGCCAAGGGCAGAAGACCTGGCTCGTTGTTCGTTGGTTGACGCCCCGGCATGGCCACCCTCCGTATTTTCAAAATAGTAAACATTGTATCCCATCTCTTCCATCAAAGCAACCATTTTTCTTGCATGTCCCGGATGCACGCGGTCGTCTCTGGTTGATGTGGTGAAAAAAACTTCCGGGTAATAATTGTTTTCCCTGAGATTATGATAAGGAGAGTACTCTTTAATATAATCCCATTCCTCCGGAATATCAGGGTTTCCATACTCTCCCATCCAGCTTGCACCGGCAAGCAGATTATTGTAGCGCTTCATATCCAGAAGCGGTACCTGGCAAACCACCGCATTATATAATTCAGGCCTTTGTGTAAATGCAACACCTACAAGTAGTCCGCCATTGCTGCCGCCCTGAATTCCCAGGTGTTTCCCTGACGTAATATTTCGTGTATGCAGATCTTCAGCAACAGCATGAAAATCGTCGAATACCCTCTGTCGGTTTTCCTTTAAACCTGCCTGGTGCCAACCGGGACCGAATTCGCCGCCACCCCTGATGTTGGCAAGAACATATATTCCGCCTCTCTCAAGCCATAATTTTCCTGTAACGGCTGAATAGGAGGGCAGCATTGGCACTTCAAATCCCCCGTATGCATAAAGTAATGTAGGATTTTTTCCGTTGAATTCGATTTCTTTCGGCCCCACTATAAAATACGGGATCATGGTACCATCTGCCGATCTGGCTTCATACTGCCGCACTTTAAATTTGTCGGCGTCAAAAAAATCGGGTAGTGACCTTACAATTTTTATCGAACCTTCCACTGCATTGCAGTAATATAGTGATGACGGGGTCAGGAAGTTCTGATAGTAGAAAAAGAAGTTGTCAGAAAAATTATCAGCCGACCCCACACTTATCGTACCCATTTCTGGTGCCTCCATGCGGTTGCCGGTCCATTGACCGTTGTTAAAGGCGTAGGAGAAAAGTTCACTTGTTACATTGGTAAGTAAATTGACAATCAGCCTGGTATTTGTTGATGAAACAGATGTAACACTTGATCTTTCGCCGGGTTCGATTACAAGATTTATTCTATGTGTTCCTTCTGTCAGTTCTTCATATGCAGCGCTGACAAGGGATCCTTGTTTATAGAGTTTTCCGTCAACTTTCCAGTCTGATTTAAGATCTATTATTACCTGCCCTTTGAGGATATCGATCAGAACGGCATCTTCAGGGATATCAAGTTTAATAAGGTTGCTGCCTTCGATAACATAAAAGTGAGTTGTGTAGAATGTTATTGCTCTCTGTACGAAAACGTATTGTCTTTCCGGTTTATTGGAAACTCCACCGAAAGTACCTACATCGGTGGGTTCTCCAGTAAATATTACCGGGGAGTCACCAGGACAGGTTCCTCTTTTCCATAGCCTGACCTGGTTGGGATAACCTGAATCAGTCATACTTCCTTCACCAAAATCAGAAGCCACCAGAAGGGTGTTGTTGTCAATCCAGTTGACACCTCCTTTTGATTCAGGCAGATAGAATCCTCCCTGCACGAATTTGCATGAATTTGCATCAAACTCCCTTATTTCAACTGCATCTCCTCCACCCCTGGATAACGAAACCATAAACTTTGAATAGTCCGGGTGCAGTCCTGTTGCACCCTTAAAGACCCAGTCAGTTCCATCCTCTTCAGACATTTTATCTATATCGATAAGGATTTCCCACTCAGTATCGCCTTTAAAATAATCTTCACGGGGGGTTCTTCTCCAGATACCTCTTATATGTACAGAATCCTGCCAGAAATTGTAAATGTACTTCCCGGTAATGGAAGGGGCTGCAATCCTGTCGCTTGAATTCAGTATTTCAATGCCCTTTGAGTACATTTCACGGTAATGAGGCTGGCCGGTAAGTATTTCCATACTTTTACGATTCTTTTCTTCAACCCACTCCAGAGCTCTCTTCCCGTCTACTTCTTCAAGCCACATAAACGGATCTTCATTAAGGGTCTCCGGATTCAGGGTTTTAGTTGACATAAGCAGAAAGATTAAAAGTATTGTTTTCATTATTTTGGATTTTGGTCGACAGGTTTTTTACAAGATTCCCGAAAATACAGTTTTATTTAATGCAAAAAGAAGCCTTCTGAAAAAATATCAGAAGGCTTCTTTCCGGAATTCAGGACAGATTATTCTGACCTTTTTCTCTCTATCAGGTAATAGACTACAAGTCCCATCCCTCCAAACAGGAAAATCATTGAAAAATAGGCTACTTCCCCACGCATTGCAGTATATTCTTCAAGCAGGTTGCCTATTAATAGTCCTATTGCAAGGCCTGTCAGGAATATTCCCCATTTGAGCGAGGGGGATGATTCTGATTTGGTCGCAAAAATTGAGGCATCAGCCCCTTTTTCAATAAGCGACATTCTCTCTTTTTTTCTGTTATTGAGGTAAACCAGCATCACTATTGAACCGAATATTACCCCAAGTACCAAAACAGGTGTCAGATCTAGCATAATTTTAATTTTTATGTTTATGTTCATCCGTATGACGCAAATTTTTATAACCGGTTACAAAAAAGATGATTTAATTTTACAATATTTACATTGATTATGTAACCGGTACTATTTTCCAGCGTCATATCAGAGCAAATGCAGAACAAAGACGACTGGTATTATATTAAAAGGGTCCTGGAGGGAGACCCGGATGCTTATGCACCTTTGGTAGAAAGGTACAAGGTCATGGTTTACAACATATCGCTAAAAGTTGTCAAAAGGCCGGAAGATGCAGAGGAGATCGCACAGGATGCATTTATTAAAGCTTACCGGTCATTAAAAAGCTTTAAGGGAGATGCAAAGTTCTCAACATGGTTGTACAGGATTGTCTGGAATTCCTCTGTCTCTTACCTGAGAAGCAAAAAGAGGAGAGAGATTGACGCAAATGCCGGCCTGGATAAAATAGGGGTCCATGATCATGCCGACGATAAAGAAATGGACGATGAGGAGCAAAAAATAGTTGTTCTTAAAAAGGCAACTGACAGTTTGCCGGCCGATGAGCAGATGATTATTACACTCTATTATTACAGGGAAACCGGTATCGATGAGATTGCACGAATAATGAACCTTTCAGTGTCAAATGTTAAGGTAAAGCTTTTCAGGATAAGAAAGAAACTCCGCGATCTTATAGAAAAGACAGGAAGAAATGTAACTCAAGCGGGATAAGAAATTAAATACTTCTGATTATGGAAAGGGATGATGATGTTTTAAGAAAGCTGTTCAAAAAGATCGAGATGGAGAAGGTTCCCGGCAATTTCACTTCTAAGGTGATGGAGCAAATACATACCAATCCCGGTATGGAGCCTGCAACTAACCAGAATATTGAGTGGTGGTGGATATTATTTGGTGTTGTTGGTGCTGTTTCCCTCTATCTATCGGATACATATCTGTATATCTATGAGCTTCTGCGTCCTCCTGTTGTCAGGATTGTCCAGCAATTTACAGAATTATTTACAATTCTGGCAGATAAGCTTCCTTCAAATACTGTAATACTGCCTTCGTCAATTGTTGTTCCTTCGATTGTCGCAGGAGTGATAATAATACTTTTTGCAGATACAATTCTCGGGTACAGATCAGATCACATCTGAAACCATGTGAACGGCGGGAAAGGATTCTCCGTATATGCTGATAAAAAAAGACTACCCTTGCATTTGCAGATACTATGATAGGCGCCAACCTGTCATACGGGATAGATATCAACAGTCTGCAGGGCAGTCCTTATTCAGTTTAAAACAAACTAGCTATATTTCTTTTCGTTGCGTTATTTATCAGTTTGAACCTTCTTTTTAGTACAGAAGTATTCTTTGCGGGAATCGTAAAATAGAGACAGGTACCTTCTCCTGAAAAAATCTCAGTCCACATTCTGCCTCCCATTAATTCAATAATGCTTTTTGATACCGATAATCCCAGACCCGGACCTTTTTTAACATCACCGTTCTCTTTGTGAATCCTTGAACGGAATGGAATGAAAAGATCCTCCTCGCTCAGTTTGTTCAAACCGCATCCCGAATCTTTGACATAAAAAGTGATTCGTTCTTTATGTTCTTTTTTATACCCGAATTCTATATGACCGGTATCAGTAAATTTGATTGCATTACCAATCAGATTGCTGAAAACCTGCTTCAGCCTTTTTTTGTCCGCTACCAGGGTATAGTTATCCTCATCCCCTTTGGATAAAACAATATTCAGTTTTTTATCTCTTATTTTATAAAGCTCCTTATAATAATCAAAAAGATCATCCATGATCTCATTAAGACAAAATTCCTGCTCATATAACGAAAGAGATCCGCACTGAAGCTGGGATGCGTCTACCATATTGTCAATTATCTGCAGCAGGTCTGAGCTGTTGGTGTTTATCTGATCAATAAATTCACTCCTCTCTTCTTCGTCAATCTTATCCTCTGTAAGCAGGTTGGCAAAGCCGACTATAGCATTCATGGGTGTCCTGATATCATGGCTGATATTTGACAAAATAATAGAATGCAGGTCCTGCATCTTCATTTGCATTGCTTGCAGTTTTTTTTCAAGTTCTGAAATTTCCTGCTTTAGCTTTATGTTATCATCTTTTGTATGCATCTACTATCCAGTTAATCAATAATCGATTATAACGGGCATTACATTGCCATAAAAGCAATGTTGCCTTTTATATTTTTACTGCATCTTCCCTGCAAGTGAAAGGTATTACAGGTTTCTTGCCAGATTTCTCGCTGACCGGCTATAGTATCCTTCAGTTTTGGCAATTGTATTCAATAGTTCCCTTGCCTTATCCTTTTCTCCTGTTTTCAGATAGCACAGACTGAGATACCACTCGGCATGTTCAATAAAGAGGTTGTCATTATGATCAATAACCTTATTGAAGGTTGTTTCGGCAACACTGAACCTCTCTGTTGCCATATATGATATGCCCGAATAGAACCTGGGTGTGATACTATTCATATCAGTTGCCAGAACTGTTTCAAACAATAATAAAGCAGATTCAAATTCCTTGTTTTCATACTTATGCATTGCTGAAACCAGTATGTTAGCAACCTCTGTATTGCTGGACCGGACATTCATTAAACCATCGTAAGGTTCATAATACATCTCAAAAAGCTTATCTGCAGGAATAGTCCTGTGGGTATACATGTACAGTCCTGCACCAAACATAATTAATACCGCAAATGAAGCTACAGCAACACGAACAGAATGGGGGATATTGATGGTACTGCGAGTATCCGGCCTCCTGACAGGCTCCTCTTTTTCAAACAGATTGCTTATCTGAGCTCTGAATTCAAGCGTCTCCTCGTTTAGTATTGCATCGCCAATATCTCTTTGCATCTGAACTTCATCTGCCAGTGAGGGATTCAGATCCATCTCCTCCCTGAACCATTTCAGTTCATCCTTCTCCATGGTTTCGTTAAGATATTTCTCAACAAAACCGGAATAATCAATGTGGTTGTTCATAATATATTAAATTTAATTATTTGTCAATTTTATGTACCGGGTATATCCTTAATACTTGTCTAAGTTGCCTTATCTGAAAGTAATTCCCGGTCAAGGTTTCCATTAATACACCCGCCAGAATCATTGTTCATCAACCGAACATGGTCGAAATTTGCACTTTACCATTATACTTGCCGGTACTTATATAACGACCAAAGTGTCAGTTCCTTTAACCAGGTTATTAATCAGGTATCAGCAAATCGTCATCAGGATCTCTGTCAGGACACGTTTGTCCTCCTGTTCCTCCGCGAATGGCGTTGAGTTCGTGATTGTCCATAGAGCAATCTTCTGGTACGGGTAAAATCTCATTTGGTTGCATAATCTGTTTGTTTTTTGGTTATAATTCGTTTTGTCCTTTGGTCTTATATTTTGCGTTTATTCATCTTTATCGGGATCGCCGGGCTCGGGGTCAGGCAGCAGGATATCTTCGCCTAATGCTACTGATCCTCCGTTGTTACCACCCCTGATGGCGTTCATTTCATACTTGTCAAGATTGCTGAAATTGTATTTTAGGTTTAAGGCTGTATTCTTCATGACTTGATATTTTTTTATTTGGTTTGTTAAATGGTCTGGCTGGTTTTTATTCAAATGGCTATTCATCTTTATCGGGATCGCCGGGCTCGGGGTCAGGCAGCAGGATATCTTCGCCTAATGCTACTGATCCTCCGTTGTTACCGCCCCTGATGGCGTTCATTTCATACTTGTCAAGATTGCTGAAATTGTATTTTAGGTTTAAGGCTGTATTCTTCATGACTTGATATTTTTATTTNGNNNTCGCCGGGCTCGGGGTCAGGCAGCAGGATATCTTCGCCTAATGCTACTGATCCTCCGTTGTTACCGCCCCTGATGGCGTTCATTTCAATTTTGTCCAGAATACTGTAAAAACTATCAATTTTTTTCATGGTGTAATGGATTTAAGATTTATTTTTTGATGTATTTTAAAGTTTTCTTGATTGTGATCCTCTACAATGAGGTACATAAATTGAAAAAACGTGACAATGGTTTTAAAATAGTTTTCTGATTTCGCCGACTGTTTGCAGCATGTAATAAGTTTATTAACAGCATTATATAGAGCTGAAAAAAAAAATGAAAATTTTCGGGTCCGATGCAGGAGTTTTCACATGTTTTTGACAATTTTAATCCTCTTCCGGCATCACAATACAAGTTTACATTAATTTGAAACGAATTCCTTTTAATTACGTATAAAGTTATTCAGGGGTTGTTATTCTAAACGTTCCGAAAAATGCCGGTTCATTGGGGTAATTTGCTGAAGTGATTATTTTTACCGTAATTAGAGCGCTCCTGGCAGCAGGAATCATATTATTCTTAGATACATAAATGCGGATTTCAATTGTTTTTTTATTTCTGTTATTTTGGTTTGTCTCATTAGATCAGTTAGTTGCATCTGGTTTTTATTCTCTTTTGCAGGATGAGCTTATGGATTCTGCCCGCTATTACAATAATCTGGGCATTGAGAATTACAGAGCCGGTAATTATGAAGAGTCAGCAGAGAAGTTTAAAAGATCACTAAATATAAAAGAGGAAGAACAGGGCCGGCTTTCAGTCGATATGGCCACTACATACACCAACCTGGGGGCTGTGAACCGACGGCTTTACAATCTGGATGATGCCATGCTTTATTATGACAGCGCCGGCTATGTATTCCTTGAGCATTACGGACAAGATCATCTCAGGCTTGGTGCCGTATACCATAACCAGGGAAACCTGCTCAGGGATCGGAGGGAAATCAATAGTGCACTCTCTTATTACAATAATGCATTACGAATATTTCTCAAAAACGATAGAAAGGATTGGGTTGCTACACTGTATAATAATATCGGTATTGCTTACTGGATGGCAGGCCGTCTTGATGAGGCAATAGACTCCTATTTCAGTTCAATGGAACTCAGAACAGTTATTGACCCGGCGGGAGTTGCATTTCCTGCCGGAAACCTTGCTCTTTGTTACAGAGAAAAAGGCGAAATGAAAATAGCAGATAGTTATTACCGGATTTCAATTGATGCGATTACAGAAAATCTTGGCAACGACCATCCCAACCTTGCAGCAAACCTGATGAATTACGGACTTTTTTTAATTGAAGATGTTAATGAACCTGACAGGGGATACGAATTGCTGGTTCGTGCCAGGGATATTTTTCTTGAAAATTTCGGGGAGAGAGGTGATATGGTTGCCCGGATTTATATGAATCTCGGATACTATCACGAGCTGACGGGGGATCATAATAGTGCTTTGTATCACTATCAGAAATCACTAACTGCAAACAGCAGTTCATTTAATTCGCTGGATATCTCAGATAATCCCGGACCTGATGATCATATCTATTCTCCCGATTATATGCTCGCAAGCCTCAAGCACAAAGCATTTGCGCTATACAGTCTTGGCAGGTCAACCGGAGGGATGGAGTATTTTGAATCCAGTCTGTGTGTATATCGTATTGCAATGGATTTTATTGACAGGATCCGTATGGGACACCATACAGAGGAAAGCAAGCTGCTGCTGTCTGAAAACGAGCATGAAACCTTCATGCAGGCGATACAGGTATCCTGGAGATTATATGAACAAACCGGAAATGAAAGGTTTGTTGAAGAGGCATTCAACTTTTCTGAAAGGAGTAAGTCAGCCAGTCTGCTTGCCTCATTCAGGGATTTTGAAGCCCGGTCGTTCGGCGGGGTACCCGAAGAATTACTTGACAGGGAGCTTGAGTTAAAAAGGGGAATAGCTGCTTACCGTGAACTGATCTATGAAGAGCAAAGGCTTGTAGAAGCAGATGATGACAGAATTTCAATGTGGAAGGAGAGGGTATTTTCACTGGAGATAGATTTAAGGCAACTTATTGGCAGGCTTGAGATGGAGTACCCGGATTATTATGCGCTTAAATACAATCTGGAGGTGACAACAGTAGAAGATGTAATGAATGAGGCGGGAACCCGGAATGCACTGGTGAAATATGCATATGCCGATTCATTGATTTTTATTTTTGCAATAACGGAAAATACTTCAAATCTCTACCGTATTGAGCTGAATTTTGACCTGGAACCGGAAATTGCCGGACTCCTGAACGTGCTGACCAGCGGCAATCTGGACAGGCAGATCGGGGAAGACTACAAGACTTTTACATCAATTGCCGGTGAATTGTATATGTTGCTTATTCATCCTGTTGTTGAAGACATAAAAAACAGCAGGCTGGTAATAGTCCCTGACGGGATACTGGCCTACATCCCTTTTGAGTTATTATTAACATCTTCAGAGAATAATGAAACCGGACAGTACAGGAATCTTCCCTATCTGCTTAGAGACTATTCGGTCTCGTACAACCATTCTGCAACGTTATGGAGGGAAAGCCTTAACATAAAGACCGGAAGGGGTGGCAGGGTTCTTGCCATGGCACCCGATTATAAATTTAATCAATTGCCGGAAGAGGGGGCACTAATTAACCGTCAGTACTACAGAAATATGCTGGTGCCACTTCCCGGTGCAAGAGAAGAGGCATTGAAAGTGGCAGAAATTACCAAGGGTGATGTTCTTCTGGAAAAGGAGGCTACAGAATCCAGGTTTAAGCAGGTTGCGGGTGATTACAGTATTCTTCATTTTGCCATGCACACACTGCTCGATGATGAAAACCCCATGTATTCAAAACTTGTCTTTTCCGACACCCCGAATGATGAAGAAGACGGTTTTTTAAATACCCATGAGATATATAACCTTGATCTGATTGCAGGGCTCGCTGTTCTTAGTTCATGCCGGAGCGGTTACGGTACGCTGAGGCGTGGTGAAGGCGTTATGAGCCTGGCCCGTGGTTTTCTTTATGCCGGTGTTCCGTCAATCGTGATGACCAATTGGGAGGTGGAAGATAAGTCCGGCGCCGAAATAATGATCAGTTTTTATAAATACCTCCTTAAGGGGTACAGGAAAGATGAAGCATTAAGACTGGCACGAATAGATTTTCTTGATAATGCCGATATGCTAAGGGCACATCCCTATTTCTGGGGGGCATATGTCTGCATTGGAAACCCTGATGAGCTTTTCAGCTCACACAGGCACTATTACCCAATCATCACCTTCATATCTCTTTTGCTGGTTATGCTGCTGATAGTTTGGCGGGTCGGCTTCAGGAATAACTAAGATTCGTCGTTCTCCTGCTCCCTTTTTTTCAAATCCTGGTATTCCGGATCTTCGTTTATCATTTTCATTAGATTCTGCATACACAGATATTTCTTCCTGCGGGCATACTCCTCACCGGAGTATCTCATTTTTTGCGATATTTCCCTGAAGGACCTCTTTTTAAAGAACATTTTCAGAACTCTTTTGCAATCACCCGGCATCTTACGGTGGTTTCTCTGGTAGATCTTTTCATACTGGCTGGCAATAAACTGTTCATACTCTTTCTTCCCCGGATTGTCATGAGATGAATCATGCTCATGCATTTCAGCAGAGGCAGCATCAGATTCTACTACATATTTATCTGTTACGGCTGAACCTTCATTTTCGGCCTGATCGGGATTATCTGCTACACCATAAGTGCCATCAGAAGCATCCAGTTTATTCTCATCAAATTGTGATGATCCATATCTGGTCCTTATGTTATTCTGGCGAAACCAGATGAACCTGCATAAAACAATAAAATAGTTATGAAAAGAGGATTCTATTTTCAATTTATCATTTCTCAGCCGGTTGAATATAATAATAAGGGCTTCCTGAAAAAGGTCCCGGGCATCCTGTTCACCCCCCCCGTTCTTAACAACTATACGCAGTACCTGGGGGAAGTAATCCTTGTACAGGTATTCCAGTACACTATCCTTTCTGTTCTTGATACCATTAAGAATAGTTTTATCGGAATACTTTTCCACGTGCCTTTTATTTGAGAATGTTAATTTTGTTTCCAAACCTAAATTAAATTAAGGTATTCCCCAAAATATTAGTGGAAATTTTCTCCGAAACCACATTTAATATGGCTTTTCAGATTTTTTATATTTAATTTGATGTTGCTAATTCTGCAGCTGGCACTATGGATTGTTGAAAAAAGCTTGTAATCATTCCCTGAATGGAATTAAACAAATAAGAAAATGGATACATCAGTTATAGGTGATACACTTAGAGAATGGTTTATTACAATTGGACTGTCATATGAAAATGCTGTCTTGCTTAAAACACTGATAATAGTCGGCCTCATAATCATTCTCGCCTGGCTGGCCAATTACATTACAAGAAAGTTGCTGCTTGCCTATATCAGAAGATGGATTAAACGCAGTAAAACAGTCTGGGATGATTTTCTGCTTGAGCAGAAATTTCTCGACCGGCTTGCCAATTATGCCCCCGCCCTGGTTCTGTATCATGCCATTCCTGCCGCACTGGCCAACTATCCCGACACCGTCACTTTGATTCAGGCTGTGATATCTGTTATAATGATACTGCTTGCCATACTGGTGATCGATGCGTTGCTGAATGTGCTGCAGGCAATTTACAATACGTTCCCTATTTCAAAGGATGTTAACATCAGGGGATATGTCCAGGTTATCAAAATAGTTGTTTATTTTATCGGTATAATCCTTACCCTTTCTGTATTACTGGGCAGATCTCCGCTGGTTTTTCTTGGCGGACTCGGTGCTATGGCCGCTGTACTGCTGCTGGTGTTCCAGGACACAATTCTCGGTTTTGTTGCCAGTATCCAGCTTTCGGCAAATAACATGGTTAAGGTCGGCGACTGGATCGAAATGCCAAGCCGCAATGCCGATGGTCCCGTAATAGAGATAACCCTTAATACTGTGAAAGTCAGGAACTGGGACCAGACAATAACAATGGTGCCTACCTATGCGCTTGTAAAAGAATCTTTTTATAACTGGCGCGGCATGTCAGAATCGGGTGGAAGGAGGATTAAGCGCTCGATAAATATTGATATGAAATCCGTCGGCTTCTGTACACCAGAAATGATTGATAAGTTTGGCAGGATAAAAGTCCTGAAAGGCTACATAAAGGATAAGGAAGAGGAGATGAGAAAGTACAACGACGAACACGATATAGAAGAATCGGTTGTGGTAAATAAGAGGCGCCAGACCAATATAGGGGTTTTCAGGAAGTATGTTGAACTTTACCTCAGGAATCATCCCAAGATTCACCAGGAGATGACCTTTCTTGTCCGTCATCTTCAGCCAACTCCAACTGGTATTCCCATTGAGATATATGTTTTCAGCAAAGAGCAGGCATGGCCGGTATACGAAGCCCTCCAGGCTGATATCTTTGATCATATTCTCTCNGTNNTNCCTGAATTCGGCCTCCGGGTGTTCCAGAATCCCTCGGGAGAGGATTTTCAGAGACTTTTGAATTAGTGCCTGTCCGGACACTGACTTTACAGACAGACTCTGACCTTTAGCGGACAGACCTTTGCCTTAAAACTTCATAAATAAGTACCGAAGCGGCTGCAGATACATTAAGCGAGCTTATTTTGCCGAGAACAGGTATCCTTACCATGGTATCGGATAATTCAATCAGGGCAGGAGAGATGCCCTGATCCTCAGAACCCATTATCAGCGCAACCGGACCCTCAAGATCAGCCTGATGATACAGCTCTCCCTCTTTCTCGCTGGCCGCCACAATCTTCAGTCCGCTCTCTTTGAGAAACCTAACGCTGCCGGCGAGGTTTTCGGACCGGCATACCGGGATAGTGTGAAGTGCTCCGGAAGAGGTTTTAAGAGCATCAGCACCAATCATGGCACCACCTTTTGAGGGTATAAGTATGGCATGAACACCGGCACACTCGGCGGTTCTTGCAACAGCCCCGAAATTCCTGACATCCGTAACACTGTCCGCTACAAGAATAAAAGGGACCTCACTATGCTCATAAAGGGTTGGTATTATATTTGACAGGTTATAGTATGTAATTTCTGAAATCATGGCAATTACACCCTGATGGTTTATCCGGCTGATTCTATTGAGTTTTTCAACAGGCACAAATTGAAAAGGTATGTCCTGCCTCTTCAGCAGGTTCATCAGCGAATGCGCAAGATCTCCTTTCAGACCGGCTTTAAAAAACACTTTCTCAAGTTCCCTGCCTGCTTCAACTGCCTCAATTACCGGTCTTAATCCAAATATGATATCTTTTCGCATTTGATTTTTTATTAGAGTTACTTGCGGGTTCTGATAAATGCCTGGTTTTCACGAGTCTTTCTCTGAACGGAGTTTGTCAGCCTTAATATTCAGCTTCTCCCACTTATCCAGTTCACTGCCAAGTTTCTGCTTCTTCCGTTCATACCTTGAAAAGAAATCCTGTTCCAGCTTCATCAGTGTATCTTTATCAGGAGACTCAAGCATGGTGTTCATTTCGGCAATCTCTTTTTCAAGCTCATTTATAATACTCTCCGAGCGCCTGATGCTGTTTTCCATTTTCCGGATCCCTTTCTCCATCTCTTTTCTCTGTTCCCACGTCTTCTTGTTATCAATGCCCGGTTTGGGTTTATCCGGTTGTTTTGGTTTCTCTGCCTTTACCTCGAGTGACTGGAGAGATTCAAGTTTTTTCTTCTTAAGAAAATCATATATCCCTCCTATATTCTCTTTTGCCCTCTTGTTCCGGAATTCATACACTTTGGTAACGAGGCCGTCAAGAAACTCCCTGTCGTGCGACACAATAACCAGTGTGCCGTCATATTTGACCAGTGCCTGCTTAAGCACATCTTTGGAGTGCATATCGAGGTGGTTTGTCGGTTCATCCAGTACCAGGAGGTTATAAGGCTCCAACAGCAATTTTGCGATTGCAAGCCTTGACCGCTCTCCGCCCGATAGTACCTTTACCTTTTTATCCACCGCCTCACCACCGAAGAGGAACGCACCAAGAATATTCCTGACCCTGGTCCGGATCTCACCGGTAGCAATATCGTCAATGGTCTGGAAAACCGTCTTTTCATTGTCAAGTAACTCATCCTGGTTCTGGGCAAAATATCCGATCCGCACATTATGGCCAGTCTTCATTTCGCCCTCAAAAGGTATTTCTCCCACCAGTATCCTTGAAAGGGTTGTTTTTCCTTCTCCATTACGGCCTACAAAAGCTATTTTCTCCTGCCTTTCAATTACCATGTCTACCCCTTCAAGCACTTTATTGCTGCCGTAGCTTTTGCACAGGTTCTTTATTTCGGCCACAATGCTCCCTGCCCTGGGAGCCGGGGCAAAACGCACATTAATGGTTGCAAGGTCCTCCTCGTCAACTTCTAAAATATCCAGTTTGTCAAGCTGCTTGATCCTCGACTGCACCTGCACTGCCTTGGTGGCCTTATACCTGAAACGCTCAATGAACTGTTCTGTATCCCCAATTAGCTTTTGCTGGTTCCGGTAAGCAGCCATTTGCTGTTCACGCCTTTCAGCTCTCAACTCAACATATTTTGAATAGGTTGCCCTGTAATCATAAATTTTTCCGAGTGATATTTCAATTGTCCTGTTCGTAACATTATCAAGGAATGCCTTGTCGTGAGATATCAGGATCACGGCGCCGGGATAGTCCCTCAAAAACTCCTCAAGCCATTGGATCGATTCAATATCAAGATGGTTGGTAGGCTCATCCAGGAGGAAAATGTCGGGTTTTTGAAGTAGCAGTTTTGCAAGCTCAATACGCATTCTCCAACCGCCGCTGAACTCCGATGTCTGCCTTCCGAAATCTCTGCTGCCGAACCCAAGTCCGGTAAGTGTTTGTTCTACATCTGCATGGATACTTCCTCCCCCGATCATCTGATAACGCTCGGTAGCTTCAGAAAGTCTGCTTATCAGTTTCAGGTAATCATCCGACTCGTGATCTTTTCTTTCTGCAAGCTGGTTGTTTATTTTGCCGAGCTCCTTCTCCAGCTGTAAAACCTCCGAAAAAGCCGATATAGCTTCATCGAATACCGTTTTACCGTCCTGGTGGACCATCTGCTGTGGTAAGTATCCTATGCTGGCATCATCAGGAACAACCACCTCTCCCTCTTCCGGAACAACACTTCCCTTGATGATCCTCAATAATGTTGTTTTCCCGGCCCCGTTCTTTCCAACCAGTCCAATCCGGTCCCGCTGGTTGATCTGAAAGGATATTCCGCTGAAAAGCTCAAATCCGCCGAAATGAACTGCCACCTGGTTAACTGATATCATAATAATTTTGTTTCAGGGCCACAAAGATAAGCAATAACATAAAATTTTTGCCAGATGAAGCGCCATGTTAACAAAGTCTCGTAAAATAGTATCTGAAAATCATGAACAATGACCTGCGGCCGAATGCACATCTTTTATTATTCTCCTTTACCAGAATAAAGCAGATGGGGGGTCTCATCTGAATTGAAACGCTGCCGATATTTTAGTTGCACAATATAATTAATTGATTACTAACTTTGCCTGCCGCACCGGTAATCGGACCCCGGTTTTATTGTGTCCGGGAAATAGAATAACGAATCTATGAGAAAGAAAAGAGCGCATCCCCTCCTTACTGATGTTCAGATTACCGGTATTGCTGCTGAAGGTAAGGCAATCGGAAGACACGATGAGAAGGTGGTATTCGTGCCGTTTGCGGCACCGGGCGATATTGCCGATATCCAGGTAACCAGGAAGCGGCGAAAATACATGGAGGGGCGCATAGTCAATCTTAAACAGAGGTCGGGATCCCGCAAAGAACCTTTTTGTGAGCATTTCGGCATTTGTGGTGGTTGTAAATGGCAGCATATCTCATATGAGGAGCAGCTTCAGTTCAAGCAGCAGCATGTGCTCGACCATTTTACCAGGATAGGAAAGCTTGAACTGCCTGAGCATGAACAGATATTGCCTTCTCATAAATCCCGGTATTACAGGAATAAGCTGGAGTTTACTTTTACCAGCAGGCGCTGGATGACTGATGAGGAGGTTGCATCGGGTGAAGAGATTGGTGAATTCAGGGCTGCAGGATTCCATATTCCCGGCCGGTTTGACAAGGTGCTGGATATTAATAAATGCTACCTGCAGCAAGAACCATCAAATTCTATACGTCTTGCCGTCAAGGAATACGCTTTGAGGAATGATCTTGAATTCTTCGACCTGCTGAAGCAGAAGGGCTTTTTAAGGACACTTATTATACGAACCAGCTCAACGGGCGAGGTAATGGTGATAGTAGTATTTTTTCGTGAAGAACAGGGGACAAGAGAATCGCTTTTAAGCTGGCTTAAGGAACAGTTTCCCTCCGTCAGCTCACTTATGTACGTGATCAATCCGAAGGCCAACGATACGATAACCGATCTTGAAGTAAACCTCTTCAGCGGCAGGGATCATATAACTGAAGAGATGGAGGGGCTCAGGTTCAAAGTCGGCCCTAAATCTTTTTATCAGACAAATTCTGAACAGGCTTATGAACTCTACAAGATAGTACGCGATTACGTCCTTCCGCGAAAGCATGAGATTATTTATGACCTCTATACCGGTACAGGCACAATAGCAGCATTTATATCCCGCCATTGCGGGAAGGTTCACGGACTCGAATATGTTCCCGAGGCAATTGAAGATGCAAATTTCAATGCAAAGGTCAACGGACTGGGCAATATGGTTTTTCATGCCGGAGATATAAAGGATCTTCTGACTCCCGGCTTTGTCGGACAGAACGGGGCTCCCCATACAATAATAACTGATCCGCCGCGTACAGGGATGCATCCGTCGGTTGTTGAAAGAATACTTGAAATCAGTCCCGCGAAAATTGTTTATGTCAGCTGTAATTCAGCCACACAGGCAAGAGACATTCAGTTGCTTGACGAGAGGTACCGTATTGAAAGAATGCGTGCAGTTGATATGTTTCCACATACACATCATATAGAGAATGTTGTTTTACTGGCGAAACGGAAGTGAGCAGGTTAATCTGTTTCAGGATTTATCAAGGTGAAAAATCACTTTACCGAAATCTTCGATAGCCTTATTGTTGATTCTGCTGATGCTTCCATCCAGTCCTGCTGTTTTTTTAATGAGAGCCCTTTCGAAGATATTCATCTTTTCCATGTTGAATTCACCTCCGAAAAGTCCTTTTGATACTGCATGATTGCGGAGGTTTTTACTGTATGCATAATTAAACTGCTTAACTGCTTCCTCACCTTCATATATGTGACACAGAAAAAGTCCAAGCCTTTTTGTAAGCAGTTTGGCCTCATTGTCAGCACAGAACCTTCTAATTTTCCCCTGAACCTGTCCCATATGCACAGAACCTCCGACAATTACCGTATCGTAACTGTCGATTGACGGCGGAGCCTGGTTTCTGAGGTTTACCAGGTCAACCTTTTGCCACGACATTTCAGCCAGCCTGTGTGCAGCCTTTCCGGCGCAACCATGAAGAGACATGTATACTATTAAAGAAGACATTGTTTAAATTGCATTTAGGTATTGTGATTTGTTCAGCTCAATATACCTGTCAACCAGCAACCTGTATTTTGCACTGAGTGATTTCAGAACAGGATTAGCAGGATTGAAATCAATGGACCCTATTTTTCTGACAGCCAGTATTCCGGGAGAGGTTCCTGTTATAAAGCAGGATTCAAATGAGGTTAGTTCACTTTTATGTATTCGTTGTTCTGCGATCTCTATGCCCGAGTTCCTGCATATTTCAATTATGTACTTCCTGGTTATACCCGGCAAAACATCCTCTTCAGGTGGAGTTAACACTTTATTCCCCCTGACCGCAAAAAAGTTCGATTTACTTCCTTCGGTAATCTGTCCCTGCCTGCTGACCAGTAATGCTTCATATGCCTTTCCCTGTCTGATCTTTCTCTCTATCGCTTCTCTGAAGCCGGTATTTACTATCTTGGAATGAACATTAATGCGTTCTGCATTGGCAAGTACCAGCTTTACTCCCGAATGGCGTTCATCGTCAGAGGGGTAATAGTGTGGAGCAAAATGGCATAAAATATCAGGCGATTTGTCGAGGCCTCCTTTATACCTGAGAAGGATCCTTATATTTCCTTTATCCGGCTTATTATTATGTGTAATGAGCAACCTCATATTATCAGAGATTAATGCAACAGGCGGAAAGTTTGCTGCCCCCTTGTTTCTTAACGATTCCATCAGTCTGTCGAGGTGATCGGCCGTAAACAGGGGTACCCCGTTTTCAATTTTTAGTACTTCATAAAATACAGTTTCATCATGTGCTATTTTATCAGGGAAGCGGGATTTTTCCTGAACCTTTTCATTTAAAATAAAAAAATTGCCGGCACAAATGTCCGGAATAACCTGAATGTGCATCAGAAATTAATATTTACTGGATAAAGCCCTTTGATTAAGATTTTTAGTATACGGGGTACGATTAGGTATTATATATAACACTAAATCATTGAACTTGTTTAAAATTAGTTTGTTTACAATAATTTTATTTGTAATTTGTTTATGGAAAAATAATTCAACATATGTCAAGCCGGCGAAAACTTAAAAAAGACATTAACGACCTCTGTTTTGAGGTAATTAATGAGTGTTTTGTTTTTCTTGATTATACACCATCCCTTAACCAGGAGAATGTCCAGCTCATTATTTCCGATGCCGTTGATCTGCGCAATAAACTTGTTCACAAGGTTAACCATCCTGAAAACAGAAATTCATCCGCTAATAAGTCCGGGGCATATTACAGGCAGATCAAGGATGAGCTTTTTGATCAGACTATTGAACTCATCGAACGTCTTAACAGCCTGCCCAGATAATCTCAGTTCTGCTGTTATATACAGCTTGATTATTTATTAACTGAACATCGACCACCGCCGGGCTATCTCCGTTTGATTATTTCATCAATCTCCCTGAACCAGCTGCTTTCCATTCTCCTTGCAGCATGTCTGAATGCCTCTTCACCGGCACGTACCGGTTCAAAATGAGAACCGCGAAAGTTTTCAAGCCTCCTGTGATAGATTGTATTACCACCAGGCAATTCCACTATAATACTCCCGTTCAGCAATGCATTTATGTATGTACCTGCTTCACCCGTCTTTTTGGTTTCAGCCGTAATCCTCACAATATAATCGGCTTTTGATTTTGCTTCTTCTATCAGATAGCCGGTAGCAGCTGCACTCTTCCTGAAGCTCTCCTCAATACTTCCCGGCGAAAGCTCAACCCCCATATTCTCTTCTTTTGTTATGAGGGTAAAAACAGGTCGCTGTATATTAATCCTTACAACCGCTTCAGGAGATCCTAATCTTCCCAAAAGTCTTCTTATCACCGGGTCAGAGGTGGCACCTGAAATTATGGTTTCCATATCGGCTTTTATCGTAAAGGTTTCAAAATTACCGGATGATCTGACCACATCAATTCCAAAACCTGCGGTTCCATCTCTGCCTGTCCGCGCCCGGTTATTTCTGATTGGCCTCTCAGAGTAGCCTGCAACAAGCGGGAAATCAGCTACAGGCCTCCCGTTGTTACCACTAACAGTGAATCTCAGGAGGGAAGCCGGCACTTCCTGTCCGGTCCTGACCGATATGGACTGCTGTTCAGGGGTAATATCGATTGCCGAAATGGTTGAGGAGAGCTGGTTGAATATTTCATTACCAAGCTGTATCTCTCTGCCCATGAATTCAGCCGGCAGGGGGTCATCAAAATAGTTTTTTATGGCCTCCATGGACTGTACAAGATGGATGATGGTATTATATACCTGACCCTCTTCCCTGCTTCTTACAGCACTTTCAAGATGCGCGGAGGACAGTATGGTGGCATCTGTTTTTCTTTTTTCAATTATTTCCCGGTGCCGGGCAGCTGAAAGCCTGTAATAAACCCAGTAGTTATCCCGGTCTTCCCAGGTATCTGCAATTTCAAACCCCTCCAGGTCTTCCTGTGCCCTTGCCTGTATAGTTGATGAGAAATCTTCTCTGAATCCAAGATTTGACTCAAAGGCATGCAGAACCGAATTGGAAGAAATTGAAACGGATATTTCGCTGGCCATGTCAGCCAGTGCATTCTGCTTAGCTGTTTGCTGGTACTGGTGAACATTGCGGGTCTTTTGTGACCATCCGATCCCGGTATAATAACCGGGTGCAACGGGACGGCTGCGAACCCAGTCCGGCATGGGTGAAGAGTACTCCTGAATGTTGTGTCCTGAACTGCATGACTGCAGTAAAAGTGCAGTAAGCAGAAATCCGCAAAATCTGATTATATGAAGACTCATTGTTCCGGATTATGATCATTAACGGCCTGGCTGACTGCCGATGCGATACCTTCAGCAAGTTCGTTTCGCAGACTGCCGGCTGGTCTGATCTCCTGCCTTGCAGACAAAAGATTTTGAAGAGGTCTTATGTGTCTTGCTTCATCCCTGATATTATCTTTTGGGGAGTCTCTGTTCCTTTCTTCCCAGTGGCCGGGGACAAGTTTATCTGGTTCGCCGTCAAAAACGGCATAGTTAACCTTGTCGGAAGGGCTCAGTTCGATCACCCCCGAAGCAAGAATTGCACCCGTTTCAGTCGAACTAAGCTGATACCGGAAAGAACCCGATGCGCTGTTCTCTCTTGAGTATTCAACGTAGGTTACTTTATGGTATACTGTACGTGTTGTTTTCTCACGGGTAACACCATCTACTATTTCAATCTCCTCCTTCAGGTACGCTCTTTTTTCAGTTTGCTGCAAACGGCCTTCACGTATTTCAAAACTTGTTAATTCACCTGTTAGCAAAGCTTTTGCCGCCATTAGATGTCCGACTTTCATCTCGCTGCCAAGACGCGCAGCCATCTGCTGTTCTTTCAGAAAAGCATTGATGTTCCTGTCGTCCACCACCTGGATAAATGGATTGCTGCCACTGCTTAATTCGGCAGTAATCCTGCTTTTTATAAGTTCATGAATATTTCTTTGCCTGGTCCTGTTTTCAAAATCGGCTATTGCAACTGTCAGCCGGCCTTTCTTCAGTGCATCTTCACGCAGCTCTCTTGCATCCTTGTAGGCACCATGATTATTCAGCAGAGTGGTGAAAGTTTGATAGGCCCTTCTGTAGAATCCGCTATTTAGCTGATCAGTTCCTGTACGGTAAAGCGGTTCACTTCTTGAAACACGCATATACCGGCTGAGATCCTGGTAATCCGGATCAATTCTGTTTATCTCTAAAAACAGCGACTCTGCGCGGTTAAAGCTTTCCTCTTCCAGCAGCAGCCTTGCCTCCTCAAATGTATTATCCAGAAACCTCGGTTTGGCTTCCTGGTAATTTGTACGTGCCTGTCCGGGTATTGATAGTTGAATTCCTGCTGAGCCTATTTTTTGATGATAATCCAGCACTTCCAGGTATCTGTAAACTGTTTCCCTGTCATCACCCTCGAGCCAGGCCTGGTTAACCATGATTGCCCTGGATTCAAGGGTTCTCTGTGCTGTTCTCCTTAAACCTGTTGCTGCTTCGATATTCCGCTGATTTGAGCGGAAGGACTTAAGGTAATGTTCAGCAGCCATTTCATACAGTCCGGCATCTTCCAGGTTACTGGCCTGTTTTGCCAGTCTCTTGGAAGTGCAGGCTTGCCCTGTGGCCAGGATGATAAGTAAAAAGATGAAAAAAACGGGTTTTATCCTTACTGAATATATTTGCACTTTTATACTTTTTTTGGAATTAAAACATATTTGCCGGTTGCCCCCGGGCAGCCGGCTATAACATGTGATAAAAATTAATCTGAGTAGCCTGAATCAAATTGCAGCGATTCAATTGCCCCTGAAAGATATACAAGAGGGGCATTCCAGTTTATTGCTATTTCATTTGATGCATACGAACACCAGTGGTCGACAAATGACTCATCAGGGATGCTTGAGGGATAGTCACATCCGTCCTGTTGCCCCGGATTTGGTCCCCCGGCAAGCAATCCGGGTACCGGCTGGGGCAGAATATCAGCATCAGAAGGCCTGTGATGAATATTCATGGGCGTTTTGTGACCGTATCCTGTTACAAAAGAGTACCCGGTCGCATTCCTTCCCAGCAGGTAATCGAGGTTATGCAATGCCCCGTCCAGGTAGTTTCTGTTGCCTGTTATATGGTATGCATTTATTAGAACAATACCCTGGTTGGCAGCCACTGAATTACTGCCCCATACAAAATCCCTTGCAGTCTTTCCCATTACCGCATGATACGGCTGATATTCAATGTTTTCAATAAGCTCATCGGCGAACCTGGTAAGCCTTATCTTAATTATTTCAATATTCCCCGCAGCATACTGGGGCAGATCGTCCCCGTATCTCAGTAATGAATAATAGGCCAGCAACCTGACCTGATTCCATGAAGGTACGGGCATACTGGTATCAGGAAACAGGTTCNCTGACCTGAAATATCTCTCGTCCCCCGTGGTAATAAACAGTTCGGAAGCGGCCCAGATGAATTCATCATCTACATTTCCATCTCCGTATGCTCCGGTTTCAATATCCGGATCATGTAATTTATTCATCTCATTCTGCCGGTAATAGACCTCAGGATTTGCCCGTGCCCATTCCCATGCGTATTCCGCCGCCTTTAAACATGAATCAGCAAGTCCCGGTACCACATCTTCAAAATTGCGGAACACTCTTGATGCCTGTGCTGTTACAGCAGCAAAATTCAATGCAGCTGCAGTGCTTTTCTGAACAACATATCGCTGACTTACAGCTTCGGCCGGCATAAGCCTTCCCTCAAAGCTTGCAGTGGTAAGCTTGTGATATACACCACCATCATAAGGATCCTGCATCTTCAGCATCCACCGGAGGTTCCACAATAACTCATTGAGCAGGTCAGGCAGTCCGTTGCCACTTTCCGGAATATTAACTTTCAGATTCCCGTAGTATTCAGGATAATCTTCCCATGCCGAAAACATGGTGCCCATGGTTATCCCGCTGTTAACAATATATTTATTATAATCGCCGGCATCATACCAGCCTTTAGGAGCTGAAATAATTGTTCCTTCCGGCCTTTTATCCGATGCAGCTGATGAATGTACCATTACCCTGTCATCCGGGTGCCCTTCCGGCCTGCTCCATTTGCCTGCATATTCATAGGGGAGAGGTACTGACATTCTCTGAAAATAATATGATTTCAATGATGCCTTTGCCAGTGGCCGATGAACCTCACTGGTTATTTCGAATGGCCATGAATAACCCAGGTAAGGTACAGTCAGCACATAATTGCCCGGGGCATTGAAATCAGAGAAATCGGCAAGCAAGGTTTCAACCGGTGAATATTCTGCCGAGTAAGGACCTTTGGTTGCGCCTTTATACAAAGTGTCAGCCAGATCAGGAGTTGTAATAAAAAAACTATCTGATTTAAAGTCTTTGATTGCTGCCACTTTAGGGGCTCCGGGATAAAAACCTGTCTGGTTGATAACAATCTGTTCGGTACGTCGTTGGGCAAACCCTGAAAAAGGGATCAGTACCGCAATAAGAAATAATACAGCTCTTAACATGGGAATCTGAAAATTTAATTATTAAAAAAAGAGGTCAGGGTAGTTTCTCAGTAACCCCTGTCCTGCCTCATCTGCTCCATCTCCTGGTTGAAAGTATCCTTAAATTTTTCATAATCATAATCGACCCTGAGACGCTCATCATTTGATATCCGCTGATTCATTGCATTTAGCAGCTCCTGTCCTGAAAGCTCTATCGCTATGTATGTTTTATACACACCTGTTTCTGTTCTCGTAAGTTCTTCACATATAACCCTTGTTCCTGAAAGCCTCTGGTTTACCACTTCCCTGGAAAGTCCCTCATAGCGCTGGGTAAACTCAGACCTGCTGCCAACGGTGACATCCTGCACGTAATTGTCGATTACGCTTTTAACTGTGGTTTCTATCTGGGCTGCGAGTTCTGCCCTGGCATTGCTGAGAGCCATCCTCTTTGAGTTAGCCTGNTTCTGGCTTTCGGCAACCGAATTTGCCCTGAAAAACTCATTGTCTGAGAAAAACTCCGGACCACTGCAGAGAACTTCAACCCTTGTCTCACCCGGAGGGGTTTGTGCTGTATTTCTTTTAGACCTGCATTGTGAAAACATTACAATTGCAATTAGCAGTATTGTTGTCAGATAATAGTAACCATTTTTTTTCATTTGTAGAAAGTTTAGTTATAAATTAATTAAATTATGAATGATAAATATGAACTGTTTTATCTTTTTAAGTTATGCCTTTTGATAAGTTTTACAAAATGATACAATCCTTAATTCGTGTTAAAATTGGTCCCGGCAAGAATAATGCCAATATTTTTTAATTCATATGACATTTATTTTATTCTTGAATACAGAAGCTTTACGTGGCCCCTAATCACAATTATTAAAAATGAATCATGCAGAGCATTGTGCCTAATGTTGTTACGATATTTTTTAAATAATGTTCCATTACCGGGGCAGATAATTGTCATATTTCTGGTGCAATATTTTTATAATATCCGGGCATTTTCTTATAGGGGGATCCTTGCCGGTATATCTGCGTTTGCTAACCTTGCAACATAGTTTTCCGGAAAAAAAGGATAAAATTTGCCGCCAACTGACCCTCTAAATCATTTTTTATTCCTTATTTTGATGTCGGCACAGGATATTATTCTGGAAGGGCCTGGCCCTTTATGGTCATATATTTTTGATTTAATTCAATTTATTTTGGGAGACTTCAGTGTTATGGGGATTCGATAAAAGATAAACCGCAAAAAAATACCGCAAAAAATGAGCAGCAAATTCTTCTTGTACAAAAGTGCCGTTGTGGCTTCCCTGGCAGGTTTCTTATTCGGTTTCGATACGGTTGTTATTTCAGGTGCTGAGCAGACCATTCAGACTCTGTGGGGACTCGATGGTACATTGCACGGACTGGCTATAAGTATGGCCCTGTGGGGAACCGTACTTGGTTCTCTGATTGGTGGATGGCCTGCACAATTTTTTGGACGCCGGAAAACCCTGTTGTGGATAGGGGTTCTGTATCTTACCTCCGCCTTTGGTTCGGCACTGGCATCTGATGTTTATATATTCATGATTTCCAGGTTTATTGGTGGGCTTGGAATTGGTATTTCAACAGTCGCTGCTCCGATGTTTATTTCAGAGATCGCCCCTCCGAAATACCGGGGCCGGCTCGCCGGAATGTTCCAGTTCAATATTGTTTTCGGCATACTGGTAGCTTTTCTTTCCAATTCTTTGCTTGCTGGCATTGGTGAGAATGCCTGGCGCTGGATGCTGGGTGTAGAGGCAATTCCGGCATTTATTTTTGCTGTGTTCTGCCTTGGCATTCCCGAAAGTCCCCGCTGGCTCATCATAAGTAAAAAAGACAGGGAAGGCGGGATGTCGGTTTTTAGACAGATAAATCCTGATTTCACACAGGATGAGTTGAATAAGCTTGTAAACGAGGTTGAGGCTACAGGCAATAAAAAGCAGGTTAGCACAAGGTTTTTCTCCCGCCGTCTGCTGACACCCATTTTTCTTGCTTTTTTTATTGCGTTTTTCAACCAGCTTTCCGGTATAAATGCAATTCTCTATTTTGCACCGAGAATATTTGAGATGACCGGTCTGGAGACCCAGGCTGCCCTGCTGCAGTCCGTTGGTATTGGTGTAACAAATCTTATTTTCACGTTTATCGGGCTTTGGCTCATTGATCGTCTCGGTCGTCGCACACTGCTATATATCGGGTCATTCGGGTATATTGCTTCACTGGGCCTTACCGCCTGGGCCTTTTCTTCTCAGACATACGGCATTGTGCCGTTTACAATCTTTGCATTTATCGCTGCTCATGCAATAGGCCAGGGTGCTGTTATATGGGTCTTTATCAGTGAAATTTTCCCAAATAAGCAGAGGGCGTTCGGACAGTCCCTCGGAAGCTTCACCCATTGGTTTTTTGCTGCTTTGATAACACTGTTTTTCCCGGTTATGGCAGATGCCTTCGCACCTGAAATCATATTTGGATTTTTCTGCGGCATGATGATCCTTCAGCTTGTCTGGGTGAAATTTTTCGTTCCGGAGACCAAAGGTGTCCCCCTGGAGGAACTGGAACGGGAGCTATAGTTGCTCCTGCACAATGAAAGCAGGCCTTCAGTGCTTAAGCGAAGCTATTTACAAAAACCTACTCATTCAGGCTAAGGTAATCGCCGACGGCCTTCTTTTCTTCTTCAGAAGCATGGTTTACCATGTACGACTTTACCAGGTCGGGAAACTCTTCTCCTTTCTCCACGAAAATCATGGCAGCACTGTTCATGCAATAGCGGAGTCCAGTGGGAGGAGGGCCGTCTTCAAAAACATGGCCGAGATGTGATCCGCTGGAAGAATCAATTATCTCGGTTCTTATCATCCCATGCGACCGGTCGGTGCGGTACAATATTGCCCCGGCTGCTATTGGTTCAAAAAAGCTTGGCCAGCCGCAGCCGGAATCAAATTTGGAATCAGAGGCGAAAAGAG